>ERZ773186.1407-NODE-1407-length-20111-cov-7.464450_pt1 | contig 20111 bp, 18 predicted proteins | sample MGYA00581000_ERZ773186 | MGnify/ENA primary metagenome ERZ773186 (study PRJEB29015, sample SAMEA2737752) | human gut metagenome | biome: human gut; feature: human-associated habitat; material: faeces | place: China | collected 2012 ...
GCCACATCTTCAACTCGGTGTTCTTCCCACAGTCCATCCGCTGCGCGGAAAGTCTGAATACCGGATTCGGCGGAGATCCCCGCCCCGGTCAACACCACCACTCTGGGTTTATCCATCGCTTCTGGCATCATTCTGTCTCTGAAAAAGATCCGCTGGCGCAAGCGCTCACGCAAGCGGCGTTTATTTTTGCGAAAACGGCTGAGTCGACCCTGGCGACGCGACAGCATAGAAACCTCGTAAACTAATCGGTGAGATGAAGGAATGCGGCTCCGCGCATGCCTCCTGCGTCCCCGTGTCGCGCGCGTTCAATACGCGGCACGCGGGCAACCGGCAATAAATGTCGGGGCAAACGCCCGGACAACCGTTCCGTAATCGCGGTAAAGTTTGAGAGCCCTCCCCCAATCACCAGCAGATCCGGGTCGACGATGGTGAGAATATTTCCCAGACACACCGCCAGCAGATCCAGATAGCGCTCGACGTGCTCACGCGCCTGCGCATCCCCTTGCTCCCACAGGGTAATGATTTGAGGGGCCTCAAGTTTCTGATGATAGAAGTGTTCGTAAAGCCATGCAAACCCGCGGCCGGAGAGGTAGTTCTCAATACAGCCGTGCTGGCCGCAGCCGCAGCGAGTCAGCGGGAAATCGCGCCCCACTACCTCCAGGGCATCCACCGGGAGACGGATATGACCAACTCGCCGGTGATGTAGCTGCGGCCGGTGATGGGCTTACCGTTGATGACGATTCCTCCGCCGACGCCGGTACCGAGGATCAGCCCCATCACCAGCGGATAGTGACGGAACTCATCATCCCAGGCTTCGGAGAGCGCAAAGCAGTTAGCATCATTGTCTAAACGCACGTCGCGTTCAAGGAGGGCAGAGAGATCGGCGCGGAGCGGTTTACCGCTGGCGGCAGGCACGTTGGCGGCATACAGCGTGCCGTCGTCGGTTTCGGGCATACCCGGAATGCCGATGCCGACGCTGCCTTTCACGCCAAAGCGTTCATCGGCCTGCGCCACCAGCGCGGCAATGGCGGTTAAAAATTCATCGTAGCTTTCGCGCGGCGTGGGTACGCGGGTTTCCCATTGTAGCTTAAGGTCTTTATCGAACACGCCGAGCGCAATCTTGGTGCCGCCAATATCAAATCCGTAATACATGATGCATTCCTCTGCTTGATCCAGCGGCCTAAAGACCGCTAAACCATGACGAAATTACTGGCCACTTAATACCCTCGCCGGATCAACTCGGCTTGCGCGACGCGCCGGATACCAGCTTGCCAGCAGACTCAGTAAAAGTGCTGTAACCAGCACATAAATAACGTCCAGCCAGTGCAGTTCAGACGGCAGGAAGTCAATAAAATAGATGTCGCCGGAGAGGAATTTATGCCCAATCAGGTATTCGATGCCGTTGATGATCGACGTCAGGTTCAACGCGCAGATCACGCCGATCACCACCCCAAACAGGCTGCCTACCGATCCGGCTAATAAACCATACCACACGAAAATCGCGCGAATTAAGCCGTCTTTTGCGCCAAGCGTGCGCAGCACCGCAATATCGCCGCTTTTGTCTTTGACCGCCATCACCAGCGTCGAGACGATGTTAAAGCAGGCCACGCCGATCACCAGCACCATCGCCAGGTACATAATGGCGCGGATCATCTGGATGTCGCGATACATATAGCCATAGGTGCCGATCCAGCTCTTGATGTAGACGTAGCTGTTGGTCACCTCGCCGGCGTCGCGTACCAGCTTGTTAGCATGGAAAACGTCGGTGACCTTGATGGCGATGCCGGTCACGCTGCCGCCCATCTCCAGGTACTGCTGCGCATCCTGCATCGGGATCATGGCAAAACTATGATCGAGCTGGCCGCTCAGCTGTAAAATTCCGGTCACATGCAGCCTGACGCGTTTTGGCTGCAGCAGCTGATGGTCGGCGTCGGCATTAGGGATCATGATCGACACCCAGTCCCCCTGCTTCACGTGCAGGGCATCGGCGACCCCTTTGCCCAGGATCACCTGCTGTTCGCCAGCCTTGAATCCGGCCCACGCGTTATTCTGCACAAAGGTAGGCAGCGCGCTGAGCTGGCTCTCCTGCTGCGGGTCGACGCCTTTCACCTGGATGGCGCGCATATTGCTGCCGCTCTCCACCAGGCCGGTGAAGTTAATATAGGGCGCTGCCGCGACAATCCCCTTCACCTTCTGCACCTTCGCCAGCGCTTCCTGCCAGTTATTCCACGGCTGATTCACGGGTTCGATTTCGCCGTGCGGTACCACCGCCAGCACGCGGTTATTCAGCTCGCGCTCAAAGCCGTTCATCGCGCTGAGGCCGACGATCAGCACTGCCACCCCCAGCGCAATACCGATGGTGGAGATCACCGAGATCAGCGACACCATGCCGCCGCGCCGCCGGCCGCGGCTGAAACGCAATGCAATCAGTAACGATAACGGAGACGCCATTACTCGGCCCCCATCAGGGTCAGGTCGGCGGTCAGACGGCCATCGCGCATCTCCAGCTGGCGGCTCATGCGCTTCGCCAGCTGCAGGTCGTGGGTCACCACCAGAAACGCGGTGCGCTGCGCGACGTTCAGTTCGCCCAGCAGCTGGAAGATGCTGTCGGCGTTGCGAGCGTCGAGGTTACCGGTTGGCTCGTCCGCCAGCACCAGCCGCGGTTTATTCACCAGCGCGCGGGCAATCGCCACCCGCTGGCGCTCGCCGCCGGAGAGCTCCGACGGACGGTGATGGCTGCGGTGTTCAAGCCCGACCGCCTGCAGCATCGCTTTCGCCTGGCGTTCAATATCCGCCGGCTTCTTTTTGCCAATCAGCAGCGGCATCGCCACGTTTTCCAGTGCGCTAAAGTCCGGCAGCAGATGGTGGAACTGATAGATAAAGCCCAGCTCGCGGTTACGCAGGTCGGCGCGCGCGGCGGTGGATAGCTTGCTCATCGGCTGACCGGAGAAAATCACGTCGCCAGAGGTGGGCGTATCCAGGCCGCCGAGCAGATGCAGCAGCGTACTTTTGCCAGAGCCGGAGGTGCCGACGATAGCCATCATCTCGCCTTCACCAATGCTGAAGCTGACATTGTGCAGGACATCGGTTTGCACATTGCCTTCCTGATAGCGTTTGCACAGGTTGTCGCATTGCAGCAGGATCTTATTCATAACGTAAAGCCTCAGCGGGTTGGGTGGCGGCAGCGCGCCAGGAAGGGTACAACGTAGACAACAGGGCCAGCACCATCGCCACCAGGGCGATAACAATGACCTGCAGCGGCTCAATCGCCACCGGCAGCGCCGCGCCGTCAAGGAAGGCGCCGATGATCGGCATTAAATTATTCAGCTGGCTGGCCAACAGGGCGCCAAGCACCGCTCCCAGCAGCGCGCCGACGATCCCGGCGCTGGCCCCCTGCACCATAAAGACGGCCATAATCTGCCGCGGCGTCAGCCCCTGGGTCTGGAGGATCGCCACTTCGCCCTGCTTCTCCATCACCATCATCCCCAGCGAGGTAATAATGTTGAAGGCCGCGACGGCGACGATCAGGCTCAGCAGCAGGCCCATCATATTTTTCTCCATGCGCACCGCCTGGAACAGTTCGCCCTTGCGCTCGCGCCAGTCCTGCCACTGAGTTCCCGGCGGCAGCGTCTGCTGACTCAGGGTGTCGACCTGCAGCGGTTTATCCAGCCACAGGCGCCAGCCGGTGATATTCCCCAGCGGATAGCGCATCAGACGGGAGGCGTCGTCGATGTTGGTCAGCATCTGATAGCCATCGACTTCGCTGTTGGCGGCGAAGGTGCCGATGACCGTGAACAGACGCTGGCTCGGCACGCGGCCCATCGGCGTAAACTGACTCGCGGAAGGAACCATCACGCGAATTTTATCGCCGCGATTAACCCCCAGCTGGCCCGCCAGCTGCTCGCCGAGAATAACGTTATATTTGCCCGCCTGCAGATCGCTCTGTTTGACGTTCACCAGGTATGGAGTCAGGGGATCGTTCTGCGCCGGATCAATGCCCAGCATAACCCCGACCGCCACGCTGCGCGCGCTCTGCAGCACCACGTCGCCGGTGGTGATCGGCGCTACGCGGGTTACCCCATTAAGTTTCGCTTCGCGCTCCGGCAGTTGCTGAGGGTTCACCGAACCCTGTTTGGCGCTAAGAATGGCCTGTGGCATCAGCCCCAGGATGTTGTTTTGCAGCTCGCGTTCAAAGCCGTTCATCACCGACAGGACCGTCACCAGCGCCATTACGCCAAGCGTAATACCGATAGTTGAGAGCCAGGAGACGAAACGACCGAAGCGGTCGGCTGCGCGCCCGCGCATATAGCGTAGGCCGATAAAGAGTGCGGCAGGTTGGTACATGTCATCCATCTGGTTGCTGATAGCCGATGCCCGAGTATATAAGCGATTAGGGGCAGCGTAAACGACTGATACATGACGACTTTATTAGCAATAAACCTAAAAACCAAGTAAATACAAACGGATAGATAAGTACTTACTTATTTATCTTTACGCTTATCGACAGCGCTGACCTTTCTTCACCCAATACGCGATGGCAATTCGGGTTGGCGAATCCAGACCAATCGCGGATAATCTCACTATTGAATATCAGCGAGTTGCCCTCCATATCGGCAGAGCGAATCCCTAAGAGATCATGAAACCGTCTATGCCTGAACAATATCGATACTCATTGCCGGTCAAAGCCGGCGATCAGCGCCAGCTTGGCGAGTTGACCGGCGCAGCCTGCGCCACCCTGGTGGCGGAGATGGCCGAACGCCACAGCGGCCCGGTGGTGCTGGTGGCGCCTGACATGCAAAACGCGCTGCGTCTGAACGACGAGATCAGGCAGTTTACCGACAGCATGGTGATGGGGCTGGCGGACTGGGAAACGCTCCCTTACGACAGCTTCTCGCCGCATCAGGACATCATCTCCTCCCGTCTTGCCACCCTTTACCAGTTACCCACCATGCAGCGCGGCGTACTGATCGTCCCGGTCAGCACCCTGATGCAGCGCGTCTGTCCGCACAGCTTCCTTCACGGCCACGCGCTGGTGATGAAAAAGGGCCAGCGCCTGTCGCGCGATGCGCTGCGCGATCAGCTGGAGGGGGCCGGCTACCGCCATGTCGATCAGGTGATGGAGCACGGCGAATATGCTACCCGCGGCGCGCTGCTCGACCTGTTCCCGATGGGTAGCGATCAGCCCTACCGCCTTGATTTCTTTGACGATGAAATCGACAGCCTGCGCCTGTTCGACGTTGACAGCCAGCGCACGCTGGAGGAAGTGGCGGCCATTAACCTGCTGCCGGCGCACGAGTTCCCCACCGACCAGACCGCTATTGAGCTGTTCCGCAGCCAGTGGCGCGACCGCTTTGAGGTGAAGCGCGATGCCGAGCACATCTATCAGCAGGTCAGTAAAGGGACGCTACCTGCCGGTATCGAATACTGGCAACCGCTGTTCTTCAGCGAGCCGCTGCCGCCGTTATTCAGCTATTTCCCGGCCAGCACGCTGATCGTCAACACCGGCGATCTCGAGGCCAGCGCGGAACGATTCCAGAATGAAGCCCGCGCCCGCTTTGAAAACCGCGGCGTCGACCCGATGCGCCCGCTCCTGCCGCCTGAGCTGCTGTGGCTGCGCAGCGATGAGCTATTCAGCGAACTGAAAAAATGGCCGCGCGTGCAGCTGAAAACCGAACGTCTGGCGGACAAAGCGGCAAATACTAATCTGGGCTACCAGACGCTGCCGGACCTCGCCGTCCAGGCGCAGAACAAAGCGCCGCTGGATAATCTGCGCCGCTTCCTCGAGTCCTTTACCGGTCCGGTGATCTTCTCGGTGGAAAGCGAGGGTCGCCGTGAAGCGCTGAGCGAAATGCTGGCGCGGATTAAAGTTGCGCCAAAACACGTGCTGCGTCTGGAGGAAGCCACCGGCAACGGCCGCTATCTGATGATTGGCGCCGCCGAGCACGGGTTTATCGACAGCCAGCGCGGCCTGGCGCTGATTTGCGAGAGCGACCTGCTCGGCGAGCGGGTGGCGCGCCGTCGTCAGGATTCGCGACGCACCATTAACCCTGACACTCTGATTCGCAACCTCGCCGAACTGCATATCGGCCAGCCGGTCGTTCACCTGGAACACGGCGTGGGCCGCTACGCGGGCATGACTACCCTGGAAGCCGGCGGCATCACCGGCGAATATCTGATGCTGACCTACGCCAACGATGCCAAGCTATACGTTCCGGTATCGTCCCTGCATCTTATCAGCCGCTACGCCGGCGGGGCGGAAGAAAACGCCCCCCTGCACAAGCTGGGCGGCGATGCCTGGACCCGGGCGCGACAAAAAGCGGCTGAGAAAGTACGCGACGTGGCGGCCGAGCTGCTGGATATCTACGCCCAGCGCGCGGCGAAGGCGGGTTTTGCCTTTAAACACGACCGCGAACAGTATCAGCTGTTCTGCGACGGTTTCCCATTTGAAACCACGCCGGATCAGGCGCAGGCGATCAACGCCGTCCTCAGCGATATGTGCCAGCCGCTGGCCATGGACCGCCTGGTATGCGGCGATGTGGGCTTCGGCAAGACCGAAGTGGCCATGCGCGCCGCCTTCCTCGCCGTGGAGAACCACAAGCAGGTGGCGGTGCTGGTGCCGACCACCCTGCTGGCTCAGCAGCACTATGACAATTTCCGCGATCGTTTCGCCAACTGGCCGGTACGCATCGAAATGCTCTCCCGCTTCCGCAGCGCTAAAGAGCAGGCGCAGATCCTCGAGCAGGCCGCGGAAGGCAAAATCGATATCTTGATCGGCACCCACAAGCTGCTGCAGAGCGAGGTGAAGCTGCGCGATCTCGGGCTGCTGATCGTCGACGAAGAGCACCGGTTTGGCGTGCGGCATAAAGAGCGCATCAAAGCGATGCGCGCCGATGTCGATATCCTGACCCTCACCGCCACGCCGATCCCGCGGACGCTGAACATGGCGATGAGCGGGATGCGCGATCTGTCGATCATCGCCACGCCGCCGGCGCGCCGCCTGGCGGTGAAGACCTTCGTTCGCGAATATGACGCCCTGGTGGTGCGCGAGGCGATCCTGCGCGAAACGCTGCGCGGCGGCCAGGTCTACTATCTGTTTAATGACGTTGAGAACATCCAGAAAGCCGCCGACAAGTTGGCGGAGCTGGTGCCGGAGGCGCGGATCGCCATCGGTCACGGTCAGATGAGGGAGCGCGAACTGGAGCGGGTGATGAATGACTTCCATCATCAACGCTTCAATGTGCTGGTGTGCACCACCATCATCGAAACCGGGATCGACATTCCCACCGCCAACACCATCATCATCGAACGCGCCGACCATTTTGGCCTCGCCCAGCTGCACCAGCTGCGCGGCCGCGTTGGCCGTTCGCATCACCAGGCCTATGCCTGGCTGCTGACGCCGCATCCGAAAGCGATGACCACCGATGCGCAAAAGCGCCTCGAGGCCATTGCGTCGCTGGAAGATCTCGGCGCCGGCTTTGCGCTGGCAACCCACGATCTGGAGATTCGCGGGGCCGGGGAACTGCTTGGGGAAGATCAGAGCGGTCAGATGGAAACCATCGGTTTCTCCCTGTATATGGAGCTGCTGGAGAACGCAGTCGATGCGCTGAAAGCCGGGCGTGAACCCTCGCTGGAAGATCTCACCAGTCAGCAGACGGAGGTTGAACTGCGCATGCCTTCCCTGCTGCCTGATGATTTCATCCCTGACGTCAATACGCGCCTGTCATTCTATAAGCGCATTGCCAGCGCCAAAAACGAACAGGATCTGGAGGAGATCAAAGTCGAGCTGATCGATCGTTTTGGCCGCCTGCCCGATGCCGCCCGCAACCTGCTGGATATCGCCCGTCTGCGTCAGCAGGCGCAAAAGTTAGGGATCCGCAAGCTGGAAAGCAACGAAAAAGGCGGCGTGATCGAATTTAACGAGAAAAACAACGTCAATCCGGTGTGGCTGATCGGCCTGCTGCAGAAGCAGCCCCAGCACTTCCGCCTGGACGGTCCCACGCGCCTGAAGTTCATGCAGGACCTGGAGGAGCGTAAAACGCGGATGGACTGGGTTCGCCAGTTTATGCGCCAGCTGGAAGAGAACGCCGTCGCCTGACTGGCAGGAGATACGGCCCCGCTGCCGTATCTCCCTTCCCACATATCTGGCAATCTTTACAAACATTTTGCAATCCGCCTGGATTTCCCCACACAGACTCACGCCATAATCTCATCTGCTTTTCGTATAAAAATAACCACTTACATATTTTGGAGTTATGGTAATGAGAAACCGTTTCCCCGTGACGCTTTGGCTGACGCTAGTCGCGTTAGTCGCCGCGCTGGCCCTCCCCGCGCGCGCTAACACCTGGCCCCTTCCCCCGCCGGGCAGCCGGCTGGTGGGTCAGAATCAGTTTCATGTGGTACAGGATGACGGCGGTTCGCTGGAAGCGATTGCCAAGAAGTACAATGTCGGCTTCCTGGCCCTGCTGCAGGCCAATCCCGGGGTTGACCCCTATGTTCCGCGCGCCGGCAGCGTGCTGACCATCCCCCTGCAGACGCTGCTGCCCGATGCGCCGCGCGAAGGGCTGGTGATTAACCTCGCCGAACTGCGCCTCTACTATTACCCGCCGGGCAAGAATGAAGTGACCGTCTACCCAATCGGCATCGGCCAGCTGGGTGGGACCACCATCACACCGACGATGGTCACAACCGTGTCCGACAAACGGGCCAATCCGACCTGGACACCTACCGCCAACATTCGCGCGCGCTACAAGGCTATGGGGATTGAGCTGCCGGCGGTGGTGCCTGCTGGTCCTGACAATCCGATGGGCCATCACGCCATCCGCCTCGCCGCCTATGGCGGAGTCTATCTCCTGCACGGCACCAATGCCGATTTCGGCATCGGTATGCGCGTCAGTTCCGGCTGCATTCGTCTGCGCGATAACGATATCAAGGCGCTGTACAACACTATCTCGCCGGGCACGAAGGTGAACATTATCAACACGCCGATCAAGGCGTCGGTTGAGCCGGATGGCCGCCGTCTGGTTGAGGTCCATCAGCCGCTGTCTGAGCATATCGATGACGACCCGCAGACCCTGCCCATTACGCTTAATGCGGCCATGACTGCGTTCAAACAGGCGCCGCAGACCGACGGGACGGTGATGGAGCGCGCGATGAATTACCGCTCGGGCATGCCGATTGACGTCACCCGTCATGCTGAGCCTGGACCGCAGTCGCTGTAGTCTTACGCTGCACAAAACAAAAAACCCGCCTGATGGCGGGTTTTTTGTTGGCAAGGGTCAAACAGGGGTACAACAGGGTCTTACTCATCGCTGTCCGGTGAAGGGGGCCGGGCAGCGACGCATCGGGCTTACTTGTAGATAACGGCGGTACCGTGAAGGGTATTCGGACCGGTTACCGAAGTAATACGGTATGAAGTGGCGCCCATCTCATCCGCTTTCTGCGCCAGCTGGTCTTCCAGCGAGCCCAGGTTAGTCCCGGCAGAAGCAGAGATGGTGCCTACTTTATGCTGTCCTGCAGGGGTGGACTGCACCTCTACAGCGGCAAAGCTGGCGAAAGAAAGGGAACTTAAAACGGCGGCAATAGCCAGAGTATTAACGGTTTTCATGATTATTATACCTGTGCAGATGAATTTTATAGTAGGGTCGCAAGCATTAACTTAACGATCGATAGGTAAATAATAATGTGATCTATGTCACACGTCAATGCATTTTTATAACGATCGTTTAACTATTTATAAAATGCTTAAATTTCATACATATATGAATTATTTATTTTTAAACCGACAGCGCTGGCCCCGGCGATCGTTTATTTTTATAATGGCCTTTCACCAAACCAACATAGGTACAACGGCACCATGACAACTGACGTTCAAAGTTGCGCCAAAAAAAGCCGTGGCCGACCGAAGGTGTTCGACAGGGATGCGGCGCTGGACAAAGCCATGACACTCTTCTGGCAGCACGGCTATGAGGCGACCTCGCTCGCCGATCTGGTCGAGGCGACAGGAGCAAAAGCCCCCACCCTGTATGCGGAATTTGTGAATAAAGAAGGCCTATTCCGCGCAGTGTTGGATCGTTACATTTCGCGCTTTGCCGCGAAGCACGAAGCCGTGCTGTTTGCCGAGGGAAAATCCGTCGATCGCGCGTTGCGTGACTACTTCACGGCGGTCGCCACCTGCTTTACCAGCAAAGAGACGCCGGCCGGCTGCTTTATCATCAATACCTCCGCCGCGCTGGCCGCCTCCTCGACGGATATCGCCAATACCATCAAATCCCGCCATGCGATGCAGGAGCAGGCGCTAACCCAGTTTCTGCAGCAGCGGCAGGCGCAGGGCGAACTGCCCGCGGGCCGCGATGTCGCGCAGCTGGCGCAATTTCTTAACTGCGTTCTGCAGGGGATGTCGATTAGCGCCCGGGAAGGCGCGGATTTCGACAAGCTGATGCAAATCACCGACACCACTCTCCGTCTCTGGCCGCAGGTCCTCGAGTCCTGATGCGCCCTGCTTCCGGCGGTATTCTGCCGCCGGATCCGCTCTCCTGTTGGCTTTATCCCCACAAAATAGATTGATTTTTATTACCTTTTCTCGCGCAAGATAAACGCAAATGATATTGATTGCGATATTCATTATGTGCAAAATCCTTTTTTGAGTTTTTCCAGATGTTTCGCATTGTAACGAATACCGGCCGACGCCGGCCCATAACAACGACAAAGCAACTTGCTCATAAAAGGAATGGATATGAAAAAGCGCCTCTGGGTGCTCCACCCTCTGCTGCTGGCCAGCACGCTGCCTGCGCTGGCGGCTCAGTCTGATGAAGACAGCATCATCGTTAGCGCAAACCGCACCCATCGCACCGTGGCCGAAATGGCCCAAACCACCTGGGTCATTGAGGGCCAGGAGATTGAGCAGCAGGTCCAGGGCGGGAAAGAGTTCAAAGACGTGCTGGCGCAGCTGATCCCCGGCATCGACGTCAGCAGCCAGGGGCGGACCAACTATGGGATGAACATGCGCGGGCGCGCGATCGTCGTGCTGATTGACGGCGTCCGGCTCAACTCCTCACGCACCGACAGCCGCCAGCTCGACGCCATCGATCCATTCAACATCGAACATATCGAAGTGATCTCCGGAGCGACCTCGCTGTACGGCGGGGGCAGTACCGGCGGGCTTATCAACATCGTTACCAAAAAGGGGCAGCAGGATCGTCAGGTCGATCTTGAGGTGGGCAGCAAGAGCGGTTTTGCGAACAGCAACGATCATGATGAGCGCGTCGCGGCGGCCGTCAGCGGCGGAACAGACCACGCATCCGGCCGCTTGTCGGTAGCCTATCAGCGTTTCGGCGGCTGGTACGACGGCAATAACGATGCGCTGATCCTCGATAATACCCAAACGGGGCTCCAGCACTCTGACCGCCTCGACGTGATGGGGACGGGGACGATTGAGATCGATGATAACCGCCAGCTGCAGCTGGTCACCCAGTATTATAAAAGCCAGGGCGATGATGACTACGGTCTGTGGCTCGGGAAGAACATGTCCGCGGTCACCAGCGGCGGCAAAGCGTATACCACCGACGGGCTCAATTCCGACCGTATCCCCGGCACCGAACGCCATCTGATCAGCCTCCAGTACTCCGATGCCGACTTTTTCGGCCAGAATCTGGTGAGCCAGGTGTACTATCGCGATGAGTCCCTCACCTTCTATCCGTTCCCGACGCTCACGAAAGGTCAGGTCAGTAGCTTCTCCTCGTCGCAGCAGGATACCGATCAGTATGGGGCAAAGCTGACCCTCAACAGCCAGCCGCTGGCGGGATGGGATCTCACCTGGGGTCTCGACGCCGATCATGAGACCTTTAATGCCAACCAGATGTTCTTCGATCTGCCACAATCGATGGCCTCCGGCGGGTTGCACAACGAATCGATCTACACAACCGGCCGCTACCCGGGATACAGTATTTCCAATGTCGCGCCATTCCTGCAGTCCAGCTACGATCTGAACGATATCTTTACCGTCAGCGGCGGGGTACGCTACCAGTGGACCGAAAACCGGGTCGACGACTTTGTCGGCTACGCCCAGCAGCAGGATATCGCCAACGGCAAAGCGCGCTCCGCCGACGCCATCAAAGGCGGCAAAACCGATTATGACAATTTCCTGTTTAACGCCGGGATCGTGGCCCACCTGACCGAGCGTCAACAAACCTGGTTTAACTTCTCGCAGGGTGTCGAGCTACCGGACCCTGGTAAATACTATGGCATCGGTAAATATGGCGCTGCGGTGAATGGTCATCTGCCGCTGATCTCCAGCGTCAACGTCGATGACTCGCCGCTGCAGGGGATCAAAGTTAACTCGTATGAGCTGGGCTGGCGCTACACCGGCGATAACCTGCGCACCCAGCTGGCGGCGTACTACTCGACCTCGGATAAGACCATTGTCGTCAACCGCACCGACATGACCATCGACGTTCAGTCCGACAAACGGCGTATTTACGGCGTTGAGGGGGCGGTCGACTACTTTATTCCGGATAGCGACTGGAGCGTCGGCGGTAACTTCAACGTGCTGAAATCCCAGGTGCAGACCGACGGCCGCTGGCAAAAATGGGACGTCACCCTCGCCTCGCCGTCTAAAGCCACCGCCTGGGTGGGCTGGGCGCCGGATCCGTGGAGCCTGCGCGTGCAGAGCCAGCAGGTGTTTGACCTCAGCGACGCCGCCGGCAACAAGCTGGAAGGCTATAACACCGTCGATTTTATCGGCAGTTACGCGCTGCCGGTGGGGAAACTGACCTTCAGTATCGAAAACCTGCTTAACGAAGACTATGTCACTATCTGGGGCCAGCGCGCGCCGCTGCTCTACAGCCCAACCTACGGCAGTTCATCGCTGTATGAGTACAAAGGTCGTGGCCGCACCTTTGGTCTGAACTACGCCTTAACCTTCTGATAAAAAAAGCCCCTCAGCCTGAGCGATTGAGGGGCTAATCACTACACAAATCTGTTTTTAGATTTTGTTGTTCAGGACCAGCTGGCCGTTGTTGTCCAGCGGGATCTGGCTGCCGGGATCGTGATCCATGCGGATTTTCCCCTGCTGATCGCCTATCTTATAGGTCACATCGTAGCCGAGCATTTTATCGGATTTGTCATACACCGTTTTGCAGCGCTGCTGGGTGGTGGTGTAGGTATCGTTGTCCTGCATCGCGCCCTGGATCTGGTTGCCTGCATAGCCGCCGCCCAGCGCACCTACGACCGTCGCCACGCTGCGTCCGTGACCGCCGCCAAACTGGTGGCCAATCACCCCGCCCGCCACCGCGCCCAGCACCGAACCGGCGATGCGGTTTTCATCCTGTACCGGACGACGATGAGTCACCGTGACATTGCGGCATTCCTGACGCGGCGTTTTCACGGTTTCTTTAATCGGTGTACTGGAGACCACTTGCGCATACTGCGGGCCGCGATCCAACACGTTGAGACCAGCGACAGCTGCAACGCCCAGCGCGGCAGCCACGCCTATCCCTATACCCGCCAACATAGATTTATTCACGGGAGTTCCTCCTTTGTTGCTGTTGATACAATTTTGCAACCGGAGCCGGGAGGGCGCAAATCAGATAGCGGATGAAAAGTGCGAGAATTCGCTGCAAATCAAAGGGATTCAGAGGATTCCGAGCGGGATCTCTGCGGTTCCAGCAGAAGAGCCCGGAGGCGCCCTCAGAGCGCGCCTCCGGGTCGCGACAGCGATTAGTGCAGCTTCAGGCGCGGGCGAATGATGCGGTTGATGCGCCCGACCAGCATCATCAGGCCGGTCTTGAAGTAACCATGCAGAGCAATCTGGTGCATACGGTACAGGGAGATGTACACGAAGCGCGCAATGCGCCCTTCCACCATCATCGAACCGCGCATCAGGTTACCCATCAGGCTGCCGACGGTGGAGTAATTTGACAGCGACACCAGCGAGCCATGGTCTTTATAGGTGTATGCCTTCAGCGGTTTGCCTTTCATCTGCGCCAGGATGTTGTTCAGCGCGCAGGTAGCCATCTGGTGCGCCGCCTGGGCCCGCGGAGGCACAAAGCCGCCTTCCGGACGGGCGCAGGAGGCGCAGTCGCCGATGGCGAAAATATCCGCATCGCGGGTAGTCTGCAGCGTCGGCTCGACCACCAGCTGATTGATACGGTTGGTTTCGAGGCCGCCGATCTCTTTCATGAAATCTGGCGCTTTGATCCCCGCCGCCCAGACCATTAGATCCGCCTCAATATATTCGCCATCTTTAGTGTGCAGGCCGCCCGCATCCGCGCTGGTGACCATGGTCTGCGTCAGAACCCGTACGCCCAGCTTAGTCAGCTCATTATGCGCTGCCCCGGAAATGCGCGGCGGCAGCGCAGGCAGAATGCGCTCGCCCGCCTCGACCAGCGTGACGTTCAGCGCTTCGTTGGTCAGCCCTTTGTAGCCGTAGCTGTGCAGCTGTTTCACCGCATTGTGCAACTCAGCGGAGAGCTCCACGCCGGTGGCGCCGCCGCCGACGATGGCGATATTTACTTTACCGTTAGCGCCGAGGTTAGCAGAGTATTTAAGGAACAGGTTGAGCATTTCCTGATGGAAGCGACGCGCCTGGTGCGGGTTGTCGAGGAAAATGCAGTTCTCTTTTACGCCAGGGGTATTAAAGTCATTCGAGGTACTGCCCAACGCCATGACCAGCGTGTCGTACGGCAGTTTACGCTCAGCCACCAGCAGCTCGCCTTTTTCATTGCGCAGCTCGCCGAGGGTGATGGTTTTCCCTTCGCGGTTGATATCAACCACCGAGCCCAGCTGGAACTGGAAACCGTGGTTGCGGGCATGGGCCAGATAGCTCAGCGCATCGACACCTTCATCCAGAGAACCGGTGGCCACTTCGTGCAGCAGCGGCTTCCACAGATGGCTGTGGTTACGGTCCACCAGGGTGATTTTCGCTTTCTTATGGCGCCCTAACTTTCTCCCCAGCTGAGTTGCCAGTTCCAGTCCGCCAGCGCCGCCACCCACAATTACGATTTTTTTCAATGGCGTAGTCATGTGTACCCCTAAAATTATTAACCAATTGTTAAATAAAAGTTATTGAAATAGCCTTTATTTAACAACAAGTTACGTCAATGAAACCATTCAGCACTGTCGAGAATACCATGAACGGTGCATTGGTCATACCAAAATTGATGTGCATCAAGTTTTGTCGCGTATTTTTTCAGCGAAACCAATAAGTGTAGACATGAAAAAACCCGCGTGGTGAACCCGACGCGGGTTTGGGAACAAGGGAAAAGCAGTTAGCCGAGGGTTTTAAACGCTTTCAGCCGCTGCAGATGCGGCGAGATATTTTTAAACTTATGGGTCTGCTCTTCATCCCAGATAATTTCATAATAGTGGTGCAGGAGATCGGCGGAACGCTGGCTGTCCAACGCCTCGTCCTGGCGGGAAAGCACCACCAGGCAGCGATCGCGGTTCTTCTCGCGGAAGTTGGTCACGCACTTGGTGGCGATGTCAGCATACTCTTCCGGTCGGTCGATTTTGCCTTCCATGTTCTCATGCGGAAACAGGTTTGGATTGAACACCGCCTGGCGGATATCGCACAGAAAACCAATCCGCTCCGCCCAGTAGCCGCCAAGGCCGACGCCGCAGATCAGCGGCCGGTCATCGGCAGTGAGCTGCAGCATTTTATCGACCTCTTTCAGCAAATGCTGCATATCGTGCTTGGGATGCCGCGTGCTGTAGCTAATCAACCGCACGTCCGGGTCGATAAACTGCAGCTGCATCACCTTCTCATGGTTACCGGGGCTGTTCGAGTCAAAACCGTGTAAATAGATAATCATCGCATCCTCACCAGACAACAACGCCCCGTAGAGCGTTACGCGGACTTCGCCTCTTGCCAGCGCGCATGAAGCTGCTCCAGCTGGGCACTCACCGTTTTCCAACGGGCTGAATCCCTTAACTCCTGACGGGAAAAGGAACCTTTATGATACAATTTCGTAACACGCTCTGCTTTGATCGGCGACAGGTTATCCAGCACACTGACCGCGCCTTTACGATTATTGCAGACGAGGATCATATCGCAACCGGCGTCGAGCGATGCCTGACCGCGTTCGGCATAGCTGCCCATGATCGCCGCCCCTTCCATCGACAGATCGTCGGAGAAAATCACCCCGTCAAAGCCCAGTTCGCCGCGCAGCACCGTTTTCAGCCAGTACGCCGAGCCGCTGGCCGGACGCGGATCGAGCTCCGGGTAAATCACATGCGCCGGCATAATGGCATCCAGACGCTGCTCGGCGATAAGGCTTTTGAACACCGCCATATCATGGTCGCGGATAACCGATGCCGCCCGCGGATCGAACGGCGTCTCTTTGTGCGAATCGGCAGTCACCGCCCCGTGTCCCGGGAAGTGTTTGCCGGTGGTTTTCATGCCCGCGGCGTGCATCCCGTCAATGAAGTGACGCGCCATCGTCAGCGCTTTCTGCGGATCTTCATGATAAGAACGTTCGCCGATTGCGGCGCTGATATGGCCGACGTCCAGCACTGGCGCAAAACTAATATCGATATCCATGGCGATCATTTCGCTGGCCATCAGCCAGCCGGCTTCGGCGGCCAGTTTGCCCCCCTCTTCCATCCCCAGCAGCGCGGCGAAAGACTGGGCCGCCGGTAAACGGGTAAACCCTTCGCGGAAACGCTGAACCCGCCCCCCTTCCTGATCGACCGCCACCACCAGGTGGTTCCGGGAGGCGTCGCGGATCTGGCGCACCAGCTCGCGCAGCTGCGCCGGATCGTGATAATTTCGGGTAAAGAGGATCAACCCTCCCACCAGCGGATGCGCCAGAATTTCTCGCTCTTCCGCATCCAGCTCATACCCTTCGACATCCAACATCACTGGGCCCACACTGACCTCTCTTATCCTTTACGTTCGTTGTCTAACTGACACCATATTTCATCTGCCAGCGTGATAAATTGCCGGTCCCCGCTCTGCCGCCAGCGCATTTCATACCAGCCCGCCATCAGCAGCAGTACCCACGGGCGCCAGAGTGCAACCTGCCGCCAAAGCAGCTGCGCGTCGATGGCCGCCCGCCGGGCATACGCTTCTACCAGCCGACGGCGCTCGCCAGGCGTGATCCACACCGCGGCCAGCTCCAGCGCGATATCGCCATCGCCGGCATATTCCCAGTCGATCAGCCTCAGGCCGGACTCATTATGAATAATATTGCCGGCATGGACGTCCATGTGCAGCGGCGCCAGCCGCAGGGGACGGGGCTCGCCCTGGCGGCGCAGCCGCTGATGCCAGCGCAGCCAACGCGGCTTGCGCCGCGCCGGATCGCACCTCTGCCAGTACTGGGCCAGCAGTGGTGTGAGGCTAACCCGCCAGCCAAACCGCGGTTGCTGATGCAAATCATACAATAAGCCTGACAGCTGCGGGGAGGCCGGTAACTCGCTTTTCACCTCCCCTGCGCAATACTCCACCACCATCCAGCAGGGTGAGTAAAACAGCGGGGTTGGTGCCAGCCTGGCAGGCAGTCGGCGGAGTGCGTGATACTGACGGCGAAAATAGTAAGTGGCGGCAGACGGATCGTGCGGCTGACGCAGCACGTGCCGCCGGTCGCCGTCGCTGATAATCACACTGCCGCCGCTGAGGCCACTCTGGCTCAGCGAGGCGACAGGATGATAATGGGGAAAGAAGCGCGACAAGAGCTCGTCGCGCGTTAGCTTATTGTTGCTGAACAGCACCTTTACCTGACCAGATTATCTCACCGGTTTGCACCAGCATGAGCTGCATTTTCAGCTCAGGCGCGTTGACGTTGCCGGTGGCATTGGAGTAAAGCACATACTGCGCGCCCACGTTGCGGGCGATGCCCATGGCTTTGCTGCGGCTGCCGAGGCTGTCCTGCGGCGACAGGCCCAGCTGCTGCTTGGCGACCGCCAGCTGCTGCGCCGATACCAGGGTAAATTTGCCGTTACCGGCCAGCGCACTACGTAGCGCAGTGGTGGCTTCTCCAGCATTCAGCGAACCGTTGGTGCGGTTGTTCACGCTGTCAACCAGCAGAATACTGCCGGCATTGACCCCACTCGCCTGCAGCATCTGCCCCACCAGCGGCTGAACCGCGCCGTTCCAGTCATAATGACGCACGCGCGGCGCCGGCTGACCCGACTGCTGATCCTGATGCTCAATCGGCCCAGGCTGCGCCGGGACAGAGGGCACCGCCGGTACGGTCGGCACCGTGGGCTGCGGCTGCGCAGGCTGCTGCGGCTGCGGTTTGGCCTCTTCTACCGGCGCGGGCTGCTCCCGCAACCCCGCACAGCCTGCGAGGAATATCGCCAGTGCTGTGATTAACGCATAGCGACACATTTTCATCATTATAATTACCCCTTACAGATAAAGATAAAGGCGGGCCTTATGCGCCCCCAGGATATTGGCGCTGCCATATAACGTGACCGAGGAGCGGGCCGGTACCACGATGGTGCGCGGCGCGTCCAGCGGATGCATCTCCAGCCCTCGGGCGTCATACCAGAAAAAACGATAGTGCACGGTAACCGGCTGCTGGCGCTCGTTATATAGCGTTGAGGAGGCGGTAGCCTGAATCTCTGTCGCCACGACGGCAGGCTCGCTGGCGCTGATCCCCGCCGCCAGCACGCTCGACTCCATCACCAGCGCCTGCTGGTCAGAAACCGGGATCTCCGGGTGTGAACTACACCCGGCGAGTAGCCCCGCCGCCAGACACGCGCCCAAAAGGGTCCTGAGCATGACGTTAGCCTTTGTGCGCCAGCATCGGGCCAAGCGGACGACCGCCCAGCAGATGCATATGGATATGGTACACTTCCTGGCCGCCGTGGCGGTTGCAGTTGACGATCAACCGATAGCCATCGTCGGCAAGACCTTCATCGCGGGCGATCTTCGCCGCGACGGTCATCATCCGGCCCAGCGCCAGCTCATGTTCAGCGGTGACGTCATTTACGGTAGGAATCAGAACATTCGGGACAATCAGAATATGGGTGGGCGCCTGCGGGGAGATGTCGCGAAAAGCGGTCACAAGCTCATCCTGATAGACAATATCCGACGGGATCTCCCGGCGAATGATTTTGCTGAAAATCGTTTCTTCTGCCATTGGGAGTTCCTTTATTATTCTCATGTGCAGCCGGTAAAATCGTTACCGGCGAACAGGTTACATGCCGAGAGTATGAGCGAGTTTCCACTCCTCTTTCAACCGTAATGCGTTTTTTCTTAAACGCCCGACCTTTACTTCCGCACCCACTGGCCGTTAATGCCCTGGACGTATTCCCCCGGCTGGGCTTTCTCAATCAGCTTTTTCCCGGCCAGACGCGCCACTTCCTGCGACGGCAGGTTGTTGCTTTGCGCCAGCTGCTGATAGCTTTGGCTGCGTGCTTCATTGATTTTTTTCTCCAGCGTCAGCGTCTCGCTATCCTGGGCAATGGCCGCCAGATAGCCCCCCTGCGTTTCTCCCACTCGCCCCTGTTGGCGAGCTTCGGGCAGCGTAAGCGCCAGCGCCTGTAGGCTGAAGAGCGTGAACGCCAGCACGGCGATAATCCCGGTTTTTCTCATCATAGCCTCAGAATAGGTCGCTACGGGACTTGAGCAGATCCTCAACGTCCTTATCGGCCTTAATATGGATTTCGTGTTCAATTTTCACGTTCATATTGATGGTGATCGGCTCTTTCGGCGCCGCCACTTCAATGCGCGGCGTGCAGCCTGACAGCAGCGCGACGACGGCCACGGTGAGTACACCAGCCCTCTTTTTCATTGTTGTTCCTCACTTTCCTTGCCTGTCGAACCGCGGAGAAGGGGTATCGCCGCATGTTGCTCAAACCATGTTTGCAGATTGTCCCCAAAGCGCAGGCTGCGCCAGAGGGTAAAAATGTTCTCTTCATGGGTGTAATTCAGGTTCACGAAGCTGCTTTTACCCTCGACGCGGCTGGTGCCTTTGATGGCCGCCTGCATGGTTAACACACCCAGATTATCCACATTGAGTTTTGTCCACGACTGCGAAATTTCCATATAGCGGAGCCAGTTGATCGCCGCCCCGGCAACCACGTTGTCTTTCACAATGGCATCCGCCGTGTCCTGGTCGATGCGCAGCGTCATCGGCCCCGGGTTGGTCAGCCAGCCATCTTTAATGATC
>ERZ773186.1410-NODE-1410-length-20093-cov-4.770586_pt1 | contig 20093 bp, 17 predicted proteins | sample MGYA00581000_ERZ773186 | MGnify/ENA primary metagenome ERZ773186 (study PRJEB29015, sample SAMEA2737752) | human gut metagenome | biome: human gut; feature: human-associated habitat; material: faeces | place: China | collected 2012 ...
TTTTCTTCGGCGACATGTGCGGCGAAGAAAATACTTCTCGGCCTGCAAACGTGCGCGCCGTTTGCCTCCGGCGGACGGCGCGTGCGCTGCAGTCAGGCCGCAAATTCTTTGTCAAAAAGTATTACTTTTTGACAGACGCAACACCCCCTGTGCGCAGCACAGGGGGTGTCCGCTATGGTGTTTTTCTAACCGTCAGCGCAGCGCGCTTACCGGTCGGGATACTTCTGCGACAGCTCTGCCTCCAGCGCATCCCAGTCGCGCGGCGGTCTGAGCTCCGTCCACGTCTCGGGCGAGGTGTTGTCCACGCGCTCGTACTCGTGGCCGTTGGTGGCCTCCTGCACGGCTGCGTAGTACCACGCTGTCTTGTTGCTGTTGTCCGGCCAGACGATCATGTCCGGCAGCAGATGATCCTTATCCGGGGTACGGAAGAGGACGTTGTTGATGATCTCCATGACCTCGGCACGGGTGATCTGGTTCTGCGGGCGGAACGTGCCGTCCTCATAGCCGCTGACCAGACCGAGCTTCGCCGCGCGGTTGATGTAGTCGCGCGCCCAGCTGTCGGAGATATCGGTGAAGGCGTCGTCCTCGACCTCCGGCGCATGGAAGAACAGCGCCGCGATCGTCGCGAACTCTGCGCGGGTGATGTACTGCTGCGGGCGGAATGTGCCGTCCTTGTAGCCGGCGAGGATGCCGCCGTTGGTGAGCGTGGCGACCTGACTGGTGTACCAGCTCTGGGCCGGGACATCCGAGTACGAGCACTTGGTGGTCCAGATCTCCTCACGGCCGTCATCTCTCAGGATGCGGTAGAAGATCGCGGCGACCTCGGCACGCGTGATCGGTCTGTTCGGTGCGACCGTACCGTCCGGATAACCGGCGATGTACGAGTCGTGGTTATCGCGCTCCAGCGGCGGAGGCGGCAGCTCGTTGTCCTCTGCGGAGAAGACGAACTTGATGTGCGCGGCCGCTTCCTGGAAGGCGTTGCCCATCGCGGGGTCGATCTCAACGGTCACGTCCAGCTTGACCGGGTCTGCCTTCGGGAAGACCTCGGCAACGAGGACGTCGCTCTTGAGTCCGTCGGCTGCGTCGAGCTGGTCGAAGAGGCTCGCGTTCTTGTTGGTTGCGAGCACCTTGCCGTCCTGCGACACGGTCATGTGGATGTGGCTGAGCACATCGTCGTACTTGATGGCGGTGCCCTCCTTGGCGGAGGTGTCGCCGTCGATCTCGGCGCGGAGGTAGACCTTCGCGCCCTGCGCGCCGTTGGCGCTGTCGGCCTTGACGCAGATGGTCTGCGTGAGGCTGTCGCCGGGCATGCAGTTGGAGAAGTTGGCAAACAGGTCCGTCGCCGAGCCCTTGCCGGTGTTGGTAAAGGCAAAACGCGCGTTGTTGCCGTCGTTGCCGTCATAGTAGGTGACGGTGGGGAGCTTTTCCTCGCCCGTCGCCCAGATGCCCAGCCCCGCGGCCAGCGCGACCACCAGCACGAGGGCGACGATCATGGTAAACTTTTTGTGTTTCATACCGCTGCCCTCCTTATGGTGTCGTGGTCGGCTGCGTCAGATAGCCGTTGCTGTCAACGCCCACGCCCCAGCTCTGCTGCACAGCCTTGCTCGGTGCGGCCTGAATGCTCTCGGCCAGCACCGTCACCTCGAGGTGATAACCCTCAGGTGCAGCGTCCTGCGTGATGGGCGTTTGCAGCAGGTTGGTCGTGAAATCCTTTGCCGCGACCGGCATCTTGTAGTAGTAGATGCCGTCCTGCTCGAACCACTTGGTCGTGTCGTATGTGACGTCAATGTTCACGGGCTCGCCGGAGATAGTCTTTCCATCTCCGCTGACCCAGTTCATGACCAGCTTGACGCGGACATAGGACACGGCCGTTCCGGTGTTTTTGACGACGATGCTCTTTTTCTGGTTTCCATCCAATTCCTCGACGATGTCCGTTCCGGATTTGGCCGCCGTGAAGGTGTTCTCCACGGGGGCGGTGCTCGCCTTGAGCAGGGCGAACGTCGTGCCGACGGCCAGTGCGAAGATCAGGCACAGGGAGAGGATGAGCGCGGTCTTTCTCCCGCCTGAACCGTTAAAGATACGTTTCATATGTCATCCCTCCTGTTCAGTTTGTTTCCGGAGCCGGAATCTGCTCGATCTCGGTTGCGCTGACCCACTTGTTGATCACGTCGGCAATGCTCGTGAGCCAGTTGTGCGAATTGTAATGGTTGGTGACATCGACCGTGGCGCTGGGCGTCGTGCCGCTGAGCGTAGCCGTCTTGTTGTTGTCGCCAACGATGCTGTAGCTCCACGACCAGTTTGTATCCTCGGTGACCGTGTACGTGCCGACGGCCAGACCGGTAATGGTCTTCTGTTCGCCGCCCTTGAGCACGATGGTGATCACGAGCTTACCGGTGCTGTCCTTGACATCGAACACGAACGTCTGGTTCGGGTTCGCGCCGTCGCCTGTGACGGCCTTGGAGATCGTCAGGCTGCAGGTGTTGACCGTGATGGTGAACGCAGCATCTTTAGAAACGCTCTCATACGTTCCACTTTGCGTAGGCGAAACCGTGCACGTCACCGTGTAGGTCGTGGTCTGCTCCGGGGCGACGGTGCCGCCGCTTGCCGCATCGCTCCACTCCCATATTCCGCTGCTGCTTCCGGCAGGAACCGTGTACGTGCCGACCGTTCCGCCGTTTTCATCCTTGACCGTGTAGGTCACGTTCACAAAAGCGTTATTTGTGCCGTCAAATGTGGCATTCTGGTGCACAAGCTCCTGCAAATTGGCAGAATCGCCAAGGTAGATCGTCTTGTCATCCGCCGTCGGCGTGATGCTTTTTACTTCCACGTCCTGCGTCGGCACATCGAACGCCTTGATCATGGTTCCCTTCGCATAGATGCCGGACTGCCCATCATTCGTTGGCACCTGATTGCCGCCGAGGAAGCCAGCTTCCACAGAGGCATCAAACTCGATGATCAGTTTCTTTCCGAACGTGCCATCCGCCTTAGCGTTTGTGGAGACATAGTTCTGGTTGAAATCGAAGCCGGTCACATTGACCGCCCGCGTTGCCGGATCGATCGCTGCCGTCACCGAAGGATCGGCTGCGACCGGAGCCCCAAATGCGCTGCCGTTATAGGCTGCAGTGGAGAGACGAATAGCACCGGCATTTTGCGGCACCGTAAAGTATGGCGTCACGATGTCTTTGATGACCGTCTCGCTGCCAAGGTCAATATTGGCGCTGCCGATCGTCTGGCTGATGGAGGTAAAGATGTTATTCAACGCCGTCGAGTTGCTCGCCGTCATATAATAGCCGGTTTTGTCGCGGGTGAAGTTTCGCGTCACTTCCCAGCCGTAATAACTGGCGGAGAACCAGTGTTCATCTTTATAATCCTTTAACCCTATCTCCGAGGCAGCCTTGAAGTTGCTGGACACATAGTTCAAAAAGCGGTTCCCAGCCGGAACATCGATACCATTGCTTGTGTTCTTGTTGGCCCAATAACTCCCAACGCTTCCGTTCGAGTTTTTTGAGAACCCGGTGTTGCCATACAGCTGGTCAACGTTCGCCCCGGTGAAAATGCCAACCGTGTACACGGTCACACCGGCATCCTTCATCGACTTTGCGCTTGCAATAGCGCTGGTCGCAACCTTTGCATCGAAACCGGAATTGCCCGGCATGCCATCCGTGAACACGATCACGACCTTGCTGCTGTCGCGCGCGGAATCGACACTCGACAGAAGCCTCTGCGCATGGTTCAAGCCGTTTTGCGTCTGCGTGCCGCCCTTAGCCTGCAGCTGGTTAACCGCCGTTTTCAGTGTGGTCACATTTGCTCCGTTGGCATCATTGACCGCGGTCAGTTCTTTCACGACCTGAGAATAATTATAACGATATCTGCCATCCTGATACGTAGTATCGCCGACCGTGTTCGTGGAATCTCCCGCAAACTTAACGATCGCGATCCGGTGTTCCACGCCTTCGTCCTTGGCTTTTGTTGCCACATTGTCAATGAAAGTATTGACGGCCTGCTTCATTGCGTACTGGCGAGTGTCCGCTTCATTGTCCGTCTCTTCCCCGTTGAAATCGTCCGCCATCGAGCCGGACTGGTCGAGCACAAGGACAATGTCACAGGGCTTCGTTGTGGTGCTCGTCGTGACCGTGCCGGTCGTGTACGCTTCCAGATGCACCGTATAGCCGCCGTCGGCTTTCGGCGTAACCGTCTTAGTCAGCTCCAGACCATCATCCTGCGTCTCACCGGTATCGGCAAGCGACGGCGCACGCGCGGCGCGGTAAGGAGACGTCTGCGGCCGCGTCACCACGAGCGGAAGAATCGGCCCCACCGCCGGAGACGACTGCGTGTCCTCGACCGTTCCTGCGGTCTCAGCCATATCCGCAGCCGAATCCACTGCCGCGCCCGTGCCCATGAACAGGCACAGGCTCAGGAGCAGGGCTGCACAGAGGACGAGCGAGAGAATGCGTTTTTTCATGGTTTCGTCCTCCTTTCTCAGGGCGTCGGGATCGGGTCGATCTGCGTGCTCGAGGTGCTCGCCTCGACCGCTCCGACGTGCTTCCATACATCTCTGACATCATTGGCGGCGTACTGCTCAAGGTTCGCCGTCTGCACGGCCTCCGCCGTTACATAGATGTGCACCGTGGAATTCTGGTATTCGTTGCCCATTTTGGTGCTGAACGTGACGCGGCTGAACAACTGCGTCGTGGCCGTCTTCGGATCGACCGCACCATTATAATAATAGTACCCGTCCGCTCCGGCGATCCAGTCGGTATCGTTCAGATCCAGCACCAGCAGGTGCTCGCTCGGGTCGAGCGGCATGCGCTCGCTGTCGGCGTTGAGGATCTCGGGCGTGATCTTCACGCGGGTGTAAAACGCACCCGTGCCGACATTCTCCACATACACCACTTTGTTCACGACGCTGCCGGGCATGACGCGCACGGTCGTGAACGGATTGCCGTTACCGTCCTCGTCGTGCAGCGCGAGCTTGACCGAGCCCATCGTGATGACGTTGTCCGCCGTGCCGACGGCCGAAAAGTACGCCCACGTACCGACCGCCAGCAGTGCCACTGCCAGGAGGAGCACCGTCGCGATGGTCCACTTCTTCTTCATGCACAAACCACCTTTCTCCTTGCCGGGGGTTATTCTGCGCTGTGCGCAGAGATTCTCTTCCGCGCCCGGATGGGCGCGCCGGGACTGTTTCTGCGGGATTCTCTCTTTCAGTCTGCGCGCGGACAGCGGCAGTACCGCCGCCCGCGCCCGGATTGAAGCCGAGCCAAAGCCCCCGATGGGGGCGGCGATTTCGCCGCCCCTTTGGGGTCAAAATGTTGGGGAATTACTTGCCGTTGTTGTTATAAGCAGCAACAGCCTCATCCACCGTGTTAAAACCATCCGCCTGGATCGCGTAAGCGGTCACGATGACTTCCCAAGAAGCATCCGCAGAGATCGGATCGCCAGCGGGCAGGATGTACTGAGTGCCATCTTCATTCGTGGTCACGCGCCAATCCATGTAGACCTGAGCGAGGCAGGGCAGAGAGGTCTTGCCAGCGGGCAGGGTCTTTGCCATGGTCGTGCGGATCACAACGTACTCCGTGCCGTTTTCGGTCACTCTGCCGACATACTTGTAGTCGTTCCAGAGGCCATCTTCAACAGCAACCATTTTGGGGTCGGTAACTTTGTGGTTTGCATCAACGATGCCGTCGCTGGTCGCGAGGCCCCAATAATTTCCGGAGTTGTACTCCACGTTGAAGCAGCCGTAGCTGTTCCAGTGCAGAGCGTTCTTGCTCTCGTTGGTGGGATATTCCTTGCTCACAAGATAGGCAGGAATCTTAAGCTCGACCCAAACCCAAGCATCATTCGCGCCCGTGTTCTTAACCGTAACGATCTTGGAAACGGCATTGCCGTCGTTGGACTTGCCGGGGACAAGGGTCTTGTTCTGTTCAAAGGCCTCAAGACCGTTTTCGCCCTTCTGCTGCTCATCCAGAGCAATCTTGACATTGCCCATGGTGAACGTATTGGTCGCGGACTTCGTATCGGTGAAGTACGCCAGCGTGCCGCCGACGACCAGCACCGCGACGAGCATGACTGCGATCGCAGCCATCAGAATGGTTTTCTTCTTCATAAGTAGCGTTCTCCTTTTCTATTTTTGTGTACAGCGCTCTGCACAAGGTGTTCAAGGGATCTGCTCAGGGAAAGCTGCGAGGGAGTTGCTTAAAAGCACCCGGCAAACGCGGCCGCAGCATCCGCAAAACCAGCGGACTGGCACAGATAACCATAGAACGTCAGGCTGGCAGTCGCATCCGAATTCACGTCAAAATCGTTAACCTCGACAAGGTTGCTCGCCAGAATGCTGGTCGCGGTGACATCTGCAGTCACTCTGTTGCCATCGTTCGTCTTGTAAACGTAAATCGCGCCGCCGTTCTTGCCCGTAACACCAGCAAGCTGCTCCCACGTATCGGCCACACTATAATTCAGAACGCTACTCGCGTCCGAAGCCACGACCTCAACATAAAGATAGCAGGAAGCGCCGGCTTTCAGGCCGGTGACCTTAACAAACGGGTCTTTTTCGATCTTCGTGCCGGGGAGCAGATTGTACTCATTGCCCGTCGCCTCTTCAGTGGTGACCTTGTAAGAATACTCGCCGGAAGTCTGCGCAACCGCCTTGTGCTCTTTCAGCGTCAACGCGCCGCCCTGATCAAACAGCTTGCCGACCGTGAACGTGTTCACAACCGGGCCGCTCTGCGCCGTCAGATACGCCCACGTCGCGCCAACCGCCAGCGCCACGACAAGCACGAGCGCGATGGCGATCGTCAAAGTTTTCTTCTTCATTTCGTGTTATCCTCCCTTACAAAAGCATCATGTTCCGAACTTACCATGTCCCAACAGCGTCCAACGTGCGCTGTCAGCGTTCATTGAGTTAATGCACGGAGATTTGAAAATATTTCATGCTCCCGTGAAAATGTTTAAATCCGACGGTTTTTGCCGCCATTTTCTGTGCATTTTGCCGCGTTTTCTGCCTCTGCTCGGCGCGCCGCATCGCGGGCATCGGCCTCAGCCGCCTTGCGCAGCATGTCCGGCAGGAACGCCAGAACGACGAGCACGATCGCGATCGCAATGGCCAGATACATCCCCGGCGGGTTCGAGACCCAGTGCGAGACATAGCCGAGATACGGGATGGTGAACACCGGGCGGCCGATGAGGTTCTTGAAATAGACAGGTGCGCCGTCGGGCGCGTCGTTCGCGTCTCCCTGCGTGTAGAAATGCTCGTTTTCCGCATCGATGGAGATCACGCGGTGTGTGACGACATCCAAGTCCTCATTGAGTACGAACGTGATCGCGTCACCGACCCGCACGTCCTCGGGCGCACAGGGCTTGACATAGATCAGCGAGCCGGTGTGATACGTCGGCTCCATGCTGCCGGACAGGACGCACATCGGCCGCAGACCGACCAGCCGCACACCCACCAGAAGCAGCGCCAGAATGACCACCAGCACCACCGCAGCGGTGGAGATGGCATTGCACACTTTCTGAACCTGTTTTGACATCTTCGTTCTTCCTTTCCCTTCGCGGGCATCCCCCCTGTTGATCCCGGCCGGAGGGCAGACCTCCGAAGCGCAGCCTGTCCGAACCGGAAACGCGCACGGCGGGGCGGGGCGGGAACGCTTCGGAGTTTCCCGCCCCACTTCAGCCGTCACGCTTACTAACCAAAAGGATACCACGTTTTATTGCACACCGATAGGGGTATTATACACAAACTTCCAGCGATATTTTTGTAAAAATCAAACATCTTTTCCTTTTGCTGTCCAAAAAGCCGTACAGTTATCCAACACCCATTGTACGTTTTGGCTGCGGGTGCGTCAAGTGCGGAGCGCGGGCGCGCGGGAATCTTACCTTTTCTTAAAACTGTCGCGGTTTTGCTTGTTTTTAGCGGGGAAACATGATAGGATAATTGCCGATTATGGATAGATAACAGGAAGGAGCTGCACGCATGGATACAAACGTGCTCGACTGGCTGGAAGTCACCGCCGCAGCCTGTCCGGACAAGCCCGCCTTTCTTGACGAGGACGGCGCGGTGACCTTTGCCGACGTGCGGCGCGAGGCGCGCATCATCGGCACGGCGGCGGCAAGGCTGCGCGCCGGACGCAAGGCGCCCATCGCCGTGATGAGCGGGCGCAACGCACACACCCCGGCCGTGTTTCTCGGCGCGGTATACGCCGGCTGCTGCTACGCGCCGATGGACGGGACGATGCCCGTGCACCGGCTCAACTCTATTTTAAATACGCTCGACACCGACCTGATGATCGTGCAGCGCGCGTTTTACGACAAGGCCAGGACGCTGGAATTCAGCGGCGAGATCCTCATCGCGGAGGACCTGCTCGAGGGCTGCGAGGACGCGGCGCTGCTGGCAGACTGCCGCGCGCGCGCGCGTGAGCTCGACCCGCTGTACATCATCTTCACCTCCGGCTCGACCGGTACGCCCAAGGGCGTCATCACGGCGCAGCACTCGCTCATGTGCTACATCGAGGACTACGCCGGCGTGATGGGCATCGTGCGCGAGGACATCCTCGGCAACCAGTCGCCGCTGGACTACATCGCCGCCGTGCGCGACATTTATCTGCCGCTGCGCTTCGGCGCGACGACGGCCATCATTCCGAAGGAACTTTTCATGTCGCCGGAGCGTCTGTTCGAATACATGAACGACAAGGGCGTGACGGCCGTGGGCTGGAGCGTCTCGGCGCTGACGGTGCCGGCCGCGCTGGGCGCGTTCGAGTGCAGCGTGCCGCAGCACCTGCGCAAGGTGTGCTTCTCCGGCTCGGTGATGCCGTGCAGCTGCCTGCGCCAGTGGCAGCTCGCGCTGCCGCAGGCGCGCTTCGTCAACCAGTACGGCCCGACGGAGGCGACCGCCTCGTGCACGTATTACGTCGTGCCCGGTCTGGTGGAGGACACCGACGTGCTGCCGATCGGCAAGCCGTATCCGCACTACGAGGTGTTTCTGCTCTCGGAGCAAAACGAGGCCGTGCCCGACGGCGAGATCGGCGAGATCTGCGTCAAGGGGCCCATCCTCGCGCTCGGCTACTACAACAGCCGCGAAAAGACCGCCGAGAGCTTCCTGCAAAACCCGCTCAACCGCGCGTATGACGAGCGCATCTACAAGACCGGCGACCTCGGGCACTTCGCGCCCGACGGCAACCTCATGTTCCACGGCCGCAAGGACCGGCAGGTCAAGCACCTCGGTCACCGCGTGGAGCTCGGCGAGATCGACCTCGCCGCGGCGAAGGTGTCCGGCGTGGAGGAGGCCTGCGCGCTCTACGATCAGGAGCACGAGCAGATCTGGCTGTTTTACACCGGCGCGGACGTGACCAAGCGCGACATCGCCGTGGCGCTGCGCGCCGACCTGCCGGGCTTTATGGTGCCGCGCAAGATTGAGCAGCTTGACGCCATGCCCCGGCTCGACAACGGCAAGACGGATATGCGCGCGCTGGCCGGGCGCATCGCTGACGCCCACCGATAATCGTTTACATTACTCACATTTCAGGAGGTATTTTATTATGGAACAGGAACTGATGGACATTCTGACCGATCTGCGCCCGGACGTGGATTTTGAGACCGAGACCGCGCTCATCGACGACCACATTCTCGAGTCGTTCGACATCGTGTCGCTCGTCGCGGCGCTCAACGACGCGTTCGACATCGAGATCGGCGCAAAGGATCTCGTGCCGGAGAACTTCAACTCCGCCAAGAGTCTGCTGGCCATGGTGCAGCGCCTGCAGGACGAGGACTGATGGACAGGACTGCTCTGAAAACGGCGGCCGCCGAATACGGCACGCCGCTGTATCTGTTTGATCTGGATGCTTTCACGGCGCGCGCTGAAAAAGTGCGCGCCGCGTTCGGCTCTCACGTGCAGCTTTGCTACTCCATGAAGGCAAACCCCTTCGTGCTGCGCGGCCTGCCGGACGTGTTCCGCTGGGTGGAGGTCTGCTCCCCGGGCGAGCTGACGATCTGCGAAAAGCTCGGCATCGCGCCCGAGCGCATCCTCTACTCCGGCGTGAACAAGGGCGCGGACGATGTCGCGCGCGCCGTCGCGCTGGGGGCAGACCTGCTCACGGCCGAGAGCACACTGCATTTTGATCTCATCTGCGCCGCCGCGGCCGCGCAGGGAAAGCACGTGCGCGTGCTGCCGCGCCTGACCGCCGGCAGCCAGTTCGGCATGGATCCCGCCGCGCTGGAGGAGCTCGTTGCGCGCCGCGCGGAGTTCCGGAACGTGACGATCGCGGGCATCCACTATTTTTCCGGCACGCAAAAGCGCAAGGGCGCCGTGATCGCAAAGGAGCTTGCGCATCTGGACGAATACCTCACGATGCTGCACGACAAGTACGGCTTCACGGCGCAGCACGTGGAATACGGTCCGGGGCTGAACGCCGAGTGCCTGCGCGACGATGCCGAGGCGCGCGACGGCGCGCTGCTCGACGCGGCGGCGGAGCATATCCGCGCCTTCGGCGAGAAGTATCCGCTGACGATCGAGATGGGGCGCTTTTTCGCCGCCCCCTGCGGCACGTTCCTCACCGGCGTGGCCGACGCCAAGTGCAACCTCGGCGTGAACTATGCCGTGTGCGACGGCGGTATGCATCAGGTGAAGTATGACGGTCAGCTCATGGGCATGCAGTCCCCGCCGCTGACGCTGCTGCGCGAGAGCGCGGACGCCGCCGAGCCGTGGATGCTCTGCGGCAGCCTGTGCACGACCGCGGACGTGCTGGTGCGCGAGGCGCAGCTGCCGCCCCTGCGCGTGGGCGACGTGATCGCCTTCGGACGCTGCGGCGCCTACTCCGTGACGGAGGGCGTGGCCGTGTTCCTCTCGCGTGACATGCCGCGCGTGGCGCTCTGCCGCGGCGGGGACTTCACGCTCGTGCGCGACCGGTTCGCGACCGACGTGCTCAACACCTGCCGGACGCCGGAGGACGAAGCATGACGCTGACATCGCTGCCGTTTTACCTGCTGGTGCTCGCACTGCTGGTGCTGTACTACCTCGTGCCGAAGCGGTTCCAGTGGGTGGTGCTGCTGATCGGCAGCTACGCGTTTTACGCGTTCGTGTGCCTGCGCTACATGGGCTTTATTGTCATCACAACGCTCACGACCTACTTCGGCGCCCGCGGCATGGACGCCATGACCGCGCGCATGGAGCAGACCGTCGCCGCGCACAAGCAGGACTGGGAGCGCGAGGAGCGCAAGGCGTACAAAAAGCGCTGCAAGTCCCGCCGCAAGGCGCTCATGATCGCCATCCTGCTGCTGAACTTCGGCATCCTCGCCGTGCTCAAATACTATAACTTCTTTGCCGAGTCCATGGAGGCGCTCTTCGCGTCCGTGGGGCTGACGGTCTCGCTCGGCCACATCGGGCTGCTGCTGCCGCTGGGCATCTCGTTTTACACGTTCCAGTCCATGGGCTATGTGCTCGATGTCTACCGCGAAAAAGTGCCCGCCGAGCGCAACGTCGGCAAGCTCGCGCTGTTCGTGTCCTTCTTCCCGCAGATCATTCAGGGCCCGATCGGCGTATACGACCAGCTGGCGCACCAGCTCTATGCCGAGCACAAGTATAACTTTGACAACATCCGCTTCGGCGCGCAGCTGATCCTCTGGGGCTTTTTCAAAAAGCTCGTCATCGCCGACCGCGCCGTGGGCATGATCCACACCGTCGCCGGGGCGTACACCGACTACGCCGGCACGTACGTGCTGCTGGCGGCGATCGTCTACGCGCTGCAGCTCTATGCCGACTTCTCCGGCGGCATCGACATCTCGCGCGGCGTGGCGCAGATGTTCGGCATCACCATGGGCGAAAACTTCCGCCGTCCGTATTTCTCGCGCACGCTCACCGAGTACTGGCACCGCTGGCACATCTCGCTCGGCGACTGGCTGCGCAACTACCTGTTCTATCCGCTGTCGATCTCAAAGGCGTTTCTCAACTGGGGCCGCCACGCCAAGCAGCACCTCGGCAACCACATCGGCAAGGTCCTGCCGACGGCCGTGGCCTCGCTGATCACGTTTCTCATCATCGGCATCTGGCACGGGGCGAGCTGGAAATACGTCGCCTTCGGCTTCTGGAACGGCATGGTCATCCTCGTGTCCACGCTGCTGCAGCCGGTATCGGACAAGGTCGTCGCTGCGCTGCATATCGAGCGAAAAAGCGCGTGGTATCAGGTGTTTTCCATGCTGCGCACATTCGTGGTCGTGCTCATCGGCTATTACTTTGACATCGCCGACGGGTTTCGCGCCGCGATGGGCATGATGTTAAAATCCGTGACCGACCTGCACCTGTCGCAGCTGCGGCCGGGCGCCGTGCTCGAGGCCCTGCCGCTGACGCGGTATGACTGGGCCGTGCTGCTGTTCGGCACGGTCGTGATCTTCACCGCCTCCGTCATTCAGGAGCGCTCGCAGCGCACCATCCGCGAGATCCTCGACGAGAAGTGTCTCGCCCTGCGCTGGGCCGTGCTGCTTGCCGGCATCTTCGCCGTCGTGCTCATGGGCGTTTACGGCCCCGGCGTGCAGGCATCCGAATTCGTGTATATGCAGTTTTAAGCTATGACAAAACGACCGATCTCCAAATCCCGCACAGCGGTGCGCGCGCTCATTTTCGTGCTCATCGCTGCGCTGGGCATCGGGCTCATCTCCCCGATGCTCGTCGCGAATAACGACTGGGACAAGCGCCACGTGCACGGCTTCTTCCTCGAGCCGGAGGACAGCCTTGACGTGGTGCTCATCGGCGCGAGCCAGCTCTATACCGGCTACAGCGCCCCGCTCGCGTGGCAGCAGTACGGCTACACGAGCTATCCGCTGACGGTCTCAAACATCCCGGCACGGCTCTACGGCTCCCTGCTCACGGAGGCCGTGGATCGCCAGCATCCGAAGCTGATCGTCGTGGACATCGACGGCTTCATCAACGACGAGAACCCGGAAACGCTGGAGGCCAACCTCCGCAAGTGGATCGACAATATCCCCTGGTCGCGCAACCGGCTCGAGACCATCCGCACCTGTGTGCCGCGAGAGCTGCAGACCTCGTTTTACTTCAACATCGCAAAATACCATGCCAACTGGTACCAGGTGGGAAAATGGGTGCCGGTGCAGCGGCGTCTGCACATCATGGACGAGACCGGCTGCTCGCTGACCAAGGGCGTGGAGACGGTGTGCAAGTCCCTGTCTGCGGATTTTGAGCCCGATGTCCGGCCGCTGACGCTCAGCGCGGCGAACGAACAGTATCTGCGCGCGTTCTGCGCGCAGGCGCAGAGTCTCGGCGTGCAGACGCTCTTTCTGCGCACGCCGCACCGCACGCAGACGACCGACCCCGGCGTCTTTGACGACGTGGCCGCCGTCGTGGGCGAATACGGCTACGACCTGCTCGACCTGCACGACGCGTTTGACACCATCGGTCTTGACCGCTGCGCGGATTTTATCGACTCCGACCACCTCAACACCGCCGGCATGGAGATCTTCACCGCGTGGCTCGGGCAGTATCTCACCGCGCATTATGACCTGACGGGCACGTACAGCGCCGAGCTCACCGCCATGTGGGACCGCTGCGCCGCCTTCGTGACGCAGACGCTGCCGCTGTGCAAGGAGCTGGCCGCTGCGAACACGGAGCAGAATCTCAACGAGTTTTCGCCGCAATTTTCCGCGTGGCGCTAACACAGCATGTGGAGAACATCAATGAATCCAAAACAACACGCAAAAAGAAATACCGTCCTGCGCGTCATCGCGTTTCTGCTCATCGTGGCGCTGGTCTACGGCGCGCTCACGCGGCTGCTGACCGTCAACAACGCCACCGAGCAGCAGTACATCCGCAGCTTCTATCTGGAGCCGAAAAACTCGCTCGACGTCATGATCCTCGGCGCGAGCGAGACGTTCACGGACTACTGCGCGCCGCTGGCATGGCAGCACGCCGGGTTTACAAGTTACCCGCTGGCCGTGTCGGCCGCACAGGGGACCATGTACCCCTCCATGCTGCGTGAGGCCGCCAAGCGGCAGAGCCCCGCGGTCTACGTGGTCGAGGTCAACGGCTTTCTCTACACGGAGGACGAGCGCAAGGAGCTCGGCAAGGCCGCAACGCGCGAATGGCTCGACACGCTGCCGCTCTCACGCAACAAGGTGCAGGCCATTCACGAGTGCGTACAGGACAAGCGCCTGTCGTGCTATGTACCGCTGCTCAAATACCACGACAACTGGAGAAAGCGGGACCTCATCCGCAATTCGCTGTCACTGCAGCAGCAGGCGCGCGACGCGGGCTACTCGTACACCAAGCCGTTTCTGTCCATCTCCATGTTCCTCACGGAGACGGATGAGATCCCCGTGCGCCAGCAATCGCTCGACGATTTCAACGAGCAGAGCCTGCGCACCTTCTGCGAGACGGCCAGGGCACAGGGAATCAAAAACGTGCTCTTTGCCCGCTTCCCGCACCGCACCGTCATTGAAAACTATGACGCCGTGTTTGCCGAGCTGGAGGCGGTCGTGCACGAGTACGGGTATGATTTTGCGAACTTCGACACGCAGATGGACGCCATCGGCCTCGACCCGCTCAATGATTTCGCCAACGCCGAGCATCTGAACATTTTCGGCGCGGAGAAATTCACGCCCTACCTCGCCGACTATCTCGCGCAGCACTACGACTTGAACACCGCGCACAGTCAGGCCGTCACCGATGAATGGACGCGCTGCGCCGCATTCACGCAGCAGATGCTGCCCGTGTGCGAGGACAACACCCGGCGCTACACGTGCGAGAAGCTCGACGAATTCTCGCCCGCATTCGCAGACTGCCGCTGAATAAAGCAAGTCTGCCGCTGAATAAAGCAAAACGCAGCCCCCTTCGAGACGCTCGAAGGGGGCTGCGTTTTTTGTTGCTTTACCGGCCGGTGCTGCCGAAGCCGCCCGCGCCGCGGTCAGTTTCGTCGAGCGTGTCCGCGTCCGAAAATTCCGCCGCGAGAAACGGCAGGATCACAAGCTGGGCGATGCGGTCGCCAGGGGCGACGGTGCGCGGTGCGTCCGTGTCATTGTGCAGCGCGACGGTGCACTCGCCGCGGTAGTCCGCGTCAATGACGCCGACGCAGTTTGCCGGGCGCAGCCCCTGCCTGGACGCAAGGCCGCTGCGCGCGAACACGCCGCCGAAATACCCCGCCGGAATGGCGAGGGCAAGCCCCGTGCCGATCATGGCCGTCGTGTGCGGCGCGATCGTGACGCTCTGCCCGTCCGCCGGGCAGGCGTAGAGATCATAGCCCGCCGCGTCCGCGCTGCCGCGCCGCGGGGTGACGGCGCCGGGGCGCAGCTTCTGGATCTTCACTTCCATCCGTTCATGCCCTCCCAGAGTACGATGTGCCCCGCCGCGCGGGTGCGGTTCATGTCAATGATGCGCTGGTTTTCCGAGCCGCGAAAGCGCAGGCTGAGGTTGCGCTGTGCGTCCACATAGCGCCCGTCGACGAGGATGTCGATGAGCGAGAGCATCTCGTCCGTGACCTCGCAGCGCGGGTGCGCGCCGTCAACGGTGAGCTCCTTGTCGAGCTCGAAGCCCGAAAACGCCCAGATGTCCTTATCCGGGTAGCGCTCGCGCACCCGGTGCAGAAACGGCACGAGCGCGCGCTGATTCTCCGGCTCGAACGGGTCGCCGCCGAGCAGCGTCAGGCCGCGGATGAAGGGCTTTTCCAGCTCGTTGAAGATGATCTGCTCGGCCGCCGCGTCAAACGGCTGGCCGTAGTGAAAGTCCCATGTCTGCGGCTGGAAGCAGTTGTAGCAGTGATTCGTGCAGCCGGAGACGAACAGCGTCACGCGCACGCCGACGCCGTTGGCAATGTCACAGGTCTTGATCTGACCGTAATTCATAGCAATTCCTCACAAACAGCGGGCGCGCCGCTTCAGACACGCCCGCCGGGTATTTTTTCTCTGCGCGCCGCCTTACAGGTGCAGCACGCGCTCCTTGATCTCCTGCGTGCGGCCCTGGTTCCAGAACTGCGTGCCGATGTAACCGCAGGTGCGGCGGGCGACGTTCATCTTGTCCTGATCCGTGTTGCCGCAGTTCGGGCAGCGCCAGATGAGCTTGCCGTCGTGCTCGACGATCTCGATCTCGCCGTCAAAGCCGCAGACCTGGCAGTAGTCGCTCTTGGTGTTGAGCTCGGCGTACATGATGTTGTCGTAGATAAACTTCATCACCTCGAGCACCGCCGGGATATTGTTCTGCATGTTCGGCACCTCGACGTAGCTGATCGCGCCGCCGGGAGAGAGCGCCTGGAACTTCGACTCGAAGGCGAGCTTGCTGAACGCGTCGATGTTCTCCGTCACGTGGATGTGGTAGCTGTTGGTGATGTAGCCCTTGTCCGTGACGCCGGGGATGATGCCGAAGCGCTTTTGCAGACACTTGGCGAACTTGTACGTCGTGGACTCCAGCGGCGTGCCGTAGAGGCTGAAGTCGATGTTGTGCATCTGCTTCCACTGCTTGCAGGCGTCGTTCATATGCTGCATCACCTCGAGCGCGAACGGCGTCGCCGAGGGGTCGGTGTGGGACTTGCCGGTCATGTACTTGACGCACTCATACAGTCCCGCGTAGCCGAGGGAGATGGTCGAGTAGCCGCCGTAGAGGAGCTTGTCGATCGGCTCGCCCTTTTTCAGGCGGGCCAGCGCGCCGTACTGCCACAGGATGGGCGCGGCGTCCGAGAGCGTGCCCTTGAGCCGCTCGTGGCGGCACATGAGCGCGCGGTGGCACAGCTCCAGCCGCTCGTCAAAGATCTTCCAGAACTTCTCCATGTTGCCGCCGGAGGACAGCGCCACGTCCGGCAGGTTGATGGTCACGACGCCCTGATTGAAGCGGCCGTAGTACTTCGGCTTGCCGTTTTCGTCGACATACGGCGTCAGGAAGCTGCGGCAGCCCATGCAGGTGTAGCAGTGGCCCTCGCCGTTTTTGTCCACCTTGAGCTCGAGCATCTTCTTCTCGGAGATGTAGTCCGGCACCATGCGCTTGGCGGTGCAGCGGGCGGCCAGCTCCGTGAGATACCAGTAGGGCGAATCCTCGTGGATGTTCGCCTCCTCGAGCACGTAGATGAGCTTCGGGAACGCCGGCGTGACCCACACGCCCTTCTCGTTTTTCACGCCCTGATAGCGCTGGCGCAGCGTCTCCTCGATGATCATGGCGAGGTCGTGGCGCTCCTGCTCGTTTTTCGCCTCGCCGAGGTACATGAACACCGTCACGAACGGCGCCTGACCGTTCGTGGTCAGCAGCGTGACGACCTGATACTGGATCGTCTGCACGCCGCGGCGGATCTCCTCGCGGACGCGGTTTTCGACCAGCTCGGCCAGCTTCTCCTCGCCCGGATGTGCGTCGATGGCCTGCATCTCGGCCGCGACCTCGCGGCGGATGCGCTCGCGGCTGACCTGCACGAACGGCGCCAGATGCGTCAGCGAGATCGACTGCCCGCCGTACTGGTTGGAGGCGACCTGCGCGATGATCTGGGTCGCGATGTTGCACGCGGTCGAGAAGCTGTGCGGCCGCTCGATGAGCGTTCCGGTGATGACGGTGCCGTTTTCGAGCATGTCCTCCAGATTCACAAGGTCGCAGTTGTGCATATGCTGCGCGTAATAGTCGGCGTCGTGGAAGTGGATGATGCCCTCCTCGTGCGCCTCGACGATGTCCTTCGGCAGCAGGATGCGGTTGGTGATGTCGCGGCTGACCTCGCCCGCCATGTAGTCACGCTGCGTGCTGTTGACGATCGGGTTCTTGTTGGAGTTTTCCTGCTTGGCCTCCTCGTTGTTGCACTCGATCAGGCTCAGGATGCGGTCGTCGGTCGTGTTGGCGCGGCGCACCAGGCTGCGGGTATAGCGGTAGGTGATGTAGGCCTTGGCGACCTCGAACGCGCCGTGCGCCATGATCTGCTTTTCGACCATGTCCTGAATTTCTTCCACGGCGGCGCTGCGGCCGAGCTCCTGACAGGCGAGCTCCACGCTCTCGGCGATGCGCTGGATCTGGCGCGGCGTCATGCGCGCGCCCTCCTCGACGGCGGCGTTGGCCTTCGTGACGGCCATGATGATCTTCGAGATATCAAAGGTCGCCTCTGCACCGTTTCGCTTGATGATCTTCATTTTCTATTTCTCCCCCTCGTAATCGAAAACACAATATCTTGTGCGGAAAACCGCTTTATTTTGTATTGAGAGCGGGTATATCGTACAATATCTTGTGTCTTATGTCAACACATATTTTCATTTTGCTTGTGCAAAACACACACGACCGGCCCGGCTTCAGGCCGCAAAAATGCGCCGCCCGCAGGCGGCGCAAGGCTTTTGCGGATCGCCGGAGCGAGCCGCAAAGCGTTGCCGTCAGGCAGTTTCGTAGCCGTTTGGGTTCTGGGTCTGCCAGCGCCAGCTGTCGCGGCACATATCCTCGAGCGAGTAGTCCGCGCGCCAGCCGAGGATGCGCGCGCTCTTGTCCGGGCAGGCGTACACCGTCGGCAGGTCGCCCGCGCGGCGCGGCGCGATGCGGTAGGGCACGTGCACGTGGTTGGCCGCTTCAAAGGCGTGCACCATTTCGAGCACGCTGTAGCCCCGGCCGGTGCCGAGGTTAAAAATGCTCTCGCCCGTGTGCGCCGCCATGTAGGCGATGGCCGAGACATGGCCGCGCGCAAGATCCATAACGTGGATATAGTCACGCACGCCGGTGCCGTCGGGCGTGTCATAGTCGTCGCCGAACACGTTCAGGCACTCCAGCCGGCCGATGGCCGTCTGCGAGATGTAGGGCATGAGGTTGTTCGGCACGCCGCGCGGATCCTCGCCGATGAGGCCGCTCGGGTGCGCACCGATGGGGTTGAAGTAGCGCAGCAGCACGACCGACCAGCTCGGGTCGGCCACCACACAGTCGCGCAGGATCTGCTCGCAGACGTACTTCGTCCAGCCGTAGGGATTCGTGCAGCTGCCGGTGCGGGACGTCTCGTAGAGCGGCATATCGTTGTCGCCGGAGTACACCGTCGCCGACGACGAGAAGATGATCTGCTTGACCCCGTGGTCGCGCATTGCCTCGCAGAGCGTGACGGTCGAGCCGAGGTTGTTGTCGTAATATTCCAGCGGCATATGTACCGACTCGCCCACAGCCTTGAGGCCGGCAAAATGGATGACGCAGTCGATCTTCTGCTCGGTAAAAATGCGGTCGAGTCCGGCGCGGTCGCGCACGTCCATCTGATAGAACTTCAGGGGCTTGCCCGTGATCTGCTCGACCCGTCTGCCCGCCTCCGCGCTGCTGTTGACGAGATTGTCCACCACGACGACATCCATGCCCTGCTCGAGCAGCTCCACGCACGTGTGGCTGCCGATGTAGCCCATGCCGCCGGTCACCAATACGGTCATGCGCCGTACCTCCCTCTTGCTTGCGGTATCGCAGGATTGCGTACTTTTTTATTTTACATCAGAACGCCGCGAAGTTCAACGGTTTTCCTTTGCCAGAGTTTTGCCATGCGCGTGAATTTCCTGTCAATCCCTGATTTTACAGATTTCAGGCGATTTTTCTTGACTTTTCATCCCAGCTGGGCTAAACTGCAACTACCATAGTGCAGTTGGGATGACTGCGTACGCATTGTTTTTTGTCCATTTGCGATCTGACCCATCTCTTTTTTATCAATTCTTTTCTCTTTTATCTGATCTCTATTTACCGCGTTATCTACCATTGTTCTCCGCGATCGGCACGTTCATCCCGTCTTCGGATCAGGGCGCACCTGCGGCGTACAGGGCGCGCAATGGCTGCACGCATAGCGAAAGACCTCCGGGCGTACCCGGAGGTCTTTTTTTGCTGCTTTCGGGGGGGCTTTCAGCTCTCCATCTGCTTGCCGAGAAAGCCGGCGACCGCCTGCGCGAGCTTGCGCTCGGTTTCTCCGGCGGGGGCGCCGCCGCGCGCGGCGGCAAACAGCACGCAGCCGAGCACGTCGCCCTCGGAGAGGATGGGCGCGGCCACGGCCACGCCGCCGCAGGGTGTCGGCACGGCGCAGGGCAAGCCTGTTCGGGCAGGCGCGGCGCACGGCGTACCATGGCGCGGTGTACCAGACGGCGGGGCGCAGCGTCGGCGGCGTGACCGGCCCGCCGTACAGCAGGTCCTGCACCGGCGGCAC
>ERZ773186.1456-NODE-1456-length-19704-cov-2.957097_pt1 | contig 19704 bp, 15 predicted proteins | sample MGYA00581000_ERZ773186 | MGnify/ENA primary metagenome ERZ773186 (study PRJEB29015, sample SAMEA2737752) | human gut metagenome | biome: human gut; feature: human-associated habitat; material: faeces | place: China | collected 2012 ...
TCGAGGATTTCCAGTTGATGTTGAGCGCCGGTACGACGGACGGAGCGGTCTATGGGGTGTTGTCGAATGGTGGAACTTCTTCTTATGTCCCATTTTTACAGGCAGGTGTGGTATCTGGAGGCAATGAGGATGCAGGGAAAGCGTTTGTGAAAACATTGCTCGGCAAAGAGGCAGGAGCTTCCAGCAACGGAATTCCGGTGAATGAGGCAGCTTTAAAGGATCAGATCAATGCATTGATGGGACGGACGGAAACAAGCATGGCATTTAACAGGGATGGAAGCGACAAAATCTATACGATTGAATACCGCTCCATGACACAGGAGGAAGCAGATGCGATTTTAGCGCAGCTGGAAGCAGTGGAGCAGTCAGCACTCACAGACCGTACGATCCAGAATCTTGTGATCGAACAGGGAACAAGCTATGTAAAAGGGGAGAAAAACCTCGAAGAAACGGTAAATGAGATCACGAAGAAAGTGAATCTGTATCTTGCAGAGCAGCAGTAAAAAAGGAAGAGGATGGGAGATTGCAGCAGGCTATGAGAAAGGCATGAGGATGAAAAGACATAAAATCAGAAAAAAGCGAAATCCCGGCTGGTATTTTCTGTTGCCCGAATTTCTGGGAGTATCGGTGTTTGGACTGATCCCATTTGCAGATGTGGTGCGGCGCTCTTTTTTCCAGACCGTGGATGGCAGTTTCGTCGGGATCAGAAACTACGTGCAGGTTATAAAAAATGATGCGTTTAATCTTGCAGCGAAAAATACACTGCGTTTTGTGGTCACCTGTATTCCATGCCTGTTGCTATTATCGCTGATCCTGGCAATGCTGTTGCAGCAGGTTTTGATTTTGGCAGAGAAAAAGAAAAAACACCGGGATGTGACGATGGAACAGTTTTACCGGGGCAGTGCAGCGGCACTTAAAAGTATGTATCTGCTTCCGATGGCAATCCCGGCGGCAAGTGTGGTCGTACTGTGGAAGATTCTTTTTGACAGCCACGGATTTGTGAACAGTGCGATCCATGCGCTGTCAGGAATGAGCGGAATCGGGCAGATTTTAAACGTTTTGTCGGTGCAGGAGGTAGACTGGATGAACACCGATGCCGCATTTGGAATCCTCGTATTCAGCTATGTCTGGAAATATTTAGGATACGATATTGTGCTCTGGATGGCGGGGCTTTCTGCAATCCCGCAGGGGATTTATGAGGCGGCAGATATGGACGGAGCCGGAAAATGGAAAACGTTTTTCTATATCACACTTCCGAATCTCCGCCCGGTGGCATTTACCGTTGTCATTTTGTCGGTTTTAAATTCATTTAAGGCGTTCCGGGAGGTTTACATGGCAGCGGGCAGCTATCCACAGGAAAATATTTATCTGTTGCAGCATGTGTTCAACAACTGGTTCCAGACGCTCTCGGTGGATAAGATGGCGGCGGCATCTGTGATGCTCGCGTTTGTAATTGCGGTGTTTGTGCTGTTACTTGAGCGAAGCTGGGAGCGGGAAGGATAATGAACAGGAGACAGCAGATAAAAAGGAAGATGTACAATATAAATACAGAAAGAAGAATTTCATGAAGAGAATAATAATAACATGCATTCTGATTCTGACAGCAGGCTTGTGCCTTGCTCCAGTTCTTTTTCTGCTTGTCGGCACTTTTATGGGAAACCATGAAATCTATACGTGCATCGCACCTGCACTCGGAAAGGGAGATGGGCTTGCTATCTGGCATCTTCTGCCACAATACCCGACGTTGCAGAATGTTGTGGGGCTCCTTTTCGATTCACCAGAATATTTTCAGATGTTCTGGAACTCGATTTTTTACACGGGGGCAATTCTGGCAGGGCAGATGCTTTTTGGCATGCCGGCAGCGTGGGGGCTGGCGCGGTATTCTTTCCGCGGAAGAAAAACAGTTTACCGGCTGTTCATTCTCGTGATGATGATGCCGTTTCAGGTCACGATGTTGTCGCAGTATCTGGTGTTAAACCGTCTGGGAATGCTGGACAGACCGCAGTCAGTCGTTTTGCCCGGAATTTTTGCAACGTTTTCCGTCTTTATTATGTACCGCTTTTTCCGTGGAATACCGGAAAATGTCATGGAGGCGGCACGTATGGACGGGGCGGGAGAATTCCAGATTTTTTTGCGGATAGGCATACCGCTTGGAAGTCCGGGCATCCTGTCGGCACTGGTATTTTCGTTTTTGGACTGTTTTAGCATGTTAGAGCAGCCGATGACGTTTTTGAAAACAAAAAGTCTCTGGCCGTTGTCACTTTTTCTGCCGGAGATCACGAGCCAGAATGCAGGATTTTCACTCTGTGCATCACTGGTGACGATCCTGCCCGCGATGTTTGTTTTTCTGGCAGGACAGGACTATCTGGAGCAGGGAATTGCGATGGCGGGAGCGAAGGAATAGTGCAGGAGCAGAATGTAATTGAGAATATGAAAAATATAAGAAAAAACAAAAATTCGGAAAATGAAATAGCAGTAACCGGAAAATCGGGAATTTTCTGGTTAAAAGGGCTGGCTGGTTTACTTGCGGTCATGCTGGTTTTCACGATTGCATCGCGGGTGGTGGCATCCATCACTGTCCCACAGGTAACGGCATCAGCTCCGTCATCCGGAAAGATCGAGCACACGGTTATGGCATCGGGAACCGTGGAGGCAGGCGGCGAGAAAGCGATTGTCACAGAGGAAGGAATTCTGGTTGCACAGGTCAATGTGCATACGGGAGAAAGCATCGGGGAAGGAGAAACTCTTTTTGCACTTGATATGGACAGTCTGGAAGATCAGATTTATGAGCTGCAGAACCAGATCAAAAAGCTTCAGCTTGAAAATGATTCCCTGAAGAAAAATAAAGCGCAGGCAGACGCAAAGCAGCAGATGGAGTTAAAGCGTGCGCAGGAAGATTATGAGGAAACGATAGCGAAGAATACAGTTTCCGATGGGAAGGCAAATGAGGCATTGCAGAAAGCGGCGGATGCGAAAAGTCAGGCAGAGAAGGAATTAAACAGTGCGAAGGATGCACTCGCACAGGCGGAGAAGGAGCTGAATGCAGTCAAAGAGGAACTGCAAAATGTGAAGGATGCAGCTGCGGCAGAGCAAAGTAAAGATACCGCAGATCAGACAGGCGAAGCAGAAAAGAAAGATACAAATTCAACCATAACACAGAAGCTCCAGCAGTTAGAAGAAGCTGTGCAGGAAAAGCAGAACACATACGACACAATTCAGGCAAAAGTTACTGAAAAGCAGGCGGCACTTGACTCTGCCAGCGTCGCATTAGAGGAGAAGCAGGAACAGCTGGAATCCAATACGAGTACTGCAGAGGATGCAAAGAAAGCCGCAGAGCGCGCGGTAGAAGATGCAGGTCTGTCTGCAGACATCGATCACACGCAGGAAATCAACGCCATTTCTTTAGAGCAGTTCCAGAAACAGTTAGAAAAGCTGAAAACCCTAAAGCAGCAGAACGGAGAGATAACTGCACCATCCTCCGGGATTATTACAAAAGTATGTGTGGAAACCGGGCAGAAAACAGCAGACACGGCGGCAGTTGTCATGAGCGATGAGCAGAGTGGACTTTTTTTTACTACGACAACGGACAGCAAAAACAGGGAATATCTCTCAGTGGGAGATAATGCAACGATTACCGGTGTCGGTAAGGAAACGTCAGATTGCAGCATTGTTTCCCTGGAAACATCGAAAGACGGAAGCAGCATAAAAGTGTCAATTGCTATGCAGGGGGATGATTTCTTGCCGGGTGAGAGCGCACAGATGACTGCCACAAGAAAATCGGAAAGCTATGATTACCTTGTGCCGGTTACAGCCGTTTGGCAGGAAAATAACAAAGCGTATGTGTTACTCTTAGAGACGGAAAATACAGTGCTCGGAGAGCAGTATATCGCGAGGAAGGCGGAAGTGCAGATTTTAGATAAAAACAGCAGTTATGCAGCGGTAAGCGGAAACTCACTGAGTGCGGACTGCCAGATCATCACAGATTCTGATCGGACGGTTGGAAACGGGGATGTTGTGCGGATGACGGAGTAAGGACAGAACAATGAAAAAAATAAGTTACAGAAAAAGGATCGCAAGTCTGGCTTTTGGATTATTTGGAGCTGTATTTTTGGTATTTGCATGCGTTTATCATAATAAAACAGAGGATTTTTCCAATATCATCACAATCCAGTCTGGGGAAGACAAGTTTACCCAGAGCGAAATATCGTCAATTCGGCAGGATACGGCATCCGCAGAGACATTCACAGCGTGGACAGAGCAGAAAAATCAGACAGTTCGTGCTACGATAAACGAACGGAGCAGCAACGCGGATATTTTGTTACTCTGTGGAGATTCCCACTCCGTCCTTCCGTGGGGAAAAAATCTGCCGGAAGGCGACACAGAGGGCTGCATCCTAGGTGCATCCTTAGCGGAGCAGTTGTTTGGTGGAACAGAGGTGGAAGGACAGCAGATCCTATACAACGGAAGAGAGCTTACTGTGCGCGGTATCGTAAAAGAACCACAAAATATAATGCTATGTCAGAGCGCTGCAAACGATGAGACAGCTTCCGGAACACAAACTGGAAGCAACGGAAACCAGCAGACAGGCTCATCAGAAAATAATCAACAGGAAATCTGCTATGACAAAATCAGTCTGCTCTATACAGACAAGTCGAAAGCGATTAACAGGACTGCGGCAGAATTTATCAGCAGATATGGATTAGACGTTCAGATCCTTCATTACGAATACAAACGAAATCTAAGCTGGTTTACAGACTTGATTCCGGGAAAATGGTCCGATTTTTCCGGTTGGAAGGAGAATTTGAAAACACTGCAAAGTGATGAAAAAATATTAAAGCAGTGCGAGAAGAGCACGGTCGAAAGCCTTTATTTGGAATGGATCTGGAAAAGAAACAATTGTTTCCTGATGTGTCTTGTTATGGCAGACTTTTCGTGTAGAATTGCAAGAAATAAAGCTGTCTTTTCGTGCAAAAATGAAGAAAATGAGATTGCCCTTTCGTATAAACAAAGGTAACAGTAATGATTTATTTGCGTTATATATGGCAGAGTTGTTATAATAGCTCCAAAGGTGGTATATAAGTGAGAGGGGCACTGAAACTTGTAATTTGAAATACGTTATGTTAGTATAAATTACGTCAGTGAACATTTCTCATTGATACAGTTTTTAAATAACAGTATATTTTAAAAGTAAGACTCCGGAGGTTATCAAATACATGAGACATTGATTTTTTTCTAATTCAATGATGGAAAAACTGGCTGAGATCAAAGACGGCACAGTTTTTAGATCAGGTTACAGATAGGTGTAATCTTTTTTGGGTTACAAAAAAGAAGATCGGTCAACTGATTACGAATTAGAAAAAAAGGAGATATCTCATGAAAAAATTAAAATTTGATAGTTATGATGGAGTCTGTTTTTTGAATGGACTTGTCTTTTTTGCACCGGTTGCGTTGCTGGTAAGAACGCAGGCTGGTGTGTCGGAACATGTATTTTTCCTCCTTCAGGCATTATTGTCTGGCGTGATTTTTCTGGGGGAAATTCCAACAGGATTTATAACCGATAAAATTGGATACCGGAAATCACTGATTTTGGCGCAGGTGTTATTGCTTGGTGCGAGAAGTTTATTGCTCGCAGCCTTTGTGAGCCGGTCGCTTGTACTGTTTGTCGTGGAGGCAGTTGTAGAGGGAATTGCGGCGTGCTTTACCTCCGGGACGGGAAGCGCGTATTTGTACGCTCTGTATGGAGAAAACGGATATCTTGAAAAAACGGCACACGCAGGAAATTTCGGAACAGCAGGTTTTATCATCAGTACGGTCGCGTATGCCGGGATTTATAAAATAAGTGGTATGGAAGGTTTGTTGATTACAACTGTAGTCATGGATATTATAGCGGTTGTGTGCTCGTTCTACCTGAGAAGTGAAAGCAGTAAAACCATAATTGCAGACAGGAAGGAAGTGCAGATTTTAGCGATATTTAAAAATAAAAAAGCATTCCTGTTTGTGATTTCGCTGGCGATTTTCAGTATCGCATGGCTTCTGATCAACTTTTTTTATGTGGTAAAACTTGAAAACTGCGGTTTGCCGGTAGAATGGATGTCATTGATCATTTTGATCTATTCAGCCGTGCAGATGCTGGCAGAACCCATTTTAGAAAAATTGTCTGTTGGAAAAAACGGAAAGTCCGGCAGGGGAAAACTGCCCGCAGTTACAGCTGCCACAGCAGGGGTGGCATTTCTTCTTTTTGGAGTGGTAAAATTCAGGGTAGCCGTACTGCTTCTAATGCTGATATTGCCGTTGCTTTTAAATCTTCCGGAATATCTGCTAATGAATCTGGAAAATCAGTTTGTGGACGAAGCGGAGTGTGGCAGCCAGCGCGCGGCAACACTGTCTGTGCTTAATATGGGCGTGAATCTGGTGGAGATTCTGACGCTGTCAGCCTCAGCATTTTTGACGAAAATCGGAATCCAGTGGTGCTTTGTGTTTGTGGGATGCTTTCTGATGGCGATAGCGCATCTATTTGCCAGAATACAAAAATAGAAGGAGCGAAAACCGCTTCCTCCTATCAAAATGATCCGTAATTTTACCACAGACCTAATACGTGTTGCATCAGCAAACTCATACAGGTAATACCGATCCAGCAGCTGAATCCAAGAAGCAAAGGTTTGGCTCCTGTTTTCACTAATTTCACAATATTGGTATTCAGACCAATTGCACTCATGGCAAGAACGATGAAAAACTTGCTCAAAGTTTTTAGCGGATTGAAAACAGCTGCTGGAACACCGAAGTTCACTGCTATTGTTGTAATAATGGATGCAATGATAAAATAGAGAATGAACATTGGAAAAATCTTTTTAAAATCCACTTTATTATGATCCGTTTGTTCCCTTCTAGTTCGAAGAAAAGCAAGGACAAGCGTGATTGGGATAATTGCCAGTGTTCTTGTAAGTTTTACGGTGACAGCTTTATCCAAAGTCGCCGAACCAAGGTTGTACATGGAATCCCAGGTGGAGGCAGCAGCGGTAACGGAAGAGGTGTCATTCACAGCAGTTCCGGCAAAAATACCGAAAGCTTCTCCGCTTGTCTGGGAAAAACCAAGAACGGTGCCAAGCATAGGAAAAAATAAAGCGGCAAGCATATTGAAAAAGAAAATGACAGAAATTGATTGTGCAACTTCCTCGTCATCAGCGTCAATGACAGGAGCAGTAGCTGCAATTGCGGAGCCTCCGCAGATCGAGGAACCTACACCGATGAGTGTGGAGATTTTTCCGGGAACATGAAGGATTTTATGTAATACCCAGGCAACAACAAGGGATGTTGTGATCGTTGCAAGAATGATTGGAAGCGATTGTTTTCCTGTCTGCAGGATGACAGAGAGATTCATTCCAAAACCAAGTAAAATAACAGCATATTGCAGGATCTTTTTGGACACAAATGTGATGCCGCTCTGTAGAGCAGATTTATCGCTGACCAATAATGTAATGACCATTCCTAGGAGAATCGCAAAGACAGGACCACCTACAATTGGGAAAATTTTTCCTAAAATCCAGCTTGGAATCGCGATTATCAGGCATAACAGCACACCTTTCCAGTTTTTCTTAATAAAATTCATATTCATAACCTCACTAAAAATATTTTGATTCTTACGGGTTCCTATGATAGCATAAACACATAGAGATGAAAAGTAACAAGCCAAAATAAAAGGAGCAGTCATGCAGACAAAAGGAAAGAAAAAAATCATAGATAATGCGGGAGCATTGCAGAAAAAATACGCATGGAAATCACAGAAAACGCAGGATACAAAGAAAGCGCCGCAGGATACAAAGAAACCGGCAGCAGCCTGTCCGTATGCAAAAAAATGTGGCGGCTGTGATTATCAGGGAATGTCCTACGAACAACAGCTGCAGGAAAAACAGACCTATGTGCGCAAAAACATTGGGGATTACTGTAAAGTCCTGCCGATCATCGGAATGGAAAATCCGTATCATTACAGAAATAAAGTACACGCAGTGTTTGATGTGGAGCGCAGGGGAAAACATGCAAACGGAGGCAGGCGTACCGCAGGAAACGGACATGCAAAAGCGGCACCGGGCGACGTGATCTCCGGTGTATACAAGGCCGGAACCCATGAGGTCATCAACATTGATTCCTGTGAGATTGAGGATGAGCTTTCAAGCGCTATCATCCGCGATATCAGAGGACTTTTACATTCGTTTAAAATAAAAACTTATGATGAGGACACCGGATACGGTCTGCTCCGGCATGTTCTCGTGCGCCGTGGTTTTCACAGCGGCGAGGTGATGGTAGTGCTGGTGCTCGGTTCCCCGATTCTTCCATCCAAAAATAATTTTGTGAAAGCATTGCGGAAGCTTCATCCTGAAATAACTACAGTTGTGGTTAACATAAATGATAAACAGACCAGCATGGTTCTCGGAGAAAAGGAAACCGTTATTTATGGAAAAGGTTATATTGAAGATACGCTCTGTGGCTGTACCTTCCGTATTTCGCCAAAATCATTTTATCAGGTGAATCCGGTACAGACAGAGATCCTTTATAACAAAGCGATCACATATGCGGGACTGACCGGAAAAGAGAAAGTGATCGATGCATATTGTGGAACCGGAACGATCGGTCTGATCGCTGCGTCCAAGGCAAAAGAAGTAATCGGCGTGGAGTTAAACCGTGATGCTGTGAAGGATGCGGTCATCAATGCAAAACGGAACAATATCAAAAATGAGCAGTTCTACAATGCAGATGCCGGAAAATTTATGGTAGAGCTTTCGGAGCAGAACAAAAAAGTGGATGTCGTATTCATGGATCCACCGAGAGCGGGAAGCGATGAGGCATTTTTATCCTCAGTTGTAAAACTTGCACCGAAAAAAGTGGTCTACGTGTCCTGCAACCCGGAGACACTTGCGAGGGATTTAAAATATCTCACAAGACATGGATATCAGGCTGTCGAGTGCCAGCCTTGCGACATGTTTCCATTTACGAAACATGTAGAAACTGTTGTCTTACTTTCCAAGGGAATGGTCGACAGTAGAAAAGTGAAGGTTGACTTCTCGTTGGAGAATATGGACTTATCAGAGTTCAAGGGAAAAGCAACTTATGAGCAGATAAAGGCTTATGTACTCGAACAGACAGGACTGAAGGTTTCTTCGTTGTATATTGCACAGATTAAGAAGAAATGTGGATTGGATGTGGGAGAGAATTTTAATCTGCCTAAGTCAGAGAATGCGAGACAGCCACAATGTACACCGCAGAAGGAAGAAGCGATTATGCAGGCGTTTAAGAATTTTGGAATTGTATAGATTGTGGATAAGTAGCATCGTGAGTCTATCTTACTGCTAAGTAGCGAAAAAAGGACATTCCTGAACCGTAATTATTACGGGTCAAGGGATGTCTTTTTTGATTGTCTTGGAGTGTTCAAAGGACAAGGTAATGAAACTGAAAAATCTGAAAAATACTAAGACTTATCTGAAAAATACTAAGACTTATATGAATAATATCTATCTTATCTAATCAGATGATATATTTATCAATAACATTGAATTTATTTAATACATATGGAAAAATATGCTAATTGCAGAGATGATTCTTGCGTTTGTGAAGAAAATCGTTGAATAAATCTCGTTGAATGATATACTATAATATGGATCACGTTTTTGAAAATCGCGAGGTGATTATCGTGGAAGTTAGCTATAAAAAATTATGGAAAATATTGATTGACAAAGACATGAAGAAGAAAGATTTACAAGCATCTGCTGGAATCAGTTGGGCTTCGGTAACCAAACTTTCTAAGGGAGAAAGGGTAAGTATGGAAGTACTAATGAAAATATGCAAAACTTTGAATTGTGATATAGGAGATATAGTGGAACTAATTCCTACAGATGAAAATGAAATTGGCTGAGGAGTGATACGATGTCTAGCAAGAAAAAGAGCGTGATTAGTAAGGCAAGTCCTCATACGATTAAAAAATTTGAATTGATTGAGGAATATATAAAATCATGGGCAGAAAAATTACTGTTGACTGGTTCTTGCAATGGTTTGATTTTTATTGATTGTATGTGTAATAGTGGTGTGTATATTGATGATGCTGGACAAGTAGTGAAGGGAACGGCAGTGCGTGTTTCAGAAGTGCTTTGGGAAATGGCTAGAACCTATACGGATAATAATATACATATTTATTTGAATGACAAAGACAAAGCACGGGTAGATGAATTAAAAAAGCATCTTCCACAAGATGAACGTAATTTTAAGATTGTCACATCTTGTAGCGATGCACACGAATTACTTTTGACTATCGGGCCACAGTTGTATGGAACAGGGAAATTTCATTATTTTCTGCTTTATGATCCATATGATGCGACTATTGATTGGAAAGCACTTTTGCCTTTTTTCCGAAATTGTGGAGAGGTTATGATTAATCACATGGTTTCAGATCCGGTGAGGGCGATTACAAGTGCCAAGAAAAGGACAACAAAGGCAAAGTATGAGAACACATATCTGGAGGATTTTGAAAAACTGGTACCTTATGGAAGTGACAAGGTAGCATATGAGGCCAGAGTGGAGGAAATCATAAATTATCTAAAGGGAACTCGTAGATATTATGTATCGGCATTTCCCTTCTATAACACGCAGAATTCACTTGTGTACAATTTGATTCATTGTACGAGTGATAAGGAAGGATATAAGCTTTACAAGAAGAGTGCTTGGAAGGTATTTGGTGCACAGTCCTCTACTAAGCATTCGGCTGAGAATAGGCAGTTATCGTTTGATTTTTTCGGAGAAATTACTGAAGAAGAGGATGAAAGCTGTTTACATGTTATCGATATCGCGAAATATCTTCAGCGCAGTTTTAGAGGTCGAAAACAGGTGTCTCTTGATGAGATGTGGGAACTTTTAGATAACCACCCGATTTTTCCTTCAGAGGGATTTCGTAATGAGATAAAGAGTGATCTTACGGATTTTTTTGACGCGAAGATCGAGCAGATTGTGAATTCTGAGACAGGAAAAAATGAAACGGTGATCTCTTTCTCTTCATGAGATAGAGTTTCAGATATATGAGGTGATTGGAATATATGGCAATATTGCAGAAATTTGGTGGCAATTGGACTGAGGAGAAGCTGAATATCTTCACTAGCTATCTGGACGCATACATAATTGCACTGCAAAATCAAAAGTTCAAGAAGATTTATATAGATGCCTTTGCTGGAACCGGCGAGATTGAAACCAGTGACGGCGGGCAGTATCTTGTGGGCTCCGCCAAGCGTGCACTGGCGTCTGAGAAGAAGTTCGATCACTATTATTTTATAGAAGCGGACGCTCAGAAGGCGAGAGAACTTCAGGATATGATAAATGCCGAGTTCCCGCAGATGAGGCGAATTGTTACGATTTACTGTGGCGATGCGAATGATAAGCTTGCGGAGATTATTAGCAGTGTAGACTGGAGATATAACAGAGGATTGCTGTTCTTAGATCCATATGCGACGCAGGTAAATTGGACTACGCTTGAAAATGTAGCGCAGACGAAATCGATAGATGTATGGTACCTATTTCCGTTCTCTGCACTTGAGCGGATGCTGCCGAAAAACGGAAAGTACGATAAGTGGGAAGAATGCATAGACCGCTTGATTGGAGATTCTGGATGGCGGGAGGAATTTTACAAGAAAGATCCCCAGATGTCACTTTTTGATTTGTTCCCAGAAACGGGACAAAGCGATGGTGAAAGGATGATTAAGGATGCAAATCCGGATCACATAAGGGATTATATCCTTTCCAGACTAGAGACAATCTTTCCATGTGTGTCTAAATATGCACGCATTTTTAGGAACAGTAGAAGATCGCCGATGTTCCTATTCTGCTTTGCCATTTCGAACGAGAGTGAAGCAGCACAAAAACTTGCTTTGAAGATAGCAAATCATATATTAAAGAATAAATAGGCGAAGGACGGAAACAACTTGAAGACGATAAAACGAAAATCCATGCTTTATCAAACAGGAGTAGAGTATGGTGACTACACAATGAATCACGTGCAGGGCTGCGCACATGGGTGTAAATATCCATGTTACGCATTTCTGATGAAGAAGCGATTCGGGCAAATTAAGGATTACGAGAGCTGGCTTGAACCGGTGCTTGTATCAAACACGCTTGAATTGCTGGATAAAGAGATACCGAGGCTCAGAGATAAGATTCAGTCTGTGCAGCTTTGCTTTACCACAGATCCGTTCATGGAAGGATACCCAGAGGTGTCCCAGATGAGCATTGCGGCTATCCGAAAGCTGAACGAGGCTGGGATCAAATGTACTACGCTAACAAAGGGACTGTTACCTATAGAATTGGCGGAGCTTTCTCCGGAAAACGAATATGGGATTACACTAATCACTCTGGATGAAGCTTATCGGGAACAGATGGAACCGGGAGCCGTTCCCTGTGCAGAACGACTGGCAGCGTTGGGTGCACTTCACGATGCCGGTTGTAAGACGTGGGTAAGCATGGAGCCGTATCCAACACCGAACATGGTTGAGCAGGATCTGCACGAACTACTTGAGGCGGTATCTTTTACAGATCGGATCATTTTCGGGAGAACGAACTATAGCAAGGTAGCAAATGCCTACGAAAGGCATAAGCATTTTTACAATGAGTGTGCGGCAGAGGTGGTTTCCTTCTGTCAGGAACACGGCATTGATTATCATATTAAGGAAAAAACAATAACGGAAGAATGAGGTGGTGTTATGGCTTTATTACAAGACCTGATCCAGCAGATTGACGATTCGGCACTCAAGGAAAGAATCTTGCATGAAACAAATAAATTACTGAAGCAAAAGAAGTTCGGATTGGTGTTTGAAGAACATCTGCCAGAATGCACGCCGCTTTATGATGTGCCGATTCGTGTTGGTTCTAAAGTTGCTCTGAAGACCGGGTATGTCAGCGACATTTATACGGTCATGAATATCGACGACGATGAGGTTCAGTGTGACCGTAGGGAAACACATGAGCAGAAAACCTTCAGGCTGGATGAATTGGTGACAGTGGCCGAATTTGGAGAGGCAATTTATCCGACATTAAAGCCAATAGACACTGTTGAGAATGCTCTGGACAGTGACCTTTGGCATACGCTTATTGAGGCAGACAATTACCATGCACTTCAACTTCTGGAATATCTCTACGCAGAAAAGGTGGATTGTATATACATTGATCCACCGTACAATACCGGCGCAAAAGACTGGAAATACAATAATGACTATGTAGATGGATCTGACGCTTATCGCCATAGTAAATGGTTATCTATGATGGAAAAGCGCTTGAAAATTGCGAAGAAGTTGTTGAATCCTGATACAGGAGTTCTGATTGTTACAATCGACGAACATGAAATGCACCATTTAAGAGAATTGATAGATGAAGTATTTCCAGAAGCCTATGTTCAGATGGTTACATATGTTATCAATCCAAAAGGTGTTACGCAGGGTAGATTTTCAAGAGTAGAAGAATATGCGATTTACTGTTTTATGCCCCAAGCCATGGTTCCAAGAAGTAATGACAATCTTCTAAATGTTGTGGAAGATAAGAGAACGCTAAAACCAAGGTGGAAGGTGTTGCTCCGTTCTGGAACAAATTCAAGTGCAGATAGAAAGAACATGTTCTACCCAATTTATGTTGATCTTGAAAAAGGTAGAGTAGTTAAAGCTGGCGAATCGTTACCTTTTGAAGAAAATCCTGTTCTTAACGAAAAGGTTGGCGATTATTATACTGCTTGGCCGATAAGAACTGATGGGACATATGGAAACTGGGGCGTCGGCTACGAGACCCTTAATGAACTTATATCTGAAGGCTACGTTTCCCTTGGAGGATACGATAAAAAAAGAAATACTTATGCAATTACATATATAAGCAAACCCAATAGGGACAAAATTGCCAATGGTGAGATTGTGATTACAGGAAGAGACGAAACAACAGGGGTCGTTAATATTGAATTTGCCTCAAATAACAATAAGACAATTAAAACGATATGGCATAGGACACTGCATGACGCAGGAGCTTATGGAACTGATGTAGTTTCCTCAATAATTGGCAAGAAACGAACATTTAGCTTTCCAAAATCAATTTATTCAGAAAGAGATGCTATAGCTGCTATTGTTAGGGACAATAAAAAAGCGTTAATACTGGATTTCTTTGCCGGTAGTGGCACTACATTAAACGCAGTAAATCTGTTAAATGCAGAAGACAATGGCTCAAGGCGTTGTATTTTAGTAACCAATAATGAAATTTCAGAGGAAGAATCAAAGGCTCTTTCATCTAATGGGTTCAATCCGGGTGATTCTGAATGGGAAAAATCAGGCATATGTCAATCAGTAACTTGGCCACGAACAAAGTATAGCATCTTAGGAAAACGTGACGATGGAACATTGCTTGAAGGAAGATATTACATGTTGAGTACTGTTGAAAAGACAATGGATAGGAACTTTTACCAATTGGGATTCACTGCTTCTCAGTTAAATAAAGACAAGAAAAAACAACTCCTGTCTATGCTTAGGGATAAAAATGGGAAAGCTCAGCTGCCACAGAAACTTGTCGACGATTCTGGTTATATTGTATCTGAAGATTATTCTGCAAGTATTTTATTTGATGTTTCTGACTTAGAAGAATGGTTAGAAGCTTTGCAAGACCAAGACCAGATTATCGATTTTTATATCGTAACAGATGATAAGAGAAAATTTGCACAAATAAAATTACAAGTTATAGATATTCTTGGAACATACTCAGTGAATGAGCCAGAAATTCGTTCAATGCTGGATGGCTTTAAGGCTAATTGTGAATACTTTAAACTTGCATTTCTTGACAAGACGTCTGTAGCACTTGGAAGGCAGTTCCGAGAGCTGCTTCCAGTGCTCTGGATGAAGGGAGGAGCCGTTGGTAAGTGCCCGGCTATTGAAAATGATGACCTTCCGAACATGCTGATTTTGCCGCAGAATAAGATGGCTATTTTGGTGGATGAGATATACTATTCCGAGTTCGATGTGGAATTAAGCCGAAACCCGGAGATCCAGACAGTTTTCATTGTAACAGATTCTGAGTCAGCATATCGGTCGATGATTCGCACTTACGATGGCAAAGACTGCTATCAGCTTTACAGAGACTATCTAGATAATTTCAGAATCAATACGGGGAGGTAACCATGAGAGTAGAATTATTCCCTTTTCAGAAGAGAGCTCTTGCTGATATTCGCATGAAGACTGCGGAGGCAATGGGCAGTTATCATAGAACACATGCGTCACAGGTGGTTTCTTTCACTGCACCAACCGGAGCCGGAAAGACCATCATCATGTCTGCGCTGATTGAGGCTGTTCTTTTCGGCGATGAACAGTATATGGAGCAACCGAATGCAATTATCGTCTGGCTTTCGGATTCGCCTCAGTTGAACGAGCAGTCGAAGCAGAAGATCGACTCCAAGGCTGATAAGATTAAGTTGTCGCAGTGTGTTACGATTTCTGAGGAATCCTTTGATAAAGAGGTATTTGAGGATGGTCATGTTTATTTCCTGAATACACAGAAATTATCGGTTACTTCTAAACTCACGAAAAATGGCGATGGGCGTACTTATACGATTTGGCAGACTCTTGCAAATACCGTTTGGGAGAAAAGCGACCGACTATATTTTATCATTGACGAAGCACACCGTGGTATGCAAGGACGCGAAGCCAGCAGAGCAACAACTATAATGCAGAAATTTATTAAGGGGAGTGAAGATGATGGAATTCCTCCAATGCCGGTAGTTATCGGTATGTCTGCTACCACGCAGAGATTCAATGCATTGGTCGAGGGCACGTCCGCTACAATCCATAAATCAATAGTGACAACGGATGAAGTGCGTGCTTCTGGACTTTTAAAGGACAGGATTGTTATCACTTATCCGGAAGAAGGGGCGGTCAATAATGATATGGCTATTCTGCAAGCAGCTGCAGATGATTGGAAGGAAAAGTGGGAGCATTGGACGCAGTATTGCTTTGAGCAACACTATGCCTATGTAAATCCAATTTTGATCATTCAGGTTTTGAATGGAACGGGAGATGCTCTAACTGACACAAATCTAGATGACTGTATTGCAAAGATAGAGGAACGGACAGGATTCAAGCTAGAAAGCGGTCAAGTGGTTCATACCTTTGGTGGCACAACAGAAACACTGAACGTCAATGGGCTTGATGTGCGTTATGAGGAGCCTTCCAATATTGCTGAAGATAGAAACATTCGCGTAGTGTTCTTTAAAGAAAATCTTTCAACTGGTTGGGATTGTCCGCGAGCAGAAACAATGATGTCCTTTAAACACGCAAACGATGCTACATATATTGCACAGCTTCTCGGGAGAATGGTCAGAACACCAATGCAGATGCATATTCAGGTGGACGATGTTTTGAACGATGTGCATCTCTATTTGCCGTACTTCAATGAAGATACAGTTAAGGATGTTGTAGAAGCCTTACAGAGTACGGAAGGTGGAGATATTCCGACCGATATTTATGGTGAATCCTTATCTGGAAAGAAATTTGAAACATTGACCGTTAGGCCACAGAAGAAAAAGGAAGTACAGCAGACTCCGGGACAGATGACGTTGTTTGATGTATTTTCTGGTCAGACAATATCTGATCAGCAGTCTGATATAGTAACAACGAAGCCAACTGGTGATATCATTCCTACGACGCATCCTCAAATTACTGGAGTGCAGGAACAACTTGCATATACATCAAGACAGAATCAGATACAACAGACCGCTGATGCAACAGCTCTTGTTCAGTCTGGATTGACTATGTCACAGACTGCTGACATAGAATCATCACTCAGAAGTAACATTGTGGAAAGTTCCAAAACGGATCAGCAGAATACCTCTGTAGCGGAAGATATGTTTAATCGTGAAGAGGTTATGAAATTTATAAACGATGCAGGACTTCTTTCTTATAACATCAGAGCACTTAGAATCAATGATTATCTGAAATCGTTGTATAGGATGGCACATTTACTTACGATGTCTAAATTACATCGTGAGGCAATTCGAGAAGTTCAGGATGAAATCGTTGAGATGATTCACAATTATGTGGAAGGTCTTAAGACAGAAGGAAAATATGATGACCTTGTTCAGCAAGTTAAACAGTTTAAGCTGGAGACTCAAATCTTTGATGCCTTTGGAGAAACTGTGGACAATTATTCGGTGCATGACTTGTTCACAACGACAGATTCTGATATAGAGAGACAATTTCGGATTGCTGATATAAAGCTCGGGCGAGAAGGCATCGGCATGGCTTATGGTAACAAGTATATGGATATGTCTGACCTAACGGCATTTAAAGTTGATGTTATTCTTTTTGTCGCTGACGAAGAGTGCATGAACCGTTTACATTCTTATGCAGAGACTCGCTTTCACGGATTGAATGATGATTATCGCAGATATATTGCTACAATCGACTCTGAAAAAATTCGTAAAGATTACGACAGCATTGTTTCAGATGGTGATTCTGTTAGCAAACATAATTTCCGTTTGCCTGAGACTATTCAGGTGCCACATGAAGTGGGGGGAAAAGAATATAGAAATCATCTTTTCGTCAGCGACATAACCGGTGTAGCAACTATGAAATTAAATACTTGGGAAGCAGGAGTCATTGAAGAGGAAGAAAAACGAGAAGACTTTGTCTGTTGGATTCGGAATCCTTCCAGAGGCTCATGGGCACTTTGCATTCCTTATGAAATTGATGGTGAAATAAAGCCTACTTATCCTGATTTCATTATAGTAAGAAAAGATCGTGTCCTCGGATATGTTGTTGATATTCTTGAACCACATAATCCTGACTTTAAGGATAATCTCGGAAAAGCGAAGGGATTCGCAGAGTACGCGAAAAAGAATCCGGGTGTGGGAAGAATTCAGCTTATTCGTATGAGCAAAGATGCTGCTGGAAATCACAAGTTTAAGAGATTAGATATGTCTAAAACAGCTGTTCGGGATAAAGTCTCTCATGCAATAAATACAGACGAGCTCGATCACATATTTGACACAGATGGCGTTATCGAATAAGAAAAATTCAGTTATGACAAAAGAGCTGCAATTGTTGTTGTAGTTCTTTCAAAATAGATGATTCTGCACTATCAGCGTGACCATGAGAGGATGTTGCAACAACTGATGGATTTCTGCGAAGAAGTAGTAATAGGGAGCAAGCCACATTGGATATAATCCACTGTGGCTTGTTTTGAACTGAATGATTTACAATTTCGGATTCCTCCGTCTCAACTTTCGATGCTCCTTTGCAGGCTTAGAACGGGAAAATATTTCTTTTAATATTCGCTTTTCTTCCATAGAAAGCTGAGTGACTTTCATCTCCAGATTTTTGCAGAAAAGAAGCAAAAGACCATTTATATAAGCATCATTTGATGACTCTGTATCGTCATCTGCGGTAGTAGGTATTTGAGATGTAAAGTCATCAATGATATTTTTGACCATGCTTTGATAGTCAATGTCGCTGGCGGTATTGCTATCTTTCATATGAGTAGTTCGCAGGTCAGCGACAATCGGTTTTAGGTCTGCTGACAGAATATTCATATAATATTGCTCTGACTCAATGTGTGAATTATCAAATACATTTGCAAATGTATCGGTGGAATCGGCACCAAGCTCTGTTAATTTGCATCTCATCACATCAAGAAAAGCATTCGCTATCTGGATTCCCTTATCGTTAAACCCATCAATATAGATTTCCAGGTCAGTCATGAATTTTTTAAAATTTTCATGTGTGAGTAATTCAGATAATAATCGAGGGTTATATTTTTTATCAGTCAGTATTTGTATGGCATCGTCATTTAGGCGCAGATCAGATACTGACTGATTTTTATGCTTCCGTAATTCTGTCCTGCAAAGAAGGTAATCTGTGCTTACGTTGTAAAAATTAGCAAGCGTTATAAGATTGCTGAGTGACATATCTATATTTTCGTCTTTTTCATAATTGCCAAGCGTGGAGCTGGGGATGCCGGTAGCATCTGACAACTCCTGTAAGGACATTCTTTTTTCAGAGACTCTTAAATCTTTTAATCTTTCTGGTATGGTAAGTTTTGTATGCATAGTATCTTCCTCGTTTTTAAAGATACAGATAGATTACCATGATATTGCCATGAGATAAAGAGAGATTCTTTTCCTGTCTCATCCCGGATGTTGGAAAAATTGATAAAAACAAAATTTTTCCAGCATCTTGGATATACCGGATTCGTATAAAAATTTTGAGAAAATAGTTTCATACAATGAATCGGAAAGGAGTACAAAAATTATGGAATGTTGTAAATGTATCAAGAAAATCAATTTAGAAGCATGACGAATGAGGCAAAGGCACTTTATATGATTTTGTTGGATCGGCGTTGCTTATCGGAGTGTAATGGTGATGCATGGCGAGATGAATATGGAGCTACATTTATCATTTTTACAATCAAAGAAATGATGAAGCTGTTGCATCTGGGAAATAAGAAAATTAACAAGATGCTGAAGGAACTGGAGGAACATAATCTGATTTATCGAAGCCATCAGGGATTAGGAAAGCCGAATAAGATATATGTATATGACTTGTTGAAAGCAGATAACTCGAATTGGCTGCCAAAGCAATTTAAGCACAGAAAGGGGCGGACAGGGGAATGGAGAAAACTGTAACACTTGAAGAGGCATTAAAAAGAATTGAGGAGTTGGAA
>ERZ773186.1474-NODE-1474-length-19562-cov-6.860358_pt1 | contig 19562 bp, 17 predicted proteins | sample MGYA00581000_ERZ773186 | MGnify/ENA primary metagenome ERZ773186 (study PRJEB29015, sample SAMEA2737752) | human gut metagenome | biome: human gut; feature: human-associated habitat; material: faeces | place: China | collected 2012 ...
GTTCACGCAACGTTCCGCTACTATTGTCTCATGTGTGTCTATGCGCGGTTAGGTTGACGGTTACGATTTGCCTATTTAGCAATATTATATGTGCCGTCTTTATTAAGTCGCCTTGACAATAATGGAGGTATAGGGCTTTTCATCATAACCTGTACTATCTCCTGCGTAGCAAAACGCTGTTACGTAATAGCTGTATCCAACTGTGCCATAGTACGTGAACAGATCTTCATAATAGTGCTTTCCGGAGCTCATCATAATCGGATAGTCTTGGTAGTTATAGGATTTTGCAACTGTGAAGTTCTTGCCATCTTTTGATCCGTAGAGAATGATTGTCGTGGCACCAATTTTTGTCATGCTACGGAGTGCATCAACATCAATGGTAATTACAATTTTTCCATTTCCAACAGGAGATACATATGTGCCATATGCATCTAAATATTTGCTTGAGCGAGCCACAGCCAAGGCTTGACTGCTTAAGATACTGCTAATAAGCATAAATGTAGCAATTACGCTCAAAAATCTAATTTTACGCCCTTTCATATCTAACCTTCCTTATAAATTGAGTCAATAATCGCTATTGCTTCTTCCTCAGAAATGTCTCCACAAATTCTGCATTCAAAGTTACCGTTGGCCCAGACTATTTTTGTTTGAGCTCCGTCATCGACTATATAATGCTGGATACCTCGAACAACATATACTCTTTGGACATTTGAGTCTTTTTCGGCTGTCTGCTGTCCAGCCCTCGCCGACTCCTTCAAGCGAACACCTACGGAACCGTTGATAGAGGTATAATCTGCATAAATGCATACACCTGTAGTTTTGCGCTCAATTGTGATACCATCTGAGCTATATCGTTCCGGTAGATATTTCGGAACAAGAGGAGAGGTAACCCCTAGTGCATCAACAGCCTCCTGAAGAGAGGCATACGTCTTTACTTCGCCAATTTCAAGAGGGTATTTGGTAATTTCAGCATAAGGAGTCCCTGATTGGTCGAATTGGAATATCTCGCTTGTCCATCTGGCGATTGTAGAAAACAAATCTATCCCACATGCCTCTGCGGTCAGAGAACCTACGATACATAAAACGGCAAAAGAAGCAGCGATTTTAGTAGCGATTCGCTTTGATTTCGATCGCTTTTGGTGGGATTTTGAGAGTTCTTTTGTCAGCAGATCATGGCGGGCATGAAACTTCGCCAGCGAGTCCTCGGCAGACACCCCAAATGGTATAGGGTCTTTTTCGTCCAATGCGTCGAGATACGCATTGATCTTGTCAAGGTCAACATTGCCGTCAGCAGCATTATCTGTCAGTACGGCCAACTCGTCGATCAAGGTATCCACATCTGCTTCTTCAAGATGCTTGAAAATTTGGACGTCATTATGGCTGACCCCACCCTGTGAGCGACGATCACGCCCTCGAAACATCTTTAACACACCTTCACCTCCTATTAAGTGCCGTGTTTGTACATTGGCAAAATGTTGCATATATCAAAGAATTTTTTCTTTTTCGTAGAGATTCAGTAAATGTGCCTTTGCACGCATAAGTCGTGAGCGGCAACTAACCTCTTTGATTTTAAGGACGTCTGCTATCTCTGAATACGAGAGCCTCTCCTCAAAGCGCAGAAGAAGTATCTCCTGCTCCTGTGGAGACAGGGCTTTAGGAAGAACTTCGCGGAGACGCATTCCAACCCCATCTGTGCTCAGTGTGCTCTCGGGCAGAACATCTATAGGCAATTCGTTATGCCAACTTAATCTGGCGTAGTTTCGAACTAGATTCGCCAAGATGCGAGTAATATATGCTTCGGGATTGTCAATGACCATAGTTATTGATTTTTGCAAATAAATCAGAAACGCTTCGTCTACCAAATCTTCGGAATCATAACGATTTCGAGTAAGACGGTAGGCCAAGCGCCATAATTTAGGGCTGTATTCTAGATAAAAGCTGTCAAAGTCACTGTGGGCGTATTTATTCTCCACGATGCACCACCTCCCTTAACGCCTTGTTGGTCTCTTCTTGTCCTTCATTTTTTTCAGATTCGTCCTCCAAGTCGTCTTCTGAAAATTCAATAATTTCAGGAACATCCAAGAACTCAACAATCGTCATGTTAAATGCTGTGGCGATACGGATAAGTGTTTTTAAGTTAGGCGAATCCGACTTTCCGCGAAGTAAGCTGTTCACGGTGGAATAGGGGAGTCCGCTCATTGTAGCCACTTTGTTGACTGATAGCTTTCTAGACTTGCGTAGTTGATTGATGCGAGCAGCGATCAGATTGGTCAGTGTAATACGAACTCCTCCTTCCTGATTAGTTTAATCGCATCAATTCTACCAATAGTTTGCCCTGTAATTGACGATAAAACGCTAACTTTTGAAAATTTGGTGTTGTTTCGCTAATAAATATATAATGAGAGTGTGTATTCATTCTTATCAGCAAAACGGCCCTGTCGGGGTTGCGTCGCAACCTGTCAGGGCCGTTTTTAAAAATGGACTGGTAAATCATATAAAGATTCATTCGCGATTTTGGACATTGTGCTTTTTTTTGAAGCTGAATCGACGACTTGCAACATTTTCCTTTCTTGGAAACATATCATATACGGAAGAATCTAGCATGACTTAGAAATAACATCTACTATCAAAGTAAGTCATAATAAGGAGGGCGTGGGTATATGGGTAAAATCAGATGGCTGCATATTTCGGATCTTCACTATGACCGCGAGATGATGGGCGACTGGCCAGCGGGGCAGAATGGATTTCCTGTTACGGGTATTGATTTCATTGTTTTTACGGGAGATATGCATACTTACGGAAGAGATTACAACGAAGGAAAACGGTTTTTAACAGAGTTAGCTAAACACTATAATTTGAACCCTAGCGAGGATATTTTCATTGTCCCCGGCAATCATGATGTTGACCCATACCGAGTTTCGACTAAAGGGATTAGCGCGGTAAAATTGGAAAAGGGTAGAAGGGCTGCTGAGAGAAACGCAAAAAAGGCAACTCAGGTGGTGAGCAAAAGTTTTGATGACTTTGCGATAGATCGCCTCAAACACCTGCGAAATGCTCCGAGTGATGTTTTGAATGCTGACGGTAGCCATCTGTCGCACCGTTTTTCTGAGTATTGCGAAGCTGTTGAGTCAATCTGCGGTCCTGCGCCATTTTCAAGAGACAGAGATCCCTTTGCATATGCAGGTGCTTTTTGCAGAAAATGGAAGAACAGAATCAATCTGATTCATGTGAATTCCGCCCTGCTTAGTTGTTCTGATACCTATCGTGCACAAATACTTGACATCTGTGCGATCAATGATCTGAGCCATAATGCTGCCTTTAATCGCACACTTCCTACCATAATCTTAGCCCATCACAATTACGCTGAGCTGGCCGCTATCCAACGCGAAGCGTTAAAGCCAATTCTTGCTGGTCTGAATGTTCGTGCCTATCTGAATGGGGACTGTCATCAGCGCGGTGAGGACAATATCCTGCTGGACGGTGGGCGTGCTATCCCTTGCTTTACAGCGCCAAGCATTTATAAAGCCCAAGGAGATGACGCAGCCAGTATTGGCTTCTACCTTTATGAAATGGATACTGACAGCCCGCAATGGCGTGTAAATGTAACATCCTATCGTTGGATAGAATGGCGTTGGGAAATCGCTCCTTGCCGTGCAATCCCTGTCTTTAATATGCGGGATATTAGCGTCGGACTTCATGAAAGATACGCTCGGGATGTCAAGAAGCTATCTCTTGACATCCTCCCGGGAATCACATACCAGTCGCCGGATGGTACCGTCACCAATGAGTATAAAAACCGCGGAGATGCAGCTCCGTCGCCGATGCTCCAGCTTTTAGAAGAGCATCGAGACGTGCGGCATTTTCAACTGGTTGGGAAGGGCGGTTCGTCCTGTGGTGGAGCCGGAAAAACAAGTACATTGCTGAATCTCGCTTTTTCTTTGACCTCATCATCCAACGCTCCCAATATTGCTCCGCTCTATATTCAACTGAGACGAATTTACGGAATAAACAGCAAGTCAAAGAACAACGAGAATCGCATTCTCCACTATATGCGTGAGGAATATAAGCTCACAGAGGTTGATCGCAACGCTTCCTTTATATTCCTGCTGGATGGTTTCAATGAGATTCCGACCACAACGATGCAAATCCGATGCCTTAGGGATATCCTTGACATTTCAGATAAGAAATACCCGGAGGCAGCCATTATCCTCAGCAATCGTGATCCGCTGGATACCTACATGGATCTGCTGGAATATGAAAACGGTTTTGACGCTGACCAGATTGATAGATTAAAGTTTTATTTCCACAACTGCTACATCAAGGAACTGTCGCAGGAGCAGATTGATGACTATATTGAGCCAAATCAGCGCTGTTTGATTCCTGCCGCTCGTAATATTCTGGATACTCCCTTCTATTTGGTGCTTTATCGCCAGGCTATGCAGCCGTCCGGCAAGGATGCAGGAAGATGGATCACAGATGCTTTTCGAGACCACCTGAATAATGGTACTCCGGAGAAGACCACATTGATGCTCCAAATGCTGTTGCGCGAGATTAACAATCTAAGAAGCGATATTACCTCTGCCGAGCGTGAGTTGCGCGGCTTTATCCTGACAAAAGTGCTACCGTATCTGGGGTATCAAATGGCGCTCAGTTCCCGTTTAGATCCCGCGCTTACACCCATAAAGAGCCCTAACTTCTTCAGGCGTGATGCCTATGCCCGCACATATGCGTGCCTTTCTGCATATCTGCCGACCATAGACATTTGGAATGAATATAAGAATCAGAACCCTGAGACGCTGGAAAAACCTTGGAACACTTTGCGTAAACTCTATCAGGATAGTAATCCTGATATTTCTGATTTGACAGCAGCTATTCCCTATACTGTTTTCCCATCCGGCCTGCTCTGTCATCACGGAAGAAATATCAGCTTCTGTCACGATAACTATAGAGATTTCTTTGCTGCGTTTCATATTGCAAACGTGGTCTATGGCCTCTGCAATGGAATCAATCTTGCTGCGCTGTCCCCTGATGCGCAGGAGGTATTTCTGTTACAGCTCGAAACTCTTGATAACAGCATTCTCTTTGATGCTATTTCGATCTTACGGCAATACTTTGGCCTCTCTATCTATGATATCAGCGCGCAAGACACCACCGACCTCTCTGACACCTGCGCACAGATTGCTTTGCCGGCCATCTTGATTCGCCTTCTTGATGCCGTCATCCGTCGCGGTGAGCTTTCTAAGAACGAGCACTCCCAATTATGTCAGCTTAGATCAACACTCTGCGAAAGGTTTGTGCTGTCTTTTAAGGCACTGAATGAGAGTGATCCGCTGCAGACAAAATACTGCCTCTTTTTCTCGCTTGCGCTATCAATGCTGGCTAGGGACTATCGAACGGGGATTGCGGGGACAAGAGATCTGATCAAATGTGCCGGATATGCCCAACAGTGTATCAACGGCGAAAAGAAATTAAATATTCCAAAAGCGGACGGCTACCTTCAGGTGGCCTTATGTCTCAACGCCCGTATGGAAGATATGCTCAACGTGACGGATACCAAGATGAACGGTACGCTGCCTTTTTCCTCTCAGCTGGCTGATGCAGTTCGAGAGGCTGTCAGGGACTATCACGAGGGATCGATGTACAAACGGGATGAAGCTGTTCGTACTTTTAGGAGAAATTTATTCCCTCGATGGAAGCCCAGCTTGGGCAATGTTCTGGCGTGCTGCGACATTTTTCAGATTATTCTTGAAGCGGCGTATGAAAAATATGTCTCCGCCGCTAATCAGAACAATCAGAACTATCAAGAGATCGCCCGCCTTGGTTATGTTAGCAAGGCATACCTTGTTTTGGCTGCGATTGGGACAAGCGGTGGTGCGTTGAATCTGCTGGCACAGATGTTGATCAATCAGGCAAATCAGTATGAAGCTGACCGAAGGATTCCTTTTTTTAGGAGGCATCCTGATATCGGCACCTTTGTCCAGCAACATGCCGCACCTTATGGTTGGCCTTTAAACGACAACTATGCGCTTGCCTACCGTGTGCTTCAAATCGTATGCGGCATTCAGCGCGGCAGCCAGCCGTATTCTCACATGAAGAAGGCTGAGCTCGTGCTCAAGGGCTACGTCTCCGAATCGAGCAGCACACAGTTGACCTCACTTAATATTGCCATCAACGGCGGGCTGGCGATGGGACATTACTGGAAGGGGCGTCTTCTGTTGGAACAGGCAAAACAGGACCATGACCGCTGCAATGACTATAAAGATGCGGCCATTGCCAGCTTCTGTGCAACAAATGTGACAGAGCGCTTTGATCACTTGCCTGAAAATGCTGACGAGGACGCTGCTCCCCAACTGTCGCCTCCGCAATGGCTCTCTGCCATCGAGCTTTTACGATATCCAGACAGAGAGGTTTTTCGTGTTGATCGTAGAATGGTATTTCAAACGATTTATCAAAAGCTCACTCAGCAAGTTGAAGAGGTGCAGAGCGACAGAATTCAGATACATAACGAGCGCTACCGCCTGACAAAAAAGGATGTCAGAAGCAATATGGAGCGCTGTTTGGATATGGTGAAGGTGCAGTTCCCTGACAAGGAGCCCTTGATCCAAGAAATGATTCGATCAATAAGATAGGCATAGCAACCATGCGGCTTCGATAATTCTATCTGCTTTTGTCGACCTGTTATCGATCAAGAATAAGCAAAGAGGCGCCGGGAGTATACCGCTCCCGGCGCCTCTTTGCTTATTCTATGCAACGACGGTTCAGAGTTTTTCGGGTATTTGCTTTAACCGACACGCCCAGGCATTCAGCCAAGCCTTTGCTTTTTCTGATTCAGGCCACTTTACTAACATTCCTTCCAGTATTTGAATCTGCCGCTGAGCTAAAATGAAGGCGTTGCGCGAGCGATGATAATCGTAGTTTTGCAATTCTGGCTCTGTGGCGTCCTCAAATGTGTTCCAATCTAAAATATCCTTGAAAATGTGATTTTCTGCATTTTCACCGTATAGCGCATCTACGCAGTTCAAATAGAGTGCTATTGACATAGGAATATCCGAGGCGGTTTGGCAGTCTTGAATTTCTCGTTTTAAGATTCGTTCTGCCCTTGCCAGCAATTGCTTCTGCGGATGAGAGTTTTCCATTCTTTCAGCAAGTGTCATAAGAAGAGTTGCTCGTGATACGGCATTGCTATCATGCAGCCAATCTAACGCGGTATTTATTACCTCACCGCTGCACGCAGGAAGGTCGGATGCTAATTTGGACAGCAGTACCTCTTGAATTGCTTGCCACTGCGCCTCTGATTCTAACCGCCGTGTCCTAACGTGAAATACAATATTAGATAGCACGATAGCTTCCTGTAAAGCTCTCACATCCGGTTCGAAGCGCTTCCAAATCTCTCTGGCAACTTCAAACTGTGACCTTTCGTCGCGAATAGCGTTAAAAAGCCATTCTGCACTCAATAAGCGGACATATAGCAGTTCCGAGCAAGCTGCTGCACAATATAGTTCTCTATCGAGTGGCGAGATTGCCATTTGAAAGGCCAGTGCATCAAACATCATTGGAGAACGCAGCTGACTTAGCAGCGTCAGGAATCCTGTAATATCTAATTTGAGCGCCATATGGTATCCGCAGGTTAACCATGTGAGTCCGCGTAAATGGATATGTCCTGCCTGGTCAATCAGCAAGTGGTACCCCTGTGGGCTTGGCCGAGCTTTTCCGTTTAGTAACGCCCACAGCGTATATTCTGGAGAAGATGCTCCACACTTCAGATAATCACACTGCTGCTCAGCGGCCTTTGCCAAATTTGGAAACTCTGATAAGAACAGAGCCTTAACTCCACCCGTGGATTGAAGCATTTCCGTTAGCGATTCCACTTGGCTCGTGCAGATATTGCTCAGCGCATAACAAAGCATTTTACATGCATCTATTCGATCACTTTGCGCTCGCTCTGCTACGGCCGTAAGGACTGTAGAGAAATCATCTTTGCAAATACATATCTGCTTTGACAATTCATCATACCACTGCCGCAAATACCTTTCCGCTGCTGACTCTGCTGAAGTTTCGCTTTGAACCTGACACCGGTATGTCTCAGAGCAAAAAAGGACCTCATTTGAGATTCTCAATGCTCTTGACTTCTGCTGTTGGATATCGGAATCAGAGAGACTATTCAGGTACTCACAAACTTCCATGCATACCCGATGCTCCAGCGGAGCTATGACAAGCGGAAACTTTTGCGCCATAGAGTTGAGAGAATTACTCAGAAGGAATCCATCGATCGTGCCGTCCTTGTGATATCGAATCAGATATCGGTCGTGAAAGACGCCTTTTTCACCACGCGTCAGATTTCTTACCACCAGATTGTTGTGGAGAAGGGGTGCTGTCCGCTGTAAAAAAGCGCGAGTTTCCTCGCAAACATTACTTTTTTGATTTGTGTCCGGATCAAGCGAGCCAAGCGAGGTAATGATCTCCAGTTCAAGGTCTGTTCGTTGTATTCTCGTCAACAGTTTTTCTGCTGCCCGTGCAGAGAAGTATGGATCGGCAATTACCGCCTTGCAAACAGAGGATTGCTCAATATATGCTCTTACCTGCAAAAAGCTATCGATCTCTCCGGTTGTGGGGGCGTTAGAAATAAATGCCCCAGTTTCTTTTTTTCCCTGATAATCTTTAAAAAGAGAGTAGCCGTCCTCCATCGCCTCATCTAACACGGACTCATGTTCGCTGCGAATGCTGATTGCACGATCCGTAGTGATGCGTTGGACTTTCATGAGTTGAGTTCGAATCAGTTCGCTGCTCTTTGCTGCAGAATGTAATAATTTATTTGTCCAAGAGTCTCCGATTTGATATGGAGTACCGCCCCACCTCGAGATGATGGAGAGTCCCATCATCAGCGCAATGCTTTGGGAGACGATTAGCTTTCCTGTGGCGGCATTCCATGCGTGGACCACAACCGATGTCATTGGCTCATTAGCCTCGAAGTAGATTTCCTTTTTATTTGCAGGCCATACTTGTGTCTGATTACAGATCATATAGTCTTTATACTTTCCGATACAGTTAACAATGATGTCTTCTGCAAAATCTTTGCACTTGCGAATCGTTGTAACCCGCAGGCCTTGATCCTTGTGGATATCTATTTCAAAACTGCTATTCTCAGGGGTACGATAATACACTTCGTAGTTGCCAAAACGACGTCCATCTATACAGAAGTCGATTCCACAGTTGCATTTTGCCCATTCAAGAAGTTCAAGTGTCTGCTCGTAGAGCTTTCTGCCATCTGCGTTGAATTCATTTTGTATCTCACTCAAAAGAGAAAGCTTTTCTCTGTTCCAAAATTCAGAGAGATAACAGAATTCGGATATGGGCACAGTCTGCTGTTCTTCATCATCGGAATATAGGAGCTGCTCTCTTTTATACAACTGCGGCGATTTGAGAGTTACCCTTTCGCATAACATGATTGGTTCGGTACCCGTCAGACTTATCAAAAAATTATCTGCTTCGCTTGGCGATAGAATCGCCTTTGCAGTCAGCTTTTGCCCCTTCCTGTCAGCAGGAAAGGCCTTCCACGGATATGAGGATTCTTCGGTTTCACTGCTGAACCCATAGAGAAGTCTGTATTGTGTATCCACCTTAAAAAGTAATAATTTGACAAACCTTTTCCGCATTTTGCATCCCCTTCGTCAATATTGAGTAGGCTATTCAAAGTGTGCTGCTATTTTACCGCTATGATCTAGTATCATTATAGCAAGTATACCCCCCCACTATCGATGCTCGCAATATTGGAATCCAGCAATCTGTGAGATTCCAATATGCAAGCATTTTATAGTAGACAATATGCAACGTTTTTCGACACGCAACACACCACAAATGTGGGAAGTCGTTTCACGGCTGCAATTCAAAATGGAGGGACTTTTATGAAAAGCAAAAATGTGACTATCACGGAATACGGGTCAGGGACGAGTACGCTGTGAGAAAACACGTTGATTTGAGTGTAAAACTGCAAGGGATGAAGTACTTGTTCATTTTACCATTATATTATATAATTCAAATGCAAATTGGAATGGTGTGGAGCATAGGAAAAAAGTATTTTGGTTATCTGCGGGCGCAGTGAAAACTACAGCGCATTAAATTCAATAGCAAATTAATAATTAACTCTAAGAGGAGCCATTATGAAAATAGAACTTATATATCTTTGGATCAATAGAGACAAACATAGGTGCTTTCAGCAGATGGGATTTAATTTTTCACCTCAATATTCAGTATCGTATTTTGATGATAGAAAGGAACTCCAGATCGATCAACTTGACAAAATCAATGTTTTTCGGACTGATCGCATTGCAAATGTTACTGCTGTTATAGGTGAAAATGGTACAGGAAAGACAACGCTGCTTGAGTATCTTACCAGCCTCAGCGATATACCATTATCGGAAGAAAATCGCGCAGAATATATGCAATGGACTGAAGAGCAAAATGAACTAAACGAGTTTATCGCAGTATATTGGGATCATGAAGAAGACTGTCCAAGAATAATCAACATAACACATGACCCAATTACATATAACGAGACAAGAATACAGCCACAGACCGCTAATAGTTTTAGAGACTTGGGCCTTCTAAGACAAGTCTCTCACATATATTTATCGAATGGAGCATATGAGAATAATCAGAACTTGACAGAGGACGGTAGAATCAACTATGTGACAATTACTGATAAAACTTTGTCAGTAATGTTTCATAGCTTTTACAGGAAAAAGTACATGTTTACTGAGGAAGGTGAACGAACCACGGCGTTCAACACCCTGTCAGATATCTTGTCCACGCAAGAAAATAGTAAGAGTATGCAAATGCTTATCGATTTGCTATTTTATCTATTTTTAAACCAAAGCGGAAAGACTTTCCGTGGAAAAATGGTCTCAGGAATAGCCTTTACGGTTAAACGTACAGGTACTGAGATTGCAATTCGTTCACATCAGGTCAGTTATCCAACCAGTTACGCTTCACAAGACTATATAGAAGATGTTTATCGACGGTATGGAGCGATAATCCCTCAAGTAATAGCAGATGGAAATAATGATTTGTGGCGGGATGCTGTTTATAAGCTGATTTTTGAGTTGCTATTTGCCTTTGAGGACTTTTCCTTGGAAGGGACATTGAATGCCGACGATGCATTTAATCTGTGTAGAGATTTTATTATAGCTCAACCCCATAGCAGGGCAAAAACATATTATCAAGACGCGATAGAAGAACTTGAAGCGCTAAAAGAGATTTTGACACATGCAGAAATCCAAAACAACTTGTTGCCGCAGGGGGATAATGGGCGAAGAGTCTTTGCGAGGGTAAATATCGAAGCTTTTGCTCCGCTGATAGAGCATATTAAACACAGCTCATCTTTTGTTCTCAAGTATTTAGATATCAAAAATCTTCAAATGTCATCTGGCGAACGTGCACTGCTCAATTTTATGTCGCGTCTTTACTTTGCTTCCCAGATGAATGATTTTTTTGAAGGACTCGACTTTGAATGGAATGAAAATATCTTATTGCTTGTTGACGAGATCGATCTCTATTTACATCCGGAATGGCAGCGCCAGATATTAAAGGATCTCTTAGAGACAATTCAGGAGGAATTTTCTGCGAATTATTTTCAGGTAATTCTTACGAGTCATTCTCCCATTATCCTTTCGGATATACCCAGAGAGAACTCTGTTTTTTTACGTAAGGAAGGTGGTAGGACCATGCAGGATAAGCGTAGAACTCAAACATTCGGTGCGAACATTCATACGCTATATAAAGATGCCTTTTTTATTAAGGATGGATTAGCGGTAGGTGAATTTGCAAAGAGCAAAATCAACTCGTGGATCAGAGGGTTCAAGGCAGGTCAAATTAGCAGAGATGATATGCACAAGAGGATTGAGTTAATCGGCGAACCAATCATTAGAAAACAGATAGAGAGAATTGTTGGTAACCAAGAACAGAACCAGAATATGAACGCTCTGCCACGGGAAGAACGGAATCAGTTGCTTGAATTTCTAAAAAGTCAGAGGGATGCCCTCCAGCATCAAATTAGTATATTGGAGAGTCAGAATAATGATTAGACTTTCGGAAATAGATGTAGAAAATAGAAACGAGTTTGGGAAGGATGTTTGTCCTCGAATAAGAGACCTACTTCTAAAAGAGCGGGAAAATCAGGATTTTGACGCTATCTTCAATTACTGCAGTTGCGATGGACAATTGAACGATGCTAAAATCGAACGGTTAATTACAGGTGATATTTTGACGCTGAAAGAAGCGATCAGCCAAATTGGAGTTATTGTTAGTGATAGTGTTATAGCGAGATTCAAAAGAGAATATGACAATTTCTGCCGGAGAAAACTCGGTAAGAAATGGGCACAGATGATGGGGGTTACAACCTGTCCATATTGCAATCGTAGCTATATATTCACTTCCAACAAAAGCGGAACGCGCCCTCAATATGATCACTATTTTCCAAAATCGAAATATCCGTATTTAGCGATATCTATGTACAATCTAATTCCCTGTTGCAGCATTTGTAATAGCTTGAAACAAGATGCGGATACGTACACAGAACCATTCATTTATCCGTATGAAGATTCTTATGGCGAGCGAGTTACCTTTGTCGCAAATGGAGTAGATGCAGAGAGTGTGGAATCTTGGCTTGGAGCGGCGGCCAGATATCAAATCAAGATCGAGTATTCTGAAGAAATTGATAGAGGACTTAAGGAAAAAATCAGTCGCGCTGCAGAAACGCTCAAATTGGAAGAACTATATAGCAAGCACGGTGATTATGTGAAAGATATTTTGAGAACGGCTTATATATACGATGATACATATTTTGGAGGATTGGTAACTCAATATCCTGACCTGTTTAACGACAAACATGAAGCAAAGAACTTTGTGTTTTTTAATTATCTAGAGGAGGAGAGTTGGGGAAAAAGAGTTTTGGCAAAATTAACACACGATATAGTTAGTAGCGTAGAATAAAATTACCGAAAATGTTACCGCAAAATTACCGCATCATGGGGATTGAAATTTCCGGATATCTTGTGTTATTCTTATGCTGTAAAAAAGAAATGCTTTTGGGTTAAGCCAAAAAGCATTTCTTTTTTGCTGTTATGATTCTTGCAGAATACATAGATGAGGTGCGTGTATGAAAGAGAAAATGTTTGCCGCATATCCAGATGTAGTAAATGTTGATCAACTTAGAGAGATGTTGGGTGGCATAGGTTACAAGGCGGCATATGGTCTGCTGCACGATGGCAGCATTCGCTTTTTCAAGATAGGGAAAGCGTTTCGTATTCCAAAAATCAACATCATCGAATATCTGCAAAGGAACTCTGAAATCTAAATACGTTTGTCCGTGAAAATAAAATCTTGCGCACCATTGTTCCGGCGGATTCAGCATGCTACAATGATGTTGTCGTTTGTTGAAAGACGCTACTGTTAAGTAAGGAGGTTAACAGAATGGTAGCGGGCCATCTGCAAGAGAAAAAAGGACTTTTTTATATTGTATTAAACTTTGTGGACTCGGATGGAAAGCGTAAACGTAAGTGGATAGCAACAGGACTGCCGGTGAAGGGCAACAAACGAAAGGCGGAGGCAATGCTGGTAGCAGAACGACAAAAATATCAGCCTGCTGAGTATCAGCGTACAGCCGATGCTAATATGCTTTTTGCCGACTATATGCTCTACTGGCTCAGGCAAATCAAATCATCCGTGGATATAACGACTTACGCTGGATACAAAACAAATGTTGAAAAGCGTATCGTCCCGTTTTTTCGTGGGCGTAAGGTCACGCTGGGCGGTCTGCGTGCCGGTGACATTCAAGACTTCTATACCTACTGTGCAACGGAACTGGAGATCAGCAACAACACGATCATCAAGTACCATGCAAACATCAGCAAAGCCCTCAACGATGCCGTTCGGTTGGAGAAAATCCCAATGACTCCCCTAAAACGTGGAATGCGCCCTAAGCAGGTCGAACACATCGGAAAATTCTATACCCTGACGGAAGCGGAGCAATTACTTCGCTGTGTGCAGGGGGATGGAGTTGAGTTTCCTGTACTAATGGCGGCTTTCTATGGGTTGCGGCGAGAAGAGATTATGGGACTGCGTTGGCAGTCGATAGACTTTGACGCCAATACAATCACCATTGCACATACGGTCGTCCAGGTCAATATTGATGGTAAGAGCACCGTTGTTGCAAAAGACCGTGCGAAAAATAAAAAAAGTTACCGCACCTTACCGCTCGTTCCAGAGTATAGGAACTTGTTGCTCAAAATGAAAAAACATCAGGAAGAATACCGCGAACTCTGCGACAACTGCTATCATGAAAGCGATTATATTTATGTGAATGATATCGGTGAGCAGATCAAACCTAATTATGTGACACAGCATTTCAAGCTGATCCTACGGAAGAACAATCTGCGGGAGATCACCTTTCATGAGTTGAGACATACCTGCGCCAGCCTTCTCCTTAAGAGCGGAGTGTCCATGAAAGATATTCAGGCGTGGCTGGGCCACAGTAATTACAATACGACCGCAAATATCTACGCTCATCTGGAATCAAACTCGAAGGAGCTTACGGGAAACGCGATGCAGGGTAATCTGACCATCAGCGGGAACCTCGCTGCCATGCAAGAGTGAGCAGAGATGCGATACGCGGGAGAACTCAGGAGAGAACTTGGTCAAAAATGACGAAAGACTGGGTATCTCCAAAACGGAGAACCCCAGTCTTTTCAAGTGGTGCCGGTGGTGGGACTCGAACCCACACGGAGTTGCCCCCGGCGGATTTTGAATCCGCTACGTCTACCATTCCATCACACCGGCATGTGACCCGAGTATTATACCGTATTTTCATTCCAAATGCAAGACAAAAATTGCGGCCCCGCCGGGGGCCGCAATTTGGCTTGTCAGAACGGACTTACTGCTTCGTCCACTGGACGGGCAGCTCTACATGGAGGTCGTCCAGATTATCAAAGAGCTCATAGCTGCCGCCGGTCCACTGCATGGTGCCGCCGGACAGGGTGTATTCGGCGCAGCTGTCATCGCTGAAGGTGTCTGCCTTATCGCTGAGATACAGCTTGCCCTTGGCTGCCCGGAAATAGCCGGACTCATTTTCATCCGCCAGGCCGTCCATCATCTGGTCCACGTCTATCGAGGCGTCCATCATCTGCTGCACATATTCCTCCACGGTGACGCCCTCGGCCGCCATGGCCTCGTCAATGTCGGCCCGGTTCATGCCCTGATCCTCCAGCTGCTGATAGATCATCTCCACCGCCGCAGGGATCAGCGCGTCAATGTAGGTCTGGAGGGAGGTTTTCAGGGCGTCCCGATCCACGTTCAGCGTATAGGTGCCGTCCTCGTTCAGCTTCAGCACAAACACCATCTCCATGGTGGCGTCCGTGGCCAGGTCCATCCCGGCCCCCTGGTTGACGCCCTCCTGGAACATCTCCGTCATGTCGCAATTCCATTTCCAGGTGCCCGCCACCTGGGCGTTGTCGTCGCCGCTGCACGCCGTCAGGCTCAGGGCCATCATCAGCGTCAGCAGCACAGCAATGATGCGTTTCATACTCTTTCTCCTTTATTCATCTTTCTTCCTGGCCGTTCAGACCATGTCCAGTTTACACAATTTTAACTGTTATGTCAATCATATTTTTCCTGTTTTCCATTAAAATCAAAAAAACCGGGGGAGAACGGCCCTCTATTGGAAGAATCTGCCGGAAAAGCCAAATTACCTATTGACTTGGTAGTTAATTTCGGTTATACTCCAATTACAAACCAAACCGATAGGTAATTCAAGCCTGAAACAGGGAGGAATATACAAATGACTGTTTACGCAGATAACGCGGCCACCACCAGGATGAGCCGGACGGCCCTGGACGCCATGCTCCCCGCCATGGAGGAGAACTACGGCAACCCCTCCAGCCTGCACAGCGTGGGCCAGCGGGCGGCGGAGCTGCTGATGAAGAGCCGCGAGACCGTGGCCCGGTGCCTGAACTGCCAGCCCCGTGAGATCATCTTCACCTCCGGCGGCAGCGAGGCCGACAACCAGGCCCTGCTTTCCGCCGCCGCCATCGGCCGCCGCAAGGGCAAGATGCACATCATCTCCACCGCCTTCGAGCACCACGCCATTCTCCACACCCTGAAGAAGCTGGAGAAGGAGGGCTTCCAGGTGGAGCTGCTGCCGGTTCACGAAAACGGCATGGTCTCCGCCCGGCAGGTGGCCGACGCCATCCGGGAGGACACCTGCCTGGTGACCGTCATGTTCGCCAACAACGAGATCGGCAGCATCCTGCCCATTGAGGAGATCGGCGCCGTATGCCGGGAAAAGGGCGTGCTGTTCCACACCGACGCCGTTCAGGCGGCGGGTCACCTGCCCATCGACGTCCAGGCCCAGCACATTGATATGCTGAGCCTCTCCGGCCACAAGTTCCACGGCCCCAAGGGCGTGGGCGCCCTGTATGTCCGGGGCGGCATCCCCCTGGTGAACGTCATCGAGGGCGGCGCCCAGGAGCGGGGCAAGCGGGCCGGTACGGAGAATGTCCCCGGCATCGCCGGTATGGCCGCCGCCCTGGAGGATGCCTGCGCCCACATGGAGGAAAACCGCGTGAAGGTCACGGCCCTGCGGGACCGGCTGATCCAGGGCCTGTCCAAGATTCCCCACAGCGCCGTCAACGGCGACCTGGAGCACCGTCTGCCCGGCAACGTGAACCTCTGCTTCGAGGGCATCGAGGGCGAGTCCCTGCTTCTGCTGCTGGACGCCGCAGGCATCTGCGCCTCCTCCGGCTCCGCCTGCACCTCCGGCTCCCTGGACCCCAGCCATGTGCTGCTGGCCATCGGCCGGCCCCACGAGGTGGCCCACGGCTCCCTGCGGCTGAGCCTGTGCGAGTGGAACACCCAGGAGGAGGTGGACCACATCCTGCGGGAGGTTCCCCGGGTGGTGGAGTACCTGCGGTCCATGTCCCCGGTGTGGAAGGACCTGGAATCCGGTAAGAAAGCATTCATGCTGTGACAACGAAAGGAGCGTTTTGAATATGGCACTGTATAGCGATATCGTGATGGATCATTTCATGCACCCCCGCAACGTGGGTGAGATCGAGAACCCCGACGGCGTGGGCCAGGTGGGTAACGCCAAGTGCGGCGACATTATGAAGATGTACCTGAAAATCCGGGACAACGTCATCCAGGACGTGAAGTTCGAGACCTTCGGCTGCGGCAGCGCCATCGCCTCGTCCTCCATGGCCACCGAGATGATCAAGGGCAAGACCATCGACGAGGCCCTGGCCGTTACCAACCGCCAGGTGGTGGACGCCCTGGGCGGTCTGCCCGCTCACAAGCTCCACTGCTCCGTGCTGGCGGAGGAGTCCATCAAGTCCGCCATCAAGGACTACTATGACCGCCACGGCATCGAGTATGACCACAGCAAGTTCCCGGAGGACTGCGGCTCCTGCGAAAGCTGCCGGATGGTGTAACATGGTCATTTCCAGCAAGGGCCGCTATGCCCTGCGGGTGATGGTGGACCTGGCGGAGCACGGCGGCGACGGCTACGTCTCCATGCGGGACGTGGCCCGGCGTCAGGAGATCTCCGACAAATACGCCGGCCAGATCATGACCCTGCTGAGCCGGGCGGGACTGGTGGACGGCGTCACCGGCAAGGGCGGCGGCTATCGCCTGACCCGCAGGCCGGAGGAGTACCCCCTGGGGGAGATTCTCCGCCTGACGGAGGGCTCCCTGGCCCCGGTGGCCTGCCTGGAGGAGGGGGCCCACCCCTGTGACCGGGCGGCCCGCTGCCGGACCCTGCCGGTGTGGAACCGCCTGGGCCAGCTCATCGGCGACTATCTGGACAGCGTGACCCTGCGGGACCTTCTGATACCACAGGAATCCCAAGAATAACCCCCGCGCCGGACCTTTGGCTTGCCAAAGGTCCGGCGCGTATGCTATACTGGATAAAAATCCCGCCGCAACCTGAGGTTTCCTGCCGTTTTCCGGGGAAATGCCCCGGCGCAACCTGAGGTTGGTGGATTTTATCCCCGGCGGGGCGTACAATGGGACCATACAGACGGGGCATCCCCCGAAAAAAGGAGGCACGCGCCATGTTCGACAGCTTTTTCTCCGGCGACGGATTCATTTCCATCTTCTTCCTGCTTTTCATCGTGGCCTTTGTGGCGATCCTGGGCATGATCCTGGTGACGTTTGTCCGGGAGCTGTCCCAGCGGAACAGGAACAACCATTCCCCCCGGCTGACGGTGGAGGCCACAGTGGTGGCCAAGCGCCAGAGCTTCTCCTCCCACCGCAGCGGCGGTGAGATGCACACCACCACCTCCACCCGGTATTTCGCCACCTTCCAGGTGGAAAGCGGCGACCGCATGGAGCTGCAGATGAGCGGCCAGGACTACGGTATGCTGGTGGAGGGGGACCGGGGCCGCCTGACCTTCCAGGGGACTCGGTATCTGGATTTTCAGCGGATGTGATATAAAGGAGGACACGCCATGGCAACGGTACACTGCAAGGCCTGCGGAAAGAGCTATAACTACGAGAAAAACGGCTGCTGCCCGGAGTGCGGGGCCTATAACCGCCCGCCCCGGCGGGAGCGGGTAGACGCCGACGGCACGGTGCACCACCTGACGGGGCAGGAGCGCCGTTCCGTCCCCCGTGGGGGCAAGGTGTGCTTCGAGAAGAAGGAGTGCCACGAGAAGAAGGTCTGCTTTGAGGATGAGGCCCGCCAGGTCCGGGAAAAGCTGAATAACCTCAGCGGCCCGGCCCGTCAGGTGAGCCTGGTGGGGGTGCTGGTGGCGGGGCTGATCATCCTGTCCCTGGTCAGCTCCATCGTCTCCAGCTGTCAGGTCCGCCACACGGATTATTCCGTCGACCCGGTCACCCCCGCCACCCAGGAACCGGCGGTGGCCCGGGAATGGCTGGACTGGGATACCTGGCAGGGAGGCCGGGTGGGCCTGTTGGGCGCGTCCTATGAGGACGGCGTCCTCCAGGTGGAGCTGGAGATCCACCGGGACCCCGGGGACGTGCTGCTGGACGACCTCCAGCTTTACTGCGTGGACGAGGATGGCCAGGAGCTGACCCTGCCGCCCTTCAAGGGCAGCTGCCAGGAACGGTACTGGACCCTGCATTTTGACCTGTCCGCCGACTGGTACGACAACCTTCAGTATGTGGAGCTGCGGCTGCTGAATCCGGACGGGACCCAGGATGGATTTCTCCTTCTGCTATACCAGGACACGAACGTTTTGACAGGCTGAATGGGCTGACCCGGCCCGCTGAGGGCAGCGGGCCCTACGAAGCGCCTGTCGATAGAACACCCGTAGGGCGGGGCCCGTGTGCTCCGCCTTTTTGCGCCCCGGGCCACCGGGGACGTCGGCCCCTACTTGGCTCTCCCTCCGGGAGAGCTGTCACCGAAGGTGACTGAGAGGGCCTGTAGGGACGTGATATGGCGCTTTCGTAGGGCGGGGCCCGTGTCTGCCCACCGTCGTGCTAGCCGACTGGCAGGCATTGTCATGCCCGCCAGCCGGGGCACTTCCTCGAAATCGCCTCGCTTCATCCGCCAC
>ERZ773186.1479-NODE-1479-length-19501-cov-27.302787_pt1 | contig 19501 bp, 16 predicted proteins | sample MGYA00581000_ERZ773186 | MGnify/ENA primary metagenome ERZ773186 (study PRJEB29015, sample SAMEA2737752) | human gut metagenome | biome: human gut; feature: human-associated habitat; material: faeces | place: China | collected 2012 ...
TCGTTATGACCGCAGGCTGTATTTCGAGAACCCACTGACATAACGACTTTCATTTACAATATTTGAGGAGATAGGCAACTCGGCAAATCAGAATTTGCAAAAATAATATTGACAACCACTCACAGCTGTGCTATTCTAAATCCATCAGTTGCGTGCACGTGAACACGCAACACAAAGACCTACTGGGGTGTAGGTGCAAATTATGTATCAAAAAAGGAGAGTTCATCATGTCTATTACCAACATTCCAAATGTAAAATGCGGTATTATTTCTGTAAGCCGTGACTGCTTTATTATTTCCCTTTCTGAAAACCGTCGCAAGGCCATTGTAGAAAGCTACAGTAAAAAATATGGTGATTTGTACGAAGTAAAAAAGACCATTGAAAATGAATGTGACATGCTGGAGGCTGTAAAAGAAGCCAAGGATGCTGGCTGCAACGCTCTAGTAGTATTCTTGGGAAACTTTGGCCCAGAAACTCCAGAAACTCTGGTGGCTAAAGAATTTGACGGCCCTGTTATGTATGTAGCTGCCGCTGAGGAAACCGGCAAAAACCTGATTAACGGCCGTGGCGATGCTTATTGTGGCGTGTTGAACTGCTCCTACAATCTAGGCCTTAGACATCTCAAGGCATTTATTCCAGAATATCCTGTTGGCACCGCTGACGAAATTGCCGACATGATTGCTGAATTTCAGCCGGTAGCACGTACTTTGCTAGGTCTGCGGGGCCTCAAAATCATCACCTTTGGCCCTCGTCCACAGGATTTCTTCGCCTGCAATGCTCCTATTGCACCCCTTTATGACATTGGGGTAGAAATTGAGGAAAACTCCGAGCTGGATTTACTGGTTTCCTACAAAGAACATCAGGATGATCCACGTATCAAGGATATTGTAGAGGACATGGCCAAGGAACTTGGCACTGAGGGCAACCCTTACCCAGATTTATTGCCACGTATGGCTCAGTATGAACTGACTCTCCTAGATTGGATGGAAGCTCACAAAGGTGCCCGCAAATATGTAGCCTTTGCTAACAAGTGCTGGCCAGCCTTCCCAAGCCAGTTCGGCTTTGAGCCTTGCTATGTAAATAGCCGTCTCGTTTCCAGAGGCATTCCTGTTGCCTGTGAGGTAGATATCTATGGTGCGCTTTCTGAATACATGGGCATCTGCATTTCCGGTGACACTGTTACCCTGCTGGATATCAACAATTCCGTACCAAAGGATATGTTTGAAAAGCATATCAAGGGTATCAAAAACTACACCGTTGAAGACACCTTCATGGGCTTCCACTGTGGCAACACTCCTCTGTGCAAGCTGAAGAAAGGTGGCGTAAAGTATCAGCTGATTCAGAACCGTCTGCTGGAAAATGGCGGTACTCCTGATATTACCCGTGGCACCCTGGAGGGCGATATAGATGCAGGTGAAATTACCTTCTATCGTCTCCAGAGCACTGCTGATGGCAAACTTCGTGCTTATATTGCCGAGGGTGAGGTACTGCCTGTTGCTACTGGATCCTTTGGTGGCATTGGCGTATTCGCTATCCCAGAGATGGGCCGTTTCTACCGTCATGTATTGATTGAGAAACGCTATCCACATCATGGTGCTGTAGCCTTTGGTCACTATGGCAAGGTAATCTTTGATGTTCTCCGCCAGTTAGGCGTAGAGGATATTGCATTCAACCAGCCAAAGGGTATGCTTTATGCTTCTGAAAACCCTTTTGTTGATTAAATAAATCTTCCCCTCGTTATAACCCTTGCGTTATAACTACCATTTTCCCTTATACTGTAAGCTAAGAGAACGGCTCCCCCAGAGTCGTTCTTTTAGTTTGCAAAAACTGAACTTAGACACCAAAAAAGAGCTGCTCCCTAAGGAACAGCCCACCAAATATATCCAATCTTTCAATTTTATTATATCTTAATAAAACAGCTCAATAGCCTGAGGGACGGTTTCGATTTTCAAAGGCAGTTCTGGACCTATTTCTCCGTCCAAATCACTAACCAGCTCTGTGTCACAGCTTACCTCGTAGGTGGAAGCCTGACGGTAAATAACCTCCTTGCGGCCTGTTACATCCTTACCAGCCAAAAGCTCCGCCGTAATGGTCATAAGCTCTGCAATATTACACTGCTTCATCAAAAGCAAATCCAGCTTGCCATCCTGCACACTGGCCTGTGTTACAGCATTCTTAAAGCTGGCTACTACACTGCTATTTACGATCAAAAACAAGAATGCCTTTTCGTGAATTTCCTCTCCATCTGCTTTGATAACCATATCCAGCGCCTTAAACTGGGGCAGGGTTTTCAGCCCTTGCACATAATAAGCCAGCTTACCGAAGGTATTTTTCAAGCGGGTATCAACCTCATGGGCAATGGAAGTAACCATCCCAGCACTTACCACATTAATGAAATATTTCTCTCCCACCTTGCCCAAATCCACAGGCATGGTTTTGCCCTGAGCTATCCTATCAAAATAATCCTCTGTATCCAACCGCATATAGGTAGCAAAATCATTAGATGTACCACTGCCAATAATTCCCACTGGCAGCTTCAGCTGTTCCTTCATTACCAGATTCACAATCTCATGAACTGTGCCATCTCCTCCAGCAGCAATAATCCCCTCAGGATCAGCCTCTCGGATAAACTCTGCCAAATCTGCATTCTCCGGGGTAGTACGATATGGAATCACCATACAGCCTCTGGACTGCAGCTTTTCAATAATGCTATCTAGATTGCTTTTAAATTTAGCCTTGCCAGATACTGGATTATAAACCAACACTATTTTTTTCATCATACAGTCATCCCCTTCTCTATCAATCATTTTCTACTGTTTTGAATACACCGATTTTCTGCAGAAATCTAATGCTATAGCTGCCAATCATAGGAATGCGGGCAATATCCTCCTCCAGCATACCACCAATCATCAGCAATACCACCAGATACACCAGACAACCCACTGGCACAGAACCAAAGGTAGAAAGTACGTTGCTGCCCAGTTGAGCCATAGTCCAGTTATAGAACCCGTATACAGACACCGCCATAATTGCTGCTGCAAACACGGTTTTCATAAGCTGTAAAACCTCAATACGATAACCAATATAGCGATGAATAAAATACATATTGATAATGGCTGCCACACCCATATCCGCCGCTGTAGCCCAGGCTGCACCCATAATGCCAAGGTAAGGAATAGCAGTCAGACTCCAATTCAAAGCCACCTTGAAGCCAGCAGCAATAATCATATTAATCATAGGTATAGATGGATGTCCTAACCCCTGCAGCACCGCAGTAGATACCTGATGTAGTCCCAATAATACAATGCTGACAGAGGACACCAATACTGCAGGACCAGCTCCTGGTGCGTTGTAAATCAAGGTAGAAATAGGCGTTGCCAGCACAAAGACAATAACAAAGGCTGGGAAGCAGACAAAATTAGAAATGCGCACTCCGGAAGCAGTCTGACTAAAAACCAGCTTCTTATCCCCCAAGGCTCTTGCCTTGGAAATAGCCGGCACCAAGCTTACTGCCAGAGAAGCTGTCAAGATAGTAGCCAGATTTACCAATGGCACCGCCATACCAGTTAAATAACCAAACAGCTCAGTAGCCTCGTTGACACTATAGCCTGCTACCTCCAACCGCTGAGGCACAATGGCCAAATCCAGATTGGATACTACTGGCAGCATAATGCTGGCAGCAGAAACCGGCAGGGACAAAGCAAAAATTCTCTTGATAATGGTCCAAGTAGAGGACTGCTCCCCCTCAGCCAAAGGCTTAATATCAGAACCATATTCCGCCTTAATATCCTTTTCCAGCTTCCAATGGAAATACACCAGCACCAACAAACCTGTTACTGCACCAGCAAAAGCACCTAAGCTGGCACCAGCCGCTGCAAAATCCAAGCCCCAAGGCAGAAACAGACTGGCGAAGAGGATCATGGTAATAACCCGGAAAATCTGCTCTACAATCTGAGACACAGCCGTTGGCGTCATACGCTGCCAGCCCTGGAGATAACCTCTGGAGCTAGCCAGCAAAGTTACAAAGAAAATAGCCGGTGCCAAGGCCACTACAGACCAATAGGCACGAGGATCACGAATAAAATGCCAGTCAATAAGCCATTGCGCCCCAAAGTAGGTCAAGGCTGTAAAAATCAAGCCAGTTACCAGCATCAAGGACATGGATATTTTGAAAATCCGCTTAGCACCAAATATATCCTTTAGGGCTACCCGTTCTGCCGTAATGATAGAAATAGCTACTGGCACACCAGCCGTAGATACACTAAGGGCAAAAAAATAGATGGGAAAGGCCATCTGATAAAGACCAATACCCTCGCCCCCCAGAATTCTGGAAACAAAAATCCAATTCAGAGAGCCAATAACCTTTACTACCACACCAGCCACCGTAAGTATCAACGTACCCTTTAAAAAGGATTCTCCCTTGCTGGATTTCTTCTGTTCATTATTGTCGTTCATTGAAAGCTCCACCGCCTTTTCGGTCCAATCTGCAATATGCCCAATAGTAGATATATAAGCACCTGGTTATTTGCAAATCACGCCTAATCTAGCTATAATTATCTATAAGTGGTGTAAATTTACACACCACACCAATTTACATTATAACAGCAAAATTATACCACCTAATGGAAAACTCTGCAACCTTGACAGAGCCTGAAAGGAGTTCCAAATAAATGAGTGTTAATCTAATTGATTTTGATATGTCTGTAGGCCGCAGCAAGCCCCGTACCTTTAAGGGAATGCCCAATCAAAGCAACAGCTGCCCTTTTTGCAACACAGAAGCTCTTACTGGCATTATGGCCAAGGAAGGCAATATCATTCTCCTCAAAAATAAATACAATGTTATGGTGCCATCCAATCAGCTGGTACTTATTGAAACAGACCAGTGCCACAGTGATATTCCAGATTATTCTCAGGAGCATATGCGCCAGCTTACGCGCTTTGCTTTGCGGCATTGGCTCACTATGGTCAACTCCGAAATCTATCAGGCGGTGGTGCTTTTCAAAAACTTCGGACCGCTTTCCGGCGGTACAATCCGTCATCCCCATATGCAGATTATCGGTTTTCCGGAAGTCAATCCTGAGCTTATGTATGATCCTGCCGAATTTGAAGGCATACCTGTTCTACAGTACAATGGGGTAGATGTAAATATTGCCACTCAGCCTAGAGTAGGCTTTACGGAAATCAACATCCGCCTGCTGCCGGAGGCCTATTCTGACAAGGTTTCCTTTGGCAAGGACAAGGAGCAGACTCCTGCTCCATTTCCTCTGGTAAAGGCAATTTACACCTTTGCTGATTTTATCCAGGGAGCAGTAGCCTATCTCAAAGCAATTCATCAACGTGACAGCTTTAGCTACAACATTTTCTTCTACATCTATCAGGGACGGGTTCATGTACGGCTCATGCCCCGTTATCCAACCTCCCCTATCTTCATTGGCTACAATATCCATCTCAGCCCTACCAATCGGGAGCAAACCGCCCAGCAGCTGCGGGAAAGACTCCTGCCCCTTACCCAAAAATAATTTCATATTTGACCATACAAAAACGGAAGCCTGGCGACTTCCGTTTTTTTGTATAAGTAAATGTTTTGCCTCACCGCATCTATAGGTAACAATTATCGCCCTATTCGCCACGCGTTAAATCAATCCCCGAATGAAGATAAAGAACAACAGCACCGGCAGTACATATTGCAAATAAGGCTTCAGCCAGCGGCCAATCTTCAACCCCTCACCGGTATTGGCTTCCTTGAGGTAATTGTCAAAGCCCCAGCCCCAGCGAGTAGTACAGAAAAGCAGATAAACCAAAGATCCAGCCGGCAAAAGTATATTGCTGACCAGGAAATCCTCACTGTCCAGCACACCTCTAGCCCCAATAATGGTCATATCACTCCAGATATTAAAGCCCAATACACAAGGCATACTGCCAAACAGAACCAAAATTCCCCCTAGAATTACTGCCTTGCCCCGCTTCCAGCCAAAGGTATCAATAAACAAGGCAATAATATTTTCAAAAACAGCCAATACTGTAGACAGGCTGGCAAAGGTCATAAACAGGAAAAACAAAGCACCCCAAATCTGTCCTCCAGCCATATTGACAAATACATTAGGCAGGGTAACAAAAATCAGCGATGGCCCTGCATCTGGCTGCAAACCAAAGGAAAAGCAGGCAGGAAAAATAATAACACCAGCCATAATAGCCACAAAGGTATCAAGAGCGCAAATCCGGGCTGCTTCCCCAGCCAAGGCTCTATCCTTAGACATATAACTGCCAAAAATCTCCATAGCCGCAATACCCAGAGACAAGGTAAAGAAAGCCTGATTCATGGCCGCAGTCAAAACATTGCCCAAGCCAACCTTCTCCACAGCCTCCCAGTTAGGCATCAAGAAGAATTTCATCCCCTCTGCCGCCTTATCCAAGGTAAGAGAATGAAGAGCCAAAACCAAAATCAATACCAGCAAGGCTCCCATCATAATCTTAGTTACCCGCTCCAAGCCCTTTTGCAAACCAAAGCTGCAGATAAAAAAGCCAAAAACCACGGTTAAAACTGTCCAAAAGCCCATATATACAGGATCTGCCAACACATTGCCAAAAACATTGCCTACAGCCTCTACAGACATACCGCTGGCAAATTCTCCCGTAAGAAATTTGAAGAAATAGGCCGTCATCCAGCCAGATACCGTGGTATAGTACAGCATCAGCATAACACAGCCCAGCAAGGCCGCCCAGCCATGAAGAGTCCACAGGCCATTGTCAGGCTTCAAGGTTCTATAGGCACTAACCGCACTTTTGCGGCTGCCTCTGCCTACCGCCAGCTCCATAGTCAGCACTGGCAGTCCCATAACCACCAAAAACAACAAATAAAATAATACGAAGAAACCACCGCCATTTTCCCCTGTAATAAAAGGAAAACGCCATACATTGCCAATACCAATAGCACATCCTGCACTAACCAGAATAAATCCCAGCCGTGAGTTAAAAGATTCCCGTGCCATGCCCAATCCCCCTAATTTCAAGATTTACAAGTTTACAGGAAAACATTTTAACATATGAACATACTATTATGCAATAAAAACATGATGACAATATCCAGACAGCTTCCTGCCTGTATATTATCATCATGTCCTAATAGTTACATATTTAATTCAATATCCTTGGAAATATTTTCTCCGTTGGTATCAATAACCCTCTTATACCAGTAGAATGACTTCTTGGGACTGCGCTCAAGTGTCCCTTCGCCCTTGTTATTCTTATCCACATAGATAAAGCCATAACGCTTGTCCATTTCACCAGTGCTGGCAGAAACAATATCAATAGGCCCCCACGGACAATAGCCCAACAGGGTAACACCATCCAGCTCCACTGCCTTCTTCATCTCAGCAATGTGATTAGCAAAATATTCTATACGGGCATCATCATGAATCATACCATCAGCCTCAGGCTTCTCATGCAGACCGATACCATTCTCCACAATCATCATAGGCAGTTCATAACGCTCCTGCAGTACATTAAGGCTATAACGGATGCCTACAGGGTCAATCTGCCAGCCCCAATCATTAGCCTTGACAAATGGATTCTTTACCTCCCTGCCTACGTGGCGATGCTCATCTGAAGTAAATTCAGTTGCAAAGCTCATGTAGTAAGAGAAGGCAATATAGTCCACCTGGCCTTCCTTAATAATTTTCAGATCCTCAGGCTCCATTTTGATTTCTGTGCCAAAACGCTCCCATTCCTTCAGAATATAGCTTGGATAATGTCCACGGCACTGTACATCAGCAAAAACGAATGTCCTATCCATTTCTTTCAACGCAGCAATCTGATCTAATGGCTTGGCACTAACAGGATATACAGGGCACATAGCAATCATACAGCCAATATACATATCAGGATTGATGCAATGTCCTTCCTTAACAGCCAAGGCTGAAGCCACAAACTCATGATGTGCAGCCTGATACATAGCCTGATAGCGATCTTCACCTTCCTTATAGGTCAGACCGGAATCCTGAAAGGCATGATGCTCGCTCATAGCACCGATAACCTCACGCTGATTATTAATCTCATTGAAGGTCATCCAATACTTAACCTTGTTTTTATAACGCTCAAAGCAAGTGGTTGCAAAGCGTACAAAGAACTCAATCATGCGACGATCCCGCCAGCCGCCGTACTTTTTGGCAAGATGCAGAGGAATCTCAAAATGAGACAGGGTTACCACAGGCTCCATGCCATGCTTTAGCATCTCATCAAACAAATCATCATAGAATTGCAAGCCAGCCTCATTTGGCTCTAACTCATCTCCCTGGGGAAAAATACGAGTCCAAGCAATACTGGTACGGAAGCATTTAAAACCCATCTGAGCCAGAAGGGCAATATCCTGCTTATAATGATGATAAAAATCAATAGCCTCATGATTTGGATAATTCTTCCCTGGCAAAACACCATCTGTAATCTCCCGCTTCACATCGGGACTGCCGCCAGTCATCACATCAGCCACGCTAGGTCCTTTACCAGCTTCATTCCAAGCTCCCTCTGCCTGATGGGCGGCTATTGCACCGCCCCATAAAAAACCCTTTGGAAATGCCATATTTCTTTACTCCTTATTTGTTAGCCTTCTCAGACGGAGTATACTTCATCCACTTGTACTCTGCCTGTACTGGGAAATCTGAATCATCTACCGGATTCAGCCATGCATCTACACCCTTGCCGGCCCACAGATTGGCCATAACCATGCTAGGAGTTACAGGCAGATTGCCAACAGCCTTGTGTACTTCCTTGCCATCCACATACCAGGTAATAGAATCTGGCTCCCAATCAAAAGCATAAACATGGAAATCTTCAGAAGCATCAAAGCCCAGGTCACAGAGATATTCATGGCCGCCCTGACTATCAACAAAATAATTAAACTGAGCCTTTGTAGTATCCTTACCCAAGAACTCAATATCAATTTCATCCCACTGAGTCTTTGGCTCATCATAAGGACCAGTATAGGTAAAGAAAGAAGAAACGATACCATCACTCTTAGCTGGTTTCATACAAACCTCATATAATCCATAATGATATCTATTCTGAGTAAAAGTACGGAATTCAGCTCCAGAATAGTTTATGCCAGGAATTGACCAGCCTGGGCCATCCTCAACATCCAGATTCAGCTGCATACGCTTACTGTTAAAGGTCACATTATCCTTGTACCAATTAGTATCAAACATAGCGCCATTGCACCAGCCATGAGAAGCCTGAGCCTCCTTAGGCATTTTCTTAGCAAAATCAAAGAAAAAACCATTCTCAGGTGCTACCTTCTCTACAGTAGCACAATAAGGACTATCCGCAAAAGCCACACCAGCAGGAGCTAAAGATGCACCTATCCCCATAGCCATTACACCTGCAGCCACAACGCTAGCTATTTTCTTCATCTTCATAAAAATTCCCCCTCATACAAAAATTATTTTTTATTAATTTCCTTATATACATCAATCAATTCCTGAGCCACCAGCTTAAAAGCCTCAGCACTCATCAGCTGATCCTCTGCATGCATAACCAAAAGGCAGGCTACAGCCTCTCCCTCAGCCTCTCGTCCCAAAAGCTCCAGATGAGAATCATGACCTTCAGAAAAAGAGACATCTCCTTTTTTGAGTAATTCTGCTGCCCGCTCATAGTCTTTATCCTTGGCAGCATGAATTGCCTCTATATAACAGCTGCGAGCTGTACCTACTGCAGAAATAATCTGAAATACCTGCATTTCAAGTTCTTCATTTTGTCCCATTTACTAATACTCCCTAAAACATATTCCTGTCAGCCTGGCCTTTTGCCAAACTGACAGGACCGTTACGCACAAATTTAGAAGTGGAAATCCACTTGGCCACGCCATACACGGCGAGTAAAATCAGCATCGCCAGAAGCTTTATCTGTTGTGCTGGACCAACCATAGCACAGTTCTGCTTCAACATTTTTGGCAACAACATATTTGCCGCCAAAGGTCCAGCCAGTGGAGCCATCCAGCCACAGGCTATCACAAGTGTCGCCAACCCAGCGTCCATGCTCCTTGTAATTGTGGTATCTGCCATAAAGGTGGAAGGAACCTGGATCATCCAGATTGGTCCACTTGTAGCTTACCTTGAGTGCTGTAGCATTGTTCTGATCATCTGCGTTGGTACGGCTGTAATCCGCCCACAGATACAGATTTGGAGCAAAGTTCTGCAGCATGCTGACCGTAAACATGCGATTGCCATTTTCCCAAATCTTAGGTTCATTTCTTAAATCCCCAGTTGGATTATAATACTCACCATAACCTACAGTGCTGCCTGTCTTTTCCACATTGGCCACTGCATAATGAGCCTGCAGCTGGGTACCATGGCCAACAGTACCGCCAATACCAATACCGCTGATGGCCAACTGATTGACCTCCTTCTTATTTGGCTTCCAATAGAATGCCTTGGCAACCAAATCCTTGTCATTCAGTCTATAATTCAAGGTAAGTCCATCCATTTCCTCACCTACAGCCATCACCTGGAAGCCCAGGCCACGCCATTTGCGACCAATATCCAAGGAGAGCTTTTTATTAAGATTACCCTCCATCCAAAGGCGAGGATAGAATTTGCTATCAGCACGGCCACCGCCAACGTAAATTGGATTCTTTGGATCATTGCCCTGATTAATAGCATCCTTAAAATTGCGATAGTTAGCGTATTTATGGTTAATCTCCCACTCAGTACAAACCTTCCAATCATCATTTACTTTGTAATTGGTTTTCAGACTCATATAATAACGATCATTGTCGTTTTGATCATCATAGCCTCGACTATTGTTATTTTCGTAACGAACCTGGCCAAAACCGCCAAATTCAAATCTATCTACAAAGTTTTCCAGTTTTTTGATAGAGTTGGTGTTTTTCTTAACCTGTCTATCCACCTTCTTCAAGGTTTTCAGCTCCCCAGACAACTCCTGTCTTACACCGTCAATCAAGGCATCATCAGCAAAGCTGCCACCCTTGTAGGCATTGGCAATAATCTTGGCCATCTCGTAACGCGTCATAGGCTCATCACCCTTGAAGGAGCCATCTGGATAGCCCTCCAGTACGCCATCCTTGGACAGAACTTCCAAGGCGCTATATGCCCAATGTCCCTTAGGTACATCATTAAAAGCTTCCTCAGAAAGAGGTGCACTCTCCTCTGCCTCGGCTGCCATAGCCGTAGCTGTAGACATGCCTAATGCCAATGTTAATGTTAATGCCAATAATCTTTTATTCTTCATCATTATGCCTCCTCAGCAGCTTGCTGCTTTTCTTCTTCCTGCATACTTGCATCCATCTTTTTTACAAACGGCAGATAAACCAACACTGCCATGACCAGATTGATAATCTGAATTACGGCTCCCTGCCAGCCATCCAGTAGAAGGCCTGCAATAATAGGAGGCGTGGTCCAAGGTACCTGCACAGCACCCATTGGAGAAAGGAAACCTATCATCATGGCTGTATAAGTTATGATCAAAGCCAACAGAGGAACCAAAATAAATGGTACCAACAGGAATGGGTTAAATACGATTGGCAAACCAAAGATAATAGGTTCGTTAATATTGAAAATACCAGGAACAGTTGCCATCTTAATCAGAGAGGTCAGCTGCTCGGATTTGGCAACCATGTAGCTGGCAATAATCAAGCCCAGAGTCAAACCGCATCCACCGGATTTTACAAACACATCATTTACCTGCATGGTCATGAACTTAGCTGCTGGATTGTTCAGCAGGCTCTGTCCGGCATCCAAAAGTGCCTGATTATCCAAGGTATTAGCCATCATCATTGGAGTAGCTACACCATTTACAACATTAGGACCATGAATACCAGCCCAGAACAACAAGCTCTGAAGACCAACAATAACAGAACCACCTACCAGGGTATCAGTAAGACTCTGCAATGGAGTCTGAATCAGGCTGAAAACCAATTCTGGAGCAGTAGTCTGACCAGCAAAATGACACAGTCCCCAGATAACAGAAGCCAACAGAAAAATAAGGAAGCCAGGTGTCAAGGCCTCAAAGGCTCTTACTACACCGCCAGGAACTGCATCCGGCATTTTGATACCGATGTGATTCTTTACACAGTAGCAATAAATCCAGCTGGTAGTAAAGGCTACCACCAAAGCAGTAATAATACCATTAGAGCCAGCCCAGTTCTTAGGAATAACATTGCCTACTACAGTACCATCATCCAATACTACTTCAGGAGGCATAATGATAACAAAGGCAGCCAGAGCCAGCCCCGCAGCAGTCATGCCATCCAGTCCCTCATTAGCCACATATTTGTAGGTTACACACAACACCACAATCAAGGCCAAAATATTAAAGGTACCACCACATACAGCAAATAATGGAGCTGCCCAATTCTCACCAAACAAACCACTCATCAGCTCATTCCAACCTGGAATAGGCAGACAGGCAACAAGCAGAAACAGTGAACCGCAAATAGTAAAAGGCGTGGTCATAATAAAACCATCCTTTACGGCCACAATTGCCTTTATTTGAGCAAAACGATTCATTACTTCAAGGAATTTGTTAAACATTTCCTCTCTCGACATATATACTCTCCTCCTACTAAAAAATAATTGCTTGTACCAGAACTCTCTCTGATTCAATCCCTTCGTACAATTCTAATATAACAAAAACATTATCCAGCCTCAATATTTCTGAAACACATCTAAACGATGTTACATTGATTAATTTCCTCTCTGTAACACTGATACAATAATCTGAAACAATAAAATACCCCCAGCCGCAGCCAGGGGTATAATAAAGAAATGAGGTTGCAAAATTAGAAGCTCCAAAGCATATTGGCATTCAGAGAATAGCCCTTCTGCTTGCCGGCCCAGCCGGATACGCCCAGGTCAAAGGAAACAGGGCTGGATTTAGGCGCAACATTTACACCAAGCTCTACCATCATGCTATTACCCTTGATAGATGGACTAGGCGCACTAACACCATCAAAAGTAGCACAAGCAGAACCATCAAACTCATGCTGCCAAGCCAAGCCAGCATAAATGCTGCGTACATCGCTGGTAGCATGATTAAAGCGGAAGCCCAGGCGGGAACGCTTGGATTTAACCGCATCAAACTCTACATTATTGCCTAAGATATTGGCAGAAGAACTGCCCTGATTGGTATAGAAGAACTTGCAGTAGGTATCAATAGAGTTTTTGTCATTGAGCTGGAACACCTTGCCCAAGCCAAAATGAGCACCCCAATAATTGGCATCTGTATCGTAATCAGCACCCAAATCCCCACTGTTGTAATTGCTGGTAAGCTTACCATAGCGGAGAGAACCTTCATAATATGTGCCATTATCATTATTCTGACGAGCCATTACACCCAGGCCGAAGTTCTGAGTATTACCATCTCCCTTGGTGCCATCATCCAAATAAGATTCATAGCTGCCACGGCCATATTCAATCATAGGGCCAAAGAGCAGTTTGCCACTGCCATTCTTTACTTCCTTGGCAAAACCGATATTAAAGGCAGAGCCCTGTACATCTACATGGGAACCAGATTCCTGACGCATATTGCCATAGCCTACAGCTGCATAAGGAACCATCTCTCGCGCTGAACCACCTTCAGCATTGGACTGCTGTACAGCCTGGGAAGCATTGCTAAAGCCTGCATTAGACAACAAATCAGCAGATGTAATGACTCCTGCCAGGGAAGCAATCTGAGTTTCCACCACAGATTTAGCTTGTTCGTCTAGTTTAGCACTCTTAACATCATTTATTACAGAATTTCCTGATACTTTTGCACCATACACCTTGGTAAGGAATCCCTCTTTCTTTTCAGTTGTTTGGCTAGTATCAATGGCTTGGCTAATATCAACATCTGTTTCAGTCTTACCATCTGCACTTACTTTTACTACTTTACCAGCAGATAAAATGGTACCTTTAGCCGTGGAAGTAATCTTCAGCTTATCGTCGCCAGTAAGCTGAATTTTTTCAACAGTCAATGTACTAGTACCATCAATATTCAAATTACCACTAGCACTTAATGTACCACCAACAGTTGATTCACCTTTACTAATAGTAATATTCTTACCATCTACATTGCCTGTAACATTCATACTGTCTGTAGTAATATCTCCATCAGCCTTTACATCGCCGTTAACAGTCATACTGCCTGTCTTAATACTTCCAGTAGCATTTACACTACTTGCATTAATGCTCCCAGCAGTAATATTAGTACCACTAAGACTCCCTGCTCCAGCAGCTCTAGTCTTGGAAGGTCCATTTAAAGCATCTATAGCTCCCTTGATATTGATAGCACCAGTAGCAGAAATACCATTGCCTATCAAGGTATCTGCTGTAATATCACCTGTAGAGTCTATAGAACCAACAGCAGAAATACTAGCAGCCTTCAAGGCACCACCAGTAATACTACCACCAGCTGAAATGCCATTTCCAGCAGTTAATCCGCCAGTAGCAGTAATATCACCACCAGCTGAAATCCCCTCTGTAACATTCAAAGCACGAACAGCTGTAATATTCCCTTTCATATCAGCTGATTTAATTTTACCTGTACCAGCCTTATCAGCCAAAGTCAAATCACGACCGGCAAAAGCCATCTTCTCATAATTAGCCGTTGTTTTATTGGCAGTACCACCAGTCAATTCAATATCATTTTGCTCGCCAATATCCACAAGCTCTATATCAGTGGAACCACTTTCCAATATTCCGAGCTTCAATTTATTGCCGCTGGATTCCTCAGAACCAGCAAAAACATTGGAAATTTTTTTTGTGCCCCATAATTCTATTTTTCTTGGCCAGCCTTCTCCAATAGTAATTATGTTATTTGTTACCTTTTTGCCTTTAATCAGGGTTGTATTATCGCCAGCAATGCCAACATTCATCGCTATATTATACCCCTCTATATTATCATTGTTCTTTAACAGCAATTTATCTCCCAAAACAGCTCCAAAATTATCATTTGGATTATCTTTAGGCTTAGATGTTATATAGGTCCAATCTCCTGCAATAACCTTATTCGTATTATCATCTGCCGTTATCGTACCCCAACCGCCTTTAACTCCATCTACTGTTACATTTACATCTGTAGCTGCGTATGCATTGCCTGCTATCATCAGTCCCAACAGCACCTGTGTTGCCAGTAACTTTTTCTTTCCTTTCAACATTGACAAATCCTCTCCTTTTATTTTCCTTTTGAACATAGTGCCAAATTTCCTTATCACGGCCACTATAGCTCTTATTTTTATTTACATTTTTAGGATAGCACAAGATAAATCTGCTGTAACTACTTAAAAACAATACTGAAACAGCGTTACACATATTATATTTTCAACCTGTAACGCTAAAACAAATTACCCTATTTTTGCCACAAAAAAAAGCCCCATGCTTGCACATAGGACTCCAAAGCTATATTTAATATTGGAAATGTATCTTGAGCCAGCTATCCCTGCTGTTAATATGCTGCAAGCCACAGGAAGCTGCCAAGGAAGCAAAGAGCACATCTATCACATATTTAGCTCCACCCAGGAACACCCTTGGTCCCAGCTCTTCCAGCTTCTTGACTGTTGCCACTGGCAGCACAATATCTGCCAGCTTGCCTAAACTGCTTTCTGGAACCGAAGTTATCAGTAAGATTTTATCACCTTTGCCCCTGATTGCTCTAGCCATATCCACTAACATCCTATTCTCACCAGTACGGCTGATAAATATGCTAAGATGCTTCTTGTTACGGCTGGCTGCCATCAGATACATTTGGGCTATGGACTGAACAATTGTATAATTCTTATCCACCATTATAAAACTGGCTGCTGCCAGTGAAGCTATATTCAGATTATCATCCGTGGCATAAAAATCCAAATGCTCCGCCGCCTTAATGGCCTCTATAGCCTTTACCACTAACACCGGCTGCAGCAGTAGATGTGTATCCCGCAGGGCATTAATCTCCATATGAGTAACTTTTTCAATAATCATCCGTACTGTATCCCGATCATTAAATTCCTCATCATTATGGGGCTGGCTTACATATTGCATCATTTCTGCCATAAATTGAATCTTGAAATCTGTATACCCCTCAAATCCCATTTTTTGACTAAAACGCACAATAGCCGCAGAACTTGTATAAGTCAGCTTGGCCAGCTGCCTAGTAGATAGAGCTGCTAATCCACGATAATTATCCAACAAAAAATCCGCTATCATCTTATCAGAATCAGAAAATCCATCCTGCTGTTTCAGTTGTTTAATTAGTCTTGACACCTTTTCAACTCCCCTAGCAAGCACAAAATATTTATTTCAAACTAGGGTAATTTTACCACATTTTTGGTTTAACAGCAAAAAATACTGCCTTATTATCAAAAATAATAAGACAGTATTTTCCAATAAAAATCAGAGAAGTATTATGGGATATCTATTCAAAGCTCCATTTAGGGAAGGATCTATTGAGCTTCAAATCCTTAGCTGTAATTGATTTATCAGGCTGCATGAAATAGCTTAGGGCATAAATTCCTGCGCCGTTATAATCAATGGCATATTCATTGGTAGACCAGGACATCAATACATCCAAATAACATTTGGCCGGAGCTGGTTTGTACTCCTCAATGTATTTTGTCTGATCCGGATCACCTCCGGACACAGCATTCGGGCCTCCTACCACAAGTCCAGGCACATAGGCACCAGTGCTTTCATGGATTCTATTATGAGGATGCTCTGGCGGATTCTCGCCCATACCGGTCATAAAGCTCTTGTTGAGAGCATTACGGCCAAACATATAATGAATCTGATCCAAGGCTCCATCTATATATTCTGGTTTTGCCTCAAACTGATAAGCCATGAGGAGAATATCTCCCTTGGTTACAGCATTCTTCGTAGAAGCCCATGTATATTCATGAGCCTTTAGGCTGCAGCCATAGCCATCATTCTTAATTGTATTTGCAATATCATTAGCATAATCCACCAGCTTCTGCCTTACCTGAAGCTGGAAGTCATGGTTGGCGTTGGCCGCCATGCCATAGCTGAACTGAGCAAGAGCCAGGGTATTATCCCAGGTAAAGAAGCTTGGCTTCTGCAGGATAGTATTTTTTTGCTGCTTCATAAGATAATTCTCGTACTTCTTATCTCCAGTGGTACGAAACAGCTCAGCAGCCAGCCAGCAGCGCTCAGTAGCATCATCTGTATCATTATACGGGCCAGAACCGCTTTCCTGTCCCTCGTCTACTCTATAGATAGATTCTTTTTCCTTAGACAGATATTTCCAAACAGCCTTGGCTCTTTTGAGGCAATCGTCGGCAAAATCCTTATCATAATCCGAATAGATACGACCAGCCATAGCCATAGCTGCACCTGCCATAGCAGTGCTGGCAGTACAGGTACTATAAATATACCTCTGCTGTGTATCTGTGTCAGGGGATTTGTCAAAACCTGGCCACTGTGCACCAGATATTTTGTGGAAGGTACTGCCATCCTTGCGCTGCATCTTCTTCAGGAACTCCAGCTCAAATTTTACTTCGCTAAGAGCATCTGGCATGGCTTCTTCCTTTACTCCTTGAGGGAAGAACAACTGTCCCTGAAAGAATTTCGTTGGGGATGCCTCATAAGCCAGCATCATTTCACCTGCCGCAAGTGCTGCCGTGGTAGTGTATTTACCATAATCACCAGCATCATACCAGCCGCCAGATACATCTACCACATCACCTTTTTTGTTCAGCTTATCTGTAAAATATACCTGAGCTTCCTTATCCTGAGCATGGCCGCTGGTAATTTTCAGGCCAGTTACCTCATCCTCCATAGGCGTATTAGTGCGGGACAAGGTATAGGAACGCCAATTTTGCAGAGCTGCTACACCGTAAACATTATCGCCAATTGCAAAATCAGCAGATTCCTGGTCGCCTACTACCAGCTTGTACCTGCCTGGCTGGTTAAAATCCGAAAAGTCCGCCTTGGCTACCTTATCACCTGACATGGCATCATTATTTTGAACGCCTATTTTTCCTTCATAGACTTTTTTGCCTGTTACTGCATCTACCAGGCAAAAGCTATTTTCCGCATTCGTTAATGAAACCATGGCTATCTTGGCATGATTGGTGAGGTAGCCAACCTGATCCACATGAATACCATCAGAAGCAGCTAACGCTGTTCCTGCATAACATCCCATAGGCAGTAACGCTCCAATAGTTGCTGCCAACATCATTTTTCCTATCCCCATAACCCCGAACTCCTTTTGTATGTAGTAATTATTCTTTTCTCTATATAGTTGTTCGAAAGTTATTCGCCCATCAATTTTCTAGCACAAGCCAAAACACCTTTGCCATCCATACGGCCATACATACGCATTTCAATAGCATCTACTGGCTTGCCTGGAAGCTATGCCTTAACCTTGCCTAAATTAAAGCTAACCTGTGGCCCTAAAAGAACTACATCAGCATCAGCGGCCTTGTCGCCAGCCTCAGCCATTGGATAGGCAGCAATCTCACAAGCATAGTTTTCAGCCTCTGCAGCAGCCTGCATTTTTTTTACCAGCATAGAGGTAGACATACCTGCGGAACAAAGTAAAACAATTTTTTTCATGACAATCTTCTCCTTTATTTTCATCTAAAATATGAAGCATTCTCTTTCGCTTTTCTGGTTTTATTTTAGCAATTATCTTCATCCAAAACAATATTTTCCAGCACAGCTGTAATAATGTTACAGTAAAAAAATATCCTCTTGAAACAATATTTCAATGTGTATTGACTCACCAAGGAAGAATACTCATTATCGGATATTTTATAAAAATGCCCTTGATACTATCTAAATCATATCAAGGACATTCTACACACAGTAATTATTTAATTTGATTTGCGAGTCAAGGTGTGAATAACCTTGCTGCCAGCATTACGAATCTTACGAACCGGCGCCATACGAGTCTGGTATTTGGGCTTCATATCCTTTACCTCCCCAAAATCCCCACGGCGAAGCAAGGTTGTCTTGGTCTTTTCCGGCTTGAAATAACGACGGAAGCTGTTAAACAAAAGCTCTGGTGCCGCAGTCTGCTGACACAGGAAGGTATCTGCAGAAACATATCTCAGCTCAGGGAAAGCATGGAAGGTCATGTGCCCCTCTGGGAATACCACCATAACAGCAATATGGCCGTCTGGCATCTCCTGATTCATGGTATTCAGTATTTCAAGCTTAGTATCCTGCAGCAGCTCATTCACCTTGGACATAAGCTCCTGGGCACTGCCAAAACAGGAGGCCTTGCATTTGTACATATCTATGGTGAGATGACGGGCTAAAATTTTCAAATTGTCCACCTCTTCTTTTATAGTGTCTTTTTATTGTACTATATTTTTCCCTTTTCGTAAAGTCCTCCCACCACTCCCGCCAGATAAATATATTTGTTTTCCTCTACCTGATAGCTTACTAATTCTGATTTGCCGAGTTGCCTATCTCCCTAAGAATGTAAATATAATTCGGGATGTCAAAGATTCTCGAGATACAGCCTGCGGTCATAACGACTTTTGCTCTGTCCGACTTAATGGCCCTATCTG
>ERZ773186.1482-NODE-1482-length-19472-cov-206.864603_pt1 | contig 19472 bp, 16 predicted proteins | sample MGYA00581000_ERZ773186 | MGnify/ENA primary metagenome ERZ773186 (study PRJEB29015, sample SAMEA2737752) | human gut metagenome | biome: human gut; feature: human-associated habitat; material: faeces | place: China | collected 2012 ...
TTTCTCCATAAAAATATACTAATTTTCAGGCGGTTTTTTAATTCCGCCAACAGGTAAATAGAGTATAAAGTTAACACCTCTACATGTGGACACTAGCAAAAGTGCTTATACAAAGGGATATGCTCTAAATTGAGCACTAACAGCATGATAGAAATGATTTTTTTTTAAACATTAGAGAAGAAATTAATTAAATGTCAAATCAAACATCAGATAATAATAAACGAATAGCGAAGAATACACTTCTTCTTTATGTGAGGATGCTTTTCATGATGTTCATCGGACTTTATACAAGTCGTGTCATTTTGGACAAGTTAGGAGAAGTTGACTTTGGTATATATAATGTGGTGGGTGGATTCGTTACCATGTTTGCCATCATCAGTGGAGCCATGACATCGGCTACACAACGGTTCCTCTCTTTTGAGATAGGAAAAGGAGAGAAGGGCAATGTGAAGGGCATCTTCAGTACGATGATGTACATCCACATCTTTTTGGCACTGATTATATTGATTGTGGGTGAAATCGCAGGCGTATGGTTTCTGAATACCCACATGAATTTCCCTTCTGATAGATATTATGCAGCCAATTGGGTGTTCCAATTGTCATTGTTGGTGTTCATGTTGAATGTCATCAATGTGCCCTATATGGGAGCGTTGATAGCCTACGAGAAGATGTCGGCATTTGCCTATTTCAGCATATTCGATGCTGTCTTTAAGTTGGCGATTTGCTATGTCATCACCATGACCCCGTTTGACAAACTGATAGTCTATGCGGTTCTGATGGCTGCTATCCAGATACTTCTGCTTGGCATGTATTTCTTTTATTGCAAGTTCAAGTTTAAGGAATGCCGATTTACAGGTAAGTTTAATAAGGAATATGGCAAGAATGTCGGTTCGTTCGTCGGTTGGAATCTGATCGGCTCACTGTCTGGCATTGCCAAGGAGCAAGGCGTAAATGTCGTGTTGAATATGTTCTTTGGTCCTGCTGTGAATGCAGCACGAGGAATTGCATATCAAGTTTTGGGCAAATTGAATGGGTTTGTGGCAAATTTCCAAATGGCGATGAATCCTCAGATTATCAAAAGCTATGCAACAGGAGAACGAGAGGCAATGTATAAACTGGTGTTTAGGGGAGCCAAATTCTCATATTTGCTATTGCTCACTCTTTCACTGCCAGTCTTAATCGAAGCTCCCTTGATATTAAGTATATGGCTTAAGCAAGTGCCTGATTACACGGTGATATTTCTACGACTTGCCATTTTTACAGCCTTGCTTAACACATTGTCTAATCCTCTAATTATTTCTATGCATGCTTCAGGCAAAGTGCGAGATTACCAAATAGTGGTTGGAGGACTGTCTTTACTTACCTTGCCTTTGGTATATGTAGGTTTTGCATGTTTTCATTTGGAACCATTCTATGCAATGGTTATAGCCTTTGCCGTGGAATTTCTATGTCATTTGGCTCGTTTATATATGTTGGTTCGAAGCATAGAATTTCCGATGTTGCAATTTTTGAAGGATGTAACGGTTAGGGTATATTTCGTAACAGCTTTGACTTTCATCCTTCCCCTTATAGTTTATGAAGAGATAGAACTCATGGTTTTGAGATTTATTCTTGTATGTATTACTTCTGTAGCTTCTACTTTGATGTTTGGCTATTATTTAGGATTTAGTAAAGCGGATCGAGTGAAGATAAAAACTAAAATTGTAAGTATAATTAAAAATAAGTTTCAAAAGAAATGAATGGATTGGCTTTAAGCATGATGCTTCATCTTGGACATACATGCTTTTCATTTTGGCAAAATAGAACGTTTTCCTTGCATAATCTGATAAGTGCATGGTTTTCCATCATAGTATGCTTGGGTTATTTCATTGTTGACACTGGCATATATCAAGCTGTATATGGAACATCGTTAAAATTCCCCTATGAGCCATATATCTTGGAGTTCTTGTTCTATTTGGTTTTCATGTGGCCATTTAGAAATTACAGCACGAAAGATATTCAGATTACAGAGATTCCACATTTCAATAAGAAGATACAAACCATTCTGAAGCTTCTTCTTGTAGCATACGGTGTATATTTTGTTCTTTTGTTGAAAGTGGCTCTGTATGTGTATAGTCAGGGAATCGGTGAGGCGTATAACGCAGCCCATTATGAAGGTGCATCTCTTTACCCATATTCTAATTTTGAGCTGAAGATAATTTGGATTTGTGGCTCTTTATACGATTGGACATCTCCTGTCATTATGCTATATGCTTTATATGGAATTATTACCAATAAAAATGGCTGGAGCAGGCGATACAATTCGTTTTGTTTGCTGCTTATAATATTTATGTTTTTTTTAAGCTGCGTTTCAACTGGACAGCGTGGTGGAACATTCTTCTTTATGGTTCGATTGTTGTTCGTATTTGTACCTTTTTGGACTCAATTTCCAAAGAAGGTTAAAGCCGTAATTATGAGTTACCTACCATGGGTCGTTCTTTTGTTCTTTTTATATGCGGTATCCATGACCTTGTATCGAACTGAAGGCTCTACTTCTGAAACGCCTTTAACTCAAGTTTTACGTTATTTAGGAGAACCTTATCCTCATTTGGGAAATGTATTTTGGAATAAAGTTCTTGTGTACCCTATGGGAGCACGATTATTCCCTTTTGTGATAGAACCAAGTACTATCGTTGCAAGTGCAAAGTCTCTGGGAGAACAACACGTTATTTGGCAATCTATTACAGGTGTGCCAATCCTTAATTATAAGACTCTTTATGGAGATTTCTATGTGGATTTTGGTCCATATATACCATTCGCTTTTATCTTTGTGTATTCATTGATACTAAAATTTTTTACTTCTTCCGGGAAAGTGAAATTTGCGGCTTATCCTGTCCTCTATTATTATATAGTTTGGGCATCCACGGCACCATTATGGTTTAGTATGAGAGACTGGATAGGAATTAAAAATTTATTGGCAGCTATCATGTTGTATTACATTATTAAAGCAATCATAAAGAAATGAACAATATCAGCAAAGTTCATGACTGTTATGGCTGTGGTGTGTGCGCCACGGCTTGCGGTCGTAAAATAATAGAGATTGGTCTGAATGAGAATGGCTTCTATGAGCCACACATTACGGACGAGAGCCTATGCACGGAGTGTGGTATCTGTACCGAGGTTTGTGCCTACCTGCACGACGACCTCTCGCTCAAGGAAGCGGAGATACATCCATACGCCGCATGGAGCAAAGACTATTTAGTAAGAAGAAAATGCTCTTCGGGCGGTGCAGGCTTTGAGATTGCTAAATATCTCTTGGGACAAGGTTATAAGATTTGTGGTGTTCGCTATGATGCCGACAAGAATAGAGCCGAGCATTATATCGCTACCACCGTGGAAGAACTTATTCCAAGTGCTGGCAGTAAATACATTCAGAGTTATACCGTAGATGGATTCAAGGCTGTCAACCGCAAAGAGAAATATTTGGTTACAGGGTCCCCTTGCCAGATAGACTCCTTCCGCAGATATATCAAGAAGTTCCACTGTGAAGACAACTTTGTGTTGCTCGACTTCTTCTGTCATGGTGTACCCTCCATGTTGGTATGGCAGAAATACACAGAGTGGGCGGAGAAGCAAGTGGGCAAAATCACATACGCCTCTTGGCGCAACAAGTGGACGGGGTGGCACGATTCCTGGGCTATGGGCATAGACGGAGAGGAGCATGGCGAGAAGATCGATTGGCACGACTCTTATGATATGTTAATAAGGGGAAAAAAAAGTTATATAGAGTCAAGGCTATCGCAAGGTGACATGTTTTATGCCCTCTTCTTGGGCGATTGTTGCTTGGGAAAACAGTGCTATGAGCATTGCAAATACAAGTTAGACCAGTCGTCAGCAGATATTCGAATAGGCGATCTTTGGGGCACTACTTATAAAGACAATGAGGATGGAGTGAGCGGAGCGGTTGCGTTTACGGCTAAAGGCAATGAAATATTGAAAGCTACCAATTGTGAATTGATAGAGCATGAATTTGGTGTCATATCAGAAGGACAAATGAAGCATCAACCGAAGAGCCCAAAATATTACAAGCAGATTTTGGATTTATTGAAAAATGGAACTATCGAAGCTGCAATATATTATTTAAATAATTATCGAAAGAGACAAAGAAGATTGGGGTATTTAAAAAATCCCATGCGAATTTTCAAGGCATTACTAAGGAGAATAAAATGAAGAAGGTAGGTATTTTAACAACATTCAGACAACCTAACTGGGGGTCTGTTTTGCAAGCGTATGCTTTGCAGCAGGTGATCAATGATTTAGGGAATGACTCCGAATTTATAGATTACAGGTATCCTAATAAATTTCATTGGAGACGTGGCTTGTTATGGGGAAAACCTCAGAAAAAGAATTTAAAAAACTTGTTAAGAGAGTTGAAGCGATTCTTATTAGAAAAGTTCGGCATGCGTTCGGTTCCTATCATGAACTTGCTTAATTCTTTTATTGACAGAGAAATGAAAGTGTCTGTTCCTATATTGTCGCATGAAGAAATTCACAGCAATCCTCCTGTTTATGATATCTATGTTTCTGGAAGCGACCAAATATGGAATCCAAATACCATGTTGGGGGATATGAGCTATATGTTTGATTTTGCACCGAGCACAGCTAATAAGATATCTTATTCATCTTCTTTCTCCTGCAAACTTATTCCTTCTAATTTGGAAGACCAATATAAACAATGTCTTTCTTCATTTAGTGCCTTATCTGTAAGAGAAAATAATGGAAAGGAAATCATTAAAAATCTTTTAGGTCGAGATGCAGAAGTCGTGTTGGATCCTACTCTTCTTTTGACAAGAAAACAATGGGGTGCGATTGCAGCTAATGCGTCGAAGGTGAAGCTTCCTCAAAAGTATATATTGTGCTATATGTTGTCTTATACATTTGAGGTTGATAAGCCTATGGGACAGTTACTTCAATTAGTGCAAGACAAGTATAATATGCCTGTTATAGCATTGAATAAAATTCCGGCCTCTTTTCATGGTGATATTGTGAATTTGCCAAAATCTTATAGTAGAGGTATTGAAGAATTCCTTTATCTTATCAAAGAGGCATCAATAATAGTTTCTTCTTCATTTCATGGAACTGCGTTTGCTTTGAATTTTGGAAAACCATTAATCGCAATGGGTGCAAGAAATGAAGATGATAGAGTCCTTTCTTTATTAAGCAATATGGATATGACTAGACATTTTGTCTATTCTGATAATATATCAAGTGCTGAAATTGAAGTTTATTATGATGACAAAATAGAACAAAACACATTAAATACTTTACGTATAAAGTCGTTAGAATTTTTAAAACGTAATTTAAACTGAACAAATGAGAAATCTGACAGTGGAATACCTTCGTGTAGTATTCATATCTTTTATCGTGCTTCTCCATATATTATGGATAAACTATGGAGGATTGCGTGTTGCTTTGAATGACAACACTCCTAACACATATATCCAGCTTGGTTTAACCAACCTAGTTTCTTTGGGTGTCACTGGATTTATCCTTATCTCTGGATATTATGGAGTGAAGTTGAAGGTCAATAGAATAATGTCTCTTTGGATGCAAACAACCATCTATGCCTTGCTGTCTGTAGTGGCAATATGGGTATTTGGGGGAGATTGTGCGAAAACCTCAGTATGGCAATCTGAATTCTTACAGTCTGGGGGAGGAATCTTTAAAAGATTAATTGATGCTTCATTGAGCCTTTTTGATGGTTGGTGGTTTGTTGCCGATTATGTAATATTGATGCTGATGTCACCATTCTTGAATGCAGGCTTGGAGCGGATCTCTCGAAAGGCTTTGATGTTTATCATATTGATGCTTTCTTTTATGATGTATGGCGTATGGTGGTTTCATGCCAAAGACGGTTCCATGCCATTGCTGTTGTTCTTCAATACTTATCTTGTAGGGCGATATATACGGCTATATCCTGTACTGTGGTTGGAGAAATATAAGTATTTGATATTCTTTTTAGGATTGCTTATTTTGGTTTTAGAACCGATGGCATTGCACTCTGTAGGATTAGACAATAAGATGAAGTTCGTGGGTGGTAATTTCAATGTATTGGTGCTTGTCGTAGATATAGCGTTGCTTCTAATATGTAATGCATATCAGAAGATGGGAAGGGGGAATATATTTACAAGGAATGTGTTGGCTGTTTATCTGATACATGAATCAGGTATAGGAAACAGAGTATTGCATAAACAACTCTTCCATGAAGGTGTGGAATTTAATATTGCATATATACTTTGTGTTGTCATGGCGGTAGTCGTTGTATGCATCATCATTGAAGAGATAAGAAAACAATTGTTTAATAAGCTGGAGAGTTGGGCTGTAACGAAAGTTTATTCTCTGCTAAAGGTTAGTTTTGAAAAATGAAAGAAAAATCGTTGGTGTCTGTTATTGTGCCTATTTATAAGGTAGAGCAATATCTTGACGAGTGTGTAGAATCCATCGTCAACCAGACATATAAGAATCTTGAGATAATCCTTGTGGATGATGGTTCGCCCGATGGGTGTCCGCAAATGTGTGACGAATGGTTAAGGAAGGACGGCAGAATCAAGGTAATTCACAAGAAGAACGGAGGATTGTCTTCCGCCCGAAACGCAGGGCTTGACGTGGCTACGGGAGAGTTCGTCAGCTTCGTGGACAGCGATGACTTTATCTGTCTGGAAGCGTTGCAAAAACTCCATGACAGGTTTGGCGATGATGAAAGCGTTGGCATAGTGTCTGGTATGATATATAGGTATCAAGAAGGAAAAACAAGTGATTACAATTCTGAATGGTTTTTGAAAGAAGAAAAAGTAATATTAAGCGGGAATTTTCTTCAGGAAACTTTAACGCAAAAGACAAGTTTTACAGTTTGGAATAAGCTTTATAGAAGAACACTTCTTGCTGGCGTTTTCTTTCGTGAGGGACGCAACAATGAGGATTCTTTATTTATGTACGACTTGGGTAAGAAGATATGCAACATGAATGTTTGTATGGTGGAAATTCCTCATTATGTTTATTATTATAGGTATAGAGAAGATAGCATTTGTACTACATCTAAGACACCATTGGCATTGGATGCCTTGGGGAACTTTGAATGTATGATGCAAGATTGCGAAGGCAAAGACAGCAGATTGCATGATGTTTTGTATTGCCAATATACAAAAATGTTATTTGAGTTTGTTGATTCCCTACTGCTCAATCCTGTTTGGCATCCTCTTTATTTCAAAGAGTATCAAGCTAAACTAAGAAGAATTAAACTGCGAGCTATTTGTGGAAGTTTTCATTTGAATGATATACTCTATATCCAGTTGTTAAAATGGTCTCCTTCTTTGAGAAAAATCATTAAAAAATTAAGTCTTCTAAAACAGAAGCGAAGTGTTTGATTTAGAGAATAATGAAAAAGATAGTATTTCGTATCATACGTCTATGTTCCAGATTGTACACATGGAATGTTTTTCATAACCTCTTATATAAGTTTTATTCACTTAGAACAGTTTGGGTGGTAGCAAAAATGGCAGAAGCTGGATCTTGTTGCTTATTTAGAAAAATAGGTATGCTTTGTTCACCAGAGTGTATGTCTATAGGTTCAAAAGTAGTCTTCGGTGATTACATTTGGTTAACTGCATGGAAAAATAAAGGGACAACCCCTTGTTTAAAGATAGGAAACAACTGTGACTTTGGAGCCTTTAATCATATATCCTGTGCCAATAAAATAATTATAGGAGATAATTGTTTGACAGGCAAATGGGTAACAATTATCGATAATTCTCATGGTGATACGGATTATGATACTTTGCTTATTCCACCTGCAAGAAGGCAAATCACTACTAAAGGTCCTGTAATCATAGGTGAAAATGTATGGTTAGGCGATAAGGTTACTGTTTTGCCTGGAATAACGATAGGTGATGGGGCTGTTGTCGCAGCCAATACTGTGGTTACGAAAGATGTGCCTCCATATAGTGTTGTGGGTGGGAACCCCGCAAAAGTTTTAAAAGAGAGAAATATAAATAATTAAAAACAACGATATGAATAAATATGAAGTTATTGCTTTTTATCTTCCTCAGTTTCATCCGATAAAAGAGAACGAAAAGTGGTGGGGAAAAGGATTTACGGAATGGACTAATGTCGGCAAAGCCAAACCTTTGTTTCCTGGACATTATCAGCCGAGAGTCCCTAAAGATTTGGGCTATTATGATTTGAGAGTGAAAGAAGTTGCTGAGCAGCAATCAGAAATGGCTTTGGAAAGCGGAGTAACAGGTTTTATGTATTGGCACTATTGGTTTGGCAAAGGAAAGGTCATTATGGATATGCCGATCAAGCAGATGTTGAACAACAAAAATGTCAAGATAAAATTTTCTGTATGTTGGGCTAATCATTCTTGGTTTGCAAAAAACTGGAATTCGAGTGACTCAAAGACTGATAAATTGCTCATAGAGCAGCAATATCTTGGAAAGCAAGATTATATTGACTATTTCAATTATTGTTTGCCTTTATTTAAAGATGAGCGATATTTACTCATAGACAATAAGCCTTTGTTTGGTCTTTATCAGCCTTACTCCATGCCAGATATTAATGAGTTTATTGATTTGTGGAACGAGATGGCTAAAGCAAACGGATTTGATGGCATTTATTTCATGGCATTTAATTCGAGATGCAACGGATATGAGAAATTTAAGGACTCAGCGTATGATGCATGTGTAGTGGACTGTGTGGCTGACAGCAAATACTATGGTAAAAGCCGTTTCCTCAATAAATGTTATTACTGGTTGTGTAGAAAGTTGGGATTCCCAGAAATAGTCCCTTATGATAATTATGTAAAAACTTGCTTTAAATACTTTATGGAGCATGAGGATGTCGTTCCATGCATAGTTCCAAATTATGATCATACTCCAAGAAGCAAAAGAGCAGGTATGCTTTTGCATAAATCGACCCCAGAGAAATGGGAAACCCTTTTAAAGGGTATAAAACGAATCTTGGATTCTAAAGAAACCAAGAATTCAAGTTCTCGTTTACTGTTTGTAAAAGCATGGAATGAATGGGCAGAAGGAAATTATTTGGAGCCTGATTGCGTATTTGGTCGCAGTTATTTGGAAAGAATCAAAAAGATTTTTGGGTAATGGATATAGTCATTTGTGTAGCATATAAGAATTGTTTCTTCTTGAAGAAAAACATTCCGTTTATTAATAAGAACCTTAGTCCTGAGCATATTTATGTAATAACAAAGTTTTCGAACTTTTCTTTGCTAGAGGGAATTGCTGATAATCTAAAGTTATTAGACGAAAATGCACTGGTTGATGGTTTAAGTTATGCGGCTGTAAGAAAAGTTTTGAAATCGCATTTAGGAATCAATCTTGTTGGTTGGTACTTCCAGCAATTTCTCAAAATGGGCTTTGCTCTTACGTCTTTTGCACAGGAGGAGTATCTTGTCTGGGATGCAGATACAATTCCTCTTAATCATTTGGACTTTAAAGATGTGGAGGGGCAAAGATATCTCTTTATGCCAAAGACTGAGCATCATGCACCTTATTTTAATACAATAGATAAGTTATTTGATGCTCCAAAGAAAGCTGACTATTCCTTTATTTCTGAGCATATGATTTTCAATGTGAAGATAATGCGTGAACTGATTGCAAGGATAGAACAGACGGAAATACCTGGATGTCCTAAAGGAACTTTGTGGTTCGAAAAGTGCATCTATGCGATACAGTCTGGAGTCTTGCAAGGATTTAGCGAGTTTGAGACATATGGAACATATTGTTTGAATTATTATCCTGATATTTTTAGACTCCGTAAGTTCCGTACATTCAGAAGAGGAGGGCTAATCTTTGGTATGATGGCATCTACAAAAGAAATTGATTCTTTGAAGGATGATTTGGATACTTGCTCTTTCGAGTTATATGATTATCCTGTTTCCCTTCATAGAAGATGGTTGCAGAAGGCTTTTTATTGGTATTGTAGAATCAAAAATAAATTGAGAACAAAATAATAATCATGTAAAAGAAATATTATCCTTATCTTGACCTGCTCAAGTTCATTTGCTGCATAGGTATCGTAGGTATTCGTACGTGGCCATTCTATTATGCAGCCAAGCCATTAAAGGATTGGTTTGGAGGGCTGTGTCCTGCTTTTGTCTCCATCTTCTTTGTTGTTTCTTCCATGTTGTTTTGGCAGAAGATAGAATTCAACAACAATGATTGGAGCAAGTTGGGGCATTTCAGTAAGAGGGTAGTATTTGCTTTGGCATCGGTATGCGCAGGAGTGATAGTATGGGCAAGCAATAAATATAAAATACTAAAGTATCTTTATTGATTGATAGCTTAAGTCTTATTTTTGGAAAAGGTGATATAGTAACTTTATCAAAGTAGAATATGTATATATCTGAATTAAAACTGTGGAACTTTAGGAAGTATGGTGGTGACGACTTTGTTATGACAAAGCCGCATCTTGTAGTGCCTTTTAAAAAAGGTATGAATGTACTAATAGGTGAGAATGATTCTGGTAAAACTGCTATTATTGATGCTATTAAGTATGTGTTGAAGACAAATGCTTATGAATCTATTCGTATTCAGCAAGATGACTTCTATAATGATAAAGAACGATTGAGAATAGAAATTCTCATAGATGGGATGTCTGTAGATGAAGCAAGTAGTTTTACAAATATAACAATACCGCCACAAGGGAATGTCAATGGATTGGCATCTATGAAACTTATTCTTGATGCAACTCGTAAAGATGGGCATATATTGCCTTACGAAGTAAGAGGAGGCAATGCAGATGATGGGCATTCTTTAGAACCTCTGATGAAAGAGAACCTTCGGGTTACTTATCTGAAGCCTCTGAGGGATGCTGAAAATGAGTTGACAGCAAAGAAAAATTCCAGATTGTCCCAAATTCTTCAATCACATGAGTTATTGAAACAGCCAACAGATGGTAGCGAACATGAATTGATTGCTATTATTAAAAAGGCCAATGAGGAGATTGAAAATTGGTTTGATGATGATACTGGTGGAGATGCATCACATAAAAAACAGATAAAAAGTGTGATTGATGGCTTCTTGAAAATGTTCATATCAGAAGATGCTGAGTCGCAATTTTTATTGGCTGATCCTACAATCAAAAATATTTTGGAGCGTTTGGCAATTGGTGTAGTTGATAGCAAGAATTTGGGGTTGGGTACTCTCAATCGTCTCTTTATGGCAACTGAGTTGTTACACCTTCGCAAAAAAGGAAACAACCTTAAGGTTTGCCTCATAGAAGAATTGGAAGCTCATATTCATCCACAAGCGCAGATGAAAGTTATTACAGCTTTACAAGATGAAAAAAATGTGCAGTTCATATTGACTACCCATAGTCCAAATATTACATCTAAGGTAAGGTTAGGCGCAGATGAAGATGTAAACAACATCATTATCTGTAATGGGAAAAATGTATTTCCTATGGGTATGGATTATACACTACTTAACAAAAAAGATTATAAATATTTAGATACTTTTCTAGATGTAACAAAATCTAATCTTTTCTTTGCGAAGGGTGTTATCTTGGTTGAAGGTTGGGCTGAAGAAATTCTATTACCAGTTATAGCTGAAAAAATGGGGATAGATTTGACTCAAAAGGAAATTTCTGTCGTGAATGTAGGTTCTACTGCATATTTACATTTTGCTCGTATTTTCATGAGACGAAATGAGCCTAACATGGATGTGAAATGCGCCATAGTTACTGATTTAGATGTCAAACCGGATGATCCTGATAAAAATCAGAAAGAAGAAACAAAAAGATCAAATATAAATCAGTCTTTGGGTGATTTACCTGATAATGTAAGCCTCTATTTGGCTAAGGAATGGACATTGGAATGGTGCTTGTTTAAGTCTCCTATTCTATCCGAACTATTCAAAGATTCTGTCGCTGCTGTTCATTGTAGAACGAATGAATTTAAAAAAGAGGGAAATCCTGCACAGTATAAGCCGGAGTTTGAGACCAAGCTTAAAGGAATGTTGGCTAAAACTAATAGCAAGCTTGATAAGACTGCTGTTGCTCTAAATTTGACTGAGAGAATAAAAACTCAATCTTTGGATTTTACTCAGAATGATGATTATATCAAGTATTTACTTGATGCTATTCGTTTTGTTACTCATTGATTATGGAAATTTCAGATGTAGACATAGAGGGTGCGGAGAGGAATCTTTTGCCTCAAGGTATGGCTTTCGACGAAGAACGTCGACAGTTTATAAAGCATCTTGAAAGCTGCGATTTGCTGGCTGTTCCAGGTAGTGGCAAGACGACTGCTCTTCAGGCAAAGTTGTTCTGTATATCTCGCCATCTTCCTCTTGATGGTAACCAAGGTGTACTTGTATTGTCTCATACCAATAATGCTGTAAATGAGATTAAAAAGAAGCTACATACAGATTGTTTTCAATTGTTCGAGGCTCCTCATTTTATAGGTACAGTGCAGGATTTTGTAGATAAGTTTCTAGCGATTCCTTTTTATGAGTTGTTTTACAAGAACAAAATACATGTAGTTGATGATGCAGTTTATGAGCAAGAGGTGGTTGGTTATTTATCAAGACACTGGAAAAATTCTGCTGTTAATGTTATAAAATTTAGAAAATTCAATTTCGCAGCTGTTAGATTGCATAAAAATGAACAAGGTGCTTATGAATTCACTTTGGGAATGGAAGATTCAGTAACATATCCTCATATAAAGAAATGGGAACAAGAGGGGACTATCATCCAAAAGCATAGAGAAATAGAAACTTTCATCAAAGAAATGAAGAACTATATTCTTCAACGAGGTGTTGTAACTTATGATGATTGTTATATCATGGCAGAATCTTATGTGCGTAAGTACCCTTTTGTTATAGAATCTTTGAGAAAGCGATTTAGATATATCTTTATTGATGAAACTCAGGATTTGAAGAAATATCAATTAGATTTGATAGACGCAATATTTAATTCTAATCAATGTTGTTTGCAGCGGATAGGTGATAAGAACCAAACCATTTTTAAGCGTCCAGATAGAGATATTCCAGAGCAATGGAATGTTAGGAATCTTAAAACGCTTTTAAATTCATTTCGTCTGACAGATACAATAGCACATGTTGTGGACCCGTTTACAGTGGATCGGTTTCCTGATGAAAATGGAAATTCTAGATTTGTAGTTAAAGGTAAGCGAACTTTAGAAATGGTTGACATTCCGCCTTATTTAATCATTTTTGATGAAACGACTAAAGAGCAACTATTGCCTTGTTTTAATCAGTTGATAGACGAATATAGGCTCCGAACTTTTCAAGAAGGAACTAAATATGGTTTTCATATTGTAGGATGGAATCTGAAATCTAATGATGGAACTACAAATTCAAAAATGCACTTGTGTGATATATTCCCGAATTGCAACAAGCAATCCAATAAAGGATTAAACTCTTATGCAACGCTAAGTGAATTCCTTGTTTGGGGATGTAAGGAAGGAAGCATGTCAGAAAGTAAATCAGTTATTTGTAAAATCTTGGTTTATGTTTTACGTATATTAGGCAAAACAGATAAAGAAAAAAGATATTATACGCAAATAACTCTTTATAAGTGTGTAAAAGAACAAGGAGAATCAATATTTGTAGATTATTTGAAATTTGTTTATCAAGCTTCTGTTTTGCTTTATCATAAGAAATATGCAGATTGCTACCTCTTTATAGTGCAATATATAGACAATGTCTTTTCAGCTTTGTTTGAGATTTCTAAAGACAATAAATTTCTTGCAGACTTTTATGGGAGTGGCTTTAATTCAGATTTGACTCAAATAGAGCAAAGTTGTGCTTACCACGACATAAAGATAGAATCTGTACATTCAGTTAAGGGGCAAACTCATTGTGCAACTATGTATGTTGAGACTTCTTACAAGAAATATGAGTCAGAACACCTCTTTAAAACTAAAAAGAGGGCTACTAAAAGAAAAGATGCAGAATATTTTCCTAATCCTTTGTTTCAGGAACGAGTGGATGATGCTCAAGTTACAACTAAATCAGCAATGCATATGATGTATGTTGGTTTTTCTAGACCAACACACCTTTTGTGTTATGCTGTAGTTAAAGACATTTGGAATGATGAGCGAATTAGAAGAATGGAGGCTTTAGGTTGGAAAGTAATTAAATTAAGTAACAATTAAACAAGATATGGTTTCAATAATTATAGCCACTTACAATTCTGAGAAGACTTTGAGACGTGCGCTTGATAGCGTGCTCAATCAGAGTTATCAGGATTGGGAGTGCATAGTGGTAGATGGTGCGTCAAAAGACAATACCATTGAAATTGTGAAGGAATACGTGAGTAAAGATTCTCGCTTCCGTTACATCTCAGAGCCCGACCACGGCATTTATGATGCCTTTAACAAGGGATGGAAAATGGCGAAAGGTGAATGGGTGATGTATCTGGGGAGTGATGACAAGTTAACATCTGATGGCTTTTCGGAAGTGTTTTCATCTAAATATGAGTACAAAAATTACGATATAATAAGCGGTGATGTTTGGATAGAAAAGATAGATGGTTCTTTGAAACCTAACATTTCGGAAGGTTTTGCGGGGTGTCATCAAGGAAAATTCGTAAGACCATCCCTCTTGAAGCGAATGCAAGGCTTTGATGAGCAATATCGAATCCTTGCTGACAAAGATCTTATGATAAGAATCGAAAAGGCAGGAGTAGAAATATTCAATTCGCATCATTTTGTGGCATATTTTGTTATGGATGGTGCTTCTCAAAATATAAAGGGAGAATGGAAACGCTATAAAGAAAGAGTGAAAATCTATAGAAATAATAACATCTCAACTCTCCCTGAAATTACCTGTGCGATAATTCACTTGCGTATTGTTGCCTCTTGTGTTTATCGTATGTTGTTAAAAGCTGTAAGATAATATTACACTCTATATTTGAGGTAGAATTGCATATCACTAACTTAAAAAAAATGAGTTTTGCAGATTATAGGAATTAAAGAAACAATGTGGAAGGTAAAAATAATAAAGTTAAATACTAAAAAAATATGAATATAGCACTTCTTATAGCCGGAGGTTCCGGCAACAGAATGGGACAAGATATCCCAAAACAGTTTATGCATGTAGATGGATGTCCTATCATTATCAGAACCATGCAATGTTTCCAACAGCATCCAGATATCGATGCTATCGCCGTTGTCTGTTTGAAGGGATGGGAAACCGTGTTGCAGGCTTATGCCAATCAGTTTGTGATAGATAAGCTTAAATGGATTTTCCCTGGTGGAAAATCGGGTATGGAGTCTATTCATAACGGCATTTATGGCTTGAAAGAGAATGGATGTAACGAAAATGACTTGGTTTTAATTCATGATTCTGTACGTCCTTTGTTGAGTCAAGACATTATCAGCAGCAATATTGCCATTTGCAAGGCATACGGATATGCCATTACTGGCATCCAGTGTCGTGAGGCCATCTTAGAAAGTGAGGATGGGTTTACTTCTACAACAAGTATACCACGTGACAAGTTGGTGAGAACCCAGACTCCGCAAACTTTCCGCTTAGGAAATATCCTTAATGTTCATGAGGAGGCTAAAGTCAGAGGTATTCTTGACAGTGTGGCTTCTTGTACATTAATAGCGGAAGTCGGTGGCAGAGAGATGCATATAGTTCCAGGTTCTGAAAAAAACATCAAGATTACAACAGTTGAGGATTTGGAAATTCTCAAGGCATTAATTCATACAAGTAAGGAAGAATGGTTGAAATAAGTTATAAAAACGACATTCTCCATGCTGCCAACATCTGTTTGCCATGGGAGAAGTTGGATGGATGTAATATATTGATTACTGGTGCTACAGGCTTGATAGGCTCTTGTATAGTGGAAGCATTGATAGCTCATGCACCACGCAATTTTGATATATATGCTTGTGGGCGCAACGAACAACGAGCTAAGGATAGATTTCAAGATTATTGGAATGATAGCAAGTTCCATTTTGTGCAATATGACGTGGCTTCACCATTGGCGAGCAGCGTTGATTTCCATTATGTGATTCATGCGGCAAGCAATGCCAGTCCCAATTTCTTTGCTACGAAACCTGTTGAGGTTATTTTCGCAAATATCCTTGGAGTCAAGAATCTCATGGAATATGGTTTGAAACATAACATGAAGAGGCTATTGTATGTTTCAAGTGGCGAAGTGTATGGTGAGGGTAATGGTGATGAATTTAGCGAAGACTATAGCGGCTATGTGAATCCTCTACTTTCAAGAAACTGTTATCCATCGAGCAAGCGTACTGCAGAGAATCTTTGTGTTTGCTATGTTGAGGAGTATGGGGTGGATTGTGTGATAGCTCGCCCATGTCATGTTTATGGTCCTCATTTTACGGAGTCTGACAATAGGGTTTATGCGCAGTTTATCAGAAATGTATTGGATGGCAATGATATTGTCATGAAGAGTACAGGTGTACAGTTTCGTTCATGGTGCTATGTTGTAGATTGTGTTTCGGCCCTTTTGTACATATTGTTAAAGGGAGAAAACAAAGAAGCCTATAATGTGGCAGATGAAGGCTCTAATATTTCCATTAAAGAGCTTGCTGATATGGTGGCAAGTATTGCTGGAAAAAAGGTGGTGCAAGATATTCCTGCTGATTCAGAAAAGGTTGGGTATAATCTTGTAAAAAAGTCTGTGTTTAAGACGGAAAGGTTAAGGTCTCTAGGATGGTCTGTAGAAGGTACCATGAGAGAAAAGATGGAAAAAACTATAAATGAGTTGAGAAATGGAAAGTAATGTAAGAAAAGTACAAAATGTTCAGTTGCAGATTTTGAAGGACTATATGGCTTTCTGCAAGGAGCATCATTTGAGATATTTCGTGTCTGGTGGTTCTTTGATTGGTGTGATGCGCCACAAAGGTTTTATACCATGGGATGATGATATTGATGTCATGATGCCTCGTAGCGACTACAATCAGTTCGTAAAATTGCAAAGCGAGTTTCCTAAGGATTATTTCTTAGTGAACCATGATACAGACAAGAACTGGCAGTTTAATTTTGCCCAGTTTGTAGATAATCAGTCAGAGATTATTGTCCGTATGAATGAGGTGCCACGCAAATGTAAGATCTGGATAGATGTGTTCCCTCTGGATGGTATGCCCAATAATAGCTTGCTGAGATGGTTTCACATCAAGCACATTTTGATGTATCGTTACCTTATCCAAATACCGAACATCAGAACTCAGGTGGATACGCACAAGGTGGGCAGACCATTCTATGAGAAATGTGTGATCAAGTTGCTTCATTATATTCCAATGGGCAAGTTTATCAATGTGGATTCCGTCTTGAAGAAGATGGAGAAAGCCTTGGAAAAATACGATTATGACAAGAGTGGCTATGTAGGCAATATGCTCGGTAAGTATAGGGAACGTGAGATTGTACCTTACGAATATTTTGGTCATGGCAAGGACTTGGATTTTGAGAATATCAAGGTCTGCTGTCCTGATGAGCCTGACAAACTGCTGAAACATCTCTATGGTGAGTATATGCAGCTTCCTCCAGAGAAGGATAGAGTAAGCCATGACATAGAAATCATCAGACTTAGAGGTGAAAAATAGGTTAGTTGCATTTCAAAAGTATTTTTTATGTCCAGATTTAAGCAACTTTTTGATAAAGCCGGAGGTTGGAAAGCCATATTAAATTATGCTAAGGCGGGTGTGCTACCTTATATGGTTGCTCAGATATTGTTGACTGGCAAGTCTAAAACTGCCTTAGAATTAATGCGCAATGGTATTCAACTGAAGATAAAGCAAAAGCTTTGGAAACATTATATTGGAGTGTTGAGAAATTTTGATAACAATTATAGTAAGGAAGAATATCCGATGCAAAAGAGTAACAAGGTTTGGGTGTGCTGGATGCAGGGCTTGGAACAGGCGCCGGCCTTGGTACAACGATGTTATCGTTCTCTACAAGACAATCTGAAAGGTAAGGAAATCGTGTTACTTACAGAAAGTAATTTTGATCAGTATGTACACATCCCAGATTTTATAATAGAGAAACTTCATAAAGGGATTATTACAAGAACACATTTCTCAGATATTCTTCGCTTGGAATTGTTGATACAACAAGGAGGTACATGGATAGATGCTACGGTATTTTGCTCAGGTGGTGACATTCCGAAATATATGATGGAGGATGAGTTCTTCATTTTCCAAAAAGTTAAACCTGGTAGTGATGGTAGCGCTATCAATATGTCAAGTTGGTTTATGTCGGCATGGAGCAACCATAAGTTTCTACTTGCCACTCGTGAATTGCTTTATGCTTATTGGCGGAAGAACGACCGTATAATAGATTATTTCTTACTTCATCTGTTTATGATGATAGTAAAGGACTATTATATGGAAGAGTGGAAACAAATAATACCATATCCCAACTCTTTGCCTCATGTATTGCAACTGATGCAGTTTGAAAAGTTTGATCGTAGACGATGGGATGCAGCTTGTAAGGCAAGTCCATTCCATAAACTGACTTACAAAGTAAAGGAAGAAGATACAAGAAAAGAAGGAACATTTTATGATGTTATAATGAATGGAAAAGATTGACATGGAAACGTAAGTTGTTACTATTGGTAGCGTGCCTATTAACTTTTGCCATATAAGAATGAATGAGGAATACAATTATGAAAGGAATCGTATTAGCAGGAGGTAGCGGTACACGCTTGTACCCTATCACCAAGGGTATCAGCAAGCAGCTGATTCCAATCTTTGACAAACCGATGATATATTATCCTATCTCGGTATTGATGTTGGCAGGCATACGAGAGATATTGATAATCTCTACGCCGTTTGACTTGCCTGGTTTCAAGCGTCTCTTAGGAGATGGTAGCCAGTTAGGTGTGAAGTTTGAGTATGCAGAGCAACCATCACCAGATGGTTTGGCTCAGGCATTCATAATCGGTGAGAAGTTCATTGGTAATGATTCTGCTTGCCTTGTACTTGGCGACAATATTTTCTATGGTGCAGGTTTGAACCAGATGTTGCATCAGGCTGTAGTAGATGCAGAGCAGAACAACAAGGCAACCGTCTTCGGTTATCGAGTAAGCGACCCAGAGCGATATGGTGTGGCTGAGTTTGATGAGCAAGGCAATTGCCTCAGCATTGAAGAGAAGCCTCAGCATCCAAAGAGCAACTATGCTGTGGTAGGCTTATACTTCTATCCTAACAAGGTGGTGGAAGTAGCCAAGCATATCAAGCCATCCGCTCGTGGTGAGTTGGAAATCACAACGGTGAACCAGGAGTTCTTGAAGGATAAGGAGCTGAAGGTACAGACCATGGCAAGAGGATTCGCCTGGCTTGATACTGGAACCCATGATTCCCTTTCTGAGGCATCTACCTTTATCGAAGTCTTGGAGAAGCGCCAGGGCTTGAAGGTAGCTTGTCTGGAAGGTATTGCTTATCGCCAAGGTTGGATAGATAGTGATACGTTGCGTGAGAA
>ERZ773186.1485-NODE-1485-length-19451-cov-3.898123_pt1 | contig 19451 bp, 16 predicted proteins | sample MGYA00581000_ERZ773186 | MGnify/ENA primary metagenome ERZ773186 (study PRJEB29015, sample SAMEA2737752) | human gut metagenome | biome: human gut; feature: human-associated habitat; material: faeces | place: China | collected 2012 ...
CACGTTTGATTATCCTTTCATACACGGCAAAGCCATACAATCCGCCGGAGGATATTCCTTTGTCTCATGCAGCGACGAAGCAGTGGAAAACGGATTTGTCCGACTGACAGACTATCCGGTCACAGACCTCATTATGGGTGCGGAGAGACAGGCATTCTCCCCTATCATGCAACAACTTATCACGGATTATTGCCGCCGTGGTGGAAACATATTGGTCAGCGGTTCTTATATCGGCAGCAACATGAACAGTCCTTCGGCGCTCGGCTTTACCGAGAACATACTGAAATACAGTTTTGGCGGAAGCATGGGCGGAAAAACATCAGGCACTATTTACGGTGCCAACACCCATTTTACAATTCCCTGCACCGTGAATGAAAAAACGTATGCCGTACCTGCCCCCGACTGCCTGACTCCTGTCGCACCGGCTTATTCCACATTTATATACACTCCCGGCAATTACAGTGCCGGCATTGCCTACAAAGGCAATTACCGCACTTTCGTATTGGGCTTCCCTTTCGAAAGCATCGAAGGAGTGCAGCAACGGACACGGATAATGAGTGCCATATTAGGTTTCTTCGGAAGCAAATAAGGATTTTCTATGAAAATAAAGAAGCAAATTAGAGGTTATTTCATAAAAACACCTAACTTTGTCCGTATAAACCATTAAAATAAGGACTATGTACACTATACAAACAAATGCCTCAGGCACACGTTGCATGGAAATTTCGGAAGAAAACCTGCAAACAATCGAGAAATACGCTCTATTTCAGCACTTAATAGACAGTAACGGCATTGTAGATGAGTCTGTACTGGAAAAATTAAAACTGAATATACGCTCACTGATTACCAGTGAAGAGGGAAACAACAAAGAGTTGCTCGACCTTTGCATAGATGTAATTTATCATAATAACATGAAAGCCTTCGGGCTTCATCAATTGATTTTGCTCTACATCCGCTGGGAAAAAGAAAAGAATCAGGATGATGAAGAAGGAGGCCAAAAAGAAGAATAAAAAGGATTTGAAAGAACATAAACTTACAGATTGGCTGCCGACAACAAAGAAAGAAGTTGAACTGCGTGGATGGGATGACCTGGATGTTATCTTATTTAGCGGAGATGCGTATGTAGACCATCCTTCTTTCGGACCGGCCGTTATCGGAAGATTATTAGAGGCACAGGGACTAAGAGTAGCCATCGTGCCTCAACCCAATTGGCGTGATGACTTGCGCGATTTCAAAAAGCTGGGACGACCACGTCTTTTTTTCGGTGTATCTGCCGGATGTATGGACAGCATGGTGAATAAGTACACAGCCAATAAACGTTTACGCAGTGAAGATGCTTATACACCGGACGGTCGTCACGATATGCGTCCCGAATATCCCAGCATTGTATATACACAGATTCTTAAAAAACTATACCCGGATGTGCCTGTCATCTTGGGAGGTATAGAGGCTTCCTTACGCCGCGTCACCAAGATCGACTATTGCAAGGAAATGCTGGAAAAGGCAAAGGCAAACGGCAAGGCTCTGTTGCTGCCGGTAGACACCGTAACTGCTTCTGAATTCCCGAACCCGATCGATGCTGCAATCGAAGTTGTTACCTATGATTCCAACAAGATTCCGGCAGACAGAATGGGTCTGGATATTGGCGAAAAGACACAGGCTCTGTTTGCAGATGCAGTTAAGACTGCAAAGACTGTTGTATGGAACGGACCGATGGGCGTATTCGAAAACCCGATTCTGAACAAGGGTACTGTTGCTGTTGCACAGGCTCTGGCAGATACTGATGCGACCACCATCATCGGTGGCGGCGACTCCGCAGCAGCAGTAATGCAGCTGGGCTTCGCAGACAAGATGAGCCACATTTCCACTGGCGGCGGTGCATCTCTGGAATATCTGGAAGGCAAGGTTCTGCCGGGCGTTGCAGCAATCGCTGACAAGGACTAATCAAAATAAGAACGCAGCTGTTTTGTGCTGCTGCAAACAGGAGGATTCTGTGAAAATGGAAACCTCCGTTTGTGCTGTCTTGGGAAAGGAATGATACCATGAAAAAATGGGAAGTGCAGGATTCTGTCAAAAATGCGTTTTTGAATCCGGCTGCTGCATTTGCACTGGGTGCTTTTTGCGGTCTGGCGATTGGAATGCTCTGTATGCCTTTTTCCAAAGGCATCGTCATCGGCAGCTATAATGGAAGCAACAACAAGGAATCCCACGAAGAAGGGGATTATATTACAGATGCAGAAGCATCAGAATCATCAGAAAAGAGGAATTTGTCATGAACAAGGCACTGAGAAAGGCAATTATTGCCGGCAACTGGAAGATGAACAAGAACCGCAAGGAAGCAGCAGAGCTGATCAACGCTCTGAAGCCGATCGCAGCTGACAAGACCTGTGGTGTTATCATTTGTGTACCGTTTACCAATCTGGAAACCGCACTGTCCCTGACTGAGGGCACAAATATCGAAGTTGGTGCAGAGAACGTACATTTCGAAAAGAGTGGTGCATTCACCGGCGAAATTTCCGCTGATATGCTGACCGAAATGGGCGTAAAGTATGTCATCGTTGGTCACTCTGAACGTAGACAGTACTTCGGCGAAACCGATGAAACTGTAAATAAGCGTACTACTGCTGCAATTGAAGCTGGCATGACCGTTATTCTGTGCGTTGGTGAAACACTGGCAGAACGGGAACTGGGCATCACAGAAGAAGTTGTTGCAAAGCAGGTAAAGGTTGCTCTGCACGGTCTGACTGCAGATCAGGTAAAGAATATCGTTATCGCTTATGAGCCGGTATGGGCAATTGGCACTGGTAAGACTGCTACTGCAGAACAGGCTGAAGAAGTTTGTGCATTTATCCGTGCAACTGTTGCTTCTCTGTACGATCAGGCAATTGCAAACGGTATGACCATTCAGTACGGCGGTTCTATGAACGAAAAGAACTGTGCAGAACTGCTGGCAAAGGAAAACATCGACGGTGGTCTGATCGGCGGTGCTTCTCTGGTTGCTGAAAAGTTCGGCGTACTGCTGGCAGAAGCTTCTAAGTAAGCTAAAATTTTAGGCAATACCATATAATAAAACGGGTGTTACCTTTATCCAATACGCAATCAGGCAGTGCCGTACAGAGCCGTAAGGTGACTGCACGGTGCTGCCTTTTTGGAAGAAAAGGAGAAATACAACATGAGCAAAAAACCTGTTGCATTGATTATCATGGACGGCTTTGGTCATAATCCCAGTGATTACGGCAATGCAATCCACGCAGCAAAGAAGCCAAATCTGGACAAATATATGCAGGGCCCGAATACCCTGATCGGTGCCAGCGGGCTGGACGTTGGTCTGCCAGACGGTCAAATGGGCAACTCGGAAGTTGGTCACACCAACATCGGTGCCGGCAGAATCGTTTATCAGATGCTGGTAAAGATTACAAAGGATATTGAGGACGGCAAGTTCTTCGAAAATCCTGCAATTTCCGCAGCAATGGACGCTTGCAAAGAAAAGGGAACCGCTCTGCACCTGATGGGTCTGCTCTCTCCGGGCGGCGTGCACAGCCACATTTCTCACCTGTACGGACTGCTGGAAATGGCAAAGCAAAAGGGTCTGTCCAAGGTATATGTACATGCATTTCTGGACGGCCGTGACGAACCGCCGGCATCTGCCGCTGGTTTCATGAAGGAAGCAGTTGCCAAGCTGAATGAAATCGGCGTTGGTAAAATTGCCACCATTTCTGGTCGTTATTATGCAATGGATCGTGACAATGCATGGGATCGTGTAGAAAAGGCATATGATGCAATGGTTCTGGGCGAGGGTGTACAGACCACTGCTGATCCGGTAAAGGCAATCGAGGACAGCTACGCTAACGATGTTACCGACGAATTCATGCTGCCGACCGTTCTGGAAAAGGACGGCACTGTTAAGGCAGGGGACAGCATGGTATTCTTCAATTTCCGTCCGGACCGTGCAAGACAGCTGACACGTTGCTTCGTAGATCCGGATTTCAACGGCTTCGAGAGAAAGAACGGTTATTTTCCGGTACAGTTCGTTTGCATGGCTCAGTATGATGCATCCATGCCGAACGTTTCCGTTGCATATCCGCCGGAAGATCTGCACATGACACTGGGTGAATACCTGAGTAAGTGCGGCAAGACACAGCTTCGTATTGCAGAAACACAGAAGTATGCACACGTTACATTCTTCTTCAACGGCGGCAGAGAACAGACCTTTGACGGAGAAGACCGCATTCTGGTCAAGAGCCCTGACGTTCCGACTTTCGATCTGAAACCGGAAATGAGTGCATACGAAGTAACGGATAAGGTTGTTGAAGCAATCGACAGCGATAAGTATGATGTCATCATTCTGAACTATGCAAACTGCGATATGGTTGGTCATACCGGTGTCTTTGATGCCGCAGTCAAGGCTGTAGAAGCAGTAGACACTTGTGTTGGTCGCATGGTTGATGCAATCATGAAAAAGGACGGTATCGCATTCATCACCGCTGATCACGGCAATGCTGACAAGATGCTGGAAGCAGACGGCACACCGTTCACTGCACACACTACCAATCCGGTACCGTTTATCGTAGTTGGCAAGGATTGCAAGCTTCGCGAAGGCGGCGTTTTGGCAGATATTGCTCCGACAATGCTGGAGGCAATGGAACTGCCGCAGCCGGAAGAAATGACTGGCAAGAGCCTGTTCGCATAAATCATGACTTTAGTAAGTATCATATAAGAAAAGCACTTGTACAGAATACTGTACAAGTGCTTTTTGCATTTCATTATAGATATATATCAATTAGAAATCAATTTCCGTGTCGTAGTAGCAAGCTTTCAGCAGCTTTTCCATTTCCTCTTGAGAGGGCTGACGCGGATTGGAACCAGTGCAGGCATCGGCAATAGCATTCTTTGCCACTTCCGGCAGCTTTTCCAAAAATTCCTTTTCATCAATGATAGAAGTATCTGCCTTTACGCCGCTCTTACCGTAATTCTTAATGCCCTGCGGAATATCCAACTGGTCATTCATGGAACGGAGTTCTGCAATCAACGAATCAACTTTTTCCTCTGTTGTTGCACCAGACAAACCAATAAAAGATGCGATTTCTGCGTACCGATTTGCAGCTTCTTCATTTTTCGAATTATACTTGATGACCTTTGGCAGATACATTGCATTGGCACAACCGTGAATGATGTGATCGCCGGTATAAGCCGCACCAGTCTTGTGTGCCATAGAGTGTACGATACCCAACAGTGCATTTGAGAATGCCATACCAGCCAAGCACTGTGCATCATGCATTGCCGCACGAGCTTCCATATCTCCGTCGTAAGACTTCTTCAAGTTGTTGTGAATCATCTTGATTGCATGCAGTGCCAACGGGTCAGTATAATTGCAGTGCAGGGTGGATACATATGCCTCGATCGCATGTGTCATAGCGTCCATACCAGTATGTGCAACCAGCTTTTTCGGCATAGTTTCTGCCAGTTCCGGATCTACAATGGCAACGTCCGGCGTGATATTAAAGTCAGCCAACGGATACTTAATACCCTTGTGATAGTCCGTAATTACCGAAAATGCAGTTACTTCTGTCGCAGTACCCGATGTAGACGGAATTGCACAAAATTTTGCCTTTGTCCGCAATGTCGGAAAGCTAAACGGTGTAATGATTTCTTCAAATGTAGTATCCGGATACTCATAGAATACCCACATTGCCTTTGCAGCGTCAATCGGAGAGCCACCACCCATGGCAACAATCCAATCCGGCTGGAATTTCCGCATTGCTTCTGCACCCTTCATTACGGTTTCTACAGAAGGATCTGGTTCAACGCCTTCAAACAATTCCACTTCCATGCCGGCTTCTTTCAAATAAGCCACCGCCTTGTCCAAAAAGCCAAACCGCTTCATGGAACCGCCGCCAACAACTACAATTGCTTTTTTGCCAGTCAGCGTTTTTAATGTTTCCAAAGAACCTGTGCCATGATACAAATCTCTTGGCAATGTAAATCTACCCATGATACAAATACCTCCAGTGTACACGAGTTTCCGGAGCATTTCCCAGCAAACTCTTTTGACAATATTCTTTCTGGAAATACATGTTGCTGCAATCGTGCACCGCTACATGATTTCCAATTTCAAACAACACTGCACAAAGCTTGTACGTAAGATGCATTTGGTAAACTGCGTGCAAAATCGACAAATAAACCTTGTGCTGTGCTGCCTTTATTATAATCCTTTTGGGTAAGAATGTAAATAGGTAGTATTGTAAACTATTTATGAATCCGTCAAGATACCGCTATCGAGCGATACTGCAATGGGGAATACCCTGTCTGCCTGCGAAACACCCGATTGAAATAACTGACATTTTCATACCCACAAGAAAAAGCAATTTCTAAAACAGTTTCATCAGTTTCCAGTAACAATGCCTGTGCCTTTTCAATTCGGACAGCGTTTAAATATGCCGTAAAGTTTTGACCTGTAGCAATGCGAAAATAGCGGGAAAAATATTTTTCAGACATATGAAACTGCTCTGCCATAACTGTAATGGTCAAAGGAGCAGCATAATGCCTCTGAATAAAATGCAACATTTCTTTCAAGCGTTTGCTTTTTTCACTGGGGGAATGCTGCACCGAAACAATCTGATGTTGGCAGAGCATTTGTGCAATTATTTGCAAAAGCTGTGCCTTTACCATAAGTTCGTACCCAACACTTTTTTGCTCCGCGGCAATTTGAATCTGATACAAGGTTTCACGCAGAAAATATTTTTCAGTTTCATTGGTAACTTGTACCGGAAACCGCAGTACCCCTTGTACAATTTGTTCCAAGTAAGTCTGAGCAGCATCGCTTTCTGAAAAAGTCAATGCCTGTAACGGAAAAATAACTGTACGATATACTAACTGATTGTCCTCTGAAACAATTCGGTGCAGTTCCTCCTGATTGATACAGAAAATATCTCCCTCTACTGCGGAAAACGTTTCATTTCCAATTGTAATTACCGCTGTACCATGCAGCATTTGCATAATTTCTATATTTCTGTGCCAGTGCAGTGGTACCAGAAAATGCTGATTTCCATCTGCACGTGTCACAAAACATTCCATAGGGAATCGTGGGGTACCATGTTTTCGCTTCTCATAAAATTTCTGTTTTTCCAATTCCGACACCTCTGTTTCTTTTTTTCTCTGCATTTTGACAATCAGAGAAAATTAGTGGAAAAAGTACAAGAATCCGAGGATATAGTACTAGATTTTACGGATTGTTACAGATATAATATAACACAGAACAGGCAATCTGTCAACCATTGATCTATCAACTTTAGGAGGTTTATATATGAAATTTCAGGACAATTTTTTATGGGGAACTGCTTCCGCCGCATATCAGGTAGAAGGTGCATATCAAGATGATGGCAAAGGCTTAAACGTCTGGGATGCTTACGCACAGGAAGACGGTCATGTGGCACACAGCGAAAACGGAAATATTGCATGCGACCACTATCATCACTTCAAAGATGATGTGAAAATGATGAAAAAAATGGGCATTCGCAATTACCGGTTTTCAATCAGCTGGACAAGAGTTTTGCCGGACGGTACTGGAAAAGTAAATCAGAAAGGATTGCAGTTCTATTCTGATTTGGTAGACGAACTGCTGGCAAACGGCATTGAACCGTTGGTAACGCTGTTTCACTGGGACTATCCTCTGGCACTGCATCAAAAGGGTGGCTGGCTGAATCGTGATTCCTCAGACTGGTTTGCAGAATACGCCAAAGTCGTAGTCGATGCTCTGTCCGACCGTGTAAAGTATTGGATGACCATTAACGAACCGCAGGTATTCATCGGCTGCGGCTATGCCATTGGAAAATTTGCTCCTTTCGAGGTGCATCAGGCACACGACTTGACTCGCATGACACACAACGTTTTGCTGGCTCACGGAAAAGCAGTACAGGTGATCCGGAAGTATGCAAAGCAGAAGCCAACTGTTGGATTTGCCTTTGCAACACCCTGCTGCACACCGGAAAGCAATACACCGGAAGCCATTGCAGAAGCAAAACGTAAGAGTTTCGCTTTTACTAAGAATCGCTTCCCATTTGAACTTGCTTGGTGGGCAGATCCGATCTTCTTTGGCAAGTATCCGGAAGAAGCTTATCGGATTCTTGGAAACGACATGCCGGAAATTCTGGAAGGGGATATGGAAATCATCTCTCAGCCGGTCGATTTTTACGGTGTCAATATTTATGAGAGCAAGGCTACGGAAACAGAATTTGGCTATGCAGAAAACGCTTATATCGGCTGTGCAAGAACACAAATGGGTTGGCCGGTAACACCTGAGGCACTGTACTGGAGTCCGTTGTTCCTATATGAACGCTATCAGAAACCGATTCTGCTTAGTGAAAACGGTATGGCAAGCCATGACTGGGTACAGCTGGACGGTAAAGTTCATGATCCGCAGCGAATTGATTTCATGAAACGGTATCTGCGGGAACTGTATCGTTCGATGCAGGACGGAGCAAAGGTAATGGGTTACATGTACTGGTCTGTCATGGACAATTTCGAATGGTCTGACGGTTATGATAAGCGTTTCGGTTTGGTACACGTAGATTACCAGACACAAAAGCGTACCATAAAGGATTCTGGTTATTTCTACCGCGATGTAATTAACACTAACGGAGAAGCCATTTTCAGTGATACTTGGACAGAACAGTAATTCTGATTGTTCAGTAAATACATTCCATAACAAAAAATAGAAACGCTCTGGAAAGCTTTGTTTAATCCGCTTTCCAGAGCGTTTTTCACGTAAAAATAGAAATTACAATTTCAGAAACAGAGCAGAGAATAAAATCAACAGCATGCAAATCGGGCAGATAAATTTGATCATAACACGATACAAACCTTTCACACGAAAGCGTGCATTCTTCTCGATTTCATCTTCTACAAAAGTTGTTTTTACAACAAATCCAACCAACACACAAGTCATCAATGCGACAATCGGCATCATAATGTTATTGCTAATATAGTCGAAGAAGTCCAGGAACTGCATGTGGAAAATAGTGAAATCAGACCAAATGCTATATCCAAAGACAGAAAGTAAACCGATCAGAAACGATATGCCGGTAACAATCAGGCAACTGGGAATCCGTTTCCAGTGGAATCGTTCTTCCACAATGGAAACAACTGTTTCCATCAAAGAAATGGAAGATGTCATTGCAGCCAGTACCACCAACAAGAAAAATACTGCACCAACGATCTGTCCGCCCAACATTTCCTTGAAAACATTCGGGAGTGTGATAAACATCAGACTTGGACCAGCATTCAAAGCATTTTCATCACCACCGGAAAAGACAAAAACTGCCGGAACGATAATCAGTCCAGCCAGAAAAGCTACCAAAGTGTCGAACACTTCAATCTGGCGAACAGAACTTTCAATGTTATCTTCTTTCCGCATGTAAGAACCATATGTAATCATAATACCCATTGCCAATGACATAGAATAGAACAACTGTCCTACTGCGGCAATTACTGTTTTTATAGAAAACTGGTTGAAATCCGGCTTGACATAGTAGATCAATCCGTCAATTGCCCCCGGCAAAGTCAACGTATAGATACTAATTCCTACAATCAGAATCAACAATACCGGCATCATTAGCTTGCTGACTTTCTCTACCCCTTTTTGCACACCTAGCATAACAACTACTGCGGTAAGGAGAATGAAAATTGCAAAAAACAACATCGGTGATCCGGCATGACCGATAAAGTTAGAGAAATAAGAACCGTCACCGGCCGCACTTGCTCCAGAACCAGTTGTAAATATCACCAGATATTTCAGCACCCAACCTCCGATCACACAGTAGTAGGGAAGGATAATTACCGGAATCGCTCCTGCTAGCCAACCAAGCGGTTTGAAATGACAGTTCATATCTGAATATGCCTGTATGACACTTTTTCCGGTACGCCGTCCAATGGCAATCTCTGTGGCCATCAGGGCAAAACCAAACGTAACCGCAAAGATCAAATAGACCAGAAGGAACATACCGCCGCCGTATTTCGCAGCAAGATAAGGGAAACGCCAAATATTTCCCAATCCAACAGCAGAGCCCGCAGCTGCTAAAATAAATCCCAGCTTGGATCCAAATCCGCTTTTGACTTGTGTAGTTTTTGATTGCATATGATAAAATACTCCTCTCTTTTCACTTGAAGCATGCTAATATGAAAATATCAACAAGTTCAATTTTCTGTACACCAGCACAAAAGTGCGTTCACAAAGATTTCTTTTATCACTCCTGTGAGCATACTCTATTTAGTATACACGATTTCTGTAGAATTGTCAATGAATATTATGAAAAATCACAATGAAATCCTATGGATATATCATAAAACGCCGCCCTGTTTTGCAGAGCGACGCTGTACGAAAAAGATTGATTTTATTCTGTCATTTTGCTTAAGGCAATACCGCACAAAGATTGTGCGGTATTGCCTTAAACGATTTCAGCAAGAGGAATTGTCACAGTTTTTCTGTCACCGGTTTTATTGTAAGGATAAGAAACTTCCAATTCTTTTTCCCGAACGGTAATCTGCAAATTGCCAAAGGAGCACACATTATTTCCGGAATCGTCTTTTGTCCAGACTGCCTGAGAATCCGAGAACACGGAAAACGCTTCGTCCAGCGGCAGGGAAGCCAACCGATTAAAGTTGTGATATAGAACTATGCCAGACGGCGAGGTACTGTACAAAATCACTTCGCTGTAATTTCCAAAGCTATACTGATTGACAGCAAACCCTTCTCCCATGGTATCCGGAATTGTCGTAAATGCCCATGCTCCATTATTCAGCAAAAACTCATCATTATAATCCGCATAAGTAACTTCTGCATTCTCTGCAATATTCTTGGAAACTGCAAGCATGCTGATCTGCATAACTCCGTCGCAGGATACAGGCTGTTTTTTTCGACAGGATACTGTGATTTTACGAGTGTTTTCATTTTGGGTAACCCGGAACACAGTTCGACTGGTGCCTGCAATATCATCATCTACAGATAAGTAAAGTGCTTTTTTCTCAAAAAAGCTTTCCGGATATAATTGCAGCAATGTATCGGCTGTGATGTATTCATCTGTGATATTTGCACTTTGAAGCACCGTCCGCAATTCTTCCCTTGAAGAAATCCACTGTTTTTTCATGGAAGAAATGTTCAATACATCATAATATCGCAAGCTTGCAGAAATCTCGGTTTCTCCGACTTCTTTCCATGTTGGTTTTTTTCCGTTCCACTGCTCTATAGGAACTGCAACCCAAAGCAAGTCGATTCCAGTACCGGAGGTGCCGTCAATTTCTGTTCCACTGTAAAAAATCTCAATGTAGCCATTGTCCTGCTGCACAACTTTTTCGGGTGCATAGACTACAGAATTGCATTTTACAGTCGGACGTGCAAACAGCACATAGTCTGCAAAGAACGCATCGTTAAAATAGTCACGCAATTGCTGGGCAACTGCATTTTCATACAAAGGAGCGAGGCTATCCTCAAAGTCCTGCTCCGATGTCAGCACCATTTCCGGACGGCTGCTCAATGCACGATTCCAGCCGCTTTTGGTAACTGCTTGAATATTTTGTTCCACTGAAAGTTGACAGCTGCTTGTGTCCAATGTTTTAGAATTCCACACCGGTGCTTTTCCATTCCATTGGGACTTGGGCAAAGCAACCAAAAGCAGATCAATAGATTTTGAATGAAAACCGTTACAAAGTTCCTGTTGATAAGTGATCTGCAGCGTTCCGGTTTTATCCTGTGAAACTTCACAAATTATATTTTCATAGTCGTTTCCGTCTGGTTTTGCAACGAGATCAACAAACAGCACATGGGAAGCAAAGAACTCCGAATCATAGTATTTTTTCAGATTTTCTGTTGTTTTTTCTCCCAACAGCGATGTAATTTGTTTCTCTAATTCTTCCACAGTAGAAAAAATCAATGCGGAATCGGAACTCTTTGCTTTGTCCCAGCCCTGTTCTGTTGCTGTGGTAATATTGAACAGCATATCATACGACGGAAAAATCCAATTGGTATCCCATACAATTTCTTCACCGTGATACTGTGTTTTCGGAATCGTCACCTGAAGCAGCATTCTGCTGCCGATACCAACACAATCCATGAGCATGCCAGAACGATTCGATGCCTTTATGTGTATTTTTCCATCGGTACTATGAAAAACATCGTCAATGGAAAAGAACTCCTGTGTTCCGGCAGAAACTACCGGTGAGATATTGACCAGCAACACATGACTTTGGAAAAATTCTTCTGTATATTGATTGCAGAATGGTTCTGTGTTAAGCAGACTATTTTTGGAACCTAATTCCACGGCAAACTGTTCCCCATATGCATTCCATTCGTCCATTGTGGAAATCACTGCCGGCATAGAGTCTATTTCAGATTCATTTTTGAAATAGACATTGTGAATTGCTGTGGTAGGCGTAAGTGTTCCCTTCTGCGATGTATCCTGTTCCGGCAGGGTAGTGGTGATATGCACCAAAAATCGCAGTAGGGAAGTGGTGTCCTGCATATCGATCGTTCCAGAGGAAGAATCCTGATAGCAATCCCCATTCTGCGTCTGCTGTGCATTCAGTATAACGACACCAGCCACATATTTGTTCAGGAGAACAGCATCGTTAATGGCAATTCTTCCGTCCAAATCAATATCCCCATAGAGAGCATCAGCAGGAACTTCTTGTTTGGTGGAAGAACTGGTACTGGTTTCTGTAGAAGCAGAGGCAGTTGAGGTGGTGGTTATTGTGGTTGCGGTTTCGCTTTCCGTAGAAGTCCGCTGCTCCTGCGTTGTAGTTGCAGTAGAAACTGGTATAGATGTAGTGATTTCTGAAGTCGTTTGACTTGTGCCTTCAGTAGATTCTGTGGTTGTCTGGATTGTTGTAATTGCAGCAGTAGTTTCTGTGAAAGTATTTTCTCGCAGATAGTGCATCTCCGCATAGAATTCTCGAAACGGCTGTTCCACATTTCCACCAGTAGGCACCTTTTTTGCAATCGCATTCCAGTCTGCCTGTGTTCCGTCATAATATATATCCCGCAATGCAGTATCGGAGAAAGCATCAGCTTCCAGAACCTGAATCGAATGCGGCAAGGTCAGATTAGTCAAGGATTGGTTGTAGAAAAATACACCCTGTGCAATCGTTTCCACGCCGTCTGGCACAGAATACGAACTTTTCAGTGTGTTTTCATTTTCTGCAAGAGCATTCGGATAAGCATACAGTATTTTTTCTTCCTTGTCATAGAGCACGCCGTCTACACTGGTATACGCCGGATTATGCTCATCAACTTCGATTCTCTGCAAATCTGCACACGCTTGAAAGGCAATTCCGCCGATCTGGGTGACACTCTCCGGAATATAAATAGAAGTTAACTGACTCGAAAAGAAGGCCCCTTCTTGAATCGTCGTTACCGGCAGACCGTCAATGGTATCCGGCAGCACAATGTCTGTTTCATCTGCACGAAATCCGGTAATCTCCACATAGGTATCATGTTTGTTGTATTTCAGTAATACAGCATCTGTTGCTGTTATATCAGAAATAGCCGTTGTTTCTAGTGCAGCGGCAGTCATGCTGCTGATGGGAGCAACCTGTACAAGCATTGCACCCAAAACCGCAAGTGCGATCCATTTTTGTTTCATCTTGCTTTCCTCCATTCATGTGATTTTTCAGTTGAATTTGTGAATGGCATCTACCAGTTCGCTGCCCGTAAAAGTAAGCGGGTTATTGGCATCCGAATTAAAGTATACGCCGTTTTTCCAATAGAATTCCGAGTATCGAACATATGCTCCGTCAGGCACCGCATCTCCGCCATCATTCAAGAAATATAGGAGCGTTTCTCCGACTTTAGGAAGTGATATATCTCCATTGTTCTCAAACAGACTGGTTTCTGCTGCCTGCTCTGCCGTCATATTCCATTGTTCCGGTGTTTCTCCTATATAGGAAAGATATTCCGTCATTGGCATATAACCGCCCTTTATATAAATTGAAATGCAATCTCCGTAATGCAACTCTTTTGCCGAATCAAAAACCATTTCCAGTTTGACATCAACTTGAATCCACGGCTGTCCCTGAATACTGGTATAAGTTACAGCATTTGTTGTGCCGAGTACAATCGTATCCGATTTTGCAATCAGATCTGAAAGTGTGTCAAATGTTATACCTACTGAGGCAACTTCCCAAACGTGTTTTGCAACTGTATAACTGCATGGCGGCTGTACCGTATAATCTTTTGTTTGCATGGGTTCACAGGAATCAGCACGCGTTGTGACGGTCTGTATATCATTTTTGCCATCTATATAGCGTGTTGTTGTCTGTGCAGCAGTCGTATGCTCTGATGCAACTGCTGTTGATGCAAGGGGAGTGGTCATCTGCTTTGTGCCAGTCGTTGTTCTTTTCCGTGTGGTAGTATATGCAACAGAAGTCACAACTGCTTTTGCTGTTGTCATATCAGATCTTCTTACAGTTGAAACCGCCATTGTAGTTTGCTTGGAATCCGAAGTCGATTTTTCCGGTACTTGGTGAGAGGTGGTATGTTTGGATACTGTACTGGTTGAACTTGACAGAGTATTTTCTGCGGTTGCTAAAACTGTTTCAGCAGAATTTTTTTCACCGGTAGTAACTGTTGTTCGTGTTGTTTCTGCCGTAAATGATGTCATTGATTGTGAAGTCACAGTCGTTGTTGCCGGATCTATCCAGGCTGTTGTTGTGGTTTCCTGCGGCGGAACAACCTCGAGTTGATCTCTGGAATCGAAAAACTCTTGATACGCACCATACCCGATACCCAGTACCGCAGCTGCACAGAACACCATTGCAGACTGTCGAATCCACTTCGGATACCGCTGAAAAAAGAGGGGAGTGGCGGTATCTTGTGATTGTTCAGCCTGTATTTGCTGTAGAAACTGTGCTTTTCTTTGAGGAGCAGGCGGTTCAAAACAGTCTTGCAGTGCCTTTTTATATTTCCGTTTCATACCCGTCTGCCTCCTTTCCAAAATGTTTTCGCAGTTTTGCCAGTATGGCTTTCAATTTTCGATGCAGTGCAAAGCGGGATATTCCGTACAGCTGGCTCATCACCACGACAGGCACTTCATTGACATAGCGGAGCAGGATCAGTTCCCGTTCTTCCGCTGTCAATTCTGAAAGAGCATTTCGCAGTGCTACATGTGTGATAAAATCATCATCTTGTACAGAAACAACCGGCATATTTTCCTCACTGAGGGGTTCGGCAGAGGGCTTGCGGTATGTATCAATACAAAGATTTCTTGCAATTACATACAAATACTGCAATTCTTTTCCGGTACTTTGATACTGCGGATGCTGATAGTATCTCAAAAATGTTTCCTGCGTCAAATCTTCTGCAAGTTCCTGACATCTGGTATGAAAAAAACAATATCGATAGATCTTGTCATATTGCTGCGACAGATTCATAGGCACTGCATCTCACCCCTCTCATTGGCATTAACGTTTGAACTGGAAAAATGTGCGTTTAAATTTGTAAATATTTTTTGAACTATAAAATTCTATGACATATCAGAATGTATTTCAACGGTGCTATTCATTTTTTATGTGAATATACTCTATATCATAATCCCCAGTATACCATAATTTTAGCAAGTTTGCAAATTTGCTGTTTTTCTGAAAATGTATTTTGAACAGCTGGACAATCCCCAAAAATTGTGCTATAATAAAAAAGGCGGGATTTGTCCTGCCGGATTTTATCGAAAAGGGAGTCTTACAAATGAGAAAAAATTTTGGAGCACAGACATGGATGTATCCGATGCCGGTTCTCATCGTTGGCACCTATGATGAAAACGGAAGGCCCGATGCCATGAATGCAGCTTGGGGCGGCATTTATGAAACCAATCAGATCATGCTTTGCTTGAGTGAAAACCACAAGACGACAAAGAATATTCGAGCAAAGGGTTCTTTCACAGTCAGCTTTGCAACTGCGGATACGGCTGTTCCGGCTGATTATGTGGGTTTGGTTTCCGGAAATAACACACCGGATAAAATGGAAAAGTCCGGTCTACACGCAGAAAAGAGTGCTACAGTTGATGCTCCGCTGTTTCAGGAATTCCCGATGGCATTGGAGTGCAAGCTGGTAAAGTTCAATGAAGACGGCATTGTTGTCGGCGAAATTGTCAATGCTTGTGCTGATGAGCGTGTGCTGGACGAAAATGGAAAGATTGATACTGACAAGGTAAATCCGATTGTTTTCGACAGCGTTGCTCACACCTATCGCAAACTGGGTGAAAAAGTTGGCACCGCATTTTCTGACGGCAACCAGCTGAAATAAAAACATATTCTAAGTCAAATCTAAAAAGCAAAAATCACGCAGTTTCAAAAAGCTGCGTGATTTCTATGCGATAGCGATACTATTGAATTTACCACATCAGAGAAGTGAGATCGTCCAGAATACAACCAGCAGCTTTGACTGCCTTACCGGCATTTTTTCGAATGTCATGCTTCTGTTTAGAGGTTGCCTTGGACATCATATAACAAACTGTTCCTACAGTTGCGCCAACTGTAACCCCGCGAACTACAGATTTTACGGTCATTTTTGCATACTCCTTTCCGCATTTTCATTTTTCAGCGATTTCTGCTGCATGCTTATTATGCGAAAAGAAGACTGCATTTATCCCTGTATATCCATTCCACAACTGGAAAAGAGAGGGCTTTTATGAAATTATCACAATTGAACATCGTTTTAGTCGAACCGCAAATTCCGCAGAATACCGGAAATATTTCCAGAACCTGTGCCGTTACTGGTGCAAGGCTGCATTTAGTAGAACCTCTTGGATTTACGGTGACAGACAAGCACCTCAAGCGTGCGGGGTTGGACTATTGGGACAAGCTGGACTTGACATATTACACGAACTGGGAGGACTTTTGCGACAAGAATCCGGAAGGGGAGAGGTATTTCTTCACAACAAAGGGCAGACATATTCACAGTGATGTTTCTTATCCAACAGATAAACCTGTGTATCTGGTATTCGGCAGAGAAGACAAAGGACTGAACGAATCTCTGCTAGTACAACATCCGGACACCTGTGTTCGCATTCCTATGCGAAATACCCTTCGCAGTCTGAACCTTTCCAATTCCGTGGCAATTGCAGCATATGAAGTATTACGGCAATGGGAATATCCAGAGTTATCTGTAGAAGGCGAACTGACACAGTTTACATGGGAATAAAATACTTTGAAATTGATATAAAAACAACGGGCAAGTTACATGATTATTGTAACTTGCCCGTTGTTTTAGCAATACATATCAATGTTATGTATTAGTAATTCACTCTGGATTTGTAATATCTGTATTCTCTGATTTCGATTCATGATCTTCATTGTTTTCCTGCTCAGCTTGACTTTGACTGTTTCTTTCAAAGTGTGCCAGAGGCGAACTGTCTGTCGCATGTTTCAAAATCTGATTGGACAAATGGGTGTAGATCTCTGTTGTAGAGGTGCTTGCATGTCCCAATACTTCTTTTAGCGTCAATGCATCAACATTTCCGTACTGATACATCAGCGTTGCCGCAGTATGCCGCAACTTGTGGGTAGAAAAGCCTTGTCCGCCAAGATCTGCCTGTGCCAACGCAGTTTCTACTACTTGCTGCACACGCCGTTTGCTGATCCGTGTATGCCGCTTGCTCAGGAAAACAGCAGTTTCCGCAGAGCCCTCAGGCAACTCACGAACTTGTAAGTACGCGTGAAGTGCGTCCATACAGGCTTCATTTAAGTACACCATGCGTTCCTTATTGCCTTTGCCCAGCACACGCATTTTGGCTTCCTTGAAGTTGATGTCTGAAAGATTCAAACCCACCAGTTCGCTAAGCCGTATTCCGCAATTCAAGAACAATGTCAATATGCAATAATCCCGTTCTGGATATGCAGAATTCAAAGATTGCAGCAATTGCTGGCTTTGTTCCAATGTCAAATATCGCGGCAAAGCTTTTTTCGGCGATGGCAGTTCCAATTGCTCAGTCGGGTCTTGCGAAATCAATTTCTGATGTTGGCAGAGATAGCGGAAAAAGCTACGCAGTGCAGAAACTTTTCGGCCGCGGGCACGATCATGATTTTCACGTTCTTCTGTAACATAATACAGATAGTTATATAAGTCCTGCAATGTCACAGATTGCAAAGCAGATACGGACATATCTTTGATCGGAATCTGCTGCAAGTCGTTGATGTCCTGAAACTGCGGCTCACGCATCATGCGAAGATACTTCAGAAACAAACGAATGTCCAGATAGTATTCCTGTACCGTACGGCTGGACAATGATTTCGTTACAGTGATATATAAAATATAATCCAGAAAAAAATCAGGGCACTGTTTGCGATCAATTTCCAAAATAATTGCCCTCCCCTCGTAATTGGGTCCTCTTAATTGCACCAAATTTGTATTTGGTGCAATTACATATTAGCATTTCCCTGTCATATTTCGGCTCATTGCAAATATGCCTGCAGCACTTGTTCTGCACAACGAATTCCGTCTACTGCCGCAGATGTGATTCCACCTGCGTATCCGGCTCCTTCGCCGCATGGATACAAACCAGCCAGCGACACTGACTCACAGTTTTCGTTCCGAACAATGCGTACAGGCGACGAACTGCGGCTTTCTACGCCGGTCAATACTGCATCTGTTTCTGCAAATCCATGAATCTTACGATTCATGGCTGGAATTCCAAGTCGCAAAGTTTCTGCAACAAATGCCGGTAAATATTCATCTGGTGAAATCCAATTGACACCCGGCTGATACGTTGGTTCAATTTTTCCGCAACCAGTCGCGGCGTGTTTTTGCAAAAAATCGCCAACACAGCAAACTGGTGCATAATAATTGCCGCCGCCAGCTTGAAATGCAGTTTCTTCCAGTTTCTGTTGAAACCGCATTCCGGCTAATGGGTGTGAATCCTGCAACTCTGCCGCGGAAACACCGACCAGTAAAGCACTATTGGCATTTCTGCCATTTCTAGCATAATTACTCATACCATTGACAACCAGTCGATGTTGTTCTGAAGATGCTGCAACGACTTCCCCACCCGGACACATGCAAAATGTGTACAAGCTATGTTTATTTGGCAAGTGCACAGCCAGCTTATAATCTGCAACCGGCAGTTCCGGCGGAGAGGCTTCCCTGCCGTACATGGCATGATTTAACCAATCCTGCGAATGCTCGATTCGCATACCGACTGCAAAATTTTTTTGCATCATAGAAATGTTCGCATTGTACAGCATTTCAAACACATCTCGAGCACTATGCCCCACAGCAAGAATACAGTGAGAGGTAAGGATTTCTGTCGTTTTTCCGTCCTTTTGGTACTGTACAGCTGTCAGCTTGCCATTTTTCTGTACCAGCTTTTCCATGTGAGCCTGAAAGAGGATCTCTCCGCCGTATCGTTGAATTATTTTCCGCATTTCTCGCACGACATGTACCAGCTTATCCGTTCCGATATGCGGTTTTGCTA
>ERZ773186.1496-NODE-1496-length-19404-cov-6.307975_pt1 | contig 19404 bp, 19 predicted proteins | sample MGYA00581000_ERZ773186 | MGnify/ENA primary metagenome ERZ773186 (study PRJEB29015, sample SAMEA2737752) | human gut metagenome | biome: human gut; feature: human-associated habitat; material: faeces | place: China | collected 2012 ...
TTTTTCATCTCTAATTAATATTCACTTTTTAAAAGATCAATTATGCTCATCTCTAATTATACTAACGTTATTAATATTTTTACCGAAACATTATAACACTTATTAAATTACTTATTTAAAAGCTTTTTACTATACTCTAAACTATATTTTTTAAATAGATTTACAGATGGAGTAAGATATCTATTTTTTAAAGTTGCCAAATAAATAAATCTTTCATGCTCAGGATTTATTATTGGTAATACTTTAACATTATAATATTTTAAAGATGATATTCTTGGAACAACTGCAATTCCATAATTTATTTCAACTAATCCTGCAACAGCATTATCTTCTTCTACCTCACATATAGTATTTGGAACAATATTTACCTCCTTAAATAAATCCTGTATAATCGATCTAATTCCACTTTTTTCACTAAAACCTATAAATGGATAACTAGCAACTTCTGTTAAATCTACAGATTCATTTTTTGCTAAAGGATGTTCATTTGATACAATAAGTACTAACTCCTCATTAGCAACTGGAATAAAGTCTATATCTGGCTCATCTTCTACCATTGAACAGAATACCATATCAAACCTTTCTTGTTTTAATCCCTCAATAAGGACCTTTGTAGTGCCCTGCCCAAATAAAAATTTTATATCTTTATTTTTATCAATCTCTGTAAAATCCTTAATAAGATGTGGTATAAACCTTGGACCTAATGTATAAATATATCCTAACTCTATAGTTCCTGTAGACACATTAGTTAATTCTCTAATCTTTTTTTCTCCCTTTTCTAACTCACTTAATGCTCTATCTACATATTCAAAATATATCTTTCCGTATTTAGTTAATTTAATATTTCTTCCTTGCTTTTCAAATAAATAAGTTCCTAAATCTTTCTCTAATGTTGACATTGCATGACTTAAACTTGGTTGTGTTATTGATAATTCTTCTGCAGCTTGGGTATAATGCTCTAATTTTGCTAATACTCTAAAATAACTTAAATGATTTAAATTCATAGTTGCTCCTTTTTATTTATATATTTTGTTTGATAAAATACAAACTAATATTTTTTTATTTTTTCTATTAAACACTTAAATATTATACCATATCTATAGTTTTTTTCTATAAATAAACAAAAAAATATGTATTAGAATAATTAAAACTTATATATTACAATTTATCTTGTAAATTAAATAGATTATTCATACATAAAAATGTTAAATTTTTATCAAGAAGGAGTATTAAAATGCAAAATACGCTTACTAAAAATAAGTATATGCCAACGGCATTATCTATGTATATAAATTATTTTATACATGGTATTGGAGCTATCATATTAGCTCAAAATATTGATTTTTTAATGGAACAATTAAATACTAACAAAGCAGGAGTATCATATGTTATTTCAGCACTTGGATTAGGTAGATTAATAGTTTTATTTGTATCTGGAGTATTATCAGATAAATATGGTAGAAAACCTTTCATACTATTAGGTATGGGAACTTATGTGTTATTTATGGGTGGTATATTAATTAGTACTAATGTTACTATGGCATTTTTCTTTGCTTTATTAGCTGGTATGGCTAATTCATTTATGGATTCTGGTACTTATCCTGCATTAACTGAATGTTTCCCTAAAGCTTCAGGAAGTGCTAACGTTGCAATTAAAGCATTTATTTCTGCTGGACAATTCATATTACCATGGATAATAAGCTTCTTAATTGCTAATAACCTTTACTACGGATGGTCATTTATATTCTGTATTTCAGTATTTGTAATTAATGGATTATTCATACTAAAACTTCCATTCCCTGATTTCAAAGCTGAGCCAAAGAAAGAAAATGTTGTTGAAGAAAAAGTTGAAGCTAAAGTTAAAGCAAACTTCTGGATTGAAGGTATTTGCTTAATCTTAATTGGATTTACTGCTACTGCTACATTCCAAGTAATTGCAAACTGGTTACCATCATTTGCAAGAGAAGTTGCTGGTGTTGAACAAACTGTTTCACTTAAATTAATAAGTATTTATAGTACTGGATCAATAGTATCTGTATTTGTTACTTCAATATTAGTTGCTAAGTGGATTAAACAAGTTAGATTTACATTTGTTTACCCATTAATTTCATTAATAATGTTAACTATTCTTTGGATGTTCCCAAGTACAACAACTTGTATAATTGCAGCATTTGTAATAGGTTTCTCTGCTGCTGGTGGTGTATTACAATTAGCATTAACTTCAATGTCAGAATTATTCCCAACAAGCAAGGGTAAAATTACTGGTATAGTATTTACTTCTTCAAGCTTAGCTTCTACTATAGTACCAAGTATCACTGGTATATTAGCAGATATAAGCTTAAGCCATGTAATATTATTCGATATGGGAATAACAACTTTAGGTGTTGTATTAGCACTTATAGTTAATATTAGATATAACATAGTAAAAAAATATGAGTTAAAAGCTTCTAAAAATGTAGCTTAATAAATTAAAGGAAATTGTACCAAAATACAACTTCCTTTTTTATTTAGCTTTAATCAATATTTTAAATTTTTATTATTCTAAAACTTAATAGCTTTAATAAATATATAATATAATAATAAATTAAGGAGCTATTAAAGTGTATAAAATTGAAATTAAGGATTTTGGTGAAAATAAAATTTCTATTTGTAAAGTGATACCTCACATAAATTATAAGGAATTATACACCTTAGTGAAGCCTTATACAAATGAACTTCACCTTTCCTTTTCACTTCCTAATGATTGCCCTAATGGAAGCACTTGGGGTAATATTTATGCTAATGATAAAATTATTGGCCAAATTAAAATGTGTTATATTCATATAAAATAATTTAACTAAAAATTTTAATGCTATATAACCTTACATATAAGCCATAAAACTTAATAAAAAATCCCCTAAATATAACACAATATATTTTAAAATAATTTTTTTATCTTAATTATATTGGTTAAATAACGGGGATTTTTTATTGATATTAAATTATTTTACTTGTCTTACATTCCATTTTATAAATAATATAAGACCTATATTAAGCATTGCAGCTATTAAAAGAATTACTCCTATTGGCATTCCCATATCAATAACCTGTCCAAATAGCAATTGTCCTGGTGCAACACTTATAGTTGCTATTGCTGTTGAAAAAGCAGATACACGCCCTAACATATCACTAGGAACTTGTTTTTGTATAAATGTTAATGTTAATACATTAGATAAAGCTAATGATAACATTATTGCTAATCCACTAATTGCAAATATACCTGCTAAAGCATAAGTGTTTAATTTTATAAATCCTAATATAGACATTATAATAACACCTATAATCATAGGAAAATATGTATAATGCACTTTTTTTATAGAAAACATATTAGGTTTTACACTAATCCAAAAGCCACCTAATATCATTCCTAAAACACATATTCCTTCAACAATTCCATAAACTTCAGAAGATAATCCTAAAAATATATTTATGAAATATGGTGCAACTATTGATAATATAGGTACTAAAAAAATATTACATAATGCATAAGAAGCTATAATTCCAAGCACAACCTTTTTTTCTTCTTTTAAATAAATAAAACTTTCTTTCATATCTATAAAAGATTTTTTTATAAAACTTAAGGATAATATTTTTTCATCATTGACATCAACTGATATTTCATCATTTAATATTGATTTATTATCTTTTACATCTGGAATATCTAAGAACATTTCCATAATAGCTGATATTAAAAAGCTAACTGCATTTATAATTACTATTACCTTAATTCCTAATAATCCATAAAGTAATCCTGCTAATATTGGTCCAGCAAAATTTACTATTGATCCAACTTGATTTATTATTCCATTTGCAGAAGTTAATTTTTCCTCCTCTACTATTTGAGGAATAGATGATGTAACTGCTGGTGCATATAATGTAGCACATATTGATAATATAAACATCACTCCTGCAACTATTAATTCATGATCATGCCCTCTTAATAAGATAATTGCATAACCTCCAATTAATATAGAACAAACTAAGTCCAAATAAACCATTATCTTCTTTCTATTTATATTATCTGAAAGCCTTCCTGCAATAGGTGCAAATAATATATAAGGTATAGTTGATATTGCTAATATTCTTGCAAAGGCTGCTGTACTACCTGTAAATTCTAATAAATATAATGACATACTAAACCTTTGAATTGCATTACCAAACAAGGAAATAATTTGACCTATAACTATTATTATGAAGTTTTTATTTTTCATTTTTCCCCCTGAATAAGTCATATTCCATACAAATTGGATATTGCCCATCTTCACTTATTGTAAGATTTGCATCTATTCCATATATCTCTTTTAAGTTTTCTTTATTAATTACATCTAATGGTCTTCCTTGACATATAATTTTACCTTTTTTTAGTCCAATTATATTATCTGCAAATCTACAAGCATTATTAAGTTCATGAAGTACTATAACAACTGTTATATTCTTTTCTTTATTTAATTTTTGAAGAACCTCTAATACTTCTAATTGATAAGACATATCTAAATAAGTTGTAGGTTCATCTAGCATTATTATTTCAGTTTCTTGAGCTAAAGTCATAGCAATCCAAGCTCTTTGTCTTTGCCCTCCAGATAAGTTTTCAACACCTCTATCTGCAAATTCACTAAGTCCTGTTTCTTCTATTGCCCAATCAATAATTTCCTTATCGTAACTAGTAAGACCACCTATCATTTTTTGATGAGGAAATCTACCAAAAGCAACAAGTTCTCTTACTGTAAGTCCATCTGGACAAACTGGTCCTTGTGGCAAAAATGCAACTTCTTTTGCTATATTTTTTTCTTTTACCTTTTTGATATTTTTATTATTAATAAAAATATAACCATTTGTAGGTTTATTAATTCTAGCTATAGTTTTAAGTAGTGTTGATTTACCACATCCATTTGCACCAATTATTATACTTATTTTTCCCTTAGGTATAGATAAACTCATATCTTCAATTATAGTATTGTTTTCATATCCTACCCTTAAGTTCTTTACACTAATAGCTTCCATGATTATTTCTCCTTCATCATTAAATAAATAAAATATGGTACTCCAAATATAGATACTGTTATTCCTACTGGAATTTCAATTGGAGAAAATAAATTTCTTGAAATTGAATCTGCAAGAATTACTATAATAACACTTATCATTGCAGATACTATTATAACTTTTTTATGATAAGGTCCAACTAACTTCCTTGCAATATGAGGAGATATAAGACCTAAGAATCCTATATTACCTGCAAAAGCTGTTGCTGTTCCAGCTAAAATAACGGCAAAAGTTAAAAACTTTTTTCTTTCCTTTTCTAAATTTAAACCTAGTGATATTGCAAGTTCATCAGAAAGATTTAATACATCTAACTTTTTATGGTTTAATAAAACTATGATAAACATTAAAGTTACTATTGGAATTATTACCTTTGCATAACTCCATCCAGATCCCCAAAGACTTCCTGATGTCCAAACTAAAATCCTATTGTAATCTCCAACGCCACCTCTAAAAGTAAAAAATGTTATAAAAGCATTAAGTCCTGCATTTAATCCAATTCCAATTAGTAAAAGTTTTTTAGGCTTTATCCCTTTTCTACTAGACATCATATATATTACGAATGCCGTAACTGCAGCTCCTATTATAGCTATTACAGGCAATACAAATATAGATAATTGTCCAAGTTCACTATAATATGCTCCAGTTGAATATGTAATAAATAATACTGCTGCAACTGCAGCTCCAGCATTTATACCTATTATCCCTGTATCCGCTAAATCATTTTTTGTTATAGTTTGAAGAATTGCTCCTGCTGTTGATAATGCAATTGCCACAAACATACCAACTAAAAGCCTTGGAACCCTAATAGTTAATATTGCTGTATTTTGAAGTTTTGTTCCATTTCCTAAAAGAGTATTAATAACTTCCATAGGTGAAACTTTATATGTCCCCCAACATAATGTAACCATAAAAGAGACTATTAATAAAATAAGTAAAACTGATATAGCTAATTTAAATTTTCCCTTATTCATTATCCCCTCTCCTTTCTAGCCACTGATATAAAGAATGGTATTCCTATTAATGCTGTAAACACTCCAATTGGTGTTTCATAAGGATTAAATATCATTCTTGCTGCAACATCTGCAAATGTTAAAAGAACTGCTCCAAGTAAAAATGAGCATGGAATATTTCTTCTATAATCCTCACCTAATAACTTTCTAACTATTTGAGGAATTATAAGACCAACAAAAGCTATATTTTTCCCAACTGTAACTGCTGCTGCGCACATTGGTATCATAACCATAAGAGTAATAAATCTTATTTTTTCTGGATTTTCTCCAAGCCCAATTGCAACATCATCACCTAAGTTTAATATATTTATTTTTGGTGATAAGAATATTGCTATAATAAGTCCTATAACTCCTACTACAAAAATTAATTTAAAATCTGCCCAACTTGCATTTCTAAATCCACCTGATACCCAAAATCCTATCATTTGAGATTGATTTGATAAAAGACCTATTACTGTAGTTAAAGAAATGAAAAATGTACTCATTGCTGTTCCTGCTAAAAGAATCTTTGCAATTGAATTATTATTTGCCTTTTTTGATATAAATCCTAAAACTATAACTCCTGTTAATAATGCTCCTATAAAGGAAGCTATCATTACATTTTGAGTTGTTATTCCTATTCCTGTTGCATAAAAAATTGATATTACTAAAGTTGCTCCTTGGCTTATTCCTAATATAGATGGTTCAGCTATTGGATTTCTAGTAACACCTTGAATCATTGCACCTGTTACTCCTAAAACTCCTCCAGTAAATAATACACAAAGTGCCCTTGGAATACGTACATCTCTAACTAACATAAGTTCTAAAGTTTCATTATAATTAAAAATACTATTCCAAATATCTGAAAACGTAATATGGACTGACCCTAGCCTAATGGCTAAAGTCAATCCTCCTACTAAGAGTAACAAACTACAAATTACAAATATTATTGTACGTTTATTACTTTGTTTCATTTAACATGTCACCTATTTCATCTACTAATTTTTCTCTTCCAATTGGGCTATATCCTTGGTTAAAGTATGGTGATGATTCTAGTATTACTACATTACCATTTTTAACTGCAGGTAAGTTGTTCCAAATGCTGTTTGCTTCTAATTGAGCTAAATCTTCATCTGTTGCTATTGCAAATATATAGTCAGCTTTAATTGCTGCTAATCCTTCATAAGTTACAACTGGTAAACTAATGTCAGTTTGTTCTGGCATTCCTTCTGGCTTAGCTAATCCCATATCCTTATATAATACATCACCAAATCCTGCACCATCAAAAACAAAGAATTGTCCACCACTAGCTAAGAATGAAAGATACGTTGTATCGTCACCATATTTAGCTTTAATTTTATCTCCAGCATCTTTTGCTTTAGCTTCATAATTAGCTATCCATTCATTAGCAACATCTTCTTTACCAAATACTTTTCCTAAAGCTCTAACATCATCTTTCCAGTTTAAAGCTTCTAATTGAATCATAACTGTTGGAGCAATTTCACTTAATGCATCATACATTTTTTCTTGAACTGTTGATATAACTATTAAGTCTGGATTTAAGTTCATAACTGCTTCTACATCCATAGTATCTTGCATGCTATATCCTAATATTTTTGCTCCACTTAATGTTTCTTCTAAATATGAAGGGAATTTAGTGTAATCATAAGCATCACTATTTGCAGTTCCTACAACCTTATATCCTAAAATTGATAAAATATCACTATTTCCACTTAAATCTACTATTCTTTTAGGATTTGCTGGTATTTCAACTTCTCCTCTTACATCTGTAACCGTAACAGTATTTTCAGTAGTTTTATCTTCATTTGTTGTATTATTACTTGCACATCCAACAAACATCATAGCTGTCATACAAGTTGCTACTATTGTTTTTAATATTCTCTTCTTCATTATGTACCTCCATGTATTTTATAATTAACTTCTATTTATCTCGTCGACTGTAAGTTGATTGTATATGAGAGTCATTCTCATTTCAACTTTTGCACCTAATTTGATAATTTTATCATCTTATTAAATAATTTTTAAAAATTACTACTTCAATTTAAATTAGTATTTCCATTCCTTTTATAAATAATTATTTCATTTAAATCAAAAACACATGTGCATTAATTATTTTTATGTTATATTATTGAATAATCTAATTTAATAAGTATTGAGGTATATTATGATTTCTAAAACAACAAAAGATTTTCAAAATGAAGTTTTAAATAATATGACTTTTAAACCTTATAAGACTGAAAATTATACAATTTATAAAAATGAAAACAAACCTGAACTTGGGTATTTTATTAAATATAGTAGAGAAGGATATTATGATTTTGGAATAGGTGACTATACTATTCCTGTAAATTTCTCTATATCTTTCGAACATCATGAACATTTAATGAGATTTGGTACTGTCTACACAGGAGAAACACAATTTGAAATTGAAGATAATCCTGTTTCTTCCTTTAGTCCCTCTTCTTTTTTTGTATCTGAAAAAGGAATAAAAGGAAAGCAAACTTGGAAGAAAGGTCAACATCTTCATGGTGCAGAAATAACAATTTATAAAAAGTACTTTGATGAAATAATAAAACCAAGTTTTCCAAAAGCTATAGATTTTGATAATTTTATTGATAATTATACTTATAGATATTTACCACTTGAGATATCTTCTATAATTCAAAAACTAAGAAGTATGTGCGAAGTTGATAAAATAACTCCTATTTATTTAGAAAGTAAAATACTAGAGTGTATTGCATTACTTTATAATGAAATACACTCTTCTCCCGAAAATGTTTTTACTAATCAATTAAATTATGGAGAGATAAAAATAGGAAAAGATAGATATATTACATTAACTGCATCAGATGCACATGCAATACAAAAAGCCCATGATATATTAACGGAAGAAGCCTGTAATCCACCAACTATTAAAGCTTTAAGTAAAATGGTATTTTTAAATGAGCAAAAATTAAAGGCTGGATTTTCAGCAAAATATCATATGTCTATTAGTGAATATACTAATTCTATTAGAATGACAATGGCTGAAAACTTATTGTCTACTACTGACTTAAGTATTGATGAAATAGCTAAACAACTTGGCTATAATTATAGTTCTAATTTTGTAAAAATGTTTAAAAAGACACATGGAAAGACCCCCTTAGCCTTTAGAAAACTTAAAAATTGATATATTTATTTCATATATTTTTTATTAAATTAGTTATTATTGATATATAACCTTCAATGTTATATTAACATATTAATTTTATGACAAAATCCGTATATAATAAAAAAATATATGGATGGTATAAGCATAATAGTAAAAAATTTAGCTTAATATATGAAAAAAGAATAAGACAAAGATTGTTTTAATCTCTTCTACAATTGCTTTAACTAGAATATTGAAGATGTAGAAAAAAATCTTTCTACATTCTTCTTAATACCTACTATTATTATATTCAAGTATAAATTCAACTGATTCAATCGCTTCATTAAAATCAGTTACTTCAATTGTCATTGATGGTTTATCACAATAACCATCTACTAATTTTAATACTTGTTTTACATTAATATTTCCATTTTCAAATCCATTATGACTATCTTTTTTACCATAATTATTATTTAAATGTAAATGTCCAATTTTATCTCCCAATAATTTAATTATTTCTTCTAAAGATTGATTAGAATAACAATTAGCATGACCTATATCTAAACATATAGAAAAAATATCATTATTTACTTTATCAACAAGCTCTTTTAAAACTGATATATCTTTATCGTACATATTTTCAATATGTATCTTTACACTTTCATCCTTATCACTTAAGAACTCTTTCCAAAATTCTAAGGAATTGTTTATATACGCTTCCTTAAAATATATGTCTTCATAATAACAAGAATGAAATACTATTCTATCTGCACCTAACTTTTTTGCAACATCGTATGCTTGATTGTAACGTGTTAAGGTTACTTGTTTTATTAGCTTATCAAAACTTGCTGTATTTAAATCTAAAAATGGTCCATGTATAGATAAAGGTCTATCTTTTATTAAACTCCCCATATCATCACAATATTCTTTTATACCATTATCATTTTTATCTAAATTATAACCTACTCCAAACTCAACTACTTCTAACCCTATATCATATGTATCTAATATATTCTTAATATTCTCCTGCGAGAAAAGTTGTGATATATATATTTTTCCCATAACATTTACTCTCTCTTCAATTTAATTTTTATATTATTTCTTCATATTAATTTTTATATTATTTCTTCATATCATTAATAAACTATAATTAATTTTATATAAATAAAAGGTAACTATCAACAAATTAATTTATTGATAATTACCTTTTTACATTTTATTTTATATTATAGTACCCCTATTCTCTTAAGTGTATCAGTGATATGTCTACCTTCATCAACACCTTCGATGCTTCTTCTAGCTCTAACACTATCACCAATGTTGACAACTTCAACATTAATTCTAACAAATTTTTCTTGTAGCTCTGACATTAATGGAGAATATGCTCTCATTCCTAAACATACAAATCCATAACCAAAGTTAATTTCTTCATCTACTCCATCTTTATTAACTATAAAGCTATTATCTTTAATTTCTAATAATGAAGTTTCAACTCTTACATCTACTTCTTTCTTCTTAAGCATAGTCATAAAATCAAGCTTAGTTATTATATCCATTCCATTTCCTACAGCTGGCATTCTTTCAACTATAGTAACATGAGCACCTTTGTGAGCGAAATATTCAACTACATCTAGTCCAACAGCTCCTCCACCAATAACTCCTATTTTCTTTCCTTCTAAGTTCATTTCATTGAACTTTTGGATATTTTCTATTAATCCAAATTATAAAGGTGATAAGAATTGGCATAATAAGTAAGAATGTCCTCCGTGAATTTCAACTGCATCAAATCCAGCCATTTGAGCTCTTCTTGCTGCATCTGCATATTTATCAGCAATTACATATATTTCTTCAACTGTTAATGGTCTTGGAATTGCTCCACCTGTCTTTGAAGGTATATTTGAAGAAGATACTGGAGTATTTCCTTCTATTCTTCCTGGCACTGCTGATGCTCCTGAGTGATTTATTTGGATAGCAACACAAGTACCTTGTCTATGTAATCTTTTCAGTTAATCTAAATAGATTTGGCATATATCTATCATGATCTAATCTAATTTGAGTTGTTCCATTTGAACCCATTGGGAAATCAACACAAGCATTTTCTACAATTATTAATCCAGTTCCACCTTTAGCTCTCTTTTCATAATATTGAACATGTCCTTCAGTGAAATCTCCCATAGCTCCACCGTAATTTGTTCCCATTGGAGGCATAGCAATCCTATTTCTAATAGTCATATTTTTTATTGTTAATGGTGTAAAAATTTAAGACTTTCTTTTACATGAATGAAGTCTTTATTTCCATCTTGTTTATATTTAAACAACTTAAACCAAAGTGGAACAGCTCTTTTACCTACCTTCAATGAAAATTGAAGTATTACCAATCTATCATCTATTGTTGTATGATCAAATATTATATAAATTGATTTTGATTTAAATTTATATTTCTGTAATAATTTATACGCAAAAAACTCATAGAGTTTTTCAGAATTAATAGCTTTATTACCTAAAAATCTTTGCAGTCTTTTGATTTTGCTTTCTTCAGTTCCTAAAAGAGACTTTGCCTCCGACTTCCTTCAGATTCCACCTCACGATGGACACCCTTGTCCTTGGCTAGTGGTTCCCACTACCAAGCCCACAACGGACTTTCACCGTCAAGTTGTTACCCATGCTGGTCACACAATTAAAAAGGCTGTTCATACTGCCACAACCTTTTTATTATAAAATATTATTTATTTTTAGTTATATAGTCTTCTAAAGCTTCCATAGCTAAAACATAACCTTTTTCACCAAATCCACACATTTGTCCTATACAAGCTGGAGCAGTCTTAGATTCTTTTCTAAATTCTTCTCTAGCATGTACATTTGAAATGTGAACTTCTACTGTTGGAATTCCTGTATTTCCTTTAATAGCATCATGTAAAGCTATGCTATAGTGAGTGTATGCACCTGGGTTTATAACAACACCATCAAATTTTTCAAAGTAAGCTCTTTGTAAGAAATCTATCATAGTTCCTTCACAATTACTTTGAAGAAGAGTAACTTCATGCCCTCTCTTTTCTCCTTCTTCTTTTATATATTCACAAATTTCAGTAAAGCTCTTTGATCCATATATACCTTTTTCTCTAACACCTATCATGTTTATGTTTGGTCCATTTATTACCATGAATTTCATATCTATTTCCTCCTACATGCATGTATGACTTCATCTAATTTCATATTTTTATTAATTAAACACCTACTCCTGCTAGTCGTAGGTGTAAGTTCGCTTTGCCAAATTTAAATTTGGAAGCTTACTTATCTCCAAATAAGAATTCTTTCATGTGATCTATTAGCATTTCTTGTCCTGTCCAGCACTTAAATGCTTCTGCACCTTGGAATAACATCATTCCTAATCCATTAATTGTTGGACATCCAACTTCTTCTGCTAATTCTAATAATCTAGTTTTAGCTGGTTGATATACAACATCACTTACTATAAGGTCAGGTCTTAACATATCCTTTTCTATGTAAGTTTGTCCAGCGTATGGTTTCATTCCCATTCCAGTACCATTTGTAAATATTACAGAATCAGCAATTTCAGCTCTTAAAGCTTCTTTATCTTCTAATCTAAATAATTTAGCTTTACAATTTGTTTTTTCATTTATTTTCTTAACTGTTTCTTCTGCTCTTGCAAAGAACTCATCATCTTGGTTGAATATTGAAAGTTCAGCTACTCCATCTAAAGCCGCTTGAATACAAATTGCTGTTGCTGCTCCACCAGCTCAAACTATAGTCATTTTCTTACCTATAACATCAAATCCTGCATCTTTTAATGATCTCATATAACCAACACCATCAGTTATGTGTACAGTTAAAACACCATCATCATTTATAACTGTATTTACAGCTCATGCAAGTTCTGCTGCTGGAGTTAATTTATCTAAATACTTATGAATAACAGTTTTGTTTGGCATTGATACATTACAACCTCCAGCTTGCATTGCTTTTAAACCTTTTACTGCATCTTTTAACCCATCATTTCCAACTTCAAATGCAAGGTATGCATAATCTAATCCTAAATGTCTAAATGCTTCATTATGCATCTTTGGTGAACTAGTATGCTTAATTAGTGTTGCTAATAATCCTATTAATGTAGTATAACCTGAAATACAATTTTCAATTGTATTCTCTCCTTTATATAAATAGCTTATTTATTTTATCTTAAACTATTGTTAGTCATTTTAATACGTCTTAATTTTCTTAAATAAAAAATAATTAACGTTAAATATTTAACACTTAATTCTCTTTTATTATATTCCACCCCTTAATAGTAATCCAATTGATTTTTATAGTATTATTTATAGATAAAAACTATATATATTCATTATATTACATAAGTGGTCTTTATGGTTTATATTAATTATATATCTTTTAAATCAATTTATATTAACAAATTATTATAATATGTAAAAAATAATGATGAATTATTGATAATAATTTATCTAAATAATTCATCATTTATATATATTATGCTATTGATTCTTTATTTTTTCTAATCCATTTATAATATTTTTATTGGCACTCTGCCGAACAAAAATTATTACCATTCCAATAATCAACATAGTTTGTATCATAATTACACACACTACATTTTACTATTTTCTTAACCTTCATTACATTGTATTTACTCATATTTAAATCATTAAATTTCATTTTTATTGCCCCCTTAATTAAATGAATTTAAATTATTTATATATATTTTATCACTTTTGCTTTTATTTAATAATACATTTTAATAGTTTTTTTCTATAGATTTTAATTGAATTTCTTTTTAACTAAATATATATTTATAATACATGTATATTTGGATTTATTGCTTATAAATTAGGATTTTTTAATGTTCATTTATCAACTAACGGAGCTACTTCTGTAACTACTGCTACAGGAAATAACCCTCTTTTAGTAATACTTAATGCAATTCCAAATAACGTTGCTAACGTTATGACAAATAACTCAATGGTATTATCTATAGTATTTTTAGCTGTAGTTGTTGGGTTATGCATTAACACCTTAGGTGAAAAAATATTAGTTTTAAAAAACTTACTTATTGATATAAACAATATAATTAGTGTATTTTTAGGTTTTATCATAACTAAATTTAGTCCATTTGCTGTTTTTGTATTAATTACAAGAACCTTTGCTGTATATGGTTTAGATCGTTTAAAACCAGCATTAGCATACATGCTTACTGTTACAATTGCTTCAATTGTATTTTTAATAATTGCTTATCCACTATTTGTTTATTTATTAACTAGGTTAAACCCAATTACATTCATGAAAAAAGTTGCTAAAGTTGCTCTTTTAGGATTTTCAGCTGCTGCTTCTTCTGCATCCTTATCATTAAATGAAAAAACAACTGTTGAAGAACTTGGAGTTGATAAAGATATTGCATCTTTTGTACTTCCACTTGGTATGACTATTAATATGAATGGTACTGCAATAATGCAAGTAATAGCTGCAATTTTTATTGCTGCTAGCTCAGGTTATACTCTTACTATTCAAAATATAATATTAATAGCAGTTTTAGCATTAATAGCTTCTATAGGTACACCATCTGCACCTGGTTCATCATCAATAATACTTTTTACAGTATTAACAGGAATGGGGTTTAACAATGAAGCTACACTTATAGCTTATTCATTAATTATTGCTATAAACAGACCTATAGATATGCTTATAACTTGTTTAAATGTAATTGGAGATTCTGCAACTGCAATAGTTGTAGCAAATTCTGAAGGTTGCTTAAATAAAGAAATTTATAATTGTTAATATTAAAAGGAGTATCTAAACTTTAATATAGATACTCCTTAATAATATTTATTATTGTATAATATAAATATTATTATTTTTAAACTGAAAGGAGAATTATTAATGAAAGAATTAGAAACTAGAGTAGTGGATATTGATGTTGACGACATTAGAAATAAAATGGAATCTTTAGGTGCAATTAAAGTTAAATCTGAAGATCAAGTTAATGAAATATACGACTTTGAAGATGGTAGACTTTTAGATAATAAAGGCTATGCTAGGGTTAGAACTACTACTGATAGGCTTACTGGAAAAGAAACTGTATTTATGACTACTAAAAAAATGTTAAGTCAAGGTACATTTAAAGTCATGGAAGAAAATGAAACTATTGTTGAAGATGGTGAAATGGCTAAAAAAATATTTAAATCTTTAGGACTTGTTCTTCAAGAGTCCATTTCTAAATATAGAGAAAGCTATAAACTTAATGATTCTTTAATTGAAATTGATATTAATGACAAGAGCTTCTGCCCTTTCCCTTATTTAGAAATTGAAACTTCTTCTGAGGAAAAACTTGAGGAAATTTTAAAATTACTTGGATATACTTTAGCTGATACTACATCTAAGACTATTTATGAAATTCTTGCTGAAAGAGGAATTGAAGGAAAAATTAAAGGAAGATAAAGCCAATTATAAATTATAATTTTACTACTTTTATAAAAAAATGAGTATATTTAGATTTATTTTATCAAATTCTAATATACTCATTTTTTATATGTTTTACTTTATACTTCTAAATTCAAAACCTTGGCTTTGTAAATATTCAATTATTTGTGGAAGTGCTTTTACTGTTTCTTCTTTTCCATATGTATCATGCATTAATAATACAACACTATCTGCATCTGGTCCTAAAGCTTTAACACTTTCCTTTGCACATTGTACTAATTGCTCTGCATTTTTCTTTGTTCCTTCAGCATCTTTATTTAATGCATTCCAATCTACATTATAATATTGATTTTGCTCTAATGCTTCCTTCATTGCAGTACGACCTTCCCATGACCAATATCCACCAGGGAATCTGATAATTCTTGTTGAAAAATCTTTTCCTAATACTGCCTTCATTGCATTTTGGCTTTTTTCAAGATCAGATAAAATGTTTTTTACATTCATAACTCTACCTGGATATAAATATGAATAATCATGACCATATGTATGATTTGCTATTGCATGTCCTCTTTTAACTTCTTCTTTTAATATATCCTTTGCTCCTTCATTTGCATCTATTGAGCTACCTAAAACAAAGAATGTTGCTTTAATATTATATTTATCTAATATATCTAATATTTTTGGTGTATTTGTTGTTGATGGTCCATCATCAAAAGTTAAATATGCAACTTTTTTTCCATCAGTTCTAACTGGATAATGTTTTGTTCCATTTAAAAGTCCCTTTGTATTTTCAGCTACCATAACACCATCATCTGCATTAGGATCTTCTTCATAAGATAAATAACCACTATTATCTAATTTAGGTGTATCTACCTTGTCCTTATTATCTTCATTATTTGAATTGTTTTTATCTTCCTGTTCTTTTAAACTATTACTACTTGTTCCATCTTGATTTTCAACTTTTGGATTAGTTTGAAGATTATTAACTCTCTTCTTAGCAAGCTTACTTCCTAAAAATATAGCTGCTATGATTAAAACACAAGTTATTAAAATAAGGATAAATTTTTGTTGATTTTTAATTTTTCTATATGATTTTCTCTTTTTTTCCATATCTTATTTCGTCCTTTCATTTTTAATATTTATTAAAATTATAATTTTTATTTTACAAACAATCTATCTTTAATATTAATATATAATATAATACTACCTAAATTTGTTACAAAAGTATTACAAATTTTCTTCAACTTTCATAATAATTTTTTATTTTTTCTTTAAATTAAATCATGCAAAAAATATTGTATCATATTTCCCTATATTACTCTATTTTTTTCTTTTATTTTTTAATAAATTTTATTAAAAAACTACCATCACAATTGTCATATGGATGTATGAATTTTATAGTTTTAAATATTGAAATCCATTTATATACTAATTTTACTACTTCAAAAATTTATATTATCTATATACAAAAAAGATAACTAATCTTATAAAAATATATAAAAATTAGTTATCTAAATTCTTTATTATTATATTTTGTAATATTTATATATGTATTTTCTTATTTATCACCTAAGCTTTTTTCTCATTTTAAATAAATTAATTTAATTTTTATTATACAGCCTTATTACTTAATATTTTACTTAAATTTTTTATTTCATTTACTTCTGTTAAAACGCCTCTTATATTTGCAAAAATTATCTTATTATCAATTTCATTTGAAGCTTTTATATTTTCCTCTATCTTTTTAATAACTTCATTAATATTTACATTATTTATATTCGGTAACACTTTTAAATAATCATTTAAATAGCTTATATCATTATTTTCATTCTTCTTAATTCTTATTAGTGTATATAATTGATAAATATCAATTATTAAAATTCTCATTTTATTAAAATAATCTGTATAATCTTCTTTAATATAATCTGCATTATTAACTGCTAATCTTTCCTCTATCATAGTAGTTACAAGTAATAATGTATCCATTTCATGAGTACTATTGTTTTTATCTAAGCTTTCCTTGTAAACATTATTTAACATTTCATAAATAACCTGTTTGTATGTACCTAATAATTCTTCATTTGCATCCTTCATTTTTACTGGTAATACAAGTCTATTAATAATAACAGCTATTATAATACCAAATATAACAAATGTTATTCTATCCATAGTTATCATTATAGCTCCACCAGTCATAGCAGCAGTACCAATTGCAGATATTGTTGTATAAATAGTTCCATATCTATATGTTGATGTATATGATCTTAAATAACCAGCTACCATTAATATTAACATTCTAATTGTTGCATTTTTAAATATTGTAAATGATATAACTACTATAGCTCCACCAACTAAGGTTGCAAATATCCTGTCCCTTAGCTTTTTTTGTGCTAATTCATATATAGGAATTATTATTGCAAATGCCGTAAAGTATATCCACCTTCCTTCTGCAAACTTAAAATAATCTGCAATAAAAGCAGAAATAGTTATTCCTAATGATAATCTAATAGCATAAGAAAACTTCACTGATTTTGTATAAAATTCTCTTTTATGAATATTAGCCATCTTATATTCTTCTGGTATATCATTACTTGATTTTATTTTATTATAATTTTCTTTGCCCAATAATTTTAATTCTTCTAACGCTAACTTTAACCTATTAATAGTATTTAATATTCTTAATTCCACTAAATCATTTATATCTTCTCTATTATAATTATTTAGTATTTTACTTATAACATTATCAATATCTTTTAACTCATCCTCTTTACCTAAACTACGTTTTAATTCTTGTAAACAAATTTGTAAATCATTTGTAATTTTCTTATTTTTAATATTACTTTCTAATAGAATTGATAATTTTTCTAAAATTATTACTATATTTAATTTTAATCTACCTTCTTCTGTTACATAAAAATCATCTTTTCTACTATCATAAACAATTTTTCTAAAAGAGTTAGCATCACTTTTTATTGCATCATTTATTTCTTCATTACTGCCAGTATTATTTATTTTTTTTATAATATTATCACAAATACTACCTATCAATTTATTTCCAGATTTAGTAGTCTTATTTTTATTAATTGCAAATTGAATTAATATAATTCCTACTGGAGCAACTAAAAGTGAAAGCATTCTCATTGGCAATTCAGCTTTAGTAATAGGAGTAGCTAATAAAAACATATATTGTAATATAAATGGTAAATATACTGCTGTTTTCAAATTATAATAAAATGTATATGTTAATATAAAAACCCCTATAAAGTTTATTGGTATGGCTAACCAAATATTAAGGTTTGCTATATATGTAAATATACCTATTCCTAAATTTATTATAAGTAACTTAAAAAAATTTCTTCCTGGTGAAACTGTAAGATTAATTTGTGTAAGCATTAAAATTGCAGTTATTCCCATTACTCCAATAAGTATATTTTTATCTCCAAAAATCATCCTAAATGTTATTACAAATGCCATTATAAAAACATATAAAATGGTTTGTGATATAATAAATTGCTTAGTTATTTTTATTTTTCCAGCCAAAATAATATCTTCCTTTCATAATAAATATACCAAATTTAAATATTAATAATACTTTTTATATATTATTATCTTATATTTATATAATGTGTATCACAAGTTTTCAACTGCAAAGTTAGTGTTTTTTTCGAATTTCACGTTAAATATCGGCGATTAAGTTTGTAGGTCAATGCGTTAAACGATAATTTTGCAATTCTAACA
>ERZ773186.1500-NODE-1500-length-19366-cov-13.900161_pt1 | contig 19366 bp, 22 predicted proteins | sample MGYA00581000_ERZ773186 | MGnify/ENA primary metagenome ERZ773186 (study PRJEB29015, sample SAMEA2737752) | human gut metagenome | biome: human gut; feature: human-associated habitat; material: faeces | place: China | collected 2012 ...
TCAAGCACTGCAACGCCTATGCCCGCAAGGAGTGCCAGGACTGCTGGGCAAAGCTCTACTGCTCCGGCGGCTGTGCAGCCAACTCCTACCACGCAACCGGCAGTATCACCGGCGTGTACGAGTACGGCTGTGAGCTGTTCCGCAAGCGGATGGAGTGCGCCATTATGATCCAGGTGGCTCAGAATCAGGAGCTGGCTGCGCAGGGCATCGAAGTGCCCATCCAGCTGGGCTCCACCTGCAATGCCTGCGCCGACGGCGAGGCCTGCGAATAAATGACCACCCCCATCGTCGATTTTGTGCGGCGGTACGCCCAGTCCGGCACTGCCCGGCTCCACATGCCGGGGCATAAGGGGCAGAGCCTGCTGGGCTGTGAGCCGTGGGATATCACCGAGATCCGGGGGGCCGATGAGCTCTACGAGGCCGAGGGCATCATCGCGCAGAGCGAGGCCAACGCCACCCGGCTGTTCGGCACGGCCCACACCTATTACAGCACCGAGGGTTCTTCCCAGTGCATCCGGGCCATGCTCTGCCTTGCTTTGCAGGGTGCGCCCCGCACCGGCAAGCGTCCGGTGCTGCTGGCGGCCCGCAATGCCCACAAAGCCCTGCTCTATGCAGCGGCTCTGCTGGATTTTGACATCCGGTGGCTCTGGCCCGCGCCGGAGGATACCGGCGCGCTGTGCAGCTGCCCGGTAACGGTGCAGGCCCTTTCCGCCGCCCTTGAGGAGCTGGCAGGGCAGGGGAGAGCACCCTTCGGCGTTTACCTGACCAGCCCGGACTATCTGGGCGGGATGCAGGACATCGCGGCCCTCTCTGCCGTCTGCGATGCTCATGGCGTGCCCCTGCTGGTGGATAACGCCCACGGGGCCTACCTGCGCTTTCTGCCCGGCGGGAGCCGCCACCCCATCGACCTGGGCGCGGCGGTCTGCTGTGACTCCGGCCACAAGACTCTGCCGGTGCTTACCGGGGGAGCCTACCTGCATCTGGGCCCCAAGGCCCCCGTGCAGGAGGAAAGTGCCGTGCGCAACGCGCTGGCGCTGTTCGGCTCCACCAGCCCGTCTTATCTGATCCTGCAGTCTCTCGATGCCTGCAACCGGCTGCTTTCCGCCGATTACCCGGCACGCCTGCAGGAGTGCTGTGACCGGCTGGCTGCTCTGCGTGCCCGCCTGAACGCGCTGGCTGCCGCACAGGGCACGGCCCTGCCGCTGGCACTGGACGGACCCGCCCGGGAACCCATAAAGCTGACGCTGGACGCGGCAGCACTGGGCCTGACCGGGCAGGCACTGGCCGACCATCTGCGGCAAAACGGGATGGAGTGCGAATATGCCGACCCCCGCTACCTTGTGCTGATGTTCACCCCGGAAAACCCGGTGGAGGACATGGCCCGGCTGGAAGCGGCTTTGGCAGAACTCTGTGCAGGGGGCATCCCCCCGGCAGAACCCCCTGCCGAGCACCGGGAGGCGTTTTGTGCGCTGGCCCGGCAGGCGGAGCCGCGCCTGACCGTGCGGCAGGCTGTGTTTGCCCCGCAGGAGACCATCCCGGCAGGGTCTGCGCTGGGCAGGGTCTGCGCTCTGCCCACTGTGTCCTGCCCGCCCGCCATCCCCATTGTCGTCAGCGGCGAGGTGATCGGCCCGGCGGCGCTGGAGCTTTTCGCAGCCTACGGCGTGGAGACGGTCTCGGTGGTGAAACCGGAAATTTTTTGAAAAAATCAGGGCGGAGCTGCAAGAAACTGCGGCTCTGAAACGTATTAAAGATAGAACAGAGAACATAACCCCTATTCTATGCGGTAATCTGAGGTGTTCCAATGAAAATTCTTCTTGCATCAGATACATGGTCCCCAATGGTCAACGGTGTGGTGCGCTCGGTGGAGCTGCTGTACCACCAGCTGCTGGCACTGGGCCATGACGTGCGGGTGGTGACCCTTGCCCAGAATGGCCATTCCCATGAGGAAAACGGCATCCTGTATGTGGGCAGCATCAGCGCGGAGCGGGTCTACCCGGGCGTGCGGATCAGTGCGGCGGGCGCTCTGCCCATATCCCACTGGCTGGACGAGCTGGAAGCCTGGGGCCCGGAGGTCATCCATACGCAAAGCGAGTTTTCTACCTTTATGCTGGCACAGCGGGTGGCCCGCCGGTGCCACTGCCCGGTGGTACATACCTACCATACTGTCTACGAGGATTATACCCAGTACCTTTTCTTCAGTGAGCGTCTGGGCCGGATGACCGCCGAAAAGGCCACCCGCATCCTCTCGGGCTATTGCTCCCTCATGCTGGCCCCCACCGAAAAGGTGCGCGCCATGCTCAACCGCTACGGGGTCAGCTGCCCGGTGGTCACAGTGCCCACCGGCATTGACCTGACCGCCTTTGGCCCGGCGAAGGACAACGGCGAGGAAAAGGCCCGGATGCGGGCAGAGCTGGGCATCCCGGAAGGGGATACCGTCCTGCTCTCGCTGGGCCGTCTGGCTGCCGAGAAGAACCACGCCCAGCTGGTGCGCCTGCTGGCCGCGCAGCCGGAGGAAAACCGCCCGTGGCTGGTGTTCGTGGGCGACGGCCCCGCCCGGCCTGACCTGGAAGCACTGACAAAGGAGCTGAAGCTGACCGACCGTGTCCGCTTTGCGGGCATGGTCAAGCCCGATGAGGTACCCCGGTGGTACCGCGTGGGCGATATCTTCGTCAGCGCCTCTCAAAGCGAGACCCAGGGCCTGACCTACTTCGAGGGCATGGCCTGCGGTCTGCCGGTGCTCTGCCGTGCGGACCCCTGCCTGGATGGCGTGGTGGAAAACGGCCTCAACGGCTGGCAGTGGAAGGACGAAGCCGAGTTTGCATCGGCACTGAACACCATCATCTCGGACCCCGCCCTGCGCGTGCGGCTGCACCAGAACGCTCTGGCCACCGCCGCCCGCTACTCGGCAGAGCATTTCGCCCAGCAGGTGCTGGATGCTTACCAGCAGGCCATTGCGCTGAAGCAGTACGAGTCTGAACACAAAAGCATCCTCAGCTGGGTGTGATCCCAATCCCCAAAGAATCCAGAAAAAGCAGCAGCGCCCTGTCTCCCGCAATGGGAAACAGGGCGCTGCTTTTTGCGCATCCGTTATTCGATGCCGGTCACCTTGTAATCCTGATCCTCAACAGCCTTCTTCAGGTCTGCGTCGGAAACTTCGGCGTTCAGGGTGACGATGGCGGTACCGGCCTCGTGGCTGACCACGGCCTCGTCCACGGCGGGCAGGGCTTCCAGCGCCTTTTTCACGCGGGCTTCGCAGTGGCAGCACATCATACCTTCAACATGCAGGGTCTTTTTCATGGCATTGTCCTCCTTGACAACGGGAGCCGAAACGGGTTCGGCAGTATTTTCAGCCGCTGCAGGCTGCACGGGGGCAGCGGGCAGGGCGGCAGACTTGGGTTTGCGGTCGTGTTTGGTGCTGTGCAGGTCGAACAGGTTCAGCCGCAGGGCATTGCTCACGACACAGAAGCTGGAAAGGCTCATGGCCGCAGCCCCGAACATGGGGTTCAGGGTCAGGCCGAAGGGGATGAACACACCGGCGGCCAGCGGGATGCCGATGATGTTGTAGATGAACGCCCAGAACAGGTTTTCGTGGATGTTGCGCAGGGTGGCGCGGCTCAGCCGGATGGCGGCGGGCACATCGGAGAGCCGGGAGTTCATCAGGACCAGATCGGCCGCGTCAATGGCAACATCAGTGCCGGCACCGATGGCGATGCCGGTGTCCGCGCGGGTCAGGGCGGGGGCATCGTTGATGCCGTCGCCCACCATGGCCACCTTGCCGCTCTCCTGCAGCCTGCGGATCACGGCCTCCTTGCCGTCGGGCAGAACGCCTGCAATGACCTCGTCCACGCCCGCCTGCCGGCCAATGGCATCGGCGGTGCGCTGGTTGTCGCCGGTCAGCATGACCACCCGGATTCCCATGTTCTGCAGCTCCCGGATGGCACGGGGGCTGTCCTCCTTGAGGGTGTCCGCCACGGCGATCACGCCCATCAGGCGGCCTGCACCGCCAAAGAAGAGGGGCGTTTTGCCCTCAGCGGCCAGCCGGGCGGCTTCGGCCTGGAGTTCGGCGGGTACGGATGCCTTGGCGGCGATGAACTCCGCATTGCCGCCGTAGATCTCCATGCCGTCCAGCCGTGCGGAAAGGCCATTGCCGGGCAGGGCGGCAAAATCGGTCACATCGGGGCAGGCGATGGTCTCGGTTTCGGCATAGGCCAGCACTGCCTTGGCCAGCGGGTGTTCACTCTTCTGCTCCAGCGAGGCCGCCAGCGTCAGCAGCTCGCTCTCGGAAACGCCCTCCGCAGGCAGGATGTCAGTGACCCGGGGCTCGCCGCTGGTGATGGTGCCGGTCTTGTCCAGCGCCACGATCTGGGTGCGGCCTGCGGCTTCCAGCGAGGCGGCGGTCTTGAACAGGATGCCGTTCCTGGCCCCCAGACCGTTGCCCACCATGATGGCCACAGGCGTTGCCAGACCCAGCGCACAGGGGCAGCTGATGACCAGCACCGAGATGCCCCGGGCCAGCGCATAGCCGAACTCCCGGCCCAGCAGCAGCCAGACAAGGGTGGTCAGCACCGAAATGGAGATGACCGCAGGCACGAAGAAGCCGGAAACGGTATCAGCGATCTTGGCAATGGGGGCCTTGGTGGCGGCGGCATCGCTGACCATCCGGATGATCTGGGCCAGCGTGGTATCCTCGCCCACACGGGTGGCTTCGCACTTCAGGAAACCGGACTGGTTGGTGGTGGCGGCACTGACCTTGTCTCCCGCAGTCTTGTCCACCGGGATGCTCTCGCCGGTCAGGGCGCTCTCATTCACGGCGCTGGAACCTTCCAGCACAAGGCCGTCCACCGGGATGTTCTCACCGGGGCGCACCACAAAGAGGTCGCCCTTTTTCACCTGTGCAATGGGCACGGTCACTTCGGTTCCCTCCCGCAGCAGGGTGGCGGTCTGGGGGGCCAGCTTCATCAGGCTCTTGAGCGCGTCGGTGGTCTTGCCCTTGGAGCGGGCCTCCAGCATTTTGCCCACGGTGATCAGGGTCAGGATCATGGCGGCAGATTCAAAGTAGAGCTCCATCATGTAATGCATGACAAGCGCGTCGTTGCCGTCCACCTGGGCGCGGGTCATGGCGAACAGGGCGTAGGTGCTCCAGAGAAAGCTGGCCGAGGAACCCAGTGCCACCAGTGTGTCCATGTTGGGGGCACGGTGGAGCAGGCCCTTGAAGCCGCTGATGAAGAACTTCTGGTTGATGACCATTACGATGCCCGCCAGCAGCAGCTGGACCAGACCCATGGCAACGTGGTTGCCGTCGAACCAGTGGGGGAGCGGCCAGCCCCACATCATGTGGCCCATCGAGAAGTACATCAGCACCGCCAGAAAGACCAGTGATGCGATGAGCCGTTTCTTCAGTCTGGGTGTTTCGTGGTCAGCCAGTGCATCCAGCTCGGCGCTGGGGGTCTCGGCGGCAGCAGCCTTGGGGCTTGCGCCGTAGCCCGCCTCCTGCACTGCCTTGACGATGGCTGATGCGCTGGCGGTGCCATCCACTCCCATGGAGTTGGTCAGCAGGCTCACCGAGCAGCTGGTCACGCCGGGCACAGCTTTTACGGCCTTTTCCACCCGGGCAGAGCAGGCTGCGCAGCTCATGCCCGTAACAGTATATTGTTCCATTGTTTCCCTCCGATCAAAAGAACGCTGCGTGAAAGGCATCAAACGAGCTTGTTCAGGATCCACAAAAACTCCTGCAGCTTCTCCTCGCCGCCGTTTTTTAGATCCTCAGCCACGCAGGTGCTCAGGTGCTGGTCGATCAGCTCCCGGGTAAAACCGTTCAGGGCGCTTCTGGCGGCAGCGGCCTGCACCAGAATATCCGTGCAGTACACGTCCTTTTCCACCATGCTCCGGATGCCCCGGATCTGGCCCTCGATGCGGTTCAGCCGGGTGATGAGGTGCTTGTATTCCTCCTCGGTGCGCTGCTTGTGGCGGCAGCCGCAGCCGGTGCTTCCCTCAGCCGGGGCACAGCAGGGTGCTTCTGCCGGGGCGGGGGAGCAGTGGGGGCAGCTTCCCTCCGGGATCTTGTTCACATCGCTCATGTCTATTCTCCTTTCGTTACCCCTTGGGGGTATCTTGCTCCATAGCTGCATTATAGCACGGCGGTCCTGTTTCTGCAAGTAGGGCTGGGGGGTATTGTTGTGAAATTTTTATGAACACAGGAGATAAAACAAAAGGCTCTGCGCCCCAAACGGGGAACAGAGCCTTTGAAGCATCCAAAACGATCAGTAGGCGAATCTGCGCATAAAGGCAAGGTCGCTTGCGGCGCGGGCGGGCACAGCTTCCTCCCGCAGCACGGGCAGGGAAGCCTGCGGCATCTGCCGCAGCATCTCAAAGCCGCCGGCGTAGTCCACGCAGGAATCCTCCAGACTGGTGGAATAGAGCGTTCCATCCGGCTGGAAGTTCTGGCCCTTGAAATGGACCGCCGTGATCTTGTCGCCGTACCAGCTGCCCACCTTATCCCAGATGCGGCGCTGTGCATCCACAGACGCGGCCTCCGGGCCTACATAGTTGGCAAAATCGCAGATGACGCGCAGGTTGGGGCTTGCCATAGTGTCCAGCACCATCCGCACTGCCTCGGGGGTATTCATGGCGTGGTAGTAGACGCACTCCACGGCAAAGAGCACTCCCTGCTCCTCACAGACGGGCAGGATCTCGCCCAGACTGCGCAGGAGCGCTTCCTGCGCCTCCTTCCGGGTCACACCGGGCTGCTTGGCCATGTTGGTGGTCTCGCTGCCCATGCAGCCTGCACCCAGCGCCCTGGCAACAGGGATCTGGCTCAGTACCTTTGCCACCTCGGCACGGCGCTTGTCCTCGTCGGCATAGCTCAGCTCCACATAGGTGCCGTCCACGGCAATGCCCACGCCGGAAGCTGCCGCAGCCGTCCTTGCACGCTCCACCAGCGCAGGGGTCACATCGGCATAGCTCTTTACGCCCTCCACCGCCTTGGTAAAGGCCAGCTGGGTGCAGGCAAAGCCTGCCTGCCCGATGGAGGAAAAGAGAGTTTCGGGGTCATGGCGGCCAAAATCGTGGCCGCGCGCACCAAGAATGAATTCAGGCATCCTGCACCTCCATCAGCCGAACACACGGGCGGCAAAGAGATTCAGCTCCTTGCCCCACCAGTACCAGTCGTGGGAGACATCGCTGCCCCATACCTCCAGATGCACGGGCAGACCGCAACCGGTCAGTGCATCGGCCATGGCCTGGGTGTCCACCAGCGCGTCGCCCTCGTAGCTGCCCTGACCGGCACAGAGGAGAAGGGCATTCTCCTCTGCCTTTGCCAGCAGCTTCTTGTCCACAAGGCTGTCCTCTGCCAGATAGGCCAGGGGGGCATTGCGCAGGACCAGGTCATCTGCTGCATTGCCCAGGAAACGGCGCACATCGTACAGGCCGGAAAGGCCGATGGCACCCGCAAACACCTCAGGGCGGCGCAGGCGGCAGTTCACTGCCTGATACGCGCCGGTGTCCACGCCCACCGCCCAGAGCAGAGTGTCCTTTTTGGCACCGTTCAGGGCCAGGATGCGGGGAGCCAGCTCGCTTGTCAGGTAATTGAAATACTTTTCCTGCATCTCGGCCCGGCGGCGGGGAGCCGTGTCCCCGGCCAGCAGGCTCTCGGCATCGATGCTGTCGGCGCAGAACAGCTGCACCTTGCCCTCATTCAGCAGCGGGGCAATGGCATCGGGCATCCCGTTGTTTTCCCAGTCGTAAAAGCGGCCGCCCCGCGCGGGCAGAGCCAGCACCGGCGTACCGGCATGGCCGTAGACCTTGAACTCCATGTCGCGGCCCAGCATCCGGCTCCATTCCTTATAATACGTCCCTTGGATCATGGCAGCATCCTCCTGTTGTCACACAAATTGATTGCGCTGAGGGTCATAGGCGTACCCCACAGCGGAAAGCCTGGCACACAGCGCGGCCTTGTCCTCATCCAGATCCTCGCACAGCGCGTCCAGAGTGGGGTAGAAGTCCCGCAGCTTCAGGTTGATCATGCTCAGCAGCATGATCGGGTCATTTGGCAGAGCCATCGTCGATCCCTCCAGAAGATAACAAAAAAGCCGGCCACTCGACAAAGTGACCGGCAAATGCAGCTACTTAGACAGCGCGGGTAACCTTGCCAGCGCGCAGGCAGCGAGAGCATGCGTAGATATACTTGGGAGAGCCTTCCACGACCGCCTTGACACGACGGACATTCGGCTTCCAGGTACGGTTGGAACGGCGATGAGAGTGGGAAACCTTGATACCAAAGGTAACACCCTTGCCGCAGCATTCACACTTAGCCATGGTACTTGCACCTCCTACAGTGAAGTATGGAATTCAAAATAATCAGCTTGACTATTTTACCAGAGATGCGGAGAAAAAGCAAGAGTAAATTTGATTTTTCCGCAACTTTTTTCTTGCAGGGCCAAACCCTTGCCCCAAAAGCGAAAAAATAGTACAATAGGATAAAATCCAACTGAGGGAGAAACGAATGACCGCACAAGGAATGTATTATCTCATCCGGGCACTGGTGACCCTGATCGCCATCCCATTCCATGAGGCGGGCCACGCGCTGGCCGCCTGGCTGCTGGGCGACCCCACCGCAAAGCGGGAGGGCCGCATCAGCCTGAACCCGTTCCGCCACTTTGACCTCGTGGGCACCCTCTGCATGATCTTTGCGGGGGTGGGCTGGGCAAAGCCTGTTTCCACCGACCCCCGCAATTTCAAAAACCCCAAGTGGGGCATGGCCCTCACCGCGCTGGCAGGCCCGGCGGCCAACCTGCTGCTGGCCTACCTCGGCATGGTGGCGTGGAAGATCCTGTATTATTGGGCCCCTACCACCATGATCACGATTTTCGCAGCCCGCTTCCTCCAATACTTCGTGATGATGGATGTGGGCCTTGCGGTGTTCAACCTCATCCCCATCCCGCCGCTGGACGGCAGCCGCATCCTGCTGGTGGTGCTGCCCCAGCGCATCTACTTTCAGATCATGCGGTACGAGCGCGTCATCTTCGTCATCCTGCTGGCGGCTGTCTGGGCCGGTGTGCTGGATGGCGTGCTGGGCACCTTCAATGATGTGGTCTGGGATCTGCTGGATCTCGGCACCGGCTACATCGACCAGATCGCCTATTCTGCGTACTATGCAGCCATCGGGACGGTGATCTGAGTGGCAGAAGAACTGACCTTCCGTCTGGAGGATTTTGAGGGCCCGCTGGAGCTGCTGCTCACGCTGGTGCAGAAGCACAAGATGGACCTGCACAACATCCCCATTCTGGAGCTCATCGACCAGTATACCCGCGCGGTGGAATCGGCCGAGAGCACCGACCCTGAAATTTCCAGCGCCTTTATCGAGATGGCCGCCCACCTGGTGGAGATGAAGAGCTATTTGCTGCTGCCCCGCAGTGAAGAGGGCGAGCGGATGAAGCAGGAGCTCACCGGCCAGCTCATTGAATATGACCAGTGCCGCCGGATGGCCGCCCGTCTGCGGGAGCGGGGAGAGGAATATACCGTGTTCGTGCGCACCCCGGCCCGGCTGGAATGGGACAACACCTATGATCTCTTCCATTCGCCGCAGGTGCTGGCAGACTGCTGGCAGGCCCTGATGAGGCGCACCACCGTCCGCAAAATGCCCACCCAGCAGCAGTTCGAGCCGCTGGTGTCGGCCCCGCAGGTTTCGGTGAGCAGCCGGGTGGTCTACATCCTGCGTCAGCTCATTGCAGGCGGTGCGAAAAAGCTGGACCAGCTGTTTTCCCGCCGCCAGACCCGGGGGGCCAACGTGGCCACCTTTCTGGCGCTGCTGGAACTGGTGCGCGGCGGCCGTGTGACGCTTGGCCCGGAGGGCGAGCTGAAGATGCACCGGGGCCGCATTGACCGCACAAAGGAGGAGCAATGAATCAGAAACAAATTCGTGCCGCCGTGGAGGCAATGCTCTTTGCCTACGCGGAGCCCATCGGGGCCGACAAGCTGGCTCAGGCGCTGCAGCTGCCCACCGCCAGCGTGGAATCTGCGCTGGAAGCACTGCACGAGCGCTGCCAGAAAGAGGACAGCGGCCTGTGCCTGCTCCACCTGAACACCCATTGGCAGCTGGCCACCAAAACGGAATTTGCGGAGTGCGTCCGCCGTGTGCTGGACACCCGCCGCTCTATCCCGCTGGGCCCGGCGGCCATGGAGACCCTGACCGTCATTGCCTACAACCAGCCGGTCTCCCGCGCCTTTATTGAACAGGTGCGCGGCGTGGATTCCTCTTCCAGTGTGTCGGGCCTGTTGGAAAAGGGACTCATTGAAGAGGCAGGCCGTCTCGACCTGCCCGGCAGACCGGTGGCTTTCCGCACCACGGATGTGTTCCTGCGGTGCTTCGGCCTGTCCAGTCTGGAAGATCTGCCCCCGGTGCGGGGCACGGAAAGTGAGGCGGCCCAATGAACGTCCTGTGGAGTGTTCTCGCTGGTATCGGCACGGTGCTGCTGTTCCTCTTAAAAGGAGTGGGCATCCTGCTGCTGGTGGTTCTGGTGCTGGGTCTGCTGCTCATGTTCTGCCCCTTCTGCGCCGATGTGCAGTGGGCGGAGGGCATCTTTCAGGTAAAGGCCGGTGCGCTGGGCATCACCTTCCCGGTGTTCCGATATCCCGCGCTGGAAAAGCCGGAGAAAAAGAAAAAAGAAAAAAAGAAGAAAGCGTCCGGCGGGCAGAAGCCCAAAAAGGAAGCCCCGCCCCGCCAGAAGGCGAAGCTGACCCTGCAGATCGTCTGCACCATCTTAAAAGGGGCGGGAAAGCTTACCCGGGCCATCATCGGCTCCCTGCGCTTCACCCGGATCGACGTTGTCCTTGGTGTCCGGGGTGATGACCCCGCCGAGGCTGCCCGCAGCTATGGCAGGCTGAACGCCTGGCTCTACCCGACGCTGGGCTTCCTGGATCGGTTTCTCTATCTGGACTTTGAGCAGCTCCGGCTCCTGCCGGATTTCGGCAGCGCCGAGCCCACCGTAAAGGATCACGTCTCCTTCCGGGTCACGGCCCGGGCCTACGCCATCGTTTTCACGCTTCTGCGCGTTCTGTATGCGTTCTGGCGCGAAAAGGTACTGGACGTTTTTCTCTAGCTCGGGTATAATATTTTTGTATGGTGCGTCCGCGTCCCGGCCCGTACAGGGCAGGGAAGTGGTTCCGTGGGAGCGGCGTTCCGCTCCCTGATATAGAAGTAAGGAGGCCGAATTTTATGGCTGAGCATCCCATTCAGAACCTGATGAACGTTACGATGGACAAGATCCGTCAGATGGTGGATTCCAACACCATCGTCGGCAAGCCCATCACCACCGATGACGGCACCACCATCCTGCCTGTGTCCAAGGTGAGCTTCGGCTTTGCCTCTGCCGGCACCGATTTCGACGGCAAGAACGCCGCCAACAAGGATCTGTTCGGCGGCGGCTCCGGCGCGGGTGTCAACATCCAGCCCGTGGCATTCCTGGTGGTCAAGGATGGCTGCGTCCGCACCATCCAGCTCTCTGACGGCAACAACACCGTGGACCGCGCCCTGACCATGATCCCCGAACTGGTGGAAAAGGTCAGCGCCCTCATTAAAAAGGACGAGCCTGCTGCGCCCAAAAGCGGGCAGTAACGGCCAGCGGGCAGCTTTCCCTCGCAAGTGAAACGGGCCATTCCATCGCCCGCCCTACTGCCTGCGGCAGCAGGGTCCCACCCCAGCGGACACTTGCTCAGGAAACTGCCCGCCGACCCTCAACACATCGCCGTAACTGCAAGAATCCAACTTGCAGTTTTTTCAGCGCATGCTTCGGCGTGCGTTTTTGAGCGCCGGGAGGCGCACAAGGAGTTTTATTATGGCAGAAGAACGTATTCAGAAGATCATGGCCGAGCAGGGCCTGTGCTCCCGCCGCGCGGCCGAGCAGATCATTGCCGAGGGCCGTGTCAAGGTCAACGGCCACCCCGTCAAAGTGGGCGACAAGATGGACCCCAACCGGGATGTGCTGCATGTGGATGACGAGCGCATCTACATCCAGAAGAACCAGCAGCTCTACTATCTGGCCCTGTACAAGCCCCGCGGCTATGTGACCACCGCCAGCGATGAGCTGGGCCGCAAGACCGTTATGGAACTGGTCAGCGATATCCCCGCCCGCCTGTACCCGGTGGGCCGCCTGGACAAGGACAGCGAGGGCCTGCTGCTGATGACCAACGACGGTGCCTTCGCGCAGGCTGTCACCCATCCGTCGGGCGGCATCTCCAAGCTGTACCGCGTCACCGTGCAGCCCCGGGCCGATGAGAGCCAGATCCTGAAGATGAGCTCCGGCGTTGTGCTGGACGATGGCACCAAGACCATGCCATGCGCCATCAACGTTGTCACCGATGAGCCCGGCCGCACCGTGATGGAGATGACCCTGAAAGAGGGCAAGAACCGCGAGATCCGCCGCATGTGCGAGGCCGTTGGTCTGGAGGTCGTCCGCCTGAAGCGCAACGCCGAGGGCGTGGTCAAGCTGGGAATGCTCAAGCCCGGCACCTACCGTGAACTGACCAAGGCAGAGGTCAACGGTCTGCGTGCCGCCGCCGCCAAGGGCCGCGCCCAGACCCGCAGCGCATCGCTGCAGTCCAAGGCTGCCGCCCGCCGTCCCAAGGGCCCTGTGGGCAGGGGCAATGCCCCCGCAAAACGGAGAAAGTGATCGTTTTTTCAGCTTTCACGGCGCAAAAACCGTCTGATCCTGGAAAAGATTGTGAAATTTTTCCGCAAAATGGGCCTTTCAGCCCTTGTGAACGCTCTCAAAATAAGGTATAATGATACTAATTTTGAAAGCTCAAAATAAAAAGCTCAAAATAGAAAAGCAGGAGGTCTTACCATGGCTTCAAAGAGTAACAAAGGAGAAATCCTCGCCAAGTTTTTCGATGACGGGGAGTATACCGCACTGTTTGCGGACGGCGCAGTGAGTGCTGCCTGCGGCTATGCGGCTGGCCAGCAGGCTTATGCTGTTTACCAGAACGGCGAGGCTGTCTCTGTCAAGGACGTTGAGAAGAACATCAAGGTCCTGGAGATGGCTGCTCAGACCGGCTGCCCGGTGGTCACGTTCTACAACTCTGTCGGCGCTAAGCTGGCTGAGGGTCTGGACGTTCTGACCGCCAGCGCCAAGCTGAACGCCACCATCGCCAAGGTTTCCGGTGTCATTCCCCAGATCGCAGTCGTCACCGGCGTGTGCGGCGGCACCAGCGCACTGAGCGCTGCCAATGCTGACGTGTGCGTCATGGCTGAGGATGCAGAGCTGTTCTTCACCGCTCCGTTCACCTCCGCCGCCAAGGGCGACAAGGTCCCCGGCGCAGGCACTGCCGAGGCTGCTGCCAAGGCTGGTGTGGCTGCCATCGTGGCTGCCAACGCTGAGGAAGCTGCCGAGAAGGCTGCCCACATCGTGGGTCTGCTGCCCGCCAACAACCTGACCGGCCCCGCCATCTTCGAGTTCGAGCAGCCCACCAGTGTTCTGACCGCCGGTGCTGCCCCCGAGAAGGCTGCCGCTGCCCTGATCGACAAGGACAGCGCTGTGGAGCTGTACGCAGGCTTCGGCAAGCACGTCTACACCGCATTCGCAACCATCGGCGGCAACGCTGTGGGTATTGTGGCCACCGGCGAGACCCTGTGCCACAACTGCGTGGCCAAGGCTTCCCGCTTTGTCCGCCTGTGCGATGCTTTCAGTGTGCCCGTGCTGACCATCGTCAACACCAACGGTTTTGTACCGAGCGCCACCGATGACATCGCAGGCGGCATCCGTGAGGCTGCCCGTCTGGCTGCCACCTATGCCGATGCTACCACCGCCAAGGTGGTTCTGCTGTCCGGCAAGGCTGTGGGCCCTGTCTACACCGCTCTGGCCAACGCTGACCTGAAGATCGCCGTCAACGGCTGCACCGTCAGCGCTCTGGAGCCCAACGCTGCCGTCTCCGTCCTGTACAAGGCCGAGATCGACGCTTCCGACAACATCATTGCTGCCACCAACGCCAAGGCTGCCCAGTACACCGCTGAGGTGTGCAGCGCTGCCAACGCCGTTGCCGCCGGTGCCGCTGATATGACCTGCGACGCTGCCAACGCCCGTGCAAGCGTGGTTGCCGCCTTTGAGCTGCTGAGCACCAAGCGTGCCGCCCGCCTGCCCAAGAAGCACGGCAACATGGCTCTGTAAGCGGTTCCGGAACGTAAACCGTACATCGAATCCATACATTGATTTTGTTCAGGAGGATCCTTCCATGAAGTACTACAATATTACCGTCAATGGCGTTGCTTACAGCGTTTCCGTTGAGGAGACCGCCGCAGGCGCTGCTCCCGTTGCAGCTCCCGCTGCTCCCGCCGCACCCAAGGCTCCGGCTGCTCCCGCTGCCGCTCCCAAGGCTGCTGCTCCCGCCGGTGCTGCCGGTGCTGTCGCCGTCAAGGCTCCCATGCCCGGCAACATCCTGGATGTCAAGGTCGCAGCCGGTGCTTCCGTCAAGGCCGGTGACGTGCTGGTCATCCTCGAGGCCATGAAGATGGAGAACGAGATCGTTGCTCCTCAGGATGGCACTGTGGCCTCCGTCAACGTCAACAAGGGCGACACCGTCAACTCCGGTGACGTTCTGGTTTCCATGAACTGAGAACTGAGGAAGAGGTGACAACCATGGCCAAAAAGCCGATCAAGATTACGGAAGTCGTCCTGCGTGATGCTCACCAGTCTCTGCTGGCCACCCGTATGACGATGGATGAGATGCGTCCCATCCTGCCCGAAATGGATAAGATCCCTTACTTCTCTGTCGAGTGCTGGGGCGGCGCTACCTTTGATAGCTGCATCCGCTTCCTCGATGAGGACCCCTGGGAGCGTCTGCGCATCCTGCGCAAGGAGCTGCCCCACCAGAAGCTGCAGATGCTGTTCCGCGGCCAGAACATGCTGGGCTACCGCCCCTACGCAGATGATGCCGTGGAGTATTTTGTGCAGAAGTCCGTGGCAAACGGCATTGATGTCATCCGCATCTTCGACGCACTGAACGATCCCCGCAACCTGCAGACTGCCATCAAGGCAGCCAACAAGGAAGGCGCTCATGTGCAGGGCTGCATCAGCTATACCCTGAGCCCTGTGCACAACAACGAGTACTTTGCAGCCTACGCCAAGACCCTGGAAGAGATGGGCGCAAACTCCATCTGCATCAAGGATATGGCTGGTCTGCTCACTCCCTATACCTGCTATGACCTGGTCAAGAAGCTGAAGGAGACTGTCAGCATCCCTGTGGACATCCACAGCCACTACACCGCTGGTCTGGCTTCCATGTCCATCCTGAAGGGCATCGAGGCGGGTGCTGACATCATCGACACCGCCATGAGCCCCCTGAGCCTGGGCACCAGCCACATGCCCACCGAGAGCCTGGTGGCTGCCCTGCAGGGCACCGATTACGACACCGGTCTGGACCTGAAGCAGCTGAATGTCGTGCGCGCATACTTTGCAAAGCTCCGTGAGAAGTATATTGCCAACGGCCAGATCAGCCCCAAGAGCCTGGGCGTGGACGCCAACACCCTGCTGTATCAGGTGCCGGGCGGTATGTTCTCCAACATGCTCAAGCAGCTGAAGGATGCCGGTAAGGAAGACAAGCTGGACGAAGTGCTGGCCGAGATCCCCCGCGTTCGTGAGGATGCAGGCTACCCGCCGCTGGTCACCCCCACCAGCCAGATCGTTGGTACGCAGGCTGTGTTCAACGTCATCATGGGCGAGCGCTACAAGATGGTTACCAAGGAGTTCAAGGGTCTGGTCCACGGCGACTACGGCAAGACTCCCGCTCCGATCAAGCCCGAGTTCACCAAGAAGATCCTTGGCGACGAGCAGCCCATTACCTGCCGCTTTGCCGACACGCTGGCGCCCGAAATGGACAAGCTGAAGGCCGAAGCTGCCAAGTGGGCAACGCAGGAAGAGGACGTGCTGACCTACGCAATGTTCCCGCAGGTCGCTCCCAAGTTCTTCGATAAGCGCAATGCCAAAAAGCAGGGCGTGGACGGCGATCATGTGGACTACACCAACCAGTCCCATCCTGTCTGATAAATAAGTCCCTTTCAGGGCTGCTGCACAAAATGCTGTGCGGTAGCCCTTTTTTGTGCAGTCGGCAAAGGTGCAGGGCGCACTCTGTCGCGTAATACCGGAAAAACTTCTGCTTACACATTGACTTGCCGCCCAATACCTTTTATAATGTTTGGTATAGCCGTACAATACAACAAATGATGTGGAGGAAAATGCTATGCGAAGCATCCCGGAGCAGCGCATTGCTGAGTTTCAGGAGCAGGACTATCAACTGTATTTTGGCATTTCAAAGCTGGAATTTGACCGGATGCTCAAGGCTCTGCATGAGGCTTACCGTCAGGAGCATAAGCGCAAGACCCGCTTTACCAAGATCTCTATGATGGACAAGCTCATCCTGACCTTGATCTATCGCTACGAGTACCGCACGATGGAAAGCATTGCCAAGGAATACGAGGTTTCTCTGGATACCATTGCCGACAACATCCATTGGGTGGAGCGCACGCTGCTCAATGCAGATATCCTGCAAACCAGTGTGACCTGCGTTTATAAGACGAACTGATGTTATGGCCCTGCGTGAAAACGCGGGGTTATATTTTTTACAAGGGGAAAACTTCTGGAAAAGCGGTAACTGCCGCAGCCATGTTGTTTTGGCTGCGCAGCAGTAAAAATGAAAACTGTGTTTTTTGCACGGATGCAGTCTGCACCTTGAATTTTTCAGAAAAGAATAGTAAAATGATGCTATATGTATCGTAACATGGGCTTGTGTGCCCAAAGCGGATACCTATACAGAAAAACCGAAGTTAAACCGCAAAAGAATAGGAGCTAGTATGATCTTAAGCATGACCGGTTTCGGCAGGGGAACTGCCGTGCTCAATGGCCGCGAGATCACTGTGGAACTGCGCAGCGTGAACTCCCGCTATTTCGAGTATTCCTCCCGCATCCCGCGCACCTGCAGTTCTCTGGACAGCCGCCTGAAAAAGCAGCTCAACCAGCGGATCTCCCGCGGCAAGGTAGAGCTTAGCATGACCGTCCAGAACGTGGACGCAGCGGATACCGTGGTCGCCGTCAACATGGAGCTTGCCCGCAGCTATCAGCAGGCCATGCGGGACCTGTCCGAGCAGCTGGGGGTCAAAAATGATGTGTCCACTGCCGTTCTGACCCGCTTCCCGGATGTGCTGACCACCCGCCACGCCGATGTGGACGAGGAACAGCTGTGGCAGGATGTGTCTGCCGTCACCGCGCAGGCGCTGGATCGCTTTGTGGAGATGCGCGCTGCCGAGGGCGCCAAGATGAAGGCAGACGTGGAAAGCCGTCTTGTGTTTCTGGAACAGTGCGTCGGCAAAGTGGAGAGCCTGAGTGTAGGCCGGGTAGAGAACTACACCAACCGCCTGTACGAGAAACTCAAGGTCATCCTGCAGGATCGTGACATTGATGACGCCCGTGTGCTGACCGAAGCCGCCATTTTTGGTGATAAGACCGCCGTGGATGAAGAAACTGTCCGTCTGCGCAGCCACATTGCCCAGTACCGCGATATCCTGCAGCTGGACGAGCCCGTGGGCCGCAAGCTGGACTTCCTGACTCAGGAGCTGAACCGCGAGACCAACACCATTGGCTCCAAGTGTCAGGATCTGGATATCACCCGTATTGTGGTGGATATGAAGGCGGAGATCGAAAAAATCCGCGAGCAGATCCAGAATCTGGAATAATATGTTGTGGAGGAGCCTATGAAACTCATCAACATCGGCTTTGGCAATATGGTCAGTGCGGGGCGCGTGGTGGCAGTCGTCAGCCCGGACTCCGCACCGGTCAAACGTCTGGTGAAGGAAGCACGCGAGCGGGGGATGCTGATCGACGCCTCTTACGGCCGCAGCACCCGGGCTGTGCTTATCATGGACTCCGATCATGTCGTGCTGTCTGCCCTTCAGCCCGAAACGGTGGCAAGCCGCGCCGCCGGGCAGGAGGGTAGAGCATCAATGGAGGAAGAAACATCTCATGGCGAATGATAAATTTCTGTTTGTAGTTTCCGGTGCAGCCGGTACTGGTAAGGACAGCGTGGTCAAGGCACTGCGCGAGGCACACCCCGAGATCGAAAAGACTGTCTCTGCCACCACACGCGCCCCGCGCCCCGGCGAGCAGGAGGGTGTGGACTACTACTACCGCACCCGCGAGCAGTTCCAGCAGCTGCTGGAAAATGATCAGGTGGTGGAGCACAACTTCTATAATGGCAACTACTACGGCACCCTGAAGTCTGAGGTGGAAAAGCGGCTGGAAGCCGGTAAGGTGGTCGTGCTGGTCATTGACGTGCATGGCGCTGCCAATATCCGCCGGATGTTCCCGGGCGCTACCACCGTGTTTCTGCTGCCGCCCTCTGTGGAGGAGCTGGAGCACCGTCTGCGCCAGAAGGGCGAATCGCCCGAGAACGCCAGGCAGGCCGTCGAATGGCTCGACGGGCTCTCCCTGCTCGATGACGAGGCCGCAGCCCGGCAGATCGTCCGCAGCGGCACGGCAAAGGGCTACGGCGCGGCACGCATCCGGCAGATGCTCTACGCCAAGCACATTCCGCGCGAGCTTTGGGACGAGGCGCTTGCCGCGCTCCCGGAGCAGGACGACGCGATCGACGCATTTTTACAGAAGCGGTTCCGCGGCAGGCAGCCCGACCGCACGGAGATCCGCCGCGCAGCAGACGCGCTGCTGCGCCGCGGCCATGCGTGGGGCGATATCCGCCGCGCGCTCGAACGTTACGACCCGGATCTTCCGGAGGAATAAGGAAAGAGGTACAACCCCGATGGGCAAACGAGTGGGAATGATCTCCCTTGGCTGTGCCAAAAATCAGGTCAACGCAGAACAGATGCTCTATCGCCTGCAGCAGGTCAGCAGCCGGCGACTGCTGTCGAATATCGTCTATGAGTTTCAGCGCGCCCTGCCGCGCGAAGAGGCGCAGGAGGCCGGGTACGGTCTCGCCGCGCTGATCGACGGGCTGTGGCTACGCGCGGCGCTGAGCGGTAAACCGCTGGATAAAGCCCGCGCCGAAACGCTCGCCGAGCACTTCATCAGCAAATATCTGCCACCGACTTCTCACTAATGGAGGACCCATGTCCCGAATGGCCGAACAGCAGCTTTACATCGACGGTGGTTATGTTTCCGCCACCAGCGGTAAAACCTTCGAGACGATTAACCCCGCCAACGGGGAAGTGCTGGCGACCGTCCAGGCCGCCGGCCGCGAAGACGTCGACCGGGCGGTAAAGAGCGCCCAAAAAGGGCAAAAAATCTGGGCGGCGATGAGCGCCATGGAACGTTCGCGCATTCTGCGTAAAGCGGTCGATATTCTGCGCGATCGCAACGATGAACTGGCGCGT
>ERZ773186.1521-NODE-1521-length-19211-cov-10.048914_pt1 | contig 19211 bp, 16 predicted proteins | sample MGYA00581000_ERZ773186 | MGnify/ENA primary metagenome ERZ773186 (study PRJEB29015, sample SAMEA2737752) | human gut metagenome | biome: human gut; feature: human-associated habitat; material: faeces | place: China | collected 2012 ...
CAGAAAGGTTCTCCTCACCTGGGAAAGCCTTGAGGATGTAGTTAGCAAAGCCCTGGGTAGCCATACCAACGATATACTTGTTCATGCGGTTGGTACCTGCGCCCATGATGCCGCGCAAACCACCAGTACCGAACTCCAAGTTCTGATAGAAGGCATCAACGAGTGCTGACTTATCCTCAGCCTCGAGCATTGCCTTAACTTCTTTACGAGTTTCTTCGTCGAATGCAGGTGTGAGCCACTGCTGTGCTCTTTCTTCACACTGCTTAATCAATTCTGCGTTATTAGCCATAGTTGATTCTATTTTGTTATTAATTAAAGTTCAATCAGAGGGTTGTGCCCGAAAACAGCACAATATTTCTCTTTTTGCGTACAAAGATAAATAAAATATTTGAGAAACCAAACAAGATTGGAGTTTTTTTTTGTATTTTTGCACATTGAAAAAGAAATGAAATTAAAAAAGGCTTATGGAATTATATTATACGGGCGTGATCATCGCCGTTTCCACCTTTTTAATAATAGGGCTCTTCCACCCTATCGTTATCAAGGTTGAGTATTATATGGGCACCCGCTACTGGTGGGTGTTTCTGGTGTGTGGAATCATCAGTGTGGGTGCAGCCTTCCTGGTTGCCAACGTGCTCTGCTCGGCACTGCTGGGCGTGCTGGGTGCCTCGTGCCTATGGAGCATCGGCGAGCTTTTCGAGCAGAAGCATCGATGCGAGAAAGGCTGGTTCCCGAAGAACCCGAAACTGGAAAAGAAAGGATACTATAAGAGTTAAGAGCTTAAAGCTAAGAGTTTAAAGCTAAGAGTTTAAAGCTAAGAGTTTAAAGCTCACTGCTTAGAGCTTACTGTTAAGAGTTTAAACCTTACCATTTAAAGTTAATGCGATAATTAAGGAGGATACGATTTAGGAAATGAAGACAGAATTGATATTGGTCGGAAAGACCGTGAACAAGCATTTCGTGGCGGGCATCAAGGATTATGCCGAGCGCATCACCCACTACATGCCCTTCAACATCACCACCATCCCGGAGCTCAAGAATACCAAGAGCCTCAGCGAACAGCAGCAGAAGGAACGGGAGGGGGAACTGATTCTGAAGCAGATTCAGCCTTCGGATACCGTGGTGCTGATGGATGAACACGGACAGGAGTTCCGCAGCATCGAGTTTGCCAAGTGGATAGAGCGCAAGCAGGCCACTGCCCGAAGACTCGTATTCGTGATTGGCGGCCCCTACGGCTTCTCGCAGGCGGTTTACGACCGCGCCAACGAGAAGATTTCGCTCTCAAAGATGACGTTCTCCCACCAGATGGTGAGGCTCATCTTCACCGAAGCGCTCTATCGCGCATGCACCATTATAAAAGGGGAGCCGTATCACCACGAATAAGGGAAAGGAAAAGGGGGAAAAAAGGGAAAAGGAAAGGAATAAAGAAAAAAAGGTAAAAGGAGCCTTTCCCCCTTCCGCCCCCGTTCCAAGCGATTCCATCGCTTGTCCCCCCAAGCCTTAATCTTAAAAGAAGAATAAAGAAAATGCCAAAAGATAAATATATAGAAATAAAAGGGGCGAGAGCAAACAACCTGAAGAATATCGACGTGAAGATTCCACAGGGCAAATTCGTTGCCATTACAGGAGTCTCCGGGTCGGGAAAATCTTCTCTGGCTTTCGATACCCTATACGCCGAGGGCCAGCGCCGCTACGTGGAGTCGCTGTCATCCTACGCCCGTCAGTTCTTGGGAAGAATGACCAAGCCTGAGTGTGATTTCATCAAGGGATTACCCCCTGCCATCGCCATCGAACAGAAGGTGATTGCACGCAACCCCCGCTCTACCGTGGGCACCAGCACAGAAATTTACGAATACCTGCGACTGCTCTTCGCACGCATCGGAAAAACCTATTCGCCTATCAGCGGACAGGAGGTGAAGCGACATACCACGGAGGATGTCCTGGCTTGCACCCAACAATATTCCAAGGGTACCCGATTCGTAATCCTCGCCCCCATCCATGTCATCGAAGGCCGCAGCCTCAGAGAGCAGCTGGAGATGTACATGCAGGAGGGCTATGCCCGAATCATGCAGAAGGGAGAATTCTTCAGAATAGAAGATTTCCTGGAAGCTGAAGATAAGGAGCTTCTGGATGCAAGCGGTGAAGAACTCACCCAGATGCTGAAAGAGCAGAACCGGGAAATCTATCTCGTCATCGACCGAGCATCGGTAAGCGACGAGAAGGATGATATCAGCCGTCTCTTCGACTCTGCCGAAACCGCCTTCTACGAGGGCGACGGCGCCTGCCGACTCGTCTTCCCGCCAAGCAACATCTGCTACGACTTCTCCACCCGATTCGAAGCCGACGACATGCAGTTTGAGGAACCTACCGACAATATGTTTGCCTTCAATTCGCCACTGGGAGCCTGCCCTACCTGCGAAGGCTTCGGAAGCGTTATAGGCATCGACGAGAAACTCGTGATTCCTAACACTTCGCTGAGCCTCTACGATGGTTGCGTGGTGTGCTGGCGTGGAGAAAAAATGGGCATGTGGCTCAAGGAATTCATACGACGGGCGGAACCTTACAACTTCCCTATCTTCAAGCCGTACTACGAACTGACGCAGCAGGAGAAAGACTGGCTCTGGCACGGATTGCCATCGGAAAAAGACCGTGAACCGCACGACCGTGTGAGCATCGACGAGTTCTTCAGAATGGTGAAGGAAAACCAGTATAAGATTCAATACCGCGTGATGCTGAGCCGATTCAGAGGCAAGACCGTGTGCCCTACCTGTCACGGTACCCGACTCAAAAAGGAGGCGAACTACGTGAAGATTGGAGGCAAGAGCATCACCGAACTGGTGGATATGTCGATTGTGAACCTCAGCGCCTGGTTCAAGAACCTGGACCTATCGGATAACGAAAAGGAAATAGCCAAGCGCCTGCTCACCGAGATTACACATCGTCTGCAATTCCTGCTGGATGTGGGACTGGGCTATCTTACACTCAACCGATTATCCAACACCCTTTCTGGAGGTGAAAGCCAGCGCATCAACCTGACCACCAACCTGGGGTCCTCGCTGGTGGGCAGCGTGTATATCCTGGACGAGCCTAGCATCGGACTCCACAGCCGTGACACCGACCGACTGATCAAGGTATTGCGAGAGTTGCAGGAACTGGGCAACACCGTGGTAGTGGTAGAACACGACGAGGAGATCATGCGGGCTGCCGACTATCTGATAGACATCGGTCCGGATGCCGGACGCCTGGGCGGCCGACTGGTATATGCCGGTCCTCATTCGGAATATACCACCACCGACCCTGCCGAGCAGCAGGTACTGCTGGAGAAATATCCCGAGAGCCACACCATCCAGTATCTCACGCACCACGAAACCATCGACCGCCCATCGAGCCATCGCATCTGGAACCGATTCATCGAAATCAAGGGTGCCAGAATGAACAATCTGCGCGGCATCGACGTGAAGATTCCGCTCAACGTGTTCACCGTGGTGACAGGCGTATCGGGATCGGGAAAGAGTTCGCTCATCAAGGGCATCCTCTACCCTGCCATGCGCCGAAAGCTCGACCTGGTGTGTGATGCTCCAGGCGAATTCCAGCAGATGGAGGGCGATGTGGATGCCGTGAAGCACGTGGAGTTCGTAGATCAGAACCCTATCGGCAAGAGCACCCGCAGCAACCCTGCCACCTACCTGAAGGCATACGATGCCATCAGAAGTCTCTTTGCCAACCAGCCGCTGGCCAAGCAGATGGGCTTCACGCCGCAGTACTTCTCCTTCAACACCGAGGGCGGAAGATGCGAGGAATGCAAGGGTGCGGGCTATGTAACCATCGAGATGCAGTTTATGGCCGACCTGACGCTGACATGCGAGGCGTGCAAGGGTCAGCGATTCAAGCACGATATCCTGGAGGTAATGGTGGCCGGCAAGAACATCAACGATGTGCTCAACATGACCGTGAACGAAGCCATCGAGTTCTTCGGCGACGAGAAGAACCAGCACCACGAGGGCGACTTCGACTTCTGCCGCACCATCGTGAGCCGACTGAAGCCGCTGCAGGATGTGGGCCTGGGTTACATCAAGCTGGGCCAGAGTTCGAGCACGCTGTCGGGCGGTGAGAACCAGCGTGTGAAACTGGCTTATTTCATCAGCAAGGAGGAGCAGTCGCCAACGCTCTTCATCTTCGACGAGCCGACCACGGGTCTCCACTTCCACGACATCAAGCGCCTGCTTCACGCCTTCAATGCCCTGATAGAAAGGGGTCATTCGCTGGTGGTCATCGAGCACAATCTTGATGTAATCAAATGTGCCGACTACATCATCGACCTGGGACCTGAGGGCGGCGACAAGGGCGGCAACCTGGTGGTGGAGGGCACCCCGGAAGAAGTGATGGCATGCCGAGAGAGTTTAACGGGACAATTTCTTGCCAAGCTCTAAATATCGTTGTGATTTAATAAATATCGCCACTAATTTTATAAATAATGTAAAAAAGTGGCGATATACTAAACTTTATATGTAATTTTGCATCCAAATAGATAAAAGAAATATAAAGATAAGAAAGGATATGAAAATGAAAAGAATCATATTGGCTCTGACCATGCTTGTAGCCATGGTAACATCCGCCTCTGCTCAGGCAGAGATTAAGTTTGAGAAGGTGGTACACGACTTCGGCACCTTTGAGGAGACTTCGCCAGTCCAGAAGGCTACATTCACCTTCACCAACGTGGGCAACAAGCCTCTCGTTATCAATCAGGCCATCGCCAGCTGCGGTTGCACGGTTCCATCTTACACCAAGCAGCCTATTGCTCCTGGTCAGAAGGGGCAGATCAGTGTAACCTATAATGGCAGGGGCATGTTCCCTGGCCACTTCAAGAAGAGCATCACCATTCGCACCAATGGTAATGTAGAGATGTCGCGTATCTACATTGAGGGTGTAATGAATGAAAAGAAATAAGCATGATATTTTATTTCTCAGGAACAGGAAATACCAAGTGGGCGGCGTCGAAACTGGCGTCGGCTACTCAAGAAGACTTGATTTCCATCGCTCCCTACATGAGGGCTGATGATTCAAGCCATACATTAGCCGAGCCGTTTATTCTGAAAGAGAATGAGCGGCTCGGATTCGTTTTCCCCGTACACGGCTGGAGGGTTCCCAAGCTGGTAAGGGAGTTTATCAGAAGAATGAAAGTCCAAAGGGTTGATTCGGATGCTGCCGAGAATTCGGCCTCAGCAGAAAGAAAGGCTTTATCGGATGCTGCCGGAAACCGTCCCTTCGCCTACTGCGTTTGTACGGCAGGCGACAGTATCGGGCTCACCATCGAGAACCTGAACGAGGTCATCTCTCAGAATCCATCGCTTCAAGCCTTGGGCATTACGGAGGTATCTTCCTCCTACTCTCTCATTATGCCGGAATCCTACGTGGGGCTTCCCTTCATGGATGTGGATCCCAAGGAGAAGGAAATCAGGAAGAAATCGAAAGCAGCTCAGGAGCTAGCCATGATTTGCGAGGAAATTTTCGATAGGAAGGAAGGCGTAAGCAGATTGGTTAAGGGGCCTATCCCATGGTTCTTCACCAAGGTAGTGGGCGGTTTCTTCGAAAACGTGCTCATCACCGACAAGCGATTCCATGTGGAGAAAGACAAGTGTGTGAAGTGTGGCATCTGCGCCAACGTTTGTCCCGTGGGCGATATCAAGGGCGGTCACGGCCAATATCCCGAATGGTTGCACCACAAGGATTGCCTCACCTGCTTCACCTGTTATCATCACTGCCCGCATCACGCCATAGAATTCGGAAAGCAGACTCAGAAAAAGGAACAATACTATTTTAAATAGAGGGGTCATACTCCTTTGCTGCGGATTACAAATCCGCAGAGCCTAAATAGGTAAGGACATTTTTTAACGCCGGATTTCAAATCCGGCGGGACGCCTAGCGGACTTGCGTTCTCGAAAATAAAGAACAAAAGGGTGTGCCATAATACTCCTTTGCTGCGAAAAAATAATATTAATACAATACAAATCTCATCCTAAAAAGAATGAAAAGAACAATTCTAAGCTTAGCTTTTGCCTTGCTGTCAGCCACTTCCATGTTAGCAGCCAAGGCTCAACCAGGCATCTGCCAGGTTCAACTCGCCGATGGCAGCATCGTATCTGCATCACGCCACGGCGATGAAAACTTCTACTATTATATCACTACCGATGGTACTCCTATCAGACTCAACGACAACGGAAAGTACGAGAAAACTACCATCGAGGAACTCCAGGCGCAATATTCCGCAGCACAACAGGCCCGACAAATAAGAGCCAATCTAGTTAACCAGGCATATCAGGCAAACCTGGCCAGCAGAGCCAGCGGCATCAACGCCAGAAACAGATACTTCCCCCACACGGGCAGTCCCAAGGCACTGGTCATTCTCGTTGAGTTCAAGGATCTGAAATTCAAGAGCAGCAACCCGGTGGCCACCTTCAACCACTATCTCAATGCCGAGATGGGCGCAGCGGCTCCTGAGGCCGATGCTGCCGTATATTCTCAGAAACCAAGGTTCAACAACTATGGCTCCGTGAGAGAGTACTTTAAGTTCTGCAGCGAAGGCAAGTTCGCCCCTCAGTTTGATGTGGTGGGTCCTGTCACCATGAGCCAGGAATCCGCCTTTTACGGAAAAAACAGAAACAGCGGCAAGATAGACCTGGGCAACGACCAGATGCTGGGCGAGGCATGCACCCAGATAGATAAAGATGTGGATTTCTCGCAATATGATTCTGATGGCGATGGCTATGTAGATCTGGTATATGTAATCTACGCCGGCTATTCAGAGAGCATCTCGGGCAATGACGACAACTGTCTCTGGCCGAAATCGGGAACCGCCACTTTCTACCGCTACGATCAAAACGGCATACGTGGCGAAGAGCTGGTATGCGACGGCAAGCGTTTTTCCCGTTACGGCATCAACAACGAGCTGAATGGTACCCCGGCAGATACCGAGAATGGCATCTACCAGATTAACGGCATCGGACTGTTCTGTCACGAGTTCTCGCACACCATGGGCCTGCCAGACCATTATCCAACCGAATATCCAGCCACTTACGCCGACAATCAGAGTCCGGAATACTGGGATTTGATGGATGCGGGCGAATACACCTACGATGGCTATCGCCCTACCCCATACTCTCCATGGGAGAAGATGCTGATGGGTTGGGTGGATCCTATCACGCTAAGCCCAACGGAAGCTGGGCAGCTGACCCTGGAGCCATACGATGTGGCATCGAAGGCCTATAAGATTGAAGCCGATGTTAACGACGACAACTTCTTCTTCAACCCGAACTCAGACTACTCATCGGGCAATGTGAGCGAGCTGGTTAAGGACAACTTGAAAAAGAGAGCCAAGGGCGAATTCCTCCTGCTTCAAAACATCCGCAACGAGGGCTGGTACAAGTATCTCCACGGATATGGCATGCTGGTTTGGCGCATCGACTATGCCGACAAGAGTACAGTGAGTCTGGGCGATTTCCCTAACGACGAGAGGGGCATTTCAAGGGTGATGGTGGTGCCAGCCGATGGTCTCGTCATCAACCAGGCCAACTGCGGCGACAGCAAGGATTACAAATACTCATGGGATGAATACACCCTGAGTCTCCAGAACGACCCATTCCCAGCCTACAAGATAGGCGAAGACGGCAAGGACATCAATAGCCTTACCCAGGTGAAGTTCAACTGGAGCACCCTCTCTACCCGTCCTCTCTACAACATCAAGAAGGATGAGTCCACCGGCATGGTCACCTTCGATTACCTAAAGGATTTCGCCACCGATGCAGCCGTAGAGGGCATTACAATAGCAGAAGACAACCAGCCAGCGAAATACTTCGACCTGGAAGGTCGCAGCGTACAGACCCCAAAGAAGGACCATCTGTATGTAACGAACAAGGGAAAGAAAGTGGTTTTCTAGGAAACCACTTTCCTTCCCCCACAAGATAAAATTTCCATCCGCCACTGGCGTATACACATTCGGCACTGGCGTATATGCATCCGCCAGTGCCGAACAGAAAATATCCTAAATCTTAATATACTCTAGGCCCGAAGATGGTAGTACCCACACGAACCATCGTGCTGCCGTGGTTTACGGCTATATGATAGTCGTGACTCATGCCCCAACTGCGCTCGCAGAAGGCAGGAGAATCGGCAAAATACTTCTGCTTCACCTCATCGAAAAACGCAGCGGCAGCATCAAACTCACGGGCTATCTGCTGCTCATCATCCGTATTCGATGCCATCATCATCAAACCGCATATCTCAACATGAGGCAACTCACGCCACTCGCCAGCCTCCAGAAGCTCACGACAGGCAGCCAATGACAAACCCGACTTCGTATCCTCCTCGGCAATATGAAGCTCCAAAAGAATCTTCACCACCCGGTCGTGCTTCGCCGCCTGCTTGTTAATCTCCTTCATCAGTTTCATGCTATCCACCGACTCAATCATGGAGATATAAGGGGCGATGTACTTCACCTTGTTGGTCTGAAGATGACCTATGAAATGCCACTCTATATCCTTAGGCAAGCTCTCCACCTTCTTGGCAAGTTCCTGCTCATGGCTCTCGCCGAAGACACGCTGACCTTCGGCGTAAGCAGCCTCAATATACTCGTTGGGATGAAACTTGCTGATGGCCACCAGGCGGACACCAGCAGGCAAACTGCCCAACACCTCATGAAGATTTCCTTTTACATCATACATTTTTCAATTAATAATTTATAATTAATAATTAATAAATGATTCCTTAGCCATTTGCTCTTGCCGGAAGTATGACATCAGGATATCTATTTACTCGGCTTTGCCCTGCTCGTACTCCGGAACGTCGTTCTTCTCCTCCTTCTTCTCGCCAGGAGCGTGGTGCTCGAAAACATCCATCAACTTAGTCTCGTTGAGACCCACGATATCGTAATCAATCATGGTCTTGCCCATCACCTCGTCGATATAACGCAAGGCACGAGCCAACGACTTAGCCTGAACCAGATAAACCACGTTAGAACGCTTCTCCTTCTCACTCTTCTCATCGATGGTGATAAACTGAAGCTTGGCCTTGTACCACTTGTCGTCATCATCCAGGTCGCTGAAGAAGATTTCGCCATAGCAAGCCTTGCCGATGCCGCTCACCTTCAACTCGCCACTCACGTAAACAGACATCTCGTCGATGATGGCACTCTCTGCCTCGGTGAAGCTCAAGGCATCCACAACGTAAGCCTCAGAAACAACCTTCTCTGAACCATCTTCCATGGTCTTCTGATATTTAACTTTAGTCTCAAACCAAGTACTTGTTCTACTTCTCATAATTTCTTTTCCTTTTCTTATTTATTTTAATATTCGTTTTATCTTTCCCCCACTTTCATCTTACCTTATTATATAAGGTAGCCTAAAAAAGGCACAATTGTGATGCAAAGTTATAAAAAAGAATGCAGAAGAACAACAGAATAAAGAGTTTTTTACTAAAAAATGATTTTTTAACCCAATCTATTACGATTTTTCGATGAAATTCCGTATCTTTGCAAGCGATTTGCGAAAAGTTGGGATTTAGATGTAGTCGATTTCGCATTCGATGTAGTCGATTTCGCAACCCTCGCTATAGATAATTAACAGATAGAATTTTTAAAAGATGCCTGAAATATCAGTACGCGGCCTCGAAATGCCTGAGTCACCTATCAGAAAGCTGGCTCCTCTGGCTGCCGCAGCAAAGAAACGTGGAGTTAAGGTCTATCACCTCAATATCGGTCAGCCAGACCTCCCTACTCCGCAGTGTGGTCTCGATGCGCTCAAGCACATCGACCGCACCATCCTGGAGTATTCTCCAAGCCAGGGCTATCTCAGTTACCGAGAGAAGCTGGTGGATTATTACAAGAAATTCAACATCAATGTTACTGCCGATGACATCATCATCACATCGGGAGGTTCAGAAGCCGTGCTCTTCTCATTCATGAGCTGCCTGAACCCGGGAGATGAAATCATCGTGCCAGAACCAGCATACGCTAACTATATGGCGTTCGCCATCTCGGCGGGTGCCAAGATCCGCACCATCGCCACTACCATCGAGGAGGGTTTCTCGCTGCCTAAGGTGGAGAAGTTTGAGGAGCTGATCAATGAGCACACCCGTGCCATCCTGATTTGCAACCCTAACAACCCTACGGGCTATCTCTACACACGCAGAGAGATGAACCAGATTCGCGACCTGGTGAAGAAGTACGATCTCTACCTCTTCTCTGATGAGGTTTACCGTGAGTACATCTACACCGGAAGCCCATACATCAGTGCGATGCACTTGGAAGGCATCGAGCAGAACACCGTGCTCATCGACTCCGTGTCTAAGCGATACAGCGAGTGCGGTATCCGCGTGGGTGCCCTGATTACCAAGAATGCCGAGATTCGCAAGGCGGTGATGAAGTTCTGCCAGGCCCGTCTCTCTCCTCCACTCATCGGTCAGATTGTAGCCGAGGCTTCGCTCGATGCTCCCGAGGAGTACTATCGCGATGTATATGATGAGTACGTGGAGCGCCGTAAGTGCCTGATTGACGGACTCAACCGCATTCCTGGCGTATATTCACCTATCCCTATGGGTGCCTTCTACACCGTGGCCAAACTGCCTATCGACGATTCAGATAAGTTCTGCCGCTGGTGCCTGGAAGAGTTTGATTACGAGGGCGAAACCGTGATGATGGCACCAGCCTCCGGTTTCTACACCACTCCTGGAGCCGGAAGAAACCAGGTGCGTATGGCCTACGTGTTGAAGAAAGACGACCTGAATAGAGCCCTCGTAGTGCTTGCCAAGGCACTGGAGGCTTATCCGGGAAGAGTGGAGGATGAAGGACTGTAAGATATGAATTTTCCTCTATTTATAGCAAAGAAATTGTATAGCGACCAGGGCGATAAACGTAAAGTTTCTCGCCCTGCTATCCATATAGCCACCGCTGGCGTTGCCATCGGTCTCGCCATCATGATCATGTCGGTGTGCGTGGTGCTGGGATTCAAGCATACCATCCGCGACAAGGTGGTGGGATTCGGAAGTCACATACAGGTAGCGGACTTCATGACCCTGCAGCAGCAGAACCAGTATCCCGTGGTGATGAACGACTCCATGATGGGCGTGCTCCGCAAGATTCCGGGCGTGAAACACGTACAGCGATTCGCCATGAAGGAAGGAATCCTCAAGACCGACAGCGACTTTCTGGGCGTGGCCTTCAAGGGCGTGGGTCCGGAGTTTGACTCCACCTTCATCCACCAGAACATGGTGGAGGGAAGCATACCGAAGTTTGACGACAAGGCAAGTCACAACAAAATCCTGATTTCCAAGCTGATGGCCGACAAGCTGAAGCTGAAGAACGGAGAAAGAATCTTCGCCTATTTCATCGACGACAACGGAGTGAGAATGCGCCGGTTCACCATTCAGGGCATCTATCAGACCAACCTGAAGAAATACGACGAGACGATGGTCTATACCGACCTCTACACCGCCGTGAAACTGAACGGATGGATGGACGACCAGGCCAGCGGAGCCGAACTGACGGTGAACGATTTCGAGAAACTCAACGAGACGGAAGACTATATTATAAATAAGGTGAACCGCACCGTGGATCATTATGGCGAAACCTACAGCAGTGCCACCATCAAAGACTTGAACCCGAACATCTTCCAGTGGCTCGGCCTGATGGACCTCAATGTGTGGATCATCCTCGCCCTGATGCTCATCGTGGCAGGCGTAACCATGATCAGCGGATTGCTCATCATCATCCTGGAACGCACCTCGATGATCGGCGTACTCAAGGCCTTGGGTGCCCGCAACCGCACCATCCGCCACACCTTCCTCTGGTTTGCCGTGTTCATCATAGGCAGGGGAATGCTGCTGGGCAACATCATCGCCCTGGCAATTCTAGCAGTGCAGTATTTCACAGGGGTGCTAAAACTCGATGCGCAGACTTACTACGTAAGTACGGTGCCCGTGGAGTTCAATTGGCTCTTCATCGTGGCGCTGAATGTAGCCACCCTGCTCATCAGCGTGTTCATGCTCGTAGCCCCAAGCTACCTCATCTCGCATATCCATCCAGCCAAATCGATGAGATATGAATAAGCATTGAATCTCCCCCATCCCTGATTTCAAGGATGAGGTAAAAAATAAGGTTTTCATCCCATTATTGCCAACTCCAAATGGTAATAATGGGACAAAACTTATCCTTTTTCTCCGGTTTTACAATTAATTTGCCCCTTTATCAAAAATAATGCACATATTTTTTTGTAGTGTGCAGTATTTTCTGTATCTTTGCACAAAATTTTGTAAACTGTGCAATGAATTCAATACCAAGTTTTAACTCGTATATTGAGAGAAGCATCATCAAGAACTGGAATCTGGATGCGCTCACCGATTACAAGGGAGCCACCCTGCAATACCACGATGTTGCTAGAAAGATTGAGAAGCTGCACATCCTGTTTGAAAACAGCGATGTGAAGAAGGGCGACAAAATTGCCGTCTGCGGAAGAAATAGTAGCCAGTGGGCAGTAGCCTTCCTGGCCATTATTACTTACGGAGCCATCGTCGTACCTATACAGAACGAATTTAAGCCTGAGCAGATTCACAACATCGTGAACCACAGTGAGGGCAAACTGCTCTTCGTGGGCGATGTGGTGGCTACGGAAATCAATCCGGACGAGATGCCTACACTGGAAGGCATCATCTATCTGCCCGACAATTCTCTCGTTATCTCCCGTTCAGAAAAACTGACCTACGCGCGCGAGCACCTCAACGCCATGTTCGGCCACAAATACCCTAAGTACTTCCGGGCAGAGCACGTAAAGTATCACGTGGATGATCCTGAAGAACTGGCGATGATCAACTACACCAGCGGAACCACAGGGTTCTCTAAGGGTGTGATGCTGCCTTACAGGGCACTCTGGGGCAATCTCGACTATCTCATCGACTCCGTGAGCAAGAAGATAGGAAAGAACTGCAACATCCTCTCTACCCTGCCGATGGCACACATGTACGGACTGATGACTGAGTTCCTCTTCAACATCGTGATGGGTAACCACATCTTCTTCCTCACCCGCCTGCCGAGCCCAACGCTCATCTCTGAGGCACTGGCTGAGATTCAGCCCGACATCCTCTTCGCCGTGCCGCTCGTGGTGGATAAGATTGTAAGAAAGGAAGTGTTCCCACATGTACAGACCAACCGTGCCCGCCTCCTGATGAACATGCCTGTCATCAACAAGCGCATCAAGGAGAAGGTTCGCGAGTTCGTGCTCCGCAAGTTTGGCAATCGCCCTTACGAGGTGGTTGTGGGTGGCGCACCACTCAACAAGGAGATTGAGAACTTCTTCATCAGCGTGGGCTTCCCTATCGCCATGGGCTACGGAACCACCGAAACCGCTCCACTCATCACCTTCGCCCATCAGGACAACTATGTGGCAGGAAGCTGCGGCGTTGCCGTGAAGCACATGGAGGTGAAGGTATTGAGCGATGACCCTGAAAACGTGGCCGGCGAACTGGTTTGCCGTGGCATCAACGTGATGAAGGGCTACTACAAGAACCAGGAGGCTACGGATGCCGTAATCGATGAAGACGGATGGTTCCACACAGGCGACCTGGCAACGATGGACTCTGAAGGCCACTTCTTCGTAAGAGGAAGAAGCAAGAACATGCTGCTGGGCCCTAACGGACAGAACATCTATCCGGAGGAGATAGAAGACAAACTCAACTCCATGCCGATGGTGAACGAGAGCATCGTACTCCAGAAGGACGACAAGCTCGTGGCACTGGTGCATCCGGAAATGGACGAAAGTCAGGAGATGGGATTCAGCCAGGAAGACCTCGTCAACATCATGGAGCAGAACCGAAAGGACCTGAACCTGCAGATGCCAAGCTTCGCAAAAATCTCGCGCATCCAGTTGCACGACACTGAATTCGAAAAGACGGCAAAGAAGTCGATAAAGCGCTACCTCTATCAGGACGCTATACAATAAGCGTTCCTCTATTAGAACGCACTATATAAAGAATAAAACGAGAAATGAATAAGAATATGGAAATTCCTAGCTTTAACGCACTTATACAGAAAAGCATCATTGACCATTGGGATATGGATGCCCTGACCGACTACAAGGGAGCCACCTTGCAGTATCACGATGTGGCACGCAAGATTGAAAAGCTGCACATCATGTTTGAGAACTCCGGCGTAGTGAAGGGCGACAAGATTGCCCTATGCGGTCGTAACAGTGCTAATTGGGCGGTGGCATTCCTCGCTACCTTGACCTACGGTGCCATTGCGGTGCCTATCCTGCATGAGTTCATGCCTGAACAGATTCACAACATCGTGAACCACAGCGACGCCAAGTTACTCTTCGTGGGTGATGTGGTGGCTACTCAGGTGGACGCAACCAAGATGCCGGGACTGGAGGGTATCATCTACATTCCAGACTATTCGCTCGTGGTTTCACGCACCGATAAGCTGACATACGCCCGCGAACACCTCAACGAGATGTTCGGCATCAAGTACCCTAAGTACTTCCGCAAGAACCATGTAAGCTACTACATCGATCAGGACCCAGACGAACTGGCGATGATTAACTATACCAGTGGTACCACCGGTTTCTCCAAGGGTGTGATGGTTCCTTACCGTGCCCTCTGGAGCAATGCCGATTTTGCCGAGAATGTACTGGGCAAGAAGATCAAGGCAGGTGATTCAATAATCAGCATCCTGCCGATGGCCCACATGTATGGCATGGCATTCGAGTTTATCTTCGAATTCATCAAGGGCTGCCACATCTTCTATCTCACCCGCATCCCTAGTCCAGCCATCATTGCCGAGGCATTCGGCCGCATCAAGCCAGCCGTCATCATATCTGTACCTCTGGTTATCGAGAAGATTATCCGCAAGAAGGTATTCCCTAAGATCCAGAACAACCGCATGCGTATGCTGCTCCACATGCCTGTGATCAGCAAGAAGGTGAAGGAGAAGATATGCGACCAGGTATCCAATGCCTTCGGTGGCAACTTCTACGAGGTGATTATCGGTGGTGCAGCCTTCAACCAGGAAGTGGAAAGTTTCCTGCATAGCGTAGGCTTCAGATATACAGTGGGTTATGGTGCCACAGAGTGTGCGCCTATCATCTGCTACGAGGATTACAAGAACTTCGTACCAGGTTCTTGCGGTAAGGCAGCGCTCCACATGATGGTTCGCATCGACAGTCCAGACCCAGAGAATGTACCGGGCGAAATCCTTGCCAAGGGTCCTAACGTGATGCTGGGTTACTACAAGAATGAGGAGGCAACCCAGCAGACCCTCGATGAGAACGGCTGGTATCACACCGGCGACCTGGGTACCATGGATGGCGATGGCAATGTATTCATCAAGGGCCGCAGCAAGAACATGCTCCTGGGTGCATCGGGCCAGAACATCTATCCTGAGGAAATTGAGGACAAGCTCAACTCCCTAGCCCTCGTTGCCGAGAGCGTGGTGGTTCAGAACGGCGAAAAGCTAGTAGGTTTGGTTTATCCAGATTTCGACGAGGCTCAGTCGCTGAACCTCGGCAGAAAGGAACTGGAAGATATCATGGAGCAGAACCGCCAGGAACTCAACACAATGGTTCCAGGCTACAGCAAGCTGAGCGAAATCCGCATCCACGACGAAGAGTTCGAAAAGACGCCAAAGAAGAGTATCAAGCGATACCTCTATACGGCGGAGTAATATCCAATAAACAAATGAGGGTGTGTCATTGTTTTATGACACACCCTCATTTGTTATAAATTACAATAAAGTATTCGATCTGATTCTCGACAACGTTTCTGGCGTCATCTGCAGATAACTGGCGATATACGTAAGTGGCGCACGGAGCACCACCTGCGGATTCAACTCGCACAGACGCTTGTATTTGTTAGGCGCCGTCTCGAATCTCATCAAGTCGGCATGCACCTGCGACTGAATCAAGCTCTCCTCCAGAATCTTACGATAAAGCATCTGGATGTTCACGTTACGCATGGCGGCAGCCTCCAGCTTCGCCTTAGGCAAGGCATATACAAGTGTAGGCTCAAGCGCCTCCACCTGCAATTTCGTAGGCTCCTCCTTGAAGAGACTTTCTATGCACATGAAGATGGAATGATCCACACCCAAATGTTCCGTCACTTCCTTGTCGTTCTTGAAGTAAAACTGGCGTACCAATCCCTTCTCAATATACGAGATGTTCTTGCACACCTCGCCTTCAACCAGGATTTTCTCTCCCTTTCCATACTTAATCGGTTCCAGAATTGACTCCAGCACGTCCAACTCACTGTGAGTCATCGTACTGTACTTACGTGCAAGCTCTCGGGCTATGTCGCGCGTTGGGGTGATCACTTTAAATGCATTCATTTTCATGTTCCTTCCATTATAAATTTCGGTTTAGTTCATATTAGTCTAACTTCAATACCGCAAGGAATGCCTTCTGTGGCACCTCTACGTTACCAATCTGCTTCATACGCTTCTTTCCCTTCTTCTGCTTCTCAAGCAACTTGCGCTTACGGCTCACGTCACCACCATAACACTTGGCGGTCACATCCTTGCGCACCTGCTTCACAGTTTCACGGGCCACAATCTTGGCTCCGATAGCTGCCTGAATAGCAATGTCAAACTGCTGACGAGGAATCAAGTCCTTCAACTTCTCGCACATGCGGCGGCCGAAGCTCACGGCATTGTCGCGATGAGTCAAGGTACTCAGCGCATCCACAGGTTCTCCATTCAGGAGAATATCCAGTTTCACCAGGTCGGAATGGCGGAACGAATCGATGTGATAGTCGAAGGAAGCATATCCCTTGGAAATACTCTTCAGCTTATCGTAGAAATCAATCACAATCTCGCCCAGCGGCAACATGAAGTGCAACTCTACACGGTTACCGCTCACGTACTCCTGGTTAATCAATTCGCCACGCTTATCCAGACAAAGCTTCATAATCGGACCGATGTAATCGGCTGCGGTGATGATGGTGGCACGGATATATGGCTCCTCGATATGGTCAATCATCGTTGGGTCTGGCAATCCCGAAGGGTTGTGAACCTCCTTCTCGCCACCCTGCTTGTCATATACCATATAAGATACGTTAGGAACGGTGGTGATAACATCCATGTTGAACTCGCGGTCCAGACGCTCCTGCACAATTTCCATGTGGAGCAGACCGAGGAATCCGCAACGGAAACCGAAGCCCAATGCCACGGAACTCTCAGGCGAGAATGTAAGCGACGCATCGTTGAGCTGCAGCTTCTCCAATGAGGCACGCAGATTTTCATAATCGCTAGGATCGATAGGATAAACGCCAGCAAAGACCATCGGCTTCACTTCCTGGAAACCGGCAATCGCCTTCTCGCATGGTCGGGCGATGTGCGTAATGGTATCACCCACCTTTACCTCGGTGGCATTCTTGATACCCGAGATGATGTAGCCCACCTCTCCGGCACCCAGTTCCTTGCGAGGAATCATATCCATCTTGAGCACACCGATTTCATCGGCATCATACTCCATGCCGGTGTTAAAAAACTTCACCTTGTCGCCCTTGCGGATAACGCCGTTCTCTATCTTGAAATAAGCGATGATACCACGGAAGGAGTTGAACACGGAGTCGAAGATGAGCGCCTGCAATGGCGCCTTATCGTCGCCCTTAGGAGCAGGCACACGGTTTACCACCGCCTCCAGTACATCCTCAACGCCCTCGCCTGTCTTACCGGAAGCGCGTAGAACATCCTCGTGCTTGCATCCGATGAGGTCAACGATTTCGTCTTCCACTTCCTCCGGCATAGCCGAAGGCATATCTATCTTGTTGATCACAGGAATGATTTCCAGGTCGTGCTCTATAGCCATATAGAGGTTGGAGATGGTCTGTGCCTGAACGCCCTGAGTGGCATCCACGACCAAGAGCGCTCCCTCGCAGGCTGCGATGGAACGAGAAACCTCGTAAGAGAAGTCAACGTGTCCCGGAGTATCGATGAGGTTGAGGATGTAAGTCTGTCCATCCTTTGCCTTGTACTCCATCTGGATGGCGTGGCTCTTGATAGTGATACCGCGCTCCCTCTCCAGATCCATATCATCAAGCATCTGTCCCTCAGTAATCTTGATGGTCTGGGTCTTCTCTAACAAACGGTCTGCCAGGGTACTTTTACCATGGTCGATATGTGCAATAATGCAGAAATTTCTTATTTTATTTATATTCTCCATATATTTTTCTCTCTTTAGACTGCAAAGATACTTATTTTTTTTGTATCTTTGCACAAAAGATTGAAAATAATAGAGTTTTTTAGATAAAAAAAGGAAAAATCATGAAGAAAAAGTTGATTTACATCGGTATTTTCGCTTCTTTGCTGGTTTCTTGCACCGAAAGTCTGGAAGATAAGGCGACGAGAGAGGCGAAGGAATATACGGAAAAGTACTGCCCTACTCCCTACGTAAATGACAGCCGTACGGATAGTGCCACCTTCGATAAGACCACCAAGGTTTACACCTATTATGTAACCCTGAGAAACAAGGCAGACAACAAGCAGGCGATTGATGCCAACAGGGAGAAGCTGCATAAATTGCAGAAGGAAGCGCTGGATAACAACCCGGGGTTGAAGAAATACAAAGAGGCACATTTCTCCTTCCGCTTCATCTATCATTCGGCGAAGAATCCGAAGCAGGTGTTGCTGGATGACAGTTTCAAATATTAGAAGAGACAGTTTCAAGTATTAGAAAAGATAGTTTCAAATATTAGAAAAGGCACGGATTACACGGATTACACGGGATTTATAAATACGCTTTATTTAATAGCGCCATAAATCCGTGTAATCCGTGTAATCCGTGCCTAAAAACTCTTAATATCCCATTTCCTGCAAGGCTGTGGCCAACTGGTCTGGACAGCTTGTAGGCTTGTTACCACAAGTGATACCCTTCAGTCGGGCGATGACTTCCTTGGCCTTCATGCCCTGAATCAAGGCACAAACACCCTTGGTGTTGCCATCGCAGCCGCCGATGAACTGGGCATCCTGCACAGTTCCATCTTCATCAACACTGATGCAGATGTATTTTGAGCAGGTGCCATGAGTCTGATAAGTAACTTTTGTCAACTTATCTTTCTTTTCTTGCTGCAACATGATGCTTATTCTGCGTCGGCAGGAATTTCTGGCTTCATGTTGGTATAAACAGTCTGAACATCGTCAAACTCCTCCAACTTCTCAACCATCTTGTCGATAGTCT
>ERZ773186.1535-NODE-1535-length-19084-cov-4.215881_pt1 | contig 19084 bp, 22 predicted proteins | sample MGYA00581000_ERZ773186 | MGnify/ENA primary metagenome ERZ773186 (study PRJEB29015, sample SAMEA2737752) | human gut metagenome | biome: human gut; feature: human-associated habitat; material: faeces | place: China | collected 2012 ...
TGCTGCGGCCCACCAAGGTGCGCAGCCTGTACAGCCAGATGGTGGGGCGCGGCACCCGCCTTTCCCCGGGCAAGACCGACCTGCTGTTGCTGGATTTCCTGTGGATGACCGACCGGCACGAGCTGTGCCGCCCGGCGGACCTGGTCTGCGAGGACCGCGCCGTGGCCCGGCAGATGACCGAGACCCTTGCCGAGAGCGGCTGCCCGGAGGACATCGAGCAGGCCGCCGTACAGGCCGGCGAGGACGTGGTGGCCCAGCGGGAAGAAGCCCTTGCAAAGCAATTGGCCGAGCAGCGCCGCAAAAAGGCAAAGCTGGTGGACCCGCTGCAGTACGAGATGAGCATCCAGGCCGAGGACTTGTCCGGCTATGTGCCCGCTTTCGGGTGGGAAGCCGGGCCGCCCAGCGACAAGCAGACCGCCGCGCTGGAAAAGCTGGGCATCCTGCCGGATGCGGTGGAATCCGCCGGCAAGGCAGCCCTGCTGCTGGACCGGCTGCACAAGCGCCAGACCGAGGGCCTGACCACGCCCAAGCAGATCCGCCTGCTGGAACGCTACGGCTTCCGGCATGTGGGCAGCTGGAGCTTTGACGCGGCCAGCCGCATGATCAACCGCATTGCAGCCGGCGGCTGGCGCGGCGTGCCCAAGGGTGTGGACCCCAAAACCTTCACGCCTGACGCACAGCCCGCCGTGCCGACGGACTTTGGATGGTAACGCACATGGAACATGAAAACGATCTCAAAGAAGCGCTGGAATTTCTCAGCCCGTCCGCCCTGACCTATGACGAGTGGGTCGCGGTGGGCATGGCCCTCAAGGACGGCGGCCTGCCGGTCACCGTCTGGGAGCAGTGGAGCACGCGGGACGCCGGCCGCTACCACAAGGGCGAGTGCGTCAAAAAATGGGAGAGCTTCCACGGCGGCGGGGGCAGCCCCGTCACGGTGAGCAGCATCTTCCAGATGGCCTACTCCCACGGGTGGAGCGGCCCCGCCGGTCACGCGCTGGACTGGAACGACGACATCTCCGCCGGGACGAACCACACAGACGGCCAGCTGGTAGACCCCCGTTGGGTGGAAGCCCACGATCTCGCCCTGCCGGAACAGTGGGACCCTGTGGACCAGCTCAGGCGCTACCTGCAGGCCCTGTTTGAAGAGGACGAGTATGTGGCCTATGTCACCAAGAGTTTCATGGCCGACGACAAACGCCGCCCGGCCAAGGGCAGCTGGACCCGCACCGCCGGGCAGCTCCTTGCCGAACTGGGCACCTGCGGCGGGGATCTCGGCAAGGTGCTGGGCGACTGGGACCCGGAGGTGGGTGCCTGGATCTGCTTCAACCCCGTGGACGGCACAGGCCGCAAGGACGCCAACGTCACCGCCTACCGCTACGCCCTTGTGGAGTGCGATAACATGGAGCTGGGCAAGCAGCAGGCCATCATCAAGCAGCTGGAGCTGCCCTGCGCCGCGCTGGTGTACTCCGGCGGCAAGAGCGTCCACGCCATCGTCAAGGTGGACGCCCCGGACTATGCCGAGTACCGCAAGCGGGTGGATTACCTCTACGCTGCCTGCCAGAAAAACGGCCTGACCCTCGACCAGCAGAACCGCAACCCCAGCCGCCTGAGCCGGATGCCCGGCATCCTGCGCGGCGACAAGCGGCAGGTGCTTCTGGAGACCAATTTCGGCAAGAGCTGCTGGGACGAGTGGGTGGACTGGCTGGAAGCCGAGACCGACGACCTACCGGACACCGAGAACCTCGCCGCCGACTGGGAGCACCTGCCCCCGCTGGCAGACCCGCTCATCTTCGGGGTGCTGCGCAAAGGGCACAAGATGCTTCTGGCGGGCCCCAGCAAGGCCGGCAAGAGCTTTGCCCTCATCGAGCTGTGCATCGCCATTGCCGAGGGCAAGCCGTGGCTGGGCCAGTTCTCCTGCGCCCAGGGCAAGGTGCTGTACATCAATCTGGAGCTGGATCGGGCCTCCTGCCTGCACCGCTTCAAGGATGTGTATGCGGCCCTCGGCCTTGCGCCGGAGAACCTTGCAAACATCGACATCTGGAACCTGCGCGGTGCGTCCGTGCCCATGGACAAGCTGGCCCCCAAGCTCATCCGCCGGGCAAAGAAAAAGGGCTATACCGCCGTCATCCTCGACCCCATTTATAAGGTAATCACCGGCGACGAGAACAGCGCCGACCAGATGGCCAAGTTCTGCAACCAGTTTGACCTTGTGTGCCGCGCACTGGACTGCGCCGTGATCTACTGCCATCACCACAGCAAAGGTGCCCAGGGCGGCAAGCGCAGCATGGACCGTGCGTCCGGTTCCGGCGTGTTCGCCCGTGACCCGGACGCCATGCTGGACATGACCGAGCTGACGCCCACCGACGCCATCCGGGAGCAGCTGCGCAACAAGGCAGCTTGTCGGTGCATCAAGGCCATGCTGGACAAGCGCGGCCATGCGGACGCCTACGGCCCGGACGATACCCTCAGCAAGAGCCGGATGCTGGCTGTGGCCAAGGAGTGCCTGGGCCTGGCCGACCTGCGGGCCATTGACGCCGAAGTCGCCGCCGCCCAGAAGCAGGCCGACGGCATGACTGCCTGGCGCATCGAGGGCACGCTCCGCGAGTTCGCCCGCTTTGACCCGGTGAACCTCTGGTTTGACTACCCGGTGCACAAGCCGGACAGCGGTCTGCTGGAGGATCTGCAGCCGGACAGCGACTTCCGCACCCTGGGCAACCGCGGTGCCGCCAAGCGCTGGGGCGACAAAGGCAAGGTGACCAAGGACAAAAAAGCTGAGCTGGACACCGCCTTTGAAGCCTGCACCATGGACGGCGAGGTGACCGTCTATGCTCTGGCCGAATACATGGACCTAAAGCCCCGCACCGTCAAGACCCGCCTGAAGGATGACGGGCGGTTCTGGATCGACGGTGAGAAAGTTGGACGGAAGGAACCCGGCAGCAACGGTTAAACGATTTGTAATTTTTGCAATTACAGTTTGTTGTAAAAATGCAGTTATAGCCGCTATTTTGCACGACACGAAAAACTGCAATTTTGCAGTTATAGCCGCTATGACTGCAGATTTTGCAGTGCAAAATAGCCTATATATAATAGCTAAAACTGCAACTGCAATTGTGATGGGGTTTCCCGAAGGATGGGGCGACCACAGCCCCCATCCATTCGGAGACCCTCCCCATCACGTTGGCGAACTGAAAAAAGAAAAACGAGGTGAACCCCATGTACACGCAATTCTTTATCCCCATGCAGCCGCCCACCACCACCCACAACGCAAAGCAGCTGCACGCTTACATGAAGGGCGGCAAGCCCTGTGCCGTGCTGCATGACAGCCCGGAGCTGAAACAGACCCGTGCCAAGCTCCATGCCCATCTGGCACCCCACGCCCCGGCAAAGCCCATCCCTGCCGGCAGACCGGTGCGCCTGCTGGTCAAGTGGTGCTTCCCCTCCGAGGGGCGCAGGAACGGTGCGTGGCGCACCAGCAAGCCGGACACTGACAACCTGGAAAAGGCCCTCAAGGACGAGATGACCCGCCTGCACTTCTGGGACGATGACGCCCAGGTGTGCAGCGAGATCGTGGAGAAGTTCTGGTCGGACCCCTGCGGGGTGTTCGTCCGGGTGGAGGAGCTGGCATGACCTACGAAGAGAAAAGACGCTGGCTCAGTCGGTACGGGGACGCTATGGTAAAGGCCAAGCACCTGCGAGATGATTTAGATGAAGCAGAACGTGACACCGGTTGTACCACGCAGCAACTGACCGGAATGCCGGGCGGCAGCGGTGATGGGCAGAGTCTGGCACGAACTGTAGAACGTATTGAACGAGCCGAGAAAGCCTTGAATGCACAGATCATGCTGTGTGATGATCTCCACGCCGAACTTATGGCCCGACTGGAGGATGTGGACGACCCGAAGGATTACGAGGTCCTGCGGCTGAAGTATCTCCGCTTTCAGGACTGGGAGCAGATTGCACAGAAGATGAGCATCTGTGTACGGCAGGTTTACCGTCATCACCGTAAAGGTGTGGATGCTTTGGAACTGTGACAGATGTCAGTAAAACGTCAGTACGACGTCAGTGACATGTCTTTGATTTCATGATAAAATAGTATCATCGCAAGAGCCCGCAGGAAAGGTTTACTCCCTTCAATCCTGCGGGCTTTGTGCTGCCCGGCTGACACAGGGGAACACCTTACCGACCAACAGCCTGAATGTACCAGCCGGGCAATCTTGAACATTCTCAGCCGTCCCATTCCGGGGCGGCTTTTTTGTACCCACCCCCGGTCTATACCCAGGGGGTCATTTTGTACCCTGCCCCCCTCCGCAAAGCACCCCCGCCCCTGCAAAGGCCCCCGGAGTGTGCCCGGCGGGGTGCAAGCCTGCCTGCCATGCGCAGGCTTTTTGTCTGTCAGGAGGTGAACCGCATGGGCAACCCGCGCTATGCCAACGGACAGCTGCGGCGGCGCAACCGGGCCCGGCTCCGGGCGATGGGCGGCGAATGCGGCATCTGTCACGGGCGTTTCGGTCCGATCCATTACGATGAGCCTTCCGACGCGCAGCACCCGCTGTCCTTCGTGGTGGACGAGATCAAGCCGGTTTCCCGCTGGCGGGAGTTCGGCTACCCATCGGCGCGGGCAGCTGCCGAAGATTGGTCGAACCTTCAACCCGCACACTGGTTCTGCAATGCGCAAAAGGGCAACAAAACCGGTCAAAACAGCCCAAAATCGGGCAAATTCCTGCGCGTTCCGAAGGTTTCTGACGGCGACTGGTGAGGGGTGGGGAGGGTCCCCCTCCCACGCCCACGGCGCTCCCCGTGCTGTCCAGCGCCGATTTACACACGGGAAAATTTCAAGGAGGTGTTCCGGGCCATGGCGACCATGAAAAGCATCACGGCACGGGGCACCCGGCTGGACCAGCTCAAACAGCTGGCCAAGGTGCTGGCGGCGGGCATCGACACCTGCGAGGATTGCCGGGCCCTGCCCCAGCTGACCAAGCAGTACCGTGAGACCATCCGAGAAATTGAAGAGATCGAAGGAGCAGACAACGATGGCGACGAGATCGGCGAGATCCTCGCAGAGCGTGAAAATGATGGGAAGCCAGGAGCCGTCCGAACGCATCGCGCCGGAGTACCGGGCCACTGACGGGCCGGATGCCGTGCGCATCCTGCGGGCGGGCGGCACCGTGCTGGACCCGTGGCAGAGCGACATCCTGGATGACTGGATGGGCCGCACCGTGTCCGGCAAATGGACAGCCCCCACGGCAGGCGGCAGCGTGCCCCGCCAGAACGGCAAGAGCCTGCTGGTACAGGGGCGGGCGGCGTCCGGCATGCTCATGTTCAACGAAACGGTCATCTACACGGCCCACCTGCAAAAGACCGCCACCGAGACCTTTGAGGAAATGCGGGCCTTTTTTGAGGGGCCGAAAATGCGCCGGTATGTTTCCGAGATCCGCACCGCCCTGGGTCGCGAGCAGATCATCCTGAAGAGCGGCGCACGCATCAAGTTTCTGGCCCGCACCCGCAACGGCGGACGCGGCCAGCACGGCGACCTGCTCATCTTCGACGAGGCGCAGGAGCTGGACGAGACCGCACAGGGCAGCTTCATCCCGGCCATTTCGGCCAGCCTGAACCCCCAGACCATCTACGTCGGTACCCCGCCCGGCCCGGATGCCGTGGGCACCGTGTTCCGGGCCCTGCGCAAGCGGGCGCTGGAGGGCGAAGCCAAAAAGGCCGCGTGGTTCGAGTTCAGCGTGCCGGAGATCGGCGACGTGAAGGACCCCGCCCGCTGGGCAGCAGCCAACCCGGCACTGGGGCGGCGCATCCAGTGTGGCACTATTGAGGGCGAAAGCGAACAGCTGGACCCGGACACCTTCGCCCGGGAGCGCCTGGGCTGGTGGAGCCCGGTGGCCACCGAACATCTGGACTATGCCCTCGACCGCAAGGCGTGGGCAGCCTGCGCCAGCGAGGACGAAAAGCCGGAGGGCAAGACCGCCTATGGCGTCAAGTTTTCCGCCGACGGCAGTTCCGTGTGCCTGTGCGGGGCGGTCATCCCGAAGGAGGGGCCCGCCCGCGTCTCCCTCATCGACCTGCGGCCCACCGGGCAGGGCCTTGCTTGGCTGGCGGACTGGCTGTGCGACCGGTACGGCAAGGCAAGCTGCGTGGTCATCGACGGGCGCAACGGCGTGGACGTGCTGGTGGAGCGCATCCGGGAAGTCTGGAAGGCAAAGAACGCGGTCGTCCGGCCCGGAGCACGGGACGTGATCGCCGCCGTGAGCTTGTTCACCAACGCGGTGAGCGAGGGCAGCCTGACCTGGTACGCACCCCAGACCGCCCTGAATGAGAGCGCCGTCACCGCCACCAAGCGCCCCCTTGCGGGCGGCTTTGGCTTTGGCGGCGAGAACAGCCTGCCGGTGGAAGCCTGCGCGCTGGCCCTGTGGGGCGCAAAGACCTGCCGCCGCGACCCGACCCGCAAGATGCGCATCGGCTGAAAGGAGCACCATGTTCGTCACCCTGAATTTTGGCCCGGTGGAGGGCCTGAGCGCGGAAGAACTGCAGCAGCTGCAGGATCTGGCCGACGCCTACAACTACCACCAGAGCCGCAACCGCCTGAAAGATAAATATTACGAGGGTCACGTCACCCTGCAGGACGTGAACCTTGGCATTGCCCTGCCGCCGGGCCTGCGCAACCTGGAAGTGGGCTGCAGCTGGGGCCAGAAGGCCGTGGACGTGCTGGCCGCGCGGAGCATGTTCGACGGCTTTGTGGGCACCGGCGGCAGTCTGGACAGCCTTGCAAAGCTGGTGGCCGACAACCGCCTTGTGGCACAGTACGCCAAGGCCTGCCGGGACGAGCTGAAATACGGCTGCACCTTTGCCACCCTGTCCTGGGACAACGCCATCGGCTGCAGCATCCGGTTCCACTCGCCTGCCACGGCAGCCGCCCTCTGGAGCGGCGAGAAGGGCCGCATCGACTGCGGCCTTGCCATCGTGGACACCGTGAAGGATGAGCACTTCGAGGGCACATGGCGGCCTTCCGTGGTCAACTTCTACACGGATGACGCGGTCATTGTGCTGCATTCCAATGGCAGCTTCTGGACGGCGCAGCGCCACGCCCACAAGATGGGCCGCCCACTGATGGAACCGCTGATCTGGAACGCCACCAACTCCAAGCCCTTCGGCCGCTCCCGGCTCAAAAAGCCCATCCGCGCTCTGATCGACGATTACATCCGCACGGCAGCCAACGCCACCATCGCGCTGGAGTTTGCCACCACGCCCCAGAAGTACATCCTCGGCGTGACCGATGAGCAGTATGACGCCATCATTTCCAACAAGTTCAAGACCTACATGGGGGCCATCATCGCCGCCACGGCGAACCCGGAGACCGGTGAAAACCCGACCCTGGGCCAGCTGGCACAGGGCAGCCTGACGCCCCATGTGGAGAAGATGCGGATGACCGCCACCCAGTTTGCGGCGGCCACCGGCCTGACCGTCACCGACGTGGGCGTGGTGAACGACGCCAACCCCACCAGCAGCGACGCCATCCTTGCCCAGAGCCAGACGCTGGTGCTTCTGGCCCAGCAGCTGAACACCGGCAACGGCGACGCCCTGCGCACCATCGCCTGCATGGCGCAGGCCGTGGCGCGGGACTGCCGCCTGACCGATCTGACCGAGGAAGAGACCGGCATCATGGCCCACTTCAAGAACCCCGCCATGCCCAGTGTGGCCGTGACGGCAGACGCCGCCATCAAGATCGCATCCGCCCGGCAGGAGTTCGCCGGCACGGACACGTTCCTGGAGATGATCGGGTTTGATCAGGCGGACATCCGGCGCATCAAGGCGCAGGAACAGCGGGCGCGGGGCGCACAGGTGTTGATGGAGATGGAAGATGAAACTGACACAAGCGGCATGGGATGATTACATTTCCCGGCTTTCCCAGCTGAACCAGAAGGCCGGGCAGCTCATGCGAGAGTACATGGATGGGCACCCGGAAGCCGACACCGACGCCCTCATCCGCTATGCCTATGCCCTTGTGACCAAGTACGGCGAGGGCAGCGCAGAGCTTGCCTGTCAGATGTACGACGCCCTGGCCGAGGCGCAGGGGGTCACATTGCCCGCCGCAGAGCCTGCACCCACCGCCACCTATGGCGAGGTGACCGGCATGGTCAAGGCCACGCAGGACAGCCCGCCCAGCCTGCAGCAGGGCGTTTCCCGCATGGTAAAGCAGGCCGGTGCCGACACCACCACCCACAATGCCATCCGGGACGGTGCGGAGTGGGCATGGGTGCCCCACGGCGATGCCTGCCCGTTCTGCCGGATGCTGGCCTCCAACGGCTGGCAGCGGGCCAGCAAGAACCTGCTGAAGAAGGGCCACGCCCAGCACATCCACGCCAACTGTGATTGTGAGTTTGCAGTGCGGTTCAGCCGGGAGTTTAACATCTCCGGCTACGACCCGGAAGAGTACCTCCGGCAGTACCGGGAGGCGGGCAGCGATATCAACAACTGGCGGCGGATTGATTATGCAGCCCGGAAGGACGTCATCAATGCCCAGAAGCGGGCGGCGTATGCAGCTCAGGCGTACAGAAAAGACAGAGGCGCAGTCAGCGAGATATCTCTGATTCGGCGTTCGGAGGAAGTCAAGCTCTCTGTAAGACAGGTTGAATCTTACAAAACGCCGGTTTATGTTTCAGACCAGGCAACAATAAAGCCGAAAGCTCTCCATAGAATCAATCAGAACACCGAAAAAGCGCTTGCCGACTGGGGTATCAGCCTTGACCGGAAGCCCAAAATTATCGTTGTCGGCGATAACGAGCTGCGCGGCGCAGTCGGTATTTACGACCCGTGCGAGAACGTTGTTTATTATGCGGAAAGCGTTGGCAAAAAGACTGTTCAAGACGCTTCTGGTGGTTTCGGAGTAATCGAAGCTCACGAAATGTGGCACATGAAACAGGCCGAGGACTTCCGGCAGTCCGGCTGGGTTATCACCCGTGAAAACCGTGCAGAATATCTTGATGCCCTGTGCAAAAAGTGCAAAGGACGCATTGACAAACTGGGTATCACGCGCGATAATGTAAGAGAGTTGAGCCAATACGCAGCTGATATGTATTTAGGCGAACGTTTTGACGAAGTCGAAGCAGAATTCATGTCATTAAGGAGGCGAAAATAATGGTCATTCTGAAATACCCGGCGGATATTCAAAAATTGATTGATATTTTCGACCCCTACCGTGAAGCCATTTCGTCCAAACAATTTGACCAGATTCCACCTGAAGCGGTGGACGCATTCAACAAGTTCAAACAGTGGTCTTGGGAACAAGACCAGTAATCCAACCACGATGCACCCGCACCGTGGTTTTTTGTTGCCCATTTTCAAGCACTGTGCAAAAAATGCACGGTGCTTTTTTCATGCCGTCTTAGCTCAGCAGGAAGAGCGGCTGCCCCGTAAGCAGCGGGTCGATGGTTCAAGCCCATCAGGCGGCACCACGCTGTGAACCACAGCAAATACACGCCACGGCTGCGGAAAAGCCGGGAAAGGAATTTACCACTATGGCAGAAACTGTACATCAGGAACCCACCATCCCCGCTGCCGAGGGGCAGCAGAACAATGAGCGCACCTTCACCCAGGCCGAGATGAACGCCATCATCTCCGACCGGCTGAGCCGGGAACGCTCCAAATACGCCGACTACGACGATCTGAAAGCCAAGGCACAGCAGTTCGATGCCGCACAGGAAGCGGGCAAGACCGAGCTGCAGAAGGCAAACGAGAAGGCCGCAAAGCTGCAGGCGCAGCTGGACAGCATGACCCGTGCAAACACCCTGCGGGACATCCGCGGCAAGGTGGCGGCCGCCACCGGCGTGCCTGCCGAACTGCTTTCCGGCGACACCGAAGAGGCTTGTACCGCACAGGCACAGGCCATCCTCAAGTTTGCACAGCCGGGCTATCCCAGCGTCCGCGACGGCGGCGAAGTCCGCAACAAACCCACCGGCTCCACCCGCCAGCAGTTTGCTGACTGGTTCGCACAGGTGACCAAGTAACAGCAAAGGAGTTTTTTCTATGGCAACCGATATCAACCGCACTACCACCATCACCCTGCCCGGTGAGGTGTCCAGCGAGATCCTGCAGAAAACGCAGGAGAGCTCCGCCGTCATGGCGCTGGCCCGCTCCATCAAGCTGCCGGGCCTGGGCGTGACCATCCCGGTCATCACCGGCGACCCGGAGGCCGCATGGGTCGGTGAGACCGACAAGAAGCCCGTCAAGCGCGGCACGCTGGCAACCAAGGTCATGCAGCCCTACACGCTGGCCGTCATCGTGCCCTTCTCCAACCAGTTCCGCCGCGACGTGCCTGCCCTGTATGACGAGCTGGTCAAGCGTCTGCCGCTGGCACTGGCCCAGAAGTTCGACGCCACGGTGTTTGGCGGCGTCACTGTGCCCGGCTCCAACTTCGACACCCTGAAGGCTGCACCGCGCAGGAGATCGGCACCAATGCCTATCAGGGCCTTGTGGCTGCCGACGCCGACATCTCCGACCACAACGGCATCCTGAACGGCTGGGTGCTGTCCCCCAAGGGCAAGGCCGCCCTGCTGAACGCCGTGGACACCACCGGCCGCCCGCTGTTCCTGAACAACGTGGCCGAGGGTGCCGTGCCCATGATCCTGGGCGCAAAGACCCTGCAGAGCAAGGGTGCCTACATCGCGGATTCCACTGCCGCCAAGAAGCACGTTGTCGGCTTTGCCGGTGACTGGTCGCAGGCCATGTACGGCACCGTGGAGGGCGTGCAGATCGCAATTTCCGACCAGGCCACCCTGACCGACGGTTCCACCACCATCAACCTGTTCCAGCAGAACATGTTCGCCGTGCGTGCCGAGATCGAGGTGGGCTTCCGCTGCGACACCACCGTGTTCAACAAGCTGACCAAGACCGAAGCCTGATGAGGTGTTCCCATGACCTACGCCGAAGTGTTTGATGTGGAAGCCGGGTTCCGTGCCCTCTCCAAGGACGAACAGGAGCGCTGCAGCGCCCTGCTGAGTGAGGCGGCCATCATCATTGACGCCTACAACCCGGACGCCGGAGAGGACGCAAAGCGGCTCGTTTCCTGCCGGATGGTGCGCCGCCAGCTGGGCGAAAGCGACAGCGAGGGCGGCGTCAGCTTCCCCATGGGGTCCACCCAGGGCACCGCCACCGCGCTGGGCTACAGCCAGAGCTGGACCATGAGCTGCGGCTCTTCGGGTGAGCTGTATCTGTCCAAGCTGGAAAAGAAGCTGCTGGGCGTTGGCAGCCGCGTGGGGGCCCGCAGCCCGCTGGAGGACTTATGTTGAAAGGCATCGACGTCACCCTGTACGAAAAGACCCAGACCGGCACCGACGAGGCCGACGCCCCGGTCTACGCCGAAACGCCGGTCACCGTGCACAACGTGCTGGTGGGCGAGCCTTCCGCCGAGGAGATCACCACCGAGCTGCAGCTGACCGGGCGGCGGCTGGCCTACACGCTGGCCATCCCCAAGGGCGACGCCCACGACTGGAACGACGTGCAGGTGGAGTTCTTTGGCCAGCGCTTCCGCACCTGCGGGGGCGTCGTGCAGGGCATCGAACGCATGATCCCCCTGTGCTGGAACAAGAAAGTGCAGGTGGTGCGCTACGAGTAAAGTCCGTTTCGAGCTGAACCGTGCCGGGGTGCGTGCCCTGATGCGCAGCCCGGAAATGCAGGCCGTGCTGAAAGCGCGGGCCGACACCGTGAAAGACCGCTGCGGCGACGGGTACGAGGCCTATGTGGCCGCCACCCGCGCCGTGGCCGTGGTGGAGACCGCCACCCCGCAGGCCGTTGATGACAACTCTGCCCACAACACCCTGCTCAAAGCCACATCAGCCAGCCGGAAGGGCGCGACCGTGCACGAGCACAAACGCCACTTGAAGGACGGCAGGGTCATCACCGTAAGGAGCTACCAGAGGAAGAAATGATCGAAGAAACCATCCGCAGCTTTCTGGCCGAGCGGCTGGACGTGCCGGTCCGGCTGAGCGTGCCAACCCCGGCCCCCGCCCGCTTTGTGGTGGTGGAAAAGACCGGCTCCGGCTGCGAGGACGGCATCTATAGCGCCACCATCGCGGTGCAGTCCTACGGGCCCGCCGCCACCAGCCACGACGGCACCCTGGACGCGGCAAAGCTCAACGAGCTTGTCAAGGCTGCCATGCAGGACGCCGACAGCCTGCCGCAGCTTGTGCGCTGCGACCTTTATTCCGACTACAATTTCCCCGACACCACCCGAAAACGACCCCGCTATCAGGCCGTTTTCGGCGTGGTGCATTACTGATTGAAAGGAGCCTTTTTTATGGCAGATGCAAAGAACGTGACCGCTGCAAAGCCCAAGGTGGGCGGTGCCATCTGGCGTGCCCCGCTGGGCACCACTTTGCCTACCGACGCCAAGACCGCGCTGGACAAGGCATTCAAGAGCCTGGGCTATATCTCCAGCGACGGTCTGACCAACGCAAACTCCCCCTCCAGCGAGAACACCACCGCCTGGGGCGGTGACACCGTGCTGACCCAGCAGACCGAGAAGCCGGACACCTTCGCTTTCACCCTGCTGGAATCCCTGAACCCTGACGTGCTGAAGGCCGTGTACGGTGACGACAACGTCACCGGCGACCTGACCACCGGCATCACGGTCAAGGCCAACTCCAAAGAACAGAAGGACTGCTGCTGGGTGGTGGAGATGATCATGAAGGACGATGTGAACAAGCGCATCGTCATCCCGGACGCCGCCGTCACCTCGGTGGGCGACATCACCTATTCCAACGGTGCCGTGGGCTACAACACCACCCTGACCGCCGTGCCGGATGCCCAGGGCAACACCCATTACGAGTACATTCTGGGCGGCACTGCTGCCGCCCAGGCCGCTGCCAAGACCAAGGAGGTGCAGGCATGATCACTGCAAAAACCAACGACGGCTTTGAAATTGAGCTGAGCGAGGACGCACTGGACGACGCCGAGCTGCTGGACGCCTTGGGCGGCATGCAGGACGGCAACGTCTTTGATATGAGCCACCTGACCCTGCGCCTGCTGGGCAAGGAGGGCCGGAAGAAGCTGTACGACCACCTGCGCACCCCGGACGGCCGTGTGCCGGTGGCTAAGGTGGCGGACGCTCTGGGCGAGCTGATGAACAGCTTCACGGCCGGAAAAAACTCTGCATCCTCGCCGAACTGATCGCATCGGACGAGGACGCCCTGATCTGCGATTTCGTGCAATATTACCATGTGCTGGACTGGCGTGCCCTTCCGCTGCGTCTGGCCGCCACACTGGCCGCAGGCCTGCCGGAAACGAGCCGCAGCCTGCGCAAGGCGGCAGGCCGCACGGTGGACTTTGAGACGGAACTGCTGGCCTATGCCGCCGACCGCCTGACCCAGGTGCTCTGGTGGCTGCACAGCGACACGTCCAAGCCGCCCTCCGTGCTGGCCGACCTGCGCGGCGAGGCGGACACCAGCAACGTGCAGAGCTACGCCAGCGCAGAAGAATTTGACGCCGCCCTTGCGGCGCTGAAAGGAGGTTAACACCATGGCGGACGGAATCGAACTGGGCAAGGCGTATGTCCAGATCGTGCCCTCGGCGCAGGGCATCAAAAGCGCCCTGACTGAGATGTTTGACGAAGAGACCGAAGGCCTTGGCGAGCAGACCGGGCAGAGCATCGGTCAGGAACTCATCGGCACCCTGAAGAAAGTGATCGCGGCGGCCGGCATCGGCAAGATCATCTCGGATTCCATCAACATGGGCGGTGCCCTGCAGCAGAGCCTTGGCGGCGTGGAAACGCTGTTCAAGGACAGTGCCGACACGGTCAAGGAGTACGCCGCGCAGGCATATCGGACCGTGGGGCTTTCGGCCAACGACTACATGGAGCAGACCACCAGCTTTGCGGCCAGCCTGCTGTCCAGCGTCAGCCAGGACACCGATGCTGCCGCCCAGCTGGCCAACATGGCCATGGTGGATATGGCCGACAACGCCAACAAGATGGGCACGGATATGCAGGATATCCAGAACGCCTATCAGGGGTTTGCCAAGCAGAATTACACCATGCTGGACAACCTCAAGCTGGGCTACGGCGGCACGCAGGCCGAAATGCAGCGCCTGCTGAAGGACGCCGAGAAGCTCTCCGGCGTGCACTACGACCTGGGCAACCTAGCCGACATGTACAGCGCCATCCACGTCATCCAGAAGGAGATGGACATCACCGGCACCACGGCCAAGGAGGCATCCACCACCCTGACCGGCAGCTTTGCGGCCATGAAAGCTGCCGCCGAGAACGTGCTGGCCGACTGGTCCACCGGTGCCGATCTCACCGCCCCCCTGCAGGGGCTGGTGGAAACGGCCCAGACCTTCCTTGTGGGCAACCTGCTGCCCATGATCGGCAACGTGCTGGCGGGCATCCCGGAGCTGGTGTATACACTGGTGCCCGAGATTTTGCAATCCGGCACCCAGCTGGTCACCTCGCTGGCGGAGGGCTTCACCCAGGGCATCCCGGATTTTCTGTCCAATGCCCTGCCGCAGCTGCTGCAGTTCACCGAGGAATTGCGGGCCAACGCCGGTGTGTTCGTGGACGCCGGCCTGAACCTCATCACCCAGCTGCTGAACGGCCTGATCGCAGGCCTGCCGGACCTGATCGCCTATGTGCCCGACATCATCATCAACATCTGCGGGGTCATCAACGATAACATGCCCAAGATCCTGGCGCAGGGCGTGTCCATCATCGTGCAGCTGATCGCCGGTCTTGTACAGACCGTGCCCAGTCTGCTGGCCAACTGGAAAAAGATCCTGCAGGCCGTCCTGTCGGTGATCTCGGCCATTAACTGGCTGAACATCGGCAAAAACATCCTCACCGGTGTGGCAAACGGCGTCAAGAGCATGGGCAGCAGTATGCTGAACGCCTTCAAGGGCGGCTTTTCCAGCGCACTTGCCTGGATCAAGAGCCTGCCCTCGCAGGCCGTGCAGTGGGGCAAGAACCTGATCCAGAGTTTCATCAACGGCCTTACCGGCAAAGGCGGCGTTGCCACCATTGCCACCGCAGGCGCGACCATCGCCGAAACGGCCAGCGGCGAGGACGTGGACTGGAGTTCGGTCTGGACGGATGCAAACGACAGCATCGCCGACAGTGCGCAGAACCTCGCAGATGTTGCCATCCCGGCCTATGAAAAGTCCGGCAATGCGGCTGCGAATGCTGCCAAAAAGGCAAACAAGACTGCAAAGGCTGCCGCTACGGTGGTCAATTCCTACTCAGACACGGTGACCGGGATGGTGGGCAACATCACCCGCACCACCCAGACCACCACCGAGGAAATGTCCGACCATACCAAGCAGCTGAAAACCGTGGTGACGGACACCTCCCGCCAGATGGTGAACGGCGTCCTGAAGGACATCAAGACTATCACCACCACCAACGAGAAGGGCCAGACCACCATCCAGCAGACCATGGAAACGGTGCGGGAGACGGCTTCCACGGTCACTTCCTCTTTTGATTCCGTCGTCAACGGCATTGCCACCAGCACCAAGATGGTCACCGAGACCCTGACTGACGGCACCAGCACCCAGAAACAGGTCATCACCGAGACCTACAACGATGTGGTGAACGGCGCTCTGGTCACGGTGGAGCGGGTCACTAACATTGCGGCGGACGGCACGAAACAGGTGGCCGATACCATCAAAGAAGCCTCTGCCAACAGCTTTGACGGCCTCGTCAAAGGCTGGCAGGACGAGGCCGACAAGGGCGTGGTGGGCACCTTCAGCACGCTGGTGAACGCGGTCAAGAAACAGGACTGGCAGAGCGTGGGCGAATGGGTGCTGTCCACCCTGTACAACGGCCTTGCCCCGCAGGCAAAGCAGCTCATTGACGACTTCGGCAAGAACCTGATCCAGCAGGTCAACAACTTGCTGGGCAAAGGCGTCAGTGCCGTCTCCAACGGCCTGTGGGATATGGGCGGCGACCTCGCCAAGGGCCTGACCAGCGGCTTTGCGGACGTGCTCACGCAGGCGCAGGGCCTTGGCACCACCCTCACCGGCATCTTTCAGGGGCTGAAAGGCCCACTCACTGCGGCTGCCGCTGCCATCAGCACCGGCCTGAAGGGCGGGCTGATCTCCAGCTTCCCGGAGATTTTGGCCTCCATGGGCACCCTGATCGGCTCCATCGGCAGCGCCTTTGTGGGGATGCTGGAAGCCGTCGCGGCGGCACTGTTCCCCACCGGATTCGGTGCCCCGCAGGCGCTGCTCATGATCGCGGCCGGTGTGGCCCTGACCGCCGCCATTGCGGCCATCGTGGCCGGCGTCGGCGGCGCGTTCAAGCGCAAGACCACCCCCGGCATCTCCGGCGGCACTTCCGGCAGCAGCACGACCTCCACGGCCTCCGGCTCCCTGTGGGACTACGAGAAGCGTGCTCCGCTGCCGCAGCGCACCCAGCGCCCCAACATCGAGGTCAACCAGTACATTTACAGCAAAGCGCAGACGGCTGCCGACCTGATGCGCGAGGCACAGTACGAACAGGAAAGGGCGGTGCTGCAGGGTGTTTGACGCGATCTTCAAGGCCCGCAACGGCCTGACCTTTTCCTTTGGTTACGCGGCGGGCGTGCTGTGGAGCATCACCCCGCTGGGTGACCTGCCCGTGGATCTGGAGACCAGCCAGGGTTACCAGCAGGTGGGTGCCACCGTGGAGAGCCGGAGCATATCCGGCGTGACCCGCACGGTCACCGGGCGCATCCTGCGCAATCAGGACTACTGCAAGCGACAATTGCGGGATGTGTTCGCGCCCTACGTCACCGGCCGGCTGACCGTGGCCGGGGCCTACTGGTGCGACGCTGAGGTGCAGCGCACCCCGGACATCAGCGTGGCCGGCCGGTGGCCCACCTTCTCGTTTCAGCTCTACTGCCCGGACCCCTACTGGCACAGCGTGAAGGAGCTCACCGTCTCGACCTTGAGCGTAACACCCACCTTCCGCCTGCCGGTGTGTTACGATGTGCACAGCTACGGCGTGCGGGAGCAGGCCAACTATTTGCGCATCGCCAACACCGGGCTGGCCACCCAGGACTGGCAGCTGACATTGGAAGCCCGCGGCCCGGTGGTCAACCCCGGCGTCAAGGACCCGGAGACCGGCGAATTCCTGCGCTTTGTCACCACCCTGCAGGACGGCGACAAGCTCCGGCTGTACCGCGAGAGCGGCCAGCTGAAACTGGAACAGATCATCGACGGCACCGGCTACAACATCATGTCCACGCTGGACGGGAGCAGCACCCTGTGGACTTTGCGCCACGGGACGCAGGCATGGCAGCGCACAGCGGATTCCGGCACGGAATGGCTGTTCCTGACCCTGACCTGCAGCACAGCGTTTTCCACCGTGGTTCTGGAGGTGGGCGGCAATGGCTGAGCGGACAAGTGCCCTGACGGCAGGCGGCCACAAGAGCATCTGCGTCTACGACGGCCAGCTGAACCTGCTGGGCCGGCTGGCAAGCTGGGTGTCGCTGGTCTGGCCGGAGCGCTACAACGTGTACAGCGGGGTGCAGGGTGCGCAGCTGGAACTGCACGCCTCCACCGACCTGCAGGCCCTGTGCCGCCCGGACCGGTACCTCTGGCTCACCGGCTCCGACCGCATCATGCGCATCTGCTCGGCGCAGACCGACCGCTCCGAACACAAGCTCGTGATCTCGGCCAGGGACGCCGCCTGCATCCTGGACGAGCGGATCAGCACCCGGACCCTGAGCGGCTTCGCCGTGGAAAGCACCCTGCGCAGCCTGGTGTCCGGCGCAGCTGCGTGGCCAGGACTGGAGCTTGGCGAACTGGCCGACCTTGCCGACACCTACACCGGCGAGGTCAAGCCCGGCAGCCTGCTCAGCATCGCCGAACAGGTGTGCCAGGAACTGGACATCGGGTTTCGGGTGCGGTTCGACCAGCAGGCCAAGAAGCTGCTGTTTGAGCTGTACCGGCCCAAGCTGGACCCCAACGCCCGGTATGCGCCCCAGTACGGCAACCTGACCGGCCTGACCTACACCGAGAGCATTACCGACTACAAGAACATCGTGACCGTGGCGGGCGCGGACGGCACCGTTACCGTGGGTGCCACCGGCAACACCGGCTCTGCCCGTCGGGAACTGTATCTGGACGCCACCTCTAAAAAGAAGGAGGACAACCAGAGCCAGGAGGACTATCTGGCCGCGCTGCGGGCGCTGGGTGAGCAGGAACTGGCCAAGCACACCCGCATTGAGAACTTCCGCTTCACGCCCACGGGCAGCGTCACGGTGGGCAAGGTGGTGGCCGCCAGCCTGCCCGGCACCGATATTCAGGCGGCGGCCCGCATTACCAGCGTGACCCTGAGTTCCCAGAAGGGCGAAAACACGGTCACTACCGAGATCGGCACACCCATTCTCAGGAGGAAACCATGAGCATCATCACTTACCCGCTGAACGGCGTCACCTACGACGCGGAGGACGTGAGCACCTATCTGTGCACCCGCACCTCCGGCGTCTACGCCAAAGATTCCAACTACGCGGTCAGCGTCACCGGCCCGCGGCAGATCACCGTAGCTCCCGGCCTTGCGTGGATCAACTACGACGACTTCAAGGGCGTCTCGGCCTGCAGCCGGGAGGCGGTCAACCTGACCGTCCCGGACGCCGACGGCACCCTGCCCCGCATCGACCGGGTGGTGCTGCAGTTCGACACCGCAGCCAACCTGACCGCCGTCAAGCTCAAACCCGGCACCCCTGCCGCCGCTCCGGAGCCGCCCGCCATCCTGCAGAACCACAACCAGTACGAGCTGGGCCTGTGCACGGTGAGCGTGCCCGCAGGCTCCTCGGTGGTCACCGCCGCCGACATCACCGACACCCGCGCGGACGAGGACGTGTGCGGCGTCATGCGGGACGGGGTCAAGGGCATCCCCACGGCCCAGCTGCAGGCGCAGGCGCTGGCCATGCTGACCCAGCTGTCCACCGAACTGCACACCAAACTCGACGCGCTGGACGCCGCTATCGCGGCGGTGGAGAGCGGGAGCTTTTACACCAAGAGCGAGGCGGACCAAAAGTTCGGCAAGCCGTACAGCCTGCCGCCCGCTACGGCAGACCAGCTGGGCGGCGTGAAGGTGGGCGACTATCTG
>ERZ773186.1544-NODE-1544-length-19008-cov-5.986704_pt1 | contig 19008 bp, 16 predicted proteins | sample MGYA00581000_ERZ773186 | MGnify/ENA primary metagenome ERZ773186 (study PRJEB29015, sample SAMEA2737752) | human gut metagenome | biome: human gut; feature: human-associated habitat; material: faeces | place: China | collected 2012 ...
CTTTGCGGATGAGCCTATGGCGAAAACCATGAGCTTCCAGCGGGAGTATGCTGAACCCTACGAATGGGTAGCGCAGCAGTTCAAGGATTGGGCCTTTACGCTGACCACTTCCATTCTGTACTATAACGACTATGACCTCATCGACGAGGATACCCGGAATCTGTACCGCAAGGGTATGGCGGCCTTCGGCGGCATTGCGCCCAGCTATCATATCGAGCTGCTGGACAAGCCGACCATCTATTGGGATTTTCATTCCCTGCTGCTGGGCATCCAGATGATGTTCAGCTTCATGCTGGTGGATGGAGAGAAGCCCCTGCGGCTGTGCAAGCATTGCCAGAAGGTGTTCCTGAGCAGCCGTTCCAATTCCGCATTTTGCAGTCCCCGCTGCAAGAATCAGTATAATGTCTATAAGAGCAGAGGGAAGAAAACCAGCGAAGAAGATTGAGGTGAAACGATATGGCAGACGCCAAGAAGGATAAACTGCAAATCCGCAACAGCACAGTGGATTTCCTTGTGTTCACGAAAGATGCCCATGAGGATGGGATCGAAGTGCGCGTGCAGAACCACGATGTCTGGCTGACGCAAAAGGCCATTGCACAGCTTTTTGATGTAGACCGGAGCGTTGTGACAAAGCACCTGAAAAATGTATATGAAAGCGGCGAATTGTCCGAAGATTCAACTTGTGCAAATTTTGCACAAGTTGCGGATAACGGAAAAACCTATCACTATAAGTTCTACGCTCTGTCCGCCATCATAGCCGTAGGCTATCGGATCAATTCCGGCAGAGCCACGCAGTTCCGCCAGTGGGCAACCAAGGTTCTGGACACCTTCACCAAGCAGGGGTATGTGCTGGACAAGAGCAGGCTTATCAACGGGCAAATCTTCGATGAGGACTACTTCGACCACCTGATTTCCGAGATTCAGGAGATTCGGGCCAGTGAGCGGCGCTTTTACCAGAAAATCACGGATATTTACGCCACCGCTGTGGACTACTCTCTTGATAGCCAGACCACAAAGGATTTCTTCGCCACGGTTCAGAACAAGATGCACTATGCCGTCCATGGCGGCACAGCGGCAGAGGTCATTATGGCACGAGCCGATCACACCAAGGAACACATGGGGCTGACCTCATGGAAGAATGCTCCTGACGGCAAGATTGTCAAGGCAGATGTGTCCGTTGCAAAAAATTACTTATCCATGGATGAAATGCAGGAACTGAACGAAATCGTCACCATGTATCTGGACTACGCCACCCGGCAGGCCAGACGGCATATCCCTATGACCATGGCAGATTGGGCCTCCAAGCTGGACGCTTTTCTGCAATTCAACGATGCAGATATTCTGCAAAATAAGGGAAAAGTCACCGCTGCCATTGCAAAAGCCTTTGCCGAAAGCGAGTTTGAGCAATACCGTGTCATTCAGGATCAGCTGTATCAGAGCGATTTTGACCGGCTTGTAGCCAGCACCGAGGAAAAGGATTAAAACGCAGAAATGCCCGTTATCGGCCATGCAACCGATAACGGACATTTGTCATTCATATACAAGCTCGGTCAAAACGATTTCCTCCGCACGGCTGCGGATGCTGTTCATCCGGCGAACCCATTCCATCTGGTCAGCAACTTTCAGGGTTTCTGTCACGCCATCTTGCTTTGCCATATCAGAGATGATGATTTCCATTCGCTCATTGCAGGCTTGGTCAATCTCGGCAAGATGTCGGTGCAGCGTCCCGCTTGTGAGGAAATTTGCATAGAGGACGGGATGATACTCTTTCAGATAGTTGCGGCGCAACCGCCCATACTTGCCGATCTGATAGTCTGACTTCTCCGGCAAAGAAAGGTTCGGAATGAGGTAATCACCAACCTGACGGTAAGTGCCTCCCATTTGCTCAAACAGTGATTTCATAAAAGTCAGCTCCTTTGTGTGTTGATTTCCAGCGGTTATACTGTGTTTTGGCTCCTTTCCTACAACTGCTGTTCCATTCACCACAAATGAGCCGCAGTCATATGTATTAGATGGCAGAAACCACCCTTTACATATTAACTCTTGGTTTTGGATGCTGTTGGAGTCGCCCTCCAGATTATCATCTCGGGACAGACGGCAATAGAGCGCCGTGATCTTTTGGTTTGGCTGTAACATATTGACCTCCTTCATAAAACGCCAAACCGATTGAGAGATTGCAACCATACAATACCCTCAATCGGTTTGTTTGTCTATGCGAACCTGTTTTTCAGGCGGAAATATTTTTTGCGTCCTGCTCCAGGTCGATGACCTGTTTCATAAGATCGACCGTAGATTGCGTTCCTCCGAAACTGAATTCCGCGAACACAATGTACTCTCTGCCGCATACATGCTGTCGGCGGCTTTTTATAATCTTGCCGTCCCTTTCTTCCACTGCGGTATCCCGCACTGCCTTGGCAGAGGGAATATCCTCATCTCCATGCTTTTCTTCACTGTAGGAGCGGGGACGCTCATTGTATTTGAATTTATACGCCATATCGTTCCTTTCCCCTGACGCTACAGTCAGGCAACAAAAATAGCAGACCGTTACATGGTCTGCTGCTGTGTTTGTTCTGCCTGCTGATCTTCGGTCCACTGCTGTTCTGTAGATGATTGCTCATCCTGTGTGAGCACCATGGCTACGCCGGCCACCAGTCCGATGACAGCGCCGATATTTTTGGCTTCCTGTTCTGCCTGGATACGGCGGTAACGTTCCTCGACATCTTCGTTACCATCATCCAGTAACGCTCCAGTTACCGCCAGACCATACAGTCCAGCGTGGAGCGGCTTCATAGAAACAGGTTGCGGATGTTGCTGACCACTGTCGCTGTGCCATACCCCATCCCCAGCAGTGCCGCCACGATGAGCAGTACCAGTACGATCCATTTGGCCACTACGATCAGGTCGAAGTCCGGAAGCCAGTCCAGCCATTTGCAGGAATGCTTTTCTTTCTTCTTCCCAGCCTGTTCCAGCAGAGTGGTCATCTCCGTCAACGATTTCTGGATCTCCGCCATGCTGTTCTGCACCGCTGTCAGGTCTGTGTGTGATCTCAGGTTCGGAATATACTCCCGCATTCCACGCACTTCCCACCCGATGGATTCTGTCTTCTGTGTCAGCATCGTCAGAGCCTCCGGCAACGGACACTGGATGACAATGGGCGTGATCGGTGAACTCGACTCCTGCGCTGTCGGCTGCGGTGAAGGCTCGGGCCGGTTCAGGGCCATGAGCTCGTCCATAGATAATTTCTTCTCTGATCCTGAATTCATATTCCATGTTCTCCTTTAGATATTTGTCACCGAACAGCAAACGGTCCCGACACTGCCAGCCACTCGGCGTGGTATAGGTGATATTCTTTCGGGACTTTTCCCAGCGAACCTTGTAGCCCTCGCTCTCCATCAGCGCAATGAACTCCTCGCGGTTGGAAGCGTGGCGCATACAGTCATTGATGATATTCATGAGCTGCAGCTTCTTGCTCTGACCGCGGGCCGCCGTGTGATACTCTCCGATGGTCATAGTCTTTGTTTTCTGCTTTTGTTCCCTGGGTTGAAATACAGGAAGTGAAAACTCCTTGCAGACCATGTCGTTGCGTTGCCGCAGTTCCTGGAGCTGCTCCTTTGCGATATGCAGTTTCCGTCCGGTATCGAAATTGACCGAGTTGATGAGGAAGTGGGAATGGATGTGCTCACGGTCTGTGTGGGTGCAGACCAGAACTTCGTATCCCTCATAGTACTCGGCCAGCTTCAGCGCGGCCGCGTGAGCGGTGACCGGGTCGACTGCTTCGCCTTTCGGGAAGCTCTGTACCATGTGATAGAACAGTACACCGTCCGTCTTGTGGTAGAGCCGCTTGGTGGTCATGAAATCCGCGTAGACAGATTCCGGCTGACAGTTGATACCTGTGACCAACTGCTGCCCCTCGAACTCGGTCTTTTTATCCTGCATGGTATACCGCATCACGGCGCTCATGCATCCGGTGGTCTGGCCCCGCTTGTAGTTTGTGAAGCTGATGATAGCCATAGCTTACCAGCGCTTTCGTTCAAGGATCATCCGAACGGCACCACAGAGTTCAGAGAACGCCCGACATACGCTTTCCAGATCGATCACGGTCACTCGTCCCATGTGCGCCAGGGTGACGAGCTGGTTCAGATTTCTGCCGATGGACTTCAGCTCCTTCAGCACTTCTTTTAGGCCGTCGATGACCACCACCTGCTTTCCCAGGCAGCAGGCAGTGACGTAGTCGCTCATGGACATCCCGGACTGCTTCGCCAACTCCTTGATGGCCTCCCGGTCTGTGGACGCCATGCGGGTGCTGAATTTAACATCTTTTTTCATGTCGTTTCCTCCAAATCGTAGATAAAGTGGGTCCGGGCTTCTGCCCGGAATTCATGCGGAAGTCGGGCAGCGGCGTTGCCGCAGACCAGACAAACGCGATGCTGGCCACCTCCAAGGAGGTGATTTCCCTGCACCGAACACCCGCGCTCCGCTTTCGGCCACAAATGGCCACAAACGGCGTTTCTTTTTCCCTGCGGGTGGTTTACTCGCCATGCCCGGCAATCTCCCGCAAATCGCCGCACAGCGCCCCAACAGGGTCAACAGGGGCGACTACAGGTACACCCTGGGCATCGTCACTTTCGGCACGGCGCAGCTCGATGAGCCGCTTCCCGTTGCTGCGGCGCACCATACCGGAAATTCCGATTTTGCTTAGCGCGTCAAGGTTTTGCAGGATCAGGCGGGACACTTTCTTAGGCGAGATACGCTCCATACCGACAGGGTCGATTTTTTCAGACAGCTCTGTGGGAGTGCCGATAAATTTCGTACGGTCGCGCATCAGTTCAGAGACCAGATAGGTGATCCGGTCGCCCAGTAGCTCCGGCTGCGTTCTGCTGTCTGCTACCATCTCCCACACGTTTTCAACGTTGCGTTTCAGAGACAACTCCCGGTATTCAATGTCACGACCGATGCAGGAGAGCTTCGCCTTACCGCTGCCGCGCCGATCTTCCACCAGAGTAAAACTGGAATCCACCGCCCCGCTGATGGCTGTCGTACCGGAGATACGGTTGAACACATCATCGGCAGTTTCCTTTCGCAGATGATGGATCAGCAGGATGGCGATGCCGTGCTTGTCCGCCAGCCGCTTCAGCACGGACAGGTCCCGGTAGTCATTGGCGTAGGTGGCATCGTGGACGGGGCGGACCATCTGCAGCGTATCGACGAGGACCAGAACAGTATCCGGGTGAGCTACGAGGAAGCCCTCCACCTGCTCCTCCAGCCCCTGGCCGATGGGAGCGCACTCCGTACAGAAATGGACGCTGTCCGGCGCGTCCTCTGTGATCTCGAAGAGGCGGTTCTGGATGCGAAGGACGGAGTCCTCCAGGCAGAGATAGAGGGTGGTGCCCTGCTTCACGCCCATTCCCCAGACCGGTTCTCCCTTGGCCACCGTCACCGCCAGCCACAGGGCCAGCCAGGACTTGCCCACCTTGGGTGAACCCGCCAGGATATGCAGACCCTGAGAGATCAGCGTGTCCACCACAAAATTGGGCGGCTCCAGCGGACGGTCCATCAGCGTCCTACCGTCCACCGTGACCAGAGGACGGTCCATTTTGTTGCTCATAGTCAGTACCTCCAATTCAAAATATCTGAATACAAAAATCTCCCACCTCGAAAGAAGTGGGAGTAGTATTCTTTTAGAGGAGCAGTACCCACAGGACTTTTGAGCATCCCCTTGCCCCTCTGCTTGTATTGTGGTGGAAAAGATGGTATCCTGATAAAAAGCATGGACAGATTAAAAATCAAGTAGGGCAAATTATTGCAGAGGAGGGGACCAGCGGAAATGGAGGGGAGCATCATACGCAGACCGATCCTGCCAGCGAAGGATGACAGAGCACTGCGGCGCAGCTTCACGACTTCGACCCTACGAAATCAGGAGTCTGGAAGATCGTAGTTTCGATACAGTCTGGTGAGAATTTTGCGCAGCTGGTGAGAATTTTGCGCAGACAGGAGACCGCAACAGTCCCCTTTAGGACATGTTTAGGAAAAATCAAGAGTCATACTCGCTTTTTTATACGTTCCGTGCTATAATGCAGAAAAACACGAAAGGCCGGCAACTATGGCTACACATATTTTAGTCGTCGATGACGAGACTGCGATCGCAGATCTGGTGGAGGTCTATCTGAAAAACGAAGGCTTCACCATCCACAAATTCTATAATGCCTCCGACGCCCTGGCTTGTGTGCGGACGACACGCTTGAATCTGGCGGTGCTGGATGTGATGCTGCCAGACATGGACGGCTTTACCCTCTGCCAGCGCATCCGGGAGGACCACCTGTTCCCCATCATCATGCTCACCGCAAAGGTGGAGGATATGGACAAGATCATGGGGCTGACCTTGGGAGCGGACGACTACATCACCAAGCCCTTCAATCCTCTGGAACTGGTGGCCCGGGTCAAGACTCAGCTGCGCCGCTACACCCGGTACAACCCCAGGGAGGGGACAGTCCAGGAGGTCACCGAATACGACTTTCGAGGCCTTCAGATCTCCAAGGCCACTCACAAGTGCGTCCTGTTCGGCGAGGAACTGGCCCTGACGCCCTTGGAATTCTCCATTCTCTGGTATCTATGTGAGCACCGGGGGAATGTGGTGTCCAGCGAGGAACTGTTTGAACATGTTTGGGGCGAGGCGTTTATGGACAGCAACAACACCGTCATGAGTCACATCGCCCGGCTACAGGAAAAGATGCACGAGCCCAGCCGAAAGCCCAAATTCATCAAGACCGTTTGGGGGGTGGGGTACACCATTGAGTAAGAAAGGAAATACCCGCAGCCGCCGGAGATCTTTGCGCATCTGGGGCGGCTACCTGCTGGTCCTCATGGCTTGGGTGGTCGCAGTGATGGCCTTGGCATTCCTGGGATTCATCATCTGCGCCAGCATCACCTGGCAGCCCTCGCCGCTCCACGACTTCCTGAATTGGGTTCGAGACTACATCGTTCTGGTCTGCATCGTCACAGTGCTGGCGGGCTGGGTGGTCATCAGCTTCTATTTTATCTCCAAGCCCATCAAGCAGCTGGACGTGGTGGCCAATGCGGCAGAGCAATTATCCCGCCCCAGTGAGGAGCCCATCCAGCTGCCGGATTCCCTGGAGGACATCTCCATCCAGCTGAATCTGGCCCGGGAGCAGGCTCTCCGGGACGCCCGGGCAGCCCGGGAGGCAGAACAGCGGAAAAACGACCTAATCGTCTATCTGGCCCACGACCTGAAAACGTCCCTGACCAGCGTCATCGGCTACCTGACCCTCCTGCGGGATGAGCCTCAGATCTCCCCGGAGATCCGGGCCAGGTACACCGGCATCGCCCTGGAGAAGGCGGAGCGGCTGGAGGACCTCATCAACGAGTTCTTCGACATCACCCGCTTCAACCTCTCTCGCCTGGAGCTGGAGCGGCAGAGCGTGGACCTGACGCGGATGCTGGAGCAGGTCGCCAGCGAATTCCGCCCCATTTTCGCAGAATCGGGGCTGTCATGCAGCCTGGATCTGCCGCCCAAGCTGCACTATTCCTGTGACCCGGATAAGCTGGCAAGGGTCTTTGATAATCTCCTGCGCAACGCGTCTTATTATAGCCTGCCGGACAGCACGGTGGAAATTGCCGGACGGATAGAGGCCGGGAAAATCGTACTCACCTTCTCCAATGCGGGAAAGAACATCCCCCAGGAGAAATTGGACCGGATCTTTGAACAGTTCTTCCGTCTGGACAGCTCCCGCGCCACCCGGACAGGTGGTGCGGGCCTTGGCTTAGCCATCGCCAAGGAGATCGTGGAGCTCCACGGCGGGACCATTCGGGCGGACAGCACCGAGGATCGGATCACCTTCACCATCTGTCTTCCGTCAGACCATTCAGAAGCGCCGTAAGAAAATCACAAGAATTTCGCAGAAAACTTGCAAGGCATCCGTTGGTAGATAGACAAGTATGAAACGCCTGGTTCTGGTACCATTTCAGTATCAGAACCAGGCGCTTTATTTTGATTAGGAGGTCTTATCCCATGAAAACCATTCTCGTTCTCTTCGGCGGATGCTCCACGGAGTACGAAGTTTCTCTCCATTCCGCCTATGCGGTGCTGTCCCACATGGACCCCGCCCGCTATACTCCTTTGGCTGTGGGCATCACACGGGAGGGGCAGTGGCTCTGCTATACCGGCGACCTCTCCCGGCTGGAGGACGGTACTTGGCAGCAGGCGGCAGACTGTATCCCCTGCACCCCACTGGTGGAACGGGAGGCCCACGCTTTACTACTGCTGGACGGCTCCGGCCGCCGTCTCCTCTTTGACGCGGTATTCCCAGTCCTCCACGGCAAGAACGGCGAGGACGGTACGGTACAGGGACTCTTTGAACTGGCCGGGGTCCCGGTCATCGGCTGCGGGACATTGTCCAGCGCCTTGTGCATGGACAAGGACCGGGCCCACCAGCTGGCGGCCCTGGCCGGCATCCGGGTCCCCCGGAGCCACGTCTTTCATTCCAGCGATGATTTCAGCCGGACCGCCCAGGCAGCGGAGGAACTGGGATACCCGGTGTTTGTCAAGCCGGTCCGGGCCGGTTCCTCCTTCGGTATCACCAAAGTCTCCGGGCCGGAAGAGCTGCCCGCCGCCATGGGGGAGGCCTTCCGCCACGACAGCGCCGTGATCCTGGAGGAGACGATCCCCGGCTTTGAGGTGGGCTGCGCGGTCATGGGCAACGAGGAACTGACCGTGGGTCTGGTGGACGAGATTGCGCTGTCGGAGGGCTTTTTCAACTATGAGGAGAAGTACACCTTAAAGACCTCCGCCATCCACTGTCCCGCCCGCATCCCGCCGGAGAAGGCGGCAGAGATCCAGACAGCGGCAAAAACCATTTACCGTGCCCTGGACTGCCGGGTATTCGCCCGGGTGGATCTGTTCCTCACCCCGGATGGGGAGATCGTCTTCAATGAGGTCAACACCATCCCCGGCTTCACCGCCCACAGCCGCTACCCCAGCATGATGCAGGGCATCGGCATTTCCTTTGGGGAGCTGGTGACCCGCCTGATCGAGTTGGGGGTGGCGGGATGAGAACCGTGTCGATTCCCCGGGAGCAGATTTTTCAGGGGCCGCTGGTCCTGGTCAACCGGGCGCATCCCCTGCATGAAAAAGAGCGATCTGCGCTGACCTCGGTGGACCCGCACCACCCCGACATTCTTCTTGAAAGCCGGGCACGGCAGCTACTGTCTGCCTGTATCCAAAAGGCGGGGGGACAGCGGGAGATCGTGCCGGTGTCCGGCTGGCGGAGCCAGCAGGAACAGCAGCGGATCTGGGACGACTCCATGGCGGAGCATGGGGAGACATTTACCCGCCAGTATGTGGCCCTTCCAGGATGCAGTGAGCATCAGACCGGCCTCGCCATCGACCTGGGAAAGGCTGCCGGATACATCGACTTCATCCGGCCTGCCTTTCCCTATGACGGCGTCTGCGGAAGATTTAGGCGTCTGGCGGCCCGGTACGGCTTTATCGAACGCTACCAGCGGGGCAAGGAGGAAGTCACCGGGATCTCGGCTGAGCCGTGGCACTTCCGCTATGTGGGGGCGCCCCACGCCCAGCTGATGGAAACCAACGGGCTGTGTCTGGAGGAGTACCGGGACTTTTTGCGGCAGGGTCCCCGGAGCATCGCTCTGGAAAACGGCCGCATGGCCCAGGTGTTCTATGTGCCCGCCGCCGGAGCCGTCACAGAGGTGCAAGTGCCGGAGGGCTGCTGCCAGATATCCGGCGACAATGTGGAGGGATTTATCCTGACATGGTGGGGGGATACCCATGAGAACGGCTAAGAAAACCGTCCCGACTTTGGACCTCTTTCGTCTGGCGGCAGTCCTGCTGGTGGTGATGAACCACACCTCGCCCCTGGCGGATGTGTCTGCCATGGCTGATTTCTGGCTTACCCGGGTACTGGCCCGGGTGGCAGTCCCATTCTTTCTGATGATCACTGGGTACTTTCTGAGCCGGAATCACTGGGCTGGTGTGGGGCGGCAGCTGAAAAAGCTCTGCCTGCTCTACGGCGTCTGCATCCTTTTGTATCTGCCAGTGAATCTCTATGCCGGCAGCTTCACCGGTCCGGCGGATGTTTTGCGGAAACTGCTGGTGGACGGCACCTTCTACCACCTGTGGTATTTCCCGGCGACCATTCTGGGCATCGTCATCGCCCGGTGGCTCAGCCGGCTGGGCCTGCGGGTGGCTCTGCCTGTGGCGGCGCTACTCTATCTCATCGGTCTGGGCGGGGACAGTTACTATGGACTGATTTCCCGGATCCCGCTGCTTCGGACCCTTTACGACGGCATTTTTACACTGTGCGGCTATACCCGCAATGGCCTGTTCTTCGCGCCACTGTTCCTTCTGCTTGGGGCCGCCGGAAGGCGGTGGAACCAAAAGCTGTCTCTGGCGGGCTTCTTCCTCTCTCTGGCAGCCATGAGCGCCGAGGGGCTGTGGCTCCATCGCATGGATGTCCAGCGCCACGACAGCATGTACCTCGCCCTCCCCCTGTGCATAGTATGCCTTTTTTCTCTGCTGCTGGGCGGAAACAAGGGCGAGTCCAGGAAAGTCCGGGAATTTTCCACAGCCATGTATGTGCTCCATCCCCTCTGCATCGTACTGGTCCGGGGAGCGGCAAAGCTACTGGGACTGGGAGAAATGCTCATTGAAAACAGTGTTCTCCATTTTATTGTGGTGCTGGCGCTCAGTGCGCTGCTCTCCACCCCTTGCCTGCTGAGGCTTCAAAAGAAGCCCAGCCCCACCGCTCGGGCCTGGCGGGAGGTGGATCTGGCGGCCCTTGGGCACAACGCCCAGGTGCTGCGGAACACATTGGCCCCGGGGACAGAGCTGATGGCGGTGGTAAAGGCGGAGGCCTACGGTCACGGCGGGGCAGTGACCGCCCGCACCTTACAGCGAGCGGGCGTCCGGGCCTTTGCCGTGGCCTGCCTGGCCGAGGGGATTGCTCTGCGAAAGGCGGGCATCCGGGGGACGATCTTGATCTTAGGTTATACCTCCCCGGAGGAAGCTCCGCTCTTGACACGATGGCATCTGACCCAGACGGTGGCGGATATTGACCACGGGCGGGCCTTGGCAGCCAGAGGGCGGCGTGTCCATGTCCATCTGGCCCTGGACACGGGGATGCACCGGCTGGGCATCCTGGCGGAAAACCGGAAGGAGATCCTGGAGGCATTCCGGCTTCCAAACCTGGTAGTGGACGGTGTCTTTTCTCATCTATACGTCTCGGACAGCCTGGAAGCCGAAGATGTTGCCTACACCCAGGAGCAGCTGACCTTGTTCTATGATACGGTGGCCTGGCTCCGAACTGCCGGATATGATCCCGGCAAAGTTCATATCCAGTCCAGCTATGGACTTTGGAACCTCCCAGCTCAGCCCTGTGACTATGTCCGGGCTGGAATCGCACTCTATGGAGTTCGAAGCGATGATGCGCCTGTTCAGCGAAGCCTTGACCTGCGGCCGGTTCTGTCTCTCCGGGCCAGAGTGGCCAGTATCCGCACTGTACAAGCCGGAGAGAGCGCCGGGTACGGGCGGGTCTTTCAGGCAGAGCAAGAAACCAAACTGACGGTGGTCACCATCGGCTACGCGGACGGTCTGCCCCGGGATCTGCCTCAGCGGGGCGGCCAGGTGCTGATTCAGGGCCGGCGTTGTCCTATGGTGGGGTGGATGTGCATGGACCAGTTGCTGGTGGACGTCAGCGATCTTTCGGAGGTCGCTCCTGACGATACAGTGACTATTATCGGCCGGGATGGCGGTCAGGTGATTCGGGCAGAGGAACTGGCTGCATGCTGTGGGACGATTACCAACGAACTGCTCTCCCGGTTAGGCATGCGGTTACCCATTGTTTCTGGTTAAAGAGCGGTAGGGAATTTTACAAAGATTCCGGTTCGGATTTCAACATGAATATACCTTTAAACAGGAATAGCCACCAACCACGATGAAATGGTTGATGGCTATTCCCGTTTGGTCGACACCAAGAGATTCTCTCAATCGGTTTAATCTGGTGTTTTCAAGATGTCCTTATGAGGAGTCGCCCTTGGCCCTGCCTGCTTTTTTTATCACTTATTTACCGGCACTTCTGTGCGGCCTCTCGTCCGGCCCGGAAGGCCCGGATGTTCAGCTCCTTCACCTTTTCGGGGACGGTATCGGCCACCACCTGCTCCCAGTCGATCTGGGGACAGCCCAGGCTGTCGCACATGGCGCCGAAAAGCACCACGTTCATGCACTTGGCGTTGCCCAGGTCCAGGGCAATCTCGCTGGCGGGCACGGCGATGGTGCGGAACACCTTCTCCATGGCCTCGATGCAGCCGTCCGGATACGTCTCGGCCCCGGAGGCGATGGTGGTGGACTTGATGGCATAGTCGTTGATAATGGCCACGCCGTCGGGCTTGAGAAACTCGGCATAGCGGACGGCCTCCATTTTTTCCAGGGCCACCATGATGTCCGCCTCGCCCTTGCCGAACACGGGGCCGTATACCTTGTCGCCCCAGCGGACCTGGGTGGACACGGAGCCGCCCCGCTGGGCCATGCCGTGTACCTCGCTCTGCTTGACGTCGTATCCGGCCTGCATGAAGCCGTTGGACATGATCCGGGAGATCAGGATGGCGCCCTGACCGCCCACGCCCACCAACAGGGCGCTTTTCACGTTGGACATATCAGTTTTCCTCCTTTTCGATGGCGTCGAAGGGGCAGACCTGGGCGCAGACGGTGCAGCCCACGCACTGGGTGCGGTCGATGACGGCCTTGCCGTTTTCCATGGAGATGGCGGGGCAGCCCACCCGCAGACAGCTGCGGCAGCCCCGGCACTTGTCGGCGTTTACATGGCACATGCCCTTGCGGAACTTATCCCGCTTGATCAGCAGGCACGGACGGCGGGTGACGATGGCGGGCTGCTGTCCGGCGTCCAGGGCGAACACCGCCTGGTCCACGGCGGCCTTCATGGCCTTCAGGTCCTGGGGGTCCACCGTCAGCACCGGGGCAAAGCCCAGGGCGGTGAGGATCTTCTCCACGCTGAGCAGGGCGGTGGGGTCCCCCTGGAGGGTATAGCCCGTGCCGGGGTTATCCTGGTGGCCGGTCATACCGGTGATGCGGTTGTCCAGCACGCAGGGGATCATCCGTCCCTTGTTGTACACGATCTCCGCCGCGCCGGTCATGCCGCTGTGGAAGAAGGTGGAGTCGCCCACCACGCCGAACACCACCTTGCCGGTGACGCCCTCTTTTTCAAAGCTCTTGGCGATGCCCATACCGGCGGAGAAGCCCGCGCCCATGCACACCACGGAGTCCATGCAGTTCAGGGGCTCGGCGCAGCCCAGGGTATAGCAGCCGATGTCGCCGGTGACCACATAGTTCTTGTTCCGGGACAGGGTATAGAAGAAGCCGCGGTGGGGGCAGCCGGGACACAGGGCCGGGGGCCGCTTGGCCGGGGTCACGTCCACGGTGCGGAAGTCCGCCTTCTGGCCCAGGACCCGCTCCCGCAGCAGCTGGGTGTTCAGCTCGTACAGGGGACCGGTAAGCTCCTTGCCCACGCAGGGGATGCCGGCGGCCTTGATCTGGTCCTCCATAAAGGGCTCCAGCTCCTCGATGACGTAGAGCTTCTCCACCCTGGAGGCAAAGTCCCGGATCAGGTCCATGGGCAGGGGGAAGGTCAGGCCCAGCTTCAGGAAGGAGGTCCCCTCCGGGAACACCTCCCTGGCGTATTCATAGGCGATGGAGGAGGTGACCACGCCCACCTTGCCGTCGCCCATTTCCAGCTTGTTCAGGCCGTTTTCCAGGGCTCGGGTGCAGCCGTATTCCTCCAGCTTCTTCAGACGCTCCTCTACGATGGGATGGTTGGCATAGGCATGGGCCGGGGTGCAGACGAACTTGCGGACGTTGCGGGCATAGGGGGCGTGGGTGTGCTCCTCCCGCTCACCGAACTCCACCAGGCCCTTGGAGTGGCAGACCCGGGTGGTGGTGCGGTACAGCACCGGCGTGTCGAACAGCTCGGACACCTCGCAGGCCAGGGCCACGAAGTCCTTGCACTCCTGGGCGTCGCTGGGCTCCACCATGGCGATCTTGGCGGCCCGGGCATAGTGGCGGTTGTCCTGCTCATTCTGGGAGGAATGACAGCTGGGGTCGTCGGCGGTGACCACGATGAACGCCCCGCCCACGCCCATGTAACCGGCGGTGAACAGGGGGTCGGCGGCCACGTTCAGGCCCACCATCTTCATGGTGCAGAAGGAGCGGGACCCGGCAATGGAGGCCCCATAGGCCACCTCCACCGCCACCTTCTCGTTGGGCGCCCACTCGCAGTAGACGTCCTTCTGATAGGGGGGCAGGTTCTCTAAAATCTCCGTGCTGGGGGTGCCGGGATAGGCGGAGCATATCTTGATGCCTGCCTCGTACACGCCTCTGGCCGTGGCCTCGTTGCCGCTCATGAGATGCTTCATATGGTTTTCCACCTTTCTGTTCCGGTTGGTATCAACATGACTATGGAATGTATTTAATATGTTTCCGCCTGTGCCTCACCGTGGAGCACCCGCAGGGCGCCCTCCGCCAGCGCCTGCATCTCCTCCTCGCCGGGAAACCGCAGGACGGGGGCCAGCCGCCCCACATAGGCGGTGATATCGTCACAGAAAAACTGCTCATAGGCCATGCCACCGGTGTAGACGATGGCATCCACCTCGAAATGCAGCACCGCCGCCATGGCGCCGATGTCCTTGGCCAGCTGGTACACCAGCGCCCGGTAGGCCGCCGTGAACCGCTCGTCCCCGTCCACCACCTTGGCGCAGATCTCCCGGAAGTCCGTGGTACCCACATAGGACAGCATCCCGGAGCGGCGGCCCAGCGTCCGCTTGACCTCCTCCCGGCTGCGCCCGGCATAACAGTAGTCGATGAGCTGATTCACCGGCAGGCCGCCGCCACGATCCATGCCCATGGCCCCCTCATCCTTGACGTTGAACACGTCCACCACACGGCCATGGTCATGGGCCGCCACGGACACGCCACCGCCCAAATGGCAGACGATGAGCCGAGCCTCCTCGTAGGACTTGCCCAGCTGGCGGGCCGCCTTGCGGCCCACGGACTTCTGGTTCAGGGCGTGGAACTGGCTCAGCCGCCGGAACTCCGCAAAGCCGGAGACATGGGCCATCTCCGTCATCTCGTCCACGCACACAGGGTCCACGAAAAAGGCCGGGATACCGACCAGATCACCAATGCGCCGGGCCAGATACGCCCCCAGATTGGAGGGATGCTCGCCGTAGGGGGCCTTCTCCACATCCTGCATCACCCGGTCGCTGACGGCGTAGGTGCCGGAGGGGATAGGTCGGTACAGGCCGCCACGGCCGCACACGGCATCGAAATCCTCCAAGCGGAAGCCGCCCTCCGCCACCGCCTCCAGCACAGCCCGCTGACGCAGGGCCGCCTGATCGATGACCCGGTCGAAGCCCTCCAGCTCCTGAGCCGTGTGGATGATGCTCTTCTTCAGCAGCTCCCGTTCCTCCTCAAACACCGCCACCTTGGTGGAGGTGGCGCCGGGATTGATGACCAGTACCTTCATTCGTTCCCCCTCTCCCGGTGATGTCTTTCACCGAATTACTTAATGAATGATTTTATTATGGCAGTCTGCCGCCGGTTTGTCAATGTCCGGCGGGGAATTTTCCAAAACCCGTCAAAGCCCACAAAATTCTCCGCCGGAAGCTGGTGGAAACGCAGAAAAGAGGAGCCGGATGGCTCCTCTCTGGGATTTTTATTCGTTGGGCGGCAGACGGTATACCTCCAGTCCGTCGGTGCGGCCCACATAGGCAAAGCCCTTTTTCTCAGCGATGTGCCGGGTGACGGTCTGCTCCGGGACGCACTCGATGACCACCGTCTTTCCCGCTCGGTGGGCCAACTCCACCAGCCGGTCCGTCAGCCGGGAGGCATAGCCCTTCCCCCAGCAGTCCGGGGAGAGCACCCAGCCCAGCTCCATGCTGTCCGGGTCATAGGCGTGGTAGATGACATAGCCCAGCAGACGGCCGCCCTCCTCCGTGCCATACACAAGGGGCGGCTCCGCAAGCCCCGCCTCCCGGAGGAACTGCTCCGTTTGAAGGCGGTCATACGGCGGCTCCAGATAGCGCATCACCTGCCGGTCGGACAGAATCCTATACAGCGCTTCGGCGTCCGATGGCCGCAGCCTGCGGATGGTCAGGTCTTTCATCCCCGCATCCCCTCCAGCAGATGCTCCGCCATGCGGCGGCCCCGCTGGGCCAGTGGGAAGCCGCCCTCATAGATGCGCCACTCAAACAGCATCCCCCGGTGCAGCGTCACCAGCTCCTCCACCACCTCCGCCGTGATCAGCTCCTGCCGGATGCTGCCCTCCCGGCGGCACAGATCCACCAGCTCACCCAGCAGGCGGTAGTATACCCGCTTCTCGCTGCCCTTCAGTACGCCCTGCTCCGGGTAACGCAGCCCGTGGATGAAGGCTTTGTACAGCACCTCGTCCCCCACGCTGATCTCCAACGACCGGCCCACGAAGTCCAGCAGCTTCTCTCGGCCGGAGCGATCGGTGTCCGCCAGATACGCCTGCTCCAGCACCTGATACGCCTCGTCCACGTGCTGGGTCAGCTGGATGGCCAGTTCGTCCTTGCTTTTGAAGTAGTGATAGATATTGCCCACGGAGCAGCCGGCGGCCTGTGCGATCTCCTCCACGGAGACGTTTTCAAAGCCCTCCCGGTCAAACAGATCCAGCGCCGTCTCCTGGATCCGACGGCGCATCTCCATGGCCTGCCTCTTTCGTGCGGTAATCCTCTCTGCCATCGTACCTTCCCCTGTATTGTAAATTCTGCATGTATCATACCGTTTTGACGGCGGAAAGTCAATATCCCGTTGACGCAGCGGCCTTTGACGGCTACAATAGAGAAAAAACGCAGGAGGCAGCCATGGCCCACATCATCTCCATCACCGATTTCGACGCCCCAGAGCTGGACGTCTACGCCCGTCTGACGGAAAACCAGCTGGTCAACCGGGCAGACCCCGCAAACGCCCTCTTTATCGCCGAAAGCCCGCTGGTCATCGGGCGGGCGCTGGAGAGCGGCTGCGTGCCGGTGTCCTTTCTCATGGAGCCACGGCACCTGACGTCTCAGGCTCTGCCCCTGCTGGAGCGCTGCCCGGAGGACATCCCCGTCTACACCGCTGCGCCGGAGGTGCTGACCCGGCTGACGGGCTTCCATCTGACCCGTGGGATGCTGTGTGCCATGCGCCGCCCGGCCCTGCCCACGGTGGAGGAGGTGTGCGCCAACGCCCGGCGCATCGCCGTGCTGGAGAATGTCATGAATCCCACCAACATCGGGGCTATCTTCCGCTGCGCCGCCGCTCTGGGTATGGATGCGGTGCTGCTCACCGCCGCCGGGAGCGACCCCCTGTACCGGCGGGCTTCCCGTGTCAGCATGGGCAATGTGTTTCTCATCCCATGGACGTATCTGCCGGAGGTGGAGCCGTGGCCGGAGCTGCTGCGGCGGCTGGGCTTCCAGACGGTGGCCATGGCCCTGCGGGAGGACTCGCTGCTTCTGAACGACCCCCGGCTCATGGCGGCGGAGAAGCTGGCGGTGGTGCTGGGGACCGAAGGGGACGGTCTGTCCGACGGTACCATCGCCGCCTGCGACTACACGGTCCGCATCCCCATGACCCACGGAGTGGACTCCCTGAACGTGGCCGCTGCCAGCGCCGTGGCCTTTTATCAGCTGGGGCTGATGAGCGGCGGCGCTCCGACGTAACGAAAATTGCTTGCTGCACTCTGCAAAAACCAGCCCCATCGTATGGATACGATGGGGCTGGTTTTTATTTCTTAATCCGCCGGGGTGATTCGCTTCATGCGGAAGTAAACGATCATGGGGATGAGAGTCAGCACCAGACACGGCAGCCAAATCAGCAGGGTCGTGGCCGGAGGCCCACCGAAATAGTGCAACGGCATTTCATCCCGGTAGGCGGTGAGTCCGCCGTGAGCCACCAGTTCATAGACGGAAATCAAAAGGATGATCCCACTGAAAATGCAGAGATCCCGCAGCTTTGTCCGGCGCTCCACGGCACTTTTCCACCAAGCATGGATGACCATCAGCAAGGCAATGAGCGCAGCCACCATGGCAAGGGTTTCGGCAATCCCCATCAGATGATTCGACAGGAAAAACTGATGGAAAAATTCCTCATTCCGTTCCATCTGCGTGTTGGCCGCCTCATAATGAAGATTGCCGCCAGCGTAAGCCCCTGCACCGCAGAGATGGATGAACAGCAGCACATTGCAAATCAGGCAGATGACCGCCGGCACCGTAAAACGATCCTTTTTAGAAATCTCAGACAAATCGTCATCTCCTCTCTATTCCACGGATGGATGGTTACTGACAATTTCAATATATCAACCCCCTCATCATTTGTCAATATAGTGCAATGATTTTGTATAATATATGCAATATATCAATTAAGAATTAGTTGCCTTGCCAAAATCTGAAGCAATCAGCTTGTGGGAGTTCTCTCCATGAGAAAGCATAAAAAGAACCGCAGAACTTTCTGCGGTCCTTTTTAACATCAGAACTTATCGCCACGGCTGAAGATCTTCAAAATCTCGTCGAAGGAACGATCCACATCGCTCTCCTCTGCCTTCTCGCCCTCGGCCTCGTCCAGAGGCTGGGGGGCGGCGGCGGGGGCAGCGGCATCATCCTGCGTGGGCTGCTGCGTATCGGCAGCGGCGGGGGCAGCGGGGGCTTCCTGCTGGTCATTGCTCTCGAAGCCGGTGGCGATGACGGTGACACGGATCTCGTCGTCCAGCTCCTCGTCGAAGGTGGCGCCGAAGATGGTCAGGGCATCGGGATGCACCGCCTGCTGCACCAGCGTGGCGGCCTGCTCCACCTCCTCCAGACCGATGTCCATGGAGCCGGTGACGTTGATGAGGACGCCCTTGGCGCCGTTGATGGAGGTCTCCAGCAGGGGGCTGGAGATGGCCATGCGGGCGGCCTCCTCGGCCTTGCCCT
>ERZ773186.1546-NODE-1546-length-19005-cov-3.995937_pt1 | contig 19005 bp, 22 predicted proteins | sample MGYA00581000_ERZ773186 | MGnify/ENA primary metagenome ERZ773186 (study PRJEB29015, sample SAMEA2737752) | human gut metagenome | biome: human gut; feature: human-associated habitat; material: faeces | place: China | collected 2012 ...
CGGGGTGAGCTGAAAAATACCCGCAAAAAATAAAAAGGCTTATTTACACTTACCTATTGACAATTACATTTACCTATGCTATCTTATATGCAAGAGGTGATCTTATGATGACATTCAAAAACGCAATTGGCTATATCCGAGTCTCTACCGAGCGACAGGCCGATGATGACAAATACGGTATCGAGGTTCAGAAGCAGGCCATTCTTCTCTACGCCAACGACAATGGCTACAACATCGTAGACTGGAAGGTCGATGAAATCAGTGGTGCGAAAGATGACCGCCCCGGCCTGAACGAAATCCTTTATGGGGACGATGTAAGCAATCCTCCCTATGAAGCGGTGATCGTATTCAAGAATGACCGTGTGGCTCGTGATACCAAGCTGTATTTCTACTACCTGTATGTGCTGGAAAAGAAGAACATCAAACTTCTGAGTACGCAGGAGAGCTTTACAGAGGGTAGTGAGTTCGCCAACATCTACCGTGCGCTGCTTCAATTCGTGGCAGAGCAGGAGCGAAAGAATATCGCTCTGCGAACCGGCAAGGGTCGTTCCATCAAGGCTTCCTGCGGTGGGTACAGCGGTGGTCGCCGTCCTTACGGCTACAAGGTGGTTGATGGTGTTCTTACCATTGACGAGCAGGAAGCTCCTATCGTGAAGTTTATCTTCGAGAAGCACAAGGACGGTGTTTCCATGCTGGGTATCACGGAGCTGCTGGAAAAGGCGGGATACCAGACCCGTTCCGGCAAGCGGTTTCAGGTGTCCACTATCAAAAGTATTCTCGGCAACCGTCCTCTGTACGAGGGTATGTACAAATACGGGAATATGAATTGGGTCAAGGGTGTTCACGAGCCGATTTTGAAGGGAGCGGGTGATGAATGAAGACAAAGAAAAAAAGGCGTTGGCTTTGGATTGTCGTAATTATTATCGCAATTAGTTCGATAATCGCCATCTTCGGGCAAGACGATAGCTTAACGGAAAATGGAGATTCCAAGATCGAAGTTACTCCTACACCAGAGCCTCTAACGAACGAGGTGGGTACGGCCACCTTCGATGAGATTTATAGAGCCTATAAAGATAACGAGCTGGTGGCAGATGATATGTATAAGCATAATCGTTATCAAATCACGGCTAAGATCGATGGGATGACGAACGACGGCCTATTTAATCTTACTGGTGGAGCAACCCTGACTCTTGAAACTAAAGTTGATAACACTATTGTTGTTTTCTATGCTGAGTTCGAGAAAGACCAAGAAGATAATCTCAAAACCGTAAAAGTCGGAGACACGATTACCTTTATTGGGGAATGTCTTAGCGCGGGATCGTGGTCAGATTGTGAGATGATAGCCCAATGAAATATTTTTTCAAGTTTATTGGTTTTATGATCGAAGTGATATTCATCCTTTTGGTGTTGGCGTTTATCATTCCCAAAATTTTATAATCGGCTTCTGCAAGGGCAGGAGTGACAGCCATGACGGGCTATCTGTGCAGAAATGCACGGGTAGCTCGTTTTTTTGTTGGAAAGGAAATGCACATGAATTATGACAAACTCTCCGGCTCTATCCGAGCCGTGATCGACCGGCGACCGAGAGATAACGGGGCGTACAGCGACCTTTTTTCTCTATGCCGGGAGTGGGAAACCGAGGATTTCTCGGCAGCACATAAGGTGAACAAGGAGCTGCTGGCGCTTTCCGCAGATCAGGTAGTCCGTGGCGGCGGAGCGAAGTTCTATGAACAGTGGCGGCGGTGTCTTCTCTTTGAAGCACCCCATGATTTTGACTCCTTCATGACCTACATCGAACTCGACCGCAAGCCGGAAAAGCGGTTTTATGCCCCTCGCAAGCACTATCTCAGACCGATGGTGCAGGGGTTTCAAGATGTTTTGGACGGGAAGCTGCGTCTTTTGACGATCTCCATGCCGAAACGAGCGGGAAAGTCGCAAACGGGTATCAATTTTGTGAATATGCTCTCCGGCAAGTTCCCTGACTGCTCGACCCTGATGGAAGGGACAGGCGATGACCTTGTAAAGAGCTTCTACAACGGCTGTCTGGAATACCTGACCGTTCCCAACGAGTACCTGTTCTACGATGTATTCCCAGACGCACGGCTGGTGCAGACCAACGCCGACACAAAGACGGTGAACCTGAAAAGCAAGTCCCGTTTCCCCACCATCATGTGTCGTTCCATTGACGCGCGACAGGTTGGCTTGTCCGAGGCCACCAATGTCCTCTACCTCGATGACTGTGTGGAAGGTCGTGAGGAAGCCAAAAACCGTCAGCGGCTTGATGACAAGTGGGAAGTGATCTCCGGCGATATTATGGGTCGTGCCATTGAAGGTACGCCGATGGTGTTCACGGGAACCCGCTATTCCCTGTATGACCCCATTGGTCGGGTACAGGAACACGCACAGCGGGAGGGATGGGCGTGGAGAGCGATTGAGATACCCGCCCTCGATCTCGTGACGGACGAGAGTAATTACGAATACGAGCGGGAGGGTAAGAAGGTATTCACTACCGCCTATTTCCGTGAGCAGCGGGAGCTACTGAGCGCAGAGCAGTTTGAAAGCGAGTTCCAGCAACAGCCCTTTGAAGCGAAGGGTCTGCTGTTCAACAAGGAAGAGCTGAACTATTTCTTCGAGTTGCCGAAAGACCGTGACCCGGATACCACCATCGCCGTTGGCGATACGGCGGAAAGCGGCTCAGACTCGACCTCCATGCCGGTGGCGAAGATTTACGGCGGTGATGTGTATATCGTTGATGTGGTCTTTGATGACTCCCCTGCTGAGGTGACAAAGCCGGAATGCGCCAAGTGCCTGATTGAAAATAAAGTTGCTTCTGCTGTTTTTGAGTCCAACAACGCCGGTCAGTATTATGCCAGAGATGTTGACCAGATCATTCGTGAGCGTGGGTACTCCGTGGGTATTCGCACGAAGCGCACGATCTCCAACAAGCAGACCCGTATCGAGTTCGCTTCTGACAACATCAAGAAGAATTTCTACTTCAAGCACCCTTCTACCTACAAGCGGGGCAGTCAGTATTGGAACTTCATGAAGGAAGTGACCACATACACCCGCTCCGGTAAGGTTCCGCACGATGACGCTCCCGATTCCCTCTCCCTGCTGGAGAACGAAATCCGTATGCTGTCCGGAGGCAAGGTGGAGGTTTTCAAACGGCCTATTTGAGTCCTTTACTTTCGGTGTGGCGAATGGTATAATTAACAGTTTACTATTGACAAGCATTGGAGAATTTGATACAATGATAAGAGAGAAAATGGGTAGAGGGGAGGTATTCTGCCTTGGGTCATTTCGGTCGTAAGAAAATCTTTACTGATGTGACAGAGATCACACGGGACAATGTTCTGGAAGTGTTGAGAAAGGCGCTTATCACGCATTGGTCGAACAAGGCGGATATGGAGTACCTCTACGCTTACTACAAGGGTAGACAGCCGGTGCTGAACCGCAAGAAGGAAGTTCGCCCGGAAATTAAAAATACAGTGGTCGAGAACCGTGCCAATGAGATCGTGTCTTTCAAAGTTGGCTACCTGATGGGTGAACCCATTCAGTACGTCAGCCGAAGTGACAACAAGTCAGTTGCCGATAAAATCACTACTTTGAACGGCTACTGCCTTTCCGAGGATAAGGCCGCAAAGGATAAGGAACTGGCAGATTGGTTTCACATTTGTGGCACGGCATACCGCATGGTGCTTCCGGACAGCGTGTTTGAGAAGGAAAGCGATGAAGCTCCCTTCGAGATTTACACTCTCGACCCTCGGTTTGCTTTCGTAGTGTATGCTAATTCCATCGGTGAACCGCCCGTAATGGGTGTGAAGTACATTCAGCGGTCGGACGGTGCGGTGATTTACAGCATTTATACGAAAGACCGCTATTTCGAGGTTGAAAACCAGAGCATGATTGTCCGGGAAGAAGCTCAGTCGCTGGGTATTCCCATTATCGAATACCCAGCGAACAACGCCCGGTTGGGTGCTTTCGAGATCGTCCTTCCCTTGCTGGACGCTATCAATACGGTGGACAGCAACCGTCTTGACGGTGTAGAACAGTTCGTTCAGGCGCTTATGCTGTTTCACAATGTTGATATTTCCGGCGATGATTTCTCCAAGCTGCGGGACGAGGGTGCGATTAAGTTCAAGGACATTGACCCGCAGTATAAAGCGGAGATCAAGTATCTGACCTCCGAGCTGAACCAGAGTCAGACACAAACGCTGGTCGATCACCTCTATAACACGGTGTTGACGATCTGTGGTATGCCGAACCGCAATGGTGGTACTTCCACCAGCGACACGGGTTCTGCGGTTATCATGCGTGATGGTTGGTCGGCGGCGGAAGCCAGAGCAAAAGACTCCGAGTTGATGTTCAAGCTCTCCGAAAAAGAGTTCTTGAAGCTGGTTCTGCACATCTGTTCTGATCTGAGTGATCTGGAATTGAAGCTGTCGAACGTAGAGGTTCGCTTTACTCGCCGCAATTATGAGAATATCGCTCAGAAAGCAACAGTATTGACTACTATGCTTGCCAATCCGAAGATTGCCCCTGTTCTGGCCTTTACACATTCGGGTATGTTCAGCGACCCGCAGCTCGCGTACCGTATGAGTATGGATTATGCCGAGGAACAGGAGAAAAAGGCTGCTGAACTCACAACCAAGCAGAAGGAGGTTAATCCTGATGGAGAAGGAAATCCGCCTGACCCCGGCGGCGGTCAGAAAGATTGAAGAAATCTTGACTACGGGAAAGACCGTTGAGATTGCACAGCGGAACGAGAAAGTGGTTGTGTGGGCGGTCAGCAGTAAAAAGAAATATGAACAGCCTATCGCATAGGCGATAGGGACAGCCATTACGGGCTACTGATACCGAAAGGTATTGGTAGCCCTTTTCTTTTGGTTTAATCGCCGTAAGGCGTTGAATAGGCAGAGAAGCCTTAAATCACAAAACGGAGAGAACCGTAAACACAAAGGTATAGTGCGGAGATGCACTCTAAAAAGCGCAGAAAGGAACGATTGTATGGCAAAGATTGATGTTTCCACCATTGAAGGCTTTGCGAATATGACCGCAGAGCAGAAAGCGGAAGCCCTCGCAAACTATGACTTTCCCGATCCCGATTATACCGGCTATGTGAAGAAAGATGTCTTTGATAGGACTGCTTCCGAGCTTGCGTCTTGGAAGAAGAAGCACAATGAGCTGCTCTCTGCGGAAGAACGCAAGAAGCTGGAAAATGAGCAGATGTTCGAGGAAATGAAGAACAAGCTGGCGGGGTTGGAAAAGGAGAAGACCGTTTCCAGTTACAAGGCGAGTTTCGCCGCACAGGGTTATCCTGAGCCGCTGGCAACCGAAGCCGCTACCGCTATGGCAAATGGTGAAATGGATAAGGTCTTTGCCGCACAGAAGAAGTTTCTGGAACAGTATGAGAAAGATGTAAAAGCCAAGGTTCTGAAAGACACCCCCAAGCCTCCTGCCGGTGGTAAGGGCGGCGGGATGACCAAGGCTGATTTTCTGAAACTCGACACTAAAGCCCAGTTGGAGTTCGTCAAGGAGCATCCTGACTGGCAGACAATTTTGAAGTAATTATGGAGGTATAACACTATGGCTTCTTATCTCGGCTTCCCGTTTGACCCTGAGCTGTTTAACTACAACTGGGCAAACGCAAAAGACCCCACCCTGACCGCTATGTTTGAGAGTGGCGCTGTCGCCCCGAATGCAGAACTGGCGCGGCTGATCGCCAACGGCTCTGACTTCTACACCCTGCCCTTCTACAAGGTCATCGGCGGTACTCCTGAGAACTACGATGGCGCAACCGACATCACCCTGACCGACCCCGCTGGCGGCGCTCAGAACGGCATTGTGTTCGGTCGTGCGCATGGCTGGAAGGAGAAGGACTTCATCGTTGACTACAACAGCGGTGCAGACCCCATGCAGCAGATCGTGGCTCAGGTGTCTAAGTATTGGCAGAAGCAGCGCCAGTCCATCATGCTGAAAATCCTCAATGCGGTCTTTGGCGTGACTGGCAGCGGTGAGTTTGCTGGTTGGGCGAACCACATCACCGACCTGTCTTCCGCTTCTACCACCGTTGGTGACGCAAACAAGATGGGTGCGACCACTATCGGTGACGCTATCCAGAAGGCCGTGGGCGACAATCAGGACGCTTTCCAGCTTGTGTTTATGCACAGCAAGGTCGCCACTAACATGGCTGGTCTGAAACTGCTGGACTTCCTCAAGTACACGGACGCAAATGGCGTGGAACGTCCCCTGCGTATCGGCACGGTGAACGGCATGACCGTTATCGTGGACGATGGCTGTCCCACCACCGCAGCGGATACTTCCAAGGCAGCGACCTATACCACCTACGTTCTGGGTCTGGGTGCTATCCAGTATGCTCCTGCCCCGGTGAAGGTTCCTTCCGAGCTGACCCGTGACGCTCTCAAGGGCGGCGGCTATGACGCTCTGGTGACTCGTATCCGCGAAACCATGCACCCCAACGGTTTCAGCTTTACCAAGCCCACTTCCGGCTACACCGCTTCTCCCACGGATGCTCAGCTTGCGGCTTCCGACAACTGGTCTATCGTGGCTGACCCCAAGACGATTGCGCTGGCGAAGATCATCACTAACGGCTAAGGAGGTTCACCATGTTCTATGTTTCTGACGGGAAAGTGTATGTGAGGGAGGGAAATCACTTCCGTAATGTAGGCTTTACCGCAAAGGACAAGGTGGTTACTCAGCGTGAACTGGAAAGTACCTCTGTTGTGATGGGTACGGTGGTTGTTGATACCCTCGACAACTCCGTAGCCCTCACTCGTGAGGAAATCATCACCAAGTTCAATCTGTCTGAGAGCAATCCTATTCCGGTTATCAAGAAGTCTCGTAAGAAAACTGAGGAACCGGTAGTGTGATGGGAGGTGGAAAGTGTGACGGACGCTGAAAAGTTGAAAATGGTGAAAGCCATGACTGGCGAGACAGACGAGGGCATTCTTTCCACCTATCTCTCGATTGCTGGTGACAAGGTATGCCGCAAGGCATATCCGTATGATCCGGATGCGCGGCTTGTCCCTTACCGGTACGGCTTTGTGCAGGTGGAGATTGCTGTGTATTTGCTGAACAAACGGGGTGCCGAAGGTCAGACTGCTCACAGCGAGAATGGCATCTCCCGTTCCTACGAAGACGGGGATGTACCGCCTACGTTGCTGAGGGACATCGTTCCCTTTGCTTCCGTAATGGGAGGTTGAGCATGAAGACGCTGAACCGCAACAAATCGCCCTTCTGGTATCTGCTGTATGACCGTAAGGTTTCTGCCAAGGACGAGTATGGTAACGAGACTGGCGAGGAAATCGTGTTCTACAAGCCTGCTGTGGCAATGAGCGCCAATATCTCGGCGGCGACTGGCTCTGCTCAGGTGGAGCAGTTCGGTAATTTCGCTGGGTACGACAAGGTGATCGTTACCGATGACCTGAGCTGCCCCATTGACGAGAATGCCGTGCTGTTCATCGACAAGAAGCCTCAGTATGACGAGGACGGGAAGCCGCTCTACGATTACATGGTCAGGCGAGTCGCCAAGTCCCTCAATTCCATTTCCTATGCGGTCAGTAAGGTGACGGTATCGTGAAAAAGGTTTCGATCACGCTCTCTGGCAGAGAGATCGACCGCCTGTTGCGGGAGGTCGAGGGCTGGAGAAATTGGCTACAAGAGCGTACTACGGTATTCCTCGACCGGGTAGCGCAAGAGGGTATGGAGGTTGCTTCCGCCAAGTTCTCGCAGGCCGTTTATGACGGCACGAATGATGTTTCTGTGACGGTGGAACCCCGTGGGAACAATGTTCGAGCGGTGGTGGCGACAGGCGGGGCTACCTTGTTTATCGAGTTCGGTACAGGCGTGACCTACCCGGACGATCACCCGGAAGCGGAAGAACTCGGCATGAAGCGTGGTGAATACGGTCAGGGTCACGGCAAGCAACACTCTTGGGGTTATTACGGCGACCCCGGCACGAACGGTGTACTGAAAGAAAAGAAGAACGGTGGGTTCGTGGTCATCACCCACGGCAACCCCGCCAATATGCCGATGTACGAAACGGTAAAGGAGCTGCAAGACCGGCTCACGGAAATTGCGAAGGAGGTATTTTCATGATTGATGTGGAGAGTCAAATCTACACTCCGATTGTGGAAGCCCTGAGAGCGCAGTTCCCCGGTATCTTGGTCAGCGGCGAGTATGTCAATGCTCCTACCCGTTTCCCCTATGTGAGCTTGGTGGAGCAGGATAACTACACCACGGAAGATCACATGGACAGCGGAGATACGGAGCGATTCGCTACGCTGATGTACGAGGTGAATGTCTACTCCGATAAGGCAGGCAGTAAGAAATCCGTTTGCCGAAAAATCATGAGGTTTGTGGACGATCTCATGTACGCCAAGAATTTCAGGCGTATTTCTCTGTCCCCCGTTCCCAATTTGGAGAACGCAACAATCTACCGTCTGGTGGCTCGGTACAAAGCCGAAACAGATGGAACTACTCTTTACAGGAGGTAAATGAAAATGGCTATTTCGACCTATAAAACCTTTCTGATGAAGAAAGGTGATACCGGCGATACTTGGAGCAAGCTGATCGACATCAAGGAGTTTCCCGACCTCGGCGGTGAGCCTGAAATGCTGGAAACCACCACTCTGAGTGATGATATGCAGACCTACATCGCCGGTATCCAGTCCCTCGATGGTCTGTCCTTTACCGCCAACTACACGCTGGCTGATTTCCAGACCCTCAAGGCTTTGGAAGGCAAGAAAGCCAGTTATGCAATTTGGTTTGGCGGCACGGAGAGCGCCGGTGTTGTCACTCCCGATGGCTCTAACGGCAAGTTTTCCTTTGACGGTGAGCTGTCCGTGTACCCCGTGGGCGGCGGCGTGAATGAAGTGGTGAACATGAACATCACCATTGCCCCATCTACCCCCATCGCTTTCTCCGCAACCTAAGACACCAACAATCGCCATATTGACAAGGAGGATTCGTCATGGCAAAGCAGTTGACCATCAATGACCCTACTACCGGCGTCACCTACACGCTGGAATATACCCGCAAGTCCGTCGAGACGATGGAGAAAAGCGGCTTTGTTGCCGAAGAAGTGGAACGCAAACCGATGACTATGCTCCCGGCACTGTTTGCCGGTGCGTTTCTCGCTCACCATCGCTTTGTGAAGCGTGATGTGATCGACAACATTTATGCTCGCCTGACTCATAAGGACGAGCTGATCTCCGCTCTGGTGGAGATGTATAACGAACCTCTGCTGAGTCTTCTGGACGAGCCGGAGCAGCAGGAGGATAACGAGGGAAACCTGAGCTGGAAAGCCGGTTGGTAAGCGACCGCCTTTCCGATAACGAGGGGGGCGGCGGCGATCAACGCCCAGCCGCCCTTTTTGCTTACACAGGAAAATTCTACGAAGTCTTTCCGTATTACCTCGCCATTGGTATGTCCTATGAACAATTTTGGGAGCAGGACTGTGATTTGGTGAAATATTACCGAAAGGCGGCACGAATTAAGCAAGATTTGCAAAATCAAGAGGCATGGCTTCAAGGTGCATATGTTTATGAGGCTCTTATTGATGCGTCTCCGGTTTTTCATTCTCTTGCGAAAAAAGGAACGAAACCCGTTCCATATCGTGATAGTCCGTATGAACTGTTCGGGCAGTCGAATACCAAGAAACGAAAAACTATCCAAGAGGAACATGACGAAAAGGCGAAAGCCTACATGGAAGCCTTTATGGTGTCGATCAATAAAAAGTTTCAAGCGAAAGGCGGTGACATGAATGGCTGACAATGTGGAGATTCAGGGGTTGGAGTTTCAGATCGTCAATGACAGTACGCAGGCGGTCGCAGGGCTTCAAAACCTGATTAACACGCTCAATCGTTTGAAAACCGCTACCAACGGCGGCGCAACGGGTCTGAGCAAGACCGCTCAGGGTATTCGGGAGCTTTCCAATTCTCTGAAAGGCTTGAACAGCGGTGACGCTTCGCAGAAGATCACCCGGCTTGCCAATGCGCTGACCGCTCTGAGCCGAGTTGGAAATGTGAAGATTTCTTCCTCCATCGCTAACCAGCTAACGGCAATCAACACTGCCATCGCTGGCCTGAAATGGACAGACGGGGACAAAGTGACAACCCTCGTTAATGGTTTGCTCCCCCTCTCCAATATGGGAAAGGCCAATCTAACCTCTTTCACGACTCAACTTTCGAAATTGCCGAAAGTGATTGAAGACTTGGAAGCGGCGGACATTGACAAGTTCACGCAGCAGATGACCGCTCTTGCCGCCGCCATGAAGCCTTTTGCCGATGAAATGCAGAAGGTGTCCAACGGCTTCTCGGCGTTCCCGTCCAAAATCCAAAAGCTGATTACCAGCACGGAGAAATACAACGCTTCGGTTAGTAAGGCGACCTCCACTACCGGGAAGTTCACGAACGGATTGCAAGCGTTGAACGTTGCTGCTGTCGCAGTCGCTTTCCGTAAAATCGGTCATTTCATTGCACAGGCGGTCACGGAGTCCAACAAGTATCAAGAAGATTTGAACCTGTTCACGGTCGCCTTGGGGCAGTATGCAGCCGAAGCTCAGAACTATGCTGAAAAGGTGTCCGAGGTTTTGGGTATTGACCCAGCGCAGTGGCTTCGCAATCAGGGCGTTTTCAACACACTGCTGACCGGCTTCGGTGACACAGCAGAACGAGCGCAGCTCATGAGCCGAAACCTGACGCAGTTGGGTTATGACCTTTCTTCTTTCTTCAACATTCCCATTGAAGACGCTATGCAGAAGTTACAGTCTGGTATTTCCGGTGAGCTGGAACCTCTGCGGCGCTTGGGCTACGATTTGTCGCAGGCACGATTGGAACAGACCGCTTTGAACCTTGGCATCAAGGAAAGCGTTGCAAACATGACGCAGGCAGAAAAGGCCGAGCTGAGATATTACGCCGTTATGACTCAGGTAACGACCGCTCAAGGCGATATGGCTAGAACACTGCAAGCTCCCGCAAACCAGCTTCGTATCTTGCAGGCGCAAATCACACAGGCATCGCGGGCAATCGGCAATATCTTCATTCCGGCTCTAAATGCCATCCTTCCTTATGCGATTGCCGTAGTTAAAGCTATTCGAGAGATTGCAAACGCTATCGCAAATCTTCTCGGTTTTACTTTGACTGATGTTGATTATTCAAGCGTTGGGAAGCTCGCATCCGGCACGGGAGCGGTGGCAGATAATCTCGGAAGCGCTGCCGGGTCGGCTAAAGAGCTGAAAAAGTACATCGCCGGATTTGACGAGTTGAATGTACTTCCCTCGAACAGCAATGCCGGATCGGGCGGCGGTGCTGGCGGTGCTGGCGGGGGTGGATTTGACTTCGATCTCCCCACCTATGACTTTCTCGGCGATGCTGTAGAAACTCGTGTTGATGAGATCAAAGATAAACTAAAACCACTTTTGGTGATCGCTCTGGCAATCGGGGCGGCGTTCGCGGGTTGGAAAATCGGGAAAAAGGTTACTGCCGCAATCGCTACGTTGAAAGCGGGGTTTGCCACGTTTGCTAGTTCGGGCGCAGGCCAAGCGATCCTTTCAAAACTCGCAAGTTGTGTCGCGGGAGTTGCCTTACAATTTAACGCGGCTGGCGGCGGAGTAAAAGGATTTTTATCTGTACTTGGGATGGTTGCCAAGGTCGCTGCTCCCGCTGTTGCAATTTTGGTAGTAGTCATTGCTACTCTCAAAGTTCTTGTCGAGAGATGGAACGACATTAAATCGGCAGTGGCAAACACCTTTGGAAAGCTGAAAGTTGGAGAGCGCTTGCAGGCGCTCAACGACAAACTGAATCAGCTAGGCGAAAAACTCGGCTGGGTTGACGGCTTTTGGAATGGCCTGAAATCTACTATCGGTAGCCTCATGGACTTCATCGGTGAGGTAGTAATCACAGTTGTCGGAAGTTCTTTGATCGGGCTATTTAACGGTCTGGTTGGTGTGCTGGGCGGCGTAGTTACTGCGATGACAGGTGTCGTTGAAATATTCACGGGATTCGCACAATTCTTGAAGGGTGTATTTACTGGTGATTTGGAGTTGGTTAAGAAATCCTTTGCCACGTTCGGTTCCGGTATTTCCAAAATCTTTTCAGGTGTGATCGATGGACTTGTAAATGGATTCACGGGTTGGGTTTCCGGTGTCATCGAGGGAGTCACAAATCTGGGCGGTACTCTTCTTGGAACTCTGATTCCCAACATTGTCAACGGTGTTGCTACTTTTTTCAGCAATCTTTGCGCGGACATCGCTCGGTTCTTCACGAATGCTTGGAATTCTATTTGCACCCTGTGGTCAACCGTAGGCAATTGGTTTAACACCAAAGTAATCATTCCGGTCGATACTTTCTTCTCAACGCTCGGAACTAAAATCGCTGCTTCTTTTACGACCTCATGGACGAAGGTTAAAGCTGAGTGGGGCGTTGTGACGGATTGGTTTAAAAACAAAATTATCACCCCAGTGCAAACAGCATTTGGGTCGATGTGTTCATCGGTCGGCGGATTTTTCGTTTCGCTTTGGGACAGAGTCGCGGGCGTATTCGCGGGAGTCGGCGGGTGGTTCCAGTCGAATGTGGTTGACGCTATCAATTCAGCCTTTAGAGCGTTGGTAAATGGCGCGATTAGTTTGCTGGAACGAATGCTAAACGGTATTATCCGGACGCTGAATAACTTCATCGGGAAAATCAATTCAGTGCTGAGTATCGTTGGCGGAGGTATTAGTACCATCTCTTATGTCAGTATCCCAAGATTGGCTAATGGCGGTTTTGTGGATGAAGGACAGCTCTTTATCGCGCGTGAAGCAGGGGCTGAGATGGTTGGACGCATTGGCAGAAAGACGGCTGTAGCAAACAACGATCAGATTGTCGAATCTGTATCGCAAGGTGTGTACGAGGCAGTGCAGAGAGCAAGCGGTGAAACGAATTCGAGCAACAGTCGCCCGATCACTGTGATTGTGCAGATGAACGGTAAAGAATTGTTTAGGCAAATGGTTGACGAAAACAATGCCGCCATCCGTGCAACCGGATTTAGCCCACTGTTGGCGTAAGGAGAAATTATGGCAATTCTTACAATCACAAAGGCAGACGGGACTTCTGTCCCTCTGCCTGACCCTGCTCAGTTGTCATGGAGCATTCAAGACATTGACGCTGACGGGACAGGTCGAAATCAGAATGGCGACCTATTTCGGGATCGGGTTGCAATAAAGAGGAAACTAACTCTCTCGTGGCCTCCAATGACTGCGGCAAATATGTCTACTTTGCTAAACGCCGTTACGGATACCTTTTTCACGGTTTCATACCCCGATGCGCTGACCGGAGAAACCCGAAGCATGACTGCTTATGTGGGCGACCGGACTGCTCCTATGTATAGTCTCATCAACGGGGTCTATCTGTGGAACAGTCTATCCATGAATTTTATTGAAAGGTGAAGCGCCATGTACACTGTGACAGAATCCTTCCATGAAGCGTGTAAATCGCCGGGAAGAAGTATTACTAGTAAAATCACATTTAACGGTGTCAGTGAGCTTGCCGCTTCTGAAATTCAGGAAATTGTTGTTTCTGAACAGTGCGGATCATCGGACGGTGTAACGATCGGAGCGTCTTTTTCTTCGCAATGCAAAGTGACGATTTATAAGCAGACTCCCGCGCTTCCCCTAAATGGGGCGTATTTCGCCCCTTCTGTCGGAGTCATTCTCCCCGGAGACGGCGGAACGGTATACGTCCCAAAAGGCGTATTTTACGTTCCCTCTGACGGTGTAGAGAATAGCGGCAACCTGTGTCTAACGATTACCGGTTATGACCGCATGGCGACACTGACTGATGAATATGCCCCTACCATCAATTTCCCGGCCACTCCGAATGCGATGTTGACCGATATCTGTCTACAGGCAAACATCACTGCTCCGGAAGTTGCTTTCCCAGAGATGGTAATTTCCAATTCTTACGCAGGTACAATCCGTCAGCAATTGGGATGGTTGGCAGGGCTAATTGGTGCGAATGCGAAATTTGATGCAGCAGGCCAGTTGGTTTTTCATAAATACTCAGAGGGTATTACCGTAGGGCTTGAGGCTCAATATCAGAATGGTTTGAAAAAGACAGCCGACGATCGATTCACAATTCAGGCGCTTGTCACCGGCACGGAAGATAATCCGATTACTGTCGGGACGGGAACTAGCATTTCGGCAACAAATCCATATATGACGGAAGCGGTTGCCGCCTCGGTGCTTGAACAGATAAAAAGTCTGACTTTGATGCCGCTGGAAGTAAAGTGGCGTGGAGATCCGTCCGTTGAAGCCGGTGACATTATACACGTTATCGACAGTACAGACCTTGACGGAGGCGGTCTGCCTGTTTTGGTTATGTCGCAGGAGTTGCGAGTTAAAGGTGGCATGAGTGCTACCACTATTTGTTACGGCACACCGGACTCAAACTATACTGTCGAGAACCCCATCATTCAAAAAGTTAAACGCGAGTATGCGGGGCTTGCAAAAGCAATGCAGGACGCAACCGAGCGCATCATTGGTGCAAAGGGCGGATATTGGGAAGTCCTCTATGATGAAAATGGATATCCTACTGGCTGGATGGTACGTGATACCCCAACTATCGAAGATAATACCCGCCTGTGGCTGATGAATATCAACGGGCTTGGATACTCCAAAGACGGAGGGAAAACGATTAGCGGCGTAGCGTTGACAATGGACGGACAAATCAATGCAAATGCTATTACCACCGGTCAAATGTCAGCAGAGCGCGTTACTGTAAACGGGCAAACCCTCTCCGATTTTATTGATATCGGAATGGATGATGACGGACACCCGGTTTTAAGAATCGGCTCTTCGGTATCCGAAATTACGCTCAAAGAATACAACGACAAAATCGGCTTCTATGACGCAAACGGAATGCTTTTGGCATACTGGAATAATAACAGTTTCGAACTGGTAGAGTTGTCGAGGTTCAGACTTGGCCCGATGAGCATTGTTGTACAGCCGAACCAATCTGTTAGTTTTGTGGGGGTGAGTTGATGGCGGTTTATCAAAGCCTAACACTATCTCAAATCAGTCAAAATATTCAGAACAACACATCTCAGGTAAGAATCTTGTGGGAATCTACGCAGACCGGCGCAAGCCACAATGATAATTCCCGAACCGCGTACTACGATATATACATCAACGGTGGGCAAGGAACACAATACAGTGTCAGTTATACTCTCCCCCAAGGCACAACTAAGACAATCGTTGATACCACAATCACTGTCCCCCACAGGAACGACGGCACCGGTACGATTACGGTAAACACGTGGATGGATACGAGAATCAGCGCAGGCGTAGTTGAAAAATCTCAAACGTTGACTCTAAGTACAATTCCTCGTGCAACGACGCCCGTTATAGCCCCTCTGGTAATGGGGCAAGAGGGTACAATTACACTTGATCCCGCGAGTGACGATTTTACTCACACGATTACTTATAATTTCGGAATACAATACCTCGGCACAATTGCGATTAAAACCGCAGAGCGCTCGATCAAGTGGACACCCCCAAAGTCACTTGCGAATGTGCTTACCAGTGCGGAAGCCGGTAAGATACATTTTAGATGCACTACGTATAACGGAGATACCTTCATCGGGTCTACTGAGGTGTGGACGAAAATTACTGTTTCTCCCGATACAGTGCCAACCGTGTCTGTTAGTTTGTCGGATGCGGCGGGATATAAAAATACTTATGGTTGGGTTCAAAACAAAAGCCGAGTGAAAGCGAGTATAACTGCGGCTGGCGTGATGGGGAGTAAGATCATTGACACCGCGATGACCGTGAACGGGAAAGTCGTTGACGCTAACGCGGAAAACAGTCTGCCCGATAGCGGAAACATCCCTGTAAAGGTTGTCGTGACAGATTCCCGAAAACGTACTGCAACATATAGCACGAACCTACCTGTGTCCGCATATACCACCCCGGTTATCAATAATCTGGCGTATGTTCGTGGCAGCTATACCAATAGCGTGTGGACAGAAAACCCGAGCGGAGCGGACATCAAAATCACTTTTACGCTGGCGATGGCATTGGCAGCTAACCGAGCCAATCTTACAGTATCACTCGACGGTGTTGCAAAGCAGACAGTTACCAATCAAAGCGCAGGCGCAAAAACACTATACCTTTCAGGTATCGGAACCGATACCACGCGGAAGCTGGAAGTAGCCGTCTCTGACGCTTTTGGCAGCAAAACGTCCAAGGAAATCATAGTTGCGACCGTAGAAGTGCCGCTTAACATCAACTTCTCATTGCCCTCCGTATGCTTTGGGGGCATCGCCGAAAAAGAAAAGACCGTGCAATTTAAATGGAACTTGATCGGCAAGTACATCACGGGCACGTGGTTGCAAACGACAGAAGCAACCGACCTTGGCCGCGTACCCGGTAAGATTGCTGTGCTAGATGAGTTTGGGTGGGTATACTTCCGGACACTGGCGGAATTCAAATCCGATATCGGCGCAGACTACATCACCGAGCAGGGATCAAATGACTTTTGGACGTGGCGCAAATGGAGCAGCGGCATCGCGGAGCTGTGGGCGGTATCCGGTGTCGATCAGATTGCGATCACGTCCGAGTGGGGCAGTATGTACTACGGCACGTGGATGGATTTGCCGAGCAACGTCGCAGCACGGCAGTATCCTTTTGCTTTTATCGCTACGCCGTCGGTCTCGGCGACCTACAGCGGCGGGGACAAGGACGCTTGGTTAATATCCACATTTAGCGCAAGCGACGATCTACTTACCCGCGCACCGGCGTATGCACTCGCACGGCCTACCACGGCGACGATACTAACTCCACGCATTAGCTACCACGTTGTAGGAAAATACAAATAAGGAGGGGATATCATGACACTTGAACTCGCAGATGGACGTGGAGAACTGTTTCAATGGGATGCCGGTAGAATCATCGAGTTCGGTGACGATACAGTTTCACAAGCGCATTTTACAAGCATCGAGAAAATAACCGATATTCCGTATACTATCGAGGTTAAAAACAGAAAAGCGGCGATTCCTGATGAACTACTGCAAGTTCCCGGAACGCTAATTGTATACGCTTGGGTTTCCGATACTAACGGCGGTTACACCAAGGTACAAGTCTATTTCCCTGTATTTGCACGTCCTAAGCCGTCGGACTACGTCTACACCCCGACAGAGCACGCTGGCTTCGACCGTCTGCGCGCCGAAATCGGCGACCTTGGCGACCTGCAAACTACCGCGAAAGATAACCTTGTCGCGGCCATTAACGAAGCTGCCGCAAGTGGCGCCTCGTCCGATGCTGTTCTCTATACGCCGCAGACGCTCACCGACGAGCAGAAGAAACAGGCGAGAGAGAATGTTGCCGCCATGCGTGGCGGTTACGCTAACCAAATGTATAATGCCAGTGACCATGGACTTGACATTTATTCGGTTGCAGGTAGCGGCGCTCTTTGCAATGTAATTGCTGACATTGGGAATGATTCCAGCGGTGAACCCATCCCTTCGCCAGCCCTAATGGTTTGTGCGAAAGCTGACAGAGGATGGATATCAGCGTTCCTTATTGCTTCAAACGGGCGTGTATACTATAGCAGCCTTAACCTTACCGATGAGGACGCACCGGCATGGACAAAAGAAAGCTCGCAAATAATGCTGAACAACAGTGGGGCATTAGAACAGCAAACCATGGCATCTGCCCCCACTTCCGATATGCAGATTGCCACTAAGAAGTATGTGGATGATGCGCTGGACGGCAAAGCTGGAACAGCAGTAGCGACCGTGTCCGCCAACGGCCTGATGTCTAAGGACGACAAAACCAAGCTCGACGGCATCACTGGGCAGGTGACGGCAGACAAGGTATACAACCCGGATCATGATACTGATCTGGTGCAATACGCTGCTTTTAAAATTGGGGCACAGCAAATCCTTTCGCAGATCCCAACCGTGCTACCGAACCCGGAGGCGCTGACGATCCAAATCGGCGGCACGAGCATTACGTATGACGGCAGCACGGCGCAGACCGTGACGATCGCCGACGGCACGGAGGTGAGCTACTGATGAAAAAGCTCTACGAAGAAGCCGCTGTGCAGGACATCGCCGACGCCATCCGCGAAAAGACAGGCGGCGCGGAGACATACAAGATCGCGCAGATGGGCAACGCGGTGAGGGGCATCACGACCGGCGCCACAATTACGGACGGCATCGTTGTCAAAGAACGAAACGTGGACGGCTATGCGACGGTAGTAGACTTTTACGGGACTGATATACACGTGGCGCAGTTTTACGGCGGCAACGCGTATGGGGCAGCACAAATCACGCCTTTCAAATATTTGACAACAATTAACACAAAAAACGCCGTAACATTCATCGACAGTTACGGGCTTTCCGGCCTGCCAAATTTACAGCCGCAAGGCTTGGATCTATCGCACGTGCAGGAGATTCATGGCTTGCGATTTGATACAGGTGCAAACGCCGAGACTTTCCCCATCTACTGCCCAGCTTGCACGAAAATTACAGATAATGGATGCAGAGGCAGCGGTATTACATCGGCGGAGCTACCAGAGCTGACGGAAATCGGTAATGCGGCTTTTACGGATTGCGGGCGCGTAAAGGTAATCTCAATGCCAAAAATCACGGCACTTGGCCGATACACATCATCTATTTTCAAAGGATGTGCGTTGCTGGAAAACGTTGAAGTAGGAAGCGTTGGCTACCCTGTCGCATCTTGGGGATCTAAGAATTTTGATGGGTGCACGCAATCCGGGCTCGTCGTGACGATGTATACAACCGGCGAAAAAGTTGATACGCTGAACGCGAGCATCCGAGATGGGGCTACCAATGCAACGATCATCATCAAGGCGGCGGAGGATACGACCTACAACGGAGCTACCTATACCGCAGGAGACACCATCCTGACATCAACACCGGAGGCGAGTACATGACACAGCGGCCTATCATCTACACATACGGCGACGGCACAAAGCGCAGCCG
>ERZ773186.1549-NODE-1549-length-18945-cov-11.453415_pt1 | contig 18945 bp, 14 predicted proteins | sample MGYA00581000_ERZ773186 | MGnify/ENA primary metagenome ERZ773186 (study PRJEB29015, sample SAMEA2737752) | human gut metagenome | biome: human gut; feature: human-associated habitat; material: faeces | place: China | collected 2012 ...
AATATCGGAGATTACCAACTTTTTTAGGCACTATTTCTTATCCCGAACTGAGGTATTCAAATAGAAAGAAAAAGAAAATGATTACAGAAGAGCATATTCAGAAATTCCTGGAGCAGGCTCACCGCGTAGGCGATGCAGCCCTCACCATCTGCAGTAGTGGCAACCTTTCTTGGCGCATCGGCGACGAGGCTCTTGTCTCAGGTACAGGTTCATGGGTTCCTAGCCTCCAGAAGGAGAAGGTATCTCAGTGCCTGGTAGCAACGGGCGAAGTACTCAATGGCGTTAAACCTTCTATGGAGAGCGGATTCCACCTCGGTGTACTCCGTGAGCGTCCTGACTGCGACGTGGTTCTCCACTTCCAGTCTCCTTTTGCAACAGCAGTGGCTTGCATGCAGGAAACTCCGAAGGACTTCAATGTAACAGCAGAGGTTCCATGCCACGTAGGCAAGGAAATCCCTGTGATTCCTTACTATCGTCCTGGTTCTCCAGAATTGGCAGCAGCTGTCATCGCAGCCTTGAAGGATCACAACTCAGCTCTCTTGCTGAAGCACGGACAGGTAGTTTGCGGCAAGAATTTCGACGAGGTGTTCGAGCGTGCCATGTTCTTTGAGATGGCTTGCAGAATCATCGTTCAGAGTGGCGGCAAATACACCACACTGACACCGGAAGAAATCGACGATCTCGAGGTTTACGTTTTAGGCAAGAAACAATAAGCCTCTATCCTCGATATGAGAGAAGCGGTAGGAGAGAAAGCTGCCCGCTAACGGGGCACTCTCCTACCGCTTTTTACCAATTAATAGTTTATCTACCCTAACATTTTTAAATAACCATGATTTATCTAGCTATTGACTTCGGTGGAGGAAGCGGAAGAGTACTCGCCGGCAAATTGGAAAACGGCAAATTAGAAATGGAACTCATCCATCGTTTCCCTAACCGACAGGTAAGATTAGGCAATCACGTATATTGGGACTTCCTCGCCCTCTTCGAGGATATGAAGACGGGGTTGAAGATGGCAGGAGCCAAAGGTCTCAAGGTAGATGGCATTGCCATCGATACCTGGGGAGTGGATTTCGGACTCATCGACAAAGACGGTAACCTTTTGGGCAACCCAGTCTGCTATCGCGATGCCCGTACCAAGGGGATGCCGGAAGAAGTATTCAAGCAGATTGACTCATCGGCACATTATGCCATCAACGGCACGCAGGTGATGGAAATCAATACCCTCTTCCAACTCTACAGTATGAAGAAGGCCAACAGTCCGCAATTGGAAAAGGCAGCTCATCTGCTGTTCACCCCAGACCTCTTCAGCTATTATCTCACAGGCGAAGCCAACAATGAATATACCATCGCATCCACTTCAGAACTGCTGAATGCCAGCACCAAGGATTGGGATTGGGAAACCATCGACCAGCTGGACCTTCCACGCCACATCTTCGGTAAGATTGTGATGCCAGGCACCATAAGGGGAAAACTGCGCCGTGATATTGCAGAAGAAACCGGATTGGGCGAGGTGGATGTCATCGCAGTAGGCTCTCACGATACAGCCAGCGCCGTTGCTGCCGTACCAGCCACAGAAGATGAGAGCCCGGTAGCCTTCATCAGTTCAGGCACCTGGTCGCTCCTAGGCGTTGAGATAGAAAAGCCTATCCTCACCGAGGAAGCCCGAAAGGCTGAATTTACCAATGAGGGCGGCATCGGCGGTCGCATCACCTTCCTGCAGAACATCACAGGACTCTGGATTATGCAGAGACTGATGGCAGAATGGAAAGAGAATGGCGAGGAACAGCAGTTTGATGTCATCCTTCCTCAGGCAGAGGAAGCTCATATCAATGCCATCATCCCTGTAGATGATGCAGCCTTCCAAAATCCGGCATGCATGCAGCAGGCCATCATCGACTATTGCGCCACCCATCAGTTGCAGGCTCCTCAGACCAAGGCAGAAATCGTGCGCTGCGTACTCCAGTCACTGGCTGCCAAATATGCCGAAGCCACTGCTCACCTCAACGAGATGTTGCCAAAACCTATCAAGAGTATGCACATCATCGGTGGCGGTTCACAGAATAAGTTACTCAACCGTCTCACCTCCGAAGCCCTGGGTGTACCAGTGGTTGCAGGACCTATCGAAGCCACAGGCATGGGCAATATCCTGACCCAGGCACTCGCCAAGGGTGAAATTAAGGATATGAACGAGCTGAGAGCCGTTGTAAGACAAAGCATCTAGTTTAAACAAAACAACAATACTTTTCCTAAAAACATGGAACAGAAAAAGAAAGAAGCAATTCTCATGAAGGATGGGGTTAGCTACCTCGTACCCTTCATCTTAATCACATCGTGCTTTGCACTTTGGGGATTTGCCAACGATATCACCAATCCGATGGTGAAGGCATTCTCCAAGATTTTCCGAATGTCTTCTACGGATGGTGCCCTGGTACAGGTTGCCTTCTATGGCGGTTACTTCGCCATGGCATTCCCAGCCGCCATCTTCATCCGCCGCTTCTCCTACAAGGCGGGCGTACTGCTGGGATTAGGACTCTATGCCTTCGGTGCCTTCCTCTTCTATCCGGCAAAAATGATGGGCGAATACTATCCATTCCTGCTCGCCTACTTCATCCTTACCTGCGGACTCTCCTTTCTGGAGACATCGAGCAATCCTTACATTCTGTCGATGGGAACAGAGGAGACGGCTACACGCCGACTGAACCTGGCGCAATCGTTCAACCCGATGGGTTCGCTGCTGGGTATGTATGTGGCGATGAACTTCATCCAGGCCAAGCTCAACCCGCTTGATACGGCGGGGCGCACCAATCTCTCGGATAGCGAGTTTGAAGCAATCAAGGAGTACGATCTTTCGGTATTGATCAATCCATACCTGATTATCGGTCTGGTTATCCTCACCATCTTCTTCGTCATCCTGTTCACCAAGATGCCAAAGAACAGCGAGAAAGGCAACAAGATTAACTTCATGCCTACCCTGCGCCGCATCTTTCGCATGCCACACTATCGTGAAGGCGTATTCACCCAGTTTTTCTATGTGGGTGCGCAGATTATGTGCTGGACCTTCATCATCCAGTATGGTACCCGCATCCTGATGCAGTTGCTTCACCGTGGGTATCATCGCACTCCACAACATCTGGGGTCTCTACTGCCTGGTAGCAGTCAGCGCCTGCATGTCACTGATGTTCCCTACCATCTATGGCATTGCCCTGAGGGGTCTTGGCGACGATGCCAAGTTTGGTGCAGCAGGTTTGATCATGGCTATCTTGGGTGGTAGTGTCTTGCCACCTTTGCAGGCATCCATCATAGATATGCATACCGTATTCGGCATGCCATCAACCAATGTATCGTTCATCCTCCCATTCATCTGTTTCGTGGTCATCGCCATCTACGGATACCGCACCAAGTTGCGTAGCATAGGAAAACTATTCGGATAAGTCCCTATATAAAAGAGAAGTTCCTATATAAAACAAGAAAAAGCTGTGTTCATCTACGGATCAACACAGCTTTTTTTATTTCATGAAGCCTCCACGCTTACTGGAGGCTCCACACCATTCTTATCTCTTCTTCTTCAGCGTTCGCATGGCATTCAATACTGCCAGCACCGTAACGCCCACATCGGCAAATACCGCCATCCACATGGTGCCCAAGCCGACGGTGGCAAGAACCAGCACGGCAACTTTCACACCAATGGCAAACACCACATTCTCGTGAGCCACATGAATGGTATGGCGAGCAATCTTCATCGCCAGTGCTATCTTTCTCGGGTCATCGTCCATCAATACCACATCGGCAGCATCAATGGCAGCATCACTTCCCAAAGCACCCATCGCTATTCCTACATCAGCACGCTTCAATACAGGGGCATCGTTGATACCATCACCCACGTATGCCAAAGTCTTGCCGGAAGGCTTCGTCTTCAACAGTTCTTCCAGATGAGTTACCTTATCAGCAGGCAGAAGTTCGGCATAATATTCATCAACACCTACCAGTCCGGCCACCTTCTTTCCAATCTCCTCATGGTCGCCCGTCAGCATCACGGTGTTCTTCACGCCAAGTGTCTTCAGGCATCTCACAGCCTCAGCACTTCCCTCCTTGATGCCATCGTTCACCACCACGGGAGCACCTTCATCAGCCTGTACAAGCACCTCGCCATGCGTCAAGGTTCCCGTTTTGTCGAACACAACGGTTCCTATTTTGGCAAGCGCATCCATATAATTACTTCCCTTAATCAGGATACCATTTCTTGATGCGCCGCCAATGCCACCGAAGAAGGTGAGCGGCACACTGATAACCAGGGCGCAAGGACAGGATACCACCAGGAATATCAAGGCACGGTTCAGCCACAGAGGGAAGTTTTCGCCAAAGGTTCCCCCACCCATCATACCGGTGGCGATGCCCATCGCTCCCAATATAGGAGGAATGATAGCCAAAGCCAATGCGGCAAATACCACGATAGGCGTATAGATTCGGGCAAAACGGGTGATGAACGCCTTGCTCTTCGACTTGTTCTTATCAGCACTCTCCACCAAAGCGATAATCTTAGATGCCGTACTCTCGCCAAAACTCTTGGTAGTACGAACCTTGAGTTCGCCTTTCAAGTTAATACAGCCCGAATAGATTTCTTCTCCTTCCTTGATAGCACGAGGCACACTTTCGCCCGTCAACGCCACCGTATCCAACAAGGCAGACCCTTCTGTCACGATACCATCCAGCGGAATCTTCTCTCCTCTTTTAATCAGGATAATCTCTCCTATTTTCACCGTATCAGGAGCCACCGACTGTACTTTTTTATTCCTGATTACATTCGCCACATCCGGACGGATATCCATCAGATGCGAGATGCTATCGCGGCTCTTTCCCTCGGCATACCCCTCGAAGAGTTCTCCCACCTGGAAGAAGAGCATCACGAAGACTGCTTCTGGAAATTCTGTTTCAGAACCCGGAAAGAAGCCAATGCAAAGAGCACCGATGGTAGCTATCGCCATCAGGAAGTGCTCGTTAAACATATCGCCCTTGGCGATGCCTTCTGCCGCCTCCCCCAAGGTCTCATGTCCTATTAATAAATAAGGTATCAGATAGACCAGAAGCAACTGCCAGGTGGCAAGGTCATAATTCTTCTCGATAAACACGGCGATTATCAAAAGGATGATGGTCACGCCGATGAGATAGAGTTTTGACTTCAGGCACCCTTCTTCATGGTGATGATGATGGCAACCACATCCATGATGCTCATGATGTTCATGTTCATCCATGGAACAGTCGCAATAGTGATGATGATGATGTTTCTTTTCTTCCATAATTTTATAATACTTTTAATTCCATATCATTCGAAACATAGCGTTCCGTTTTTGTTTTCGGTTGCAAAATTACCAAAAGGCTTCTGCAACTCGGTTGCAAAAGTCCATTCATGGTGAGATAAAATCACACTTTTATGAACTTTTGTGAGAAAAGCCCCAAAATCTTTGGCGAAATTTCAAAATAAACTACCTTTTTCTTTGCTTATATCAAATATTAATGCTAACTTTGCGCACGCAATAAAGTATCTTAACGAGAAGAAAGTGACAAAAGGATTGTAATATGGAAAAGATTCTAATAGTTGAAGACGATATCGCATTTGGAACCATGATTCAGACATGGCTCAAAAAGAAGGGATTCGAAGTAGAGAAAGCTACTTCGGTAAAAGCGGCCATACAGATTTACGAGAAGACAGAAAGCGGATTTGATTTGGTTTTGTCCGATCTTCGCCTTCCCGACCACGATGGCATCTTCCTTTTGCAATGGATGAGAAAACATGGCATGATGGTTCCATTCATTGTAATGACCAGCTATGCCGAAATCCAGAATGTGGTACTCGCCATGAAGTCGGGCGCCACCGACTACGTGGCAAAACCTTTTCATCCCGATATTCTCCTGGATAAGATTAAGGAAGCTATCAAGGCTCCGAAGAAGACTCAAAATTCTAGCGTCTCAGCAGATAAGAACGCAAAGATAGCAGCACCTGCCGGCGATGTTCCTAAATATCTGGAGGGCGAAAGCGAAGCTTCCCGTAAGCTCTATAGTTTCGTTTCTCTGGTGGCCCCTACCCCTATGTCGGTTCTCATTCTAGGAGCTAGCGGAACAGGAAAGGAGTATGTGGCTCGCAGAATCCACGAATTAAGTCAGCGGGCAGGAAAGCCATTCTTCGCCCTCGACTGTGGTGCCATCCCAAAGGATGTAGCAGCTTCTGAATTCTTCGGTCATGTGAAGGGAGCCTTTACGGGAGCCGACCAGGATAAGAAGGGTGCGTTCGAGATGGCGAATGGCGGAACGCTCTTCCTCGACGAGATGGGAAACCTGAACTATGAGGTGCAGGTGCAACTGCTCCGTGCCCTACAGGAACGAAAAATCCGTCCGGTGGGAAGCAACAAGGAAATAGATATCGATATCCGACTGGTATGTGCTACCAATGAGAATCTGGCTCAACGCGTGGCAGAAGGCAACTTCCGTGAAGACCTCTACCACCGCATCAATGAGTTTACCATCTACATGCCGGAGCTAAAAGACCGTGGTGCCGACCTCTTCCTCTTTGCCGACCTCTTTATCAAGCATGCCAACAAGGAGCTTAACAGAAATGTAGAAGGACTCGACAGCAAGGCGAAGGAGCGAATTGCCGCCTACAACTGGCCAGGCAACTTGCGCGAATTGAATAATGTAATGAAGCGTGCCACCCTTCTCGCCACAGGCAGATACATCGGAGTAACCGAACTGGAACAGAGTATGGCTCACATCCAGCCGCAAGCCCCAACCACCCTGCACGATGAGGAAACAGAACTGCAGCGAATAGAGGCTGCGCTGAAAGCTGCAGGAGGCAACAAGAGCAAGGCTGCGCAATTGCTCGCCGTGGATAGAAAGACGCTGTATAACAAAATGAAGAAATACGGCATCTGATGATGTGGGGAAGTGGGGAATCTGATGCCATTCCCCAACTTTTTGGGGAATAATTCCACACCAGTTCCCCAACTTCCACAAGTCTAAAAACTGGCACAAAGATAAGCTTTTACTGATTATCAGCTACTTACAATATTTCATCATCTTTTGGCACGCAGATTGTGATATTAGATAGTGAACTCGCAAACAAGCAGCAATGCAAGTAAGGCAGTTCATGAAAGAAGTAATAAACATAATATTCACAATTTAAAAAGTAATATACAATGAAAAAGTTAGTATTCGCAGCTATCGCTGCCATGGTAATGGTATCAGTTAGCAACGTATTCGCCAGCAACAAGATGGCAAGTGTTTCATCAGTAGCTCCAGTTGACACAGTAGCTCCAGCAGAGGCTCCAGCTGACACAACTGCAAATTCTACAGAAGAGAAGGCTGCTCCAGCAGAGACTCCAGCAGCAACAGCAGATTCAACTGTAGCAGAGTAAATCACCTTTAAAAAACAGTAATAAAAACAAAATTATTAAGGTAAAATAAAAAACAACAATTACGCGTCGCTTTCAATCAGGCAGGAGACTAATGATGAAATTCATTGGTCTCCTGACTTGTTTTTACCCCTTTCTTTTCTTGGAATCAGAATTTTATCGTATCTTTGCATAAGATATAAAATAAGGTAATTAATAAAATAGATTTCTCATGCACAAGAATAACATTCCTATCAAGGTAGCCCTCGGATATAGCGCCATTGCCATCATCATGATTCTGGCCATCAGTCTGGTGTATAGCAACACCAAGAGCATCATCGCCGTCAATGAGGCATCGCGCGATTATATACAGAAAAGAAGTGCTGCCGACAGCACCATATCTTCTCTGCTCAAAGAGGAACAGAAAAACCTGAAGCAACTATCCGATGCCATGGCGGGGAAACCAAACAAAAATTATCTGCACGATAAGGTAAAGAGTCTGAATACGGGCAAGGATTCTATCCTCGTCCACTCCAAGGCGCCACAAACCCACGAGGCGAAGAAGACAACGGTAGAAGTATTGAAAACCCGAAAGGGATTCTTCCGCCGACTTGCCGATGCCTTCAAGAAAGAGCACGCCGAGACCCTGAGCGTAAAACAAGACAGCAACCGGGCTGTCATCGATTCCGTCACCACCCCAGTGAACGTGGCAGGAAACGTGGCGAACATCCTCGAACAGATAGACAAGAAGGAGAAAGTGGAAACACAAGACCACAAGCAGCACATCAACAGGGAGATGGAAGAGCTGAAGATGGTGAGCGCCAAACTCGCCCTCCGCTCAGCCAAGCACCTGAGCGATGTACACCAGCGGGAGAAAGATGCTATGCAGGAATCCATAAGCAAGGCGATGGAAGCCAGAAAGCATCTGTTGTGGCAGATGGAATTACTCGCCATCGTAGCCTTCCTAGCCATCGTTGTCATGATCTGGCTCATCTGGCGCGATGCCAAGAAGGAGCGCATCTATCAGGAAAACCTGGAGGCTGCCAACGAGGAGATTCAGCGCATCATGAACCAGCGCGAGCGCCTGCTCCTTACCATCACCCACGATATCAAGGCACCAGCTGCCTCTATCTCGGGCTTCATCGACCTGATGAAAGACTACGTCAGCAATCCTCAGGGCATCGAATGCCTCCAGAATATCAAGAATTCTGCCGCACATCTATCTCATCTCGTTGCCTCCCTGCTCGATTATCACCAGTTGGAGAATGGCTTGATGAAAGTGCAGCCTACCTCTTTCTCGCCAGCGCAACTGGTAGCAGAATCGGTAGAGGGAATGAAATTGCGGGCAGAAGAAAAAGGATTGGAGATTTCATTCGAATGCAAGATGAAGGGAATGGGAACTTCGGATTCTTCGGATTCTCCAATGAAGAAGGAATTCTTCCGTGCCGATGCCTTCCGCATTCGTCAGATTTTGGATAACCTGGTAAGCAACGCCATCAAATATACCGACCAGGGTAGCGTCACCATCCAGGCACAGGTTTCGAAAGTCATGGGCAAGCCGATGCTTACCCTGAGCGTAAAGGATACGGGCAAAGGAATGACCAGCGAGGAAAAACAGAAGGTGTTCCACGCTTTCACAAGATTGAAGAGTGCCCAAGGCATTGAAGGCACCGGTTTGGGATTGTCCATCACCCAGGAACTGGTTTCGCTGCTCGGCGGAGAAATCATTCTCCACTCTACCCAGGGAAAAGGGTCCACCTTCATCGTCACCATCCCTGTAGAGCCTGTGCCAAAGGAAGAGACGCAGAATAAAAAACAGACTGGAGTTGGCGATGACAAGGCACTAGATTCCAATCCGGAAGAGAAAGAAAATGATTCAGTAAGCCCTCAGGTTTCTGTAGAAAAGAAGAAGAAGCCGGATTTTGCCAACCACAAGATTCTGATTCTGGATGATGACAAGCTGCAGCTCCAGCTTCTCCAGGAAATGCTGCGCCGCATCGTAGGCGACACCTGGCAGGTATTCGCCTGCAACCATGTGATGGATGCCCTCACCACGCTGCATAACGAGCAGCCAGCCCTGATGCTGATGGATATCGAAATGCCCGAGATGAACGGCATGGATATGATTGCCCACATAAACCATACCAATATGATGGTGGTGGCGATGACGGCTCACGACACAAGCATCTTGGAACAGCTTCTGAAAGCCGGCTTCGACGATTGCCTGTTCAAGCCATTCAGCATGGAGAAGCTATCCGATATTCTGGGAATAGATTCCCAGCCTCAACTGGATGCCCAGTCAGAAACTCCATCCCAGCCAGATTTATCATCCCAGCAGAAATCCAAGCCTCAGCTTGATTCTCTCCTGGCTTTTGCCGGAGGCGATGAAGAGGCGGCAAAGGAGATTCTCGATACCGTGAAGCAGGAACTTGCCGCACACCTCGAGAACCTGAAAGAAGCCATAGAAGAGGAATCCTTATCTACCGACCGCATAGGAAAGGCGGCACACAAGATCCTCCCTATCGCCACCATGATGCAGATGGGATGTCTCGAAGAACTCAAGGCTCTCTCCCCAGAACACATCGGCGAGATAGAAGAAGCTGAAATCAGAGCAAAACTGCAGGTTGTGATTACGACCTTATCTGCTGTGGTGTCAGACCTGTATGCTTCTTGAAATATCGGCAGAAGAAACTGACGTCGGCAAAATGAAACTCCCAAGCCATCTCCTTGATGCTTTGCGTGCTTCGCTTAAGATGCAGCTTGAGCTGCAGAATCACGTATTGATCGATGATGGTCTTGGGGGTATGCCCCGTCACCTGGTTCACGATGTTGGTCAGATATTTCGAAGAAATATTCATCTTTTCGGCATAATAGTTCACATCTCTTGAAATCTTGTAATCCTTCTCCAGAAGCATCATAAACCGATTGAACAGTTCTCTTACGCGATACGATTTTACTTCATCTGGTCGGTATTGCGGATTGCGCTGAAGATACTCATGAAAACCGATGAAAAACGCCTTCAACTGACACAAAACCAACTGCGAGATGCAGGTACATTCCGACTGGTCGAAATATACCTTCAATAAACCAAACATCCCATTGATGATGTTTGTCACCACAGGGGTATCCTGTCTGCAGCGGTCTTTCCGCAAGGAAGAATACACCGTCTGCTCCAGCTGCAAACTGGCTTCACGAAGCAAGGAAGGATTATATTTCAGGATTTCAACTTCAAAATCCTCATCAACCTTCAATTCCACCACATCATTCGGGAAGAGCGTAATCACCGCCCCCTCATAAAGTTCCCAATCCTTATAATTCACATTCAGCATCGCCTTTCCTTTCCGGCAAATCAATATTGCTCCGTAAGTCAATACTTGCGGACCCTCCTGCCATTCCTCCAAACCAGAGCGAAAAAGGCTTGCTTCCTGATAACTGCTTAATTCTGATAATTCCATCTACACCTTATTATATATAGAGTTATTATGTCTCTTTATTCCTATTTCGGTTGCAAAATTACACAAAATATGTGATATAAAAGAACTATTATTCCCAAATCGTCCATCCGCCGCGAAAAATTTAAAGCGATTGTTCGCTCAAAACTCCGTACCTTTGCACCCGAAATTCAAAAAGTAATAATCAATGATTAAGAACATCTTATTTGTAGGCCTTCTGCTTGCAGGAGGAACCCATTGGGCTTCGGCTCAATCACAAACCACCGTAGGGACGGCTGCTTCCTTGCCTGCCAGCAAGAAAGAAAACATGACCATCAGCCAACTCTTTCAGAAGGTGGAGGATAACAGCAAGAGCCTTCGCACTTCATTATCAGGAGTAGAAGCAGCCCATCTCGGCATCGAATCGGCTAAAAGCAAGAAACTGCCCGACCTTGATGCTTCCCTCTCTTTCAGCTACATCGGCAATGCGCTGATTACCGACCGCGACTTCAGCAACGTTCACGGCTTGAAATCTCCACATTTCGGCAACAACTTTGCCTTCCAGGCACAGCAGGTGGTTTACGCCGGTGGAGCCATAAACGCAGGTATCAAACTCGCCGAACTCGGAAAGCAGCAGGCAGAAGTAGGCGTGAAACTCACCCGACAGCAGATCCGCTTCATCGCCCTGGGGCAATATCTCGACCTCTATAAGATAGACAACCGCATCAAGGTGTATGAAAAGAACATCGAGTTGACCCGCCAGCTCATCGATGACATCAAGGAGAAACAGACGCACGGAATGGCGCTGAAGAATGACATCACCCGATACGAACTCCAGATGGAAAGTCTCAAACTCGGTCTGACGGCGCTCCGAAACAACCGGAGCATCCTGAACCATCAGCTTTGCAATATCCTAGGAATGAACCTGGGATACCTGAAGAAAGAAGGAAGCCAGATGAACCAGACAAGCCAGGAGATTCAGATTATCCCCGATGCTACTATCGCCGACAAGACCTACGGCAAGGAGGGTGAGGCTTACTGGCAGACGGCAGGCACCCTGAATTCTCCACTCCTGGAGCAGAGCAACAACGCCATCCGCATCGCTGAACAGAAAGAGAAGATAGCCAAGAGCGATCTTCTGCCAAAGGTAGCTTTCGTTGCCGCTGACAACTTCGACGGACCTATCCTCTTCGAATTGCCACCTGTTGAAAAGAACCTCAATGTCTGGTATGTGGGCGTAGGCGTGAAATACAGCCTCAGCTCTCTCTTCAAGAGCAACAAACGCATCAAGCAGGCAGCCGTAGAGACCCGACAGGCTAAAGAGGCACATGCCGTTCAGGCAGAGCAGCTCAACAATAATGTGCAGGCTGCCTACTTGCAGTATCAGCAAACCTATGTAGAACTGGAAACGCAGCGAAAGAGCGTGGAACTGGCACAACAGAACTACGACGTGATGAATGCCCGCTATCTCAGCCAGCTCGCTCTGGTTACAGACATGGTGGATGCCTCCAATCTCAAGCTCAATGCCGAGCTCAGCGAGGTGGATGCCCGCATCAACATCGTCTATGCCTACTATCGCATGAAGTACGTGGCAGGAGAGATTTAGAAAGTGAAGAACGAAGAGTGAAGAAACAACGTTCGGCGTCCGAAGGGAAAGCCAATTCATTTGCTCTTCAAAAACTATAAAATAAACTAGCAAAATTATGAGCAAGAAGATTATCAAGAGAATATATAATGTAGTGATTATCCTCCTTTTCCTGGGAGCTATCGGCTGGTGCTTCAGCCATTTCTATCATGGCAGCGATGTGGCTTACACAGATGATGCACAGGTAAACCGCCATATCACCCCTATCAATACCCGTGTACCGGGATTCATCAAGGAGATTCGTTTCAACGACTATCAGCACGTAAAGAAGGGCGATACCCTTGTTATCATCGAGGATGCAGAGTTCCGTCTGCATGTGGCTCAGGCAGAAGCCGGCTTGCGTGGCTCCAAGTCAAGTTCTTCGGTAGTAACCGCCAGCATGGGCACCACCAATACCAATGTGCAGACAGCGGCTGCCGGCATCGAGGAGGCTCGTGTGGATATGATGAATGCCAAGCAGGACTTCGACCGCTTTGCAGCCCTGATGAAGAAGGATGCGGTAACCCGTCAGCAATACGACAATGCCTATGCCCGCTATCTGGGAGCCAAGGCGCGTTATGAGCAGGCAAGCAGCCGCAAGGCTAGTGCCGCATCGGTTCGCAATGTACAGACCCAGCAGCTCGGCGGTTCACGTGCCGGAGAGAGCGTGGCAGAGGCACAGCTCAACCTGGCTCGCCTCAACCTTTCCTATACCGTAATCGTGACAACCTGCGATGGCGTGATGGGAAGAAAGGATATTCACGAGGGACAGCTGGTACAGCCTGGTCAGATGCTCGCCCGCATCGTGGATGACAATGATGTTTGGGTGGTAGCCAACTATCGTGAGACTCAGATGGACGGCATCACCGTGGGCAAGACAGTAGATTTCACCGCCGATGCCATCCCGGGTGTAGTATTCCATGGCAAGGTAGAAGCCCTTTCTGCCGCAGCCGGCAATGCCTATTCCATGATTCCTGTGGATAATGCCACCGGCAACTTCGTAAAGGTAGAGCAGCGTGTGCCTGTTCGCATCGCCCTTACCAAGGACAATGACCCGAAACAGATAGCCCTGCTCCGTGCCGGACTGAATGTAGAAACCAAGGTTCACATTAAATAGAATGTTCTATAAACTATAAACAATATAGAATGTTCTATAAACTATAAATTATAAACTATAAATTATAGAAAATGCCAGGACCTCCAATGCTTCAGGGACCCTTCCGGGTTCCATCGTTCAATGGATATATTCCTCGCCGGTTACAGCCATGGATTTATCTCCTCTTCGCCTTCATCTTCCTGATGTCGGGCGGAATCTATGGAGGAGCCATGAGCCAGGTGATGGGCGAGTACAGTTTGATGAGAGAAGACGTGCTCATGATCATCATGTTCAACGTGGTGGGCGTGGCGATGCCATTCCCCTTCCTCTTCAAGATGAAGTTCCACTTTACCAACCGCCAACTCCTGCTGAATGCGGCACTGGTAGTGGCAACCTGCAATTTCCTCATCATGTGGACCGACTCGGTACCCTTGATGTGCATTCTCGCCTACATCGCAGGCTTCTTCAAACTCTGCGGAACCTTCGAATGTATGAGCACCATCCAGTTGTGGATGACCTCCAAGCGCGATTTCACCATCTTCTTCCCCCTGCTCTACTGCATCGTACTGGGAAACATGTTCCTCTCACCCTGGGTCACCGAACACCTGATTTATATCTATCAGGATTGGCGCATCATCAACTGGGCGATGACGGGAGCCCTGCTTCTGGTGGCATTCATCGTGTATGTCACCACCCACGACTTCCGCTTCATGAAACCCCTGCCCTTCATCAGTATCGACTATCTGGGCTGCACCCTGTGGTCGGCATGGATGCTGGAGTTCATCATCTTCTTCACCTATGGCGAGCACTACAACTGGCTCGATTCGAAGATCATGCAGATGGATGTATTGCTCTTTATATTTACCGGATATTTCTGCATCCAGCGAATGCTCCACATCCGTCACCCTTACATCGAGCCGGCGGCGTGGAAGTATAAGCGACTCATCCCACTGCTCATCCTCTTCGCCTTCGTAGAGTTCATGGGCAGTACGCCTAAAGTGCTGCAAACCGCCTTTACGGGTGGCGTGCTGCATTTCGGTAACATCACCACCAATGTGCTCAACTTCGTGGAATGGGTGGGTGCCCTTGCCGGTTGCCTCTTCTGCCTTTTCTGGTGCAAGGTGCTCTGTCAGAAATACACCCGTCTGCTCACGATAGGTGTAGCAACGATGGTATGTTATCCCGTGATGATGTATTTCCTCATCGATCCGGGTCTCAACATCGAGGCACTCTATCTGCCTTGCTTCCTGCGGAGCTTCGGCAACGCCATCTTCTTCTGCATGCTCACCGTGTATCTGGAAGAACTGATGCCGTTCCAGCATTTCTTCATGGGATTGACGATGGCAGGCATCATCCGCAACGGTCCGATGTCGGCAATGTGTTCAGGCCTTTACAGTTTTGGGCTCCGTTATCAGATGGCAGACAACATGTCGCGCGGCTTGCCCTACGATGCCACCAATCTTCTGATGCTCAGCATCCGGAATCTCTATGGCGTCACCTGTCTCATCGGCATTGCCGTGCTGATCATCTTCTTACTCTGGGATGTACAGCCCGTGAGAAGTACCCTGAAGAAGATGCCTTCCTGGAACTTCGTGGGTAAGAGGATGAAGAAAAAGAAAGGATTTGCGAAATAAAACCTATTATCATTACGGCTGTCAGTTTCTTATAAACTGGCAGCCGTTTTTGTTATTCAGCAACCTAAAACAACCCGAAAAAGAGAAAAAGCCCGAAGAATCTTTGCTTTTTCAAACTTTATCCGTACCTTTGCAGTATGAAAACATTATTAGACGTTCATACACATACCATAGCATCGGGTCATGCCTTCAGCAGTTTGCAGGAAATGACCATGGCTGCAAAAGAAAAGGGGTTGGAAATACTGGGAATCACAGAGCACGGACCTCACATTCCAGGCACCTGTGATCCCATCTATTTCAGAAACCTGCATTGCGTTCCCCGTCAGCTCTACGGAATCAAGCTGATGCTGGGAGCAGAACTCAACATCCTCAATACCCAGGGCGATATTGACCTCGATGAGGATTACTGGCGCATACTTGATATCCGAATCGCTGGCATTCATAGCCTTTGCTGGCAGGGAGGAACCAAGGAAGAGAACACGCAGGGTGTCATCAATGCCATGCGCAATCCATTCGTGCAGATTATCTCCCATCCTGGAGATGGAACGGCAGAACTGGATTTCGAGGCTCTGATGAAGGTTTCCAAGGAGACACATACCCTGCTCGAAATCAATAACCACTCCATGGCTCCCATCCGCCACAAGACGGTGGCAGCTCCCAATAACCTGGAACTGCTGGAACTTGCCAAGAAGTACGAGACACCAGTCATCTTTGGAAGTGATGCCCACTTCTCTGCCATGATTGCCGACTACAGCAACATCATGCCGCTGGTAGAGAAAGCAGAGTTCCCGGAAGAACTGATTCTCAACTATCAGCCGGAGAAGTTCATGGCTTATCTCAAGCCTACCCCTGAGAAATAGGAAAAATTCGTTTCACATTTCATTTGCACTACTATGATTATAGAAGAAATTATCAAGTACAACGAGGAATTCGTAGCTAGCAAGGGTTACGAGAAGTATCTTACGAGCAAATACCCAGATAAGAAGCTTGCCATCCTTTCCTGTATGGATACCCGCCTGACAGAGCTTCTGCCAGCAGCCTTGGGATTGAAGAATGGAGATGCCAAGCTCATCAAGAATGCAGGTGGACTGGTTATCAGTCCATTCGACTCCGCCATGCGCAGCCTTCTGGTTGCCATTTACGAACTGGGTGTAGAGGAAATCATGGTCATCGCCCACTCCAACTGCGGTGCCTGCCACATGAACGGCCAGCAGATGAAGGAATTGATGCTCAAGCGTGGCATCCAACAGGATGTTATCGACACCATCGGACTTTGCGGCATCGACCTAGACCATTGGCTGGAGGGATTCCACGACACCGAGGATTCTGTAAGAAATACGATCAATACCATCCGTACTCACCCTCTTGTACCAAAGGATGTCAATCTGCATGGTTATATCATCGATTCCCAGACGGGTAAGCTCACAGAAGTAAAATAGAACTATATAATAACAATGAGATATCAGCCAGTGATGAAGAACATAAAGTATCACCACTGGCTGATGTCTGAAAAGATTTAGAAAGTGAACTGCTCCAGTTTCAAGCCGTTCTTGGTAAGAGCTTCAATCTTTGGAACCAATGTAGTGAAATGCTCAGAAGCCATGTGAGCTTTCAGAACTTCCTCGTTCTCCCATGTCTCGCAGATCATCATCACCCCATTACGAGTTCCACTGGTGAAATAGTCGTAGGCAATATTGCCATGGTCCTTCAAAGACTTCTCTACCAGTTCCTTGCATAAAGCGTTGATTTCCTCAACCTTTACCTCCTCCTTCTTCTCAAAAAACACATTTAATCTAATCATAGTTCTTTATTTTTAATATTGATTTTGTATTCAATTACTGGTTGCAAAATTACCATTTTTTTATGAATCTCCAACTAATTATACATTATATTTTTGTTAAAATTAGAAGTTTTTCCATTTTTTCTTGTGTCATTAAGATAAAAAGCGTGATGAATGTGCAGAAGAAGAAGATAGTTTGTACTTTGGAAATGCTTCGGCTTTTCGTATTTTTGGTTTGGAAATGCATCGAAATCTGAGAGTTTTTGGTTTGGAAATGTGTCGAAACAACGGATATTTTGGTTTGGAAATGCTTATTTCTTGCTAGTTTTGTTTGGATTCTTGAAAATAAGTTGTATCTTTGCACCATGTTTTTAATGCATTTGATTTCTGAAAACTATCTTTCAATATGATCATTTGGATAAGACATAACCGAATTTTTAAAGATAAATGTATGTTTGAAAGAATCGCCATCAAATATCTTCGCCATTGGGCGAAAAAGGAAGATCGTAAACCGCTGGTTTTGCGAGGGGCTCGACAGGTGGGTAAGACAACATTGGTAAAGTTGTTTGCCAAGGAGTTTGATACCTATATTTATATGAACCTGGAGGAGAAGGAATATGCAGAGCTGTTTGCTGCAGACTATTCTTTCGAAGATTTATTGGCAGGAATTTATCTCAAAGCTAATGAACCGTTGGATTTCGGAAAGCGCACCTTGATTTTTATCGACGAGATACAAAATGAGCCGAAGGCTGTGCAAACCTTGCGCTACTTCTATGAGATTCATCCTGAAATCTATGTGATAGCAGCTGGTTCTTTGCTGGAAAGTCTGATGGGCCGACATATCTCTTTCCCTGTTGGCCGTGTAGAATATATGGCTTTGCATCCATGTACTTTCGTAGAGTTTCTTCGTGCCATGGGGCAGAAACTGATGGCTGACAGTATAGAAAACATGTCCTTGCCAGCTTCTTTGCATTCTTCGGCCATGGAGTGGTTCAAGAAGTACATGATTGTGGGAGGTCTGCCGGAGGCTGTAGCCAATTATGCCAAGTATAAGGATATTGTCAGGCTGAATGAGGTGTTTAATGCGCTGCTTTCAGGCTATCGGGACGATGTGGAAAAATACGCCAGTAAACCCAAGGAGCAAGATGCCATCCGATACATTCTGAACTATGGCTGGACATTTGCTGCCCACCGAATCCAGTTTTCCAAATTCACAGGTTCTTCTTTCAAGGCGGCAGACACAGGCAATGCTTTCCGGATATTGGAGAAAACGCTTTTATTGGAGTTGGTATATCCTCAAACAACAGCGTCATTTCCGATTTTGCCCGACTTGAAGAAAAGTCCTAAGTTGTTATGGATAGATACGGGCTTGGTGAATTATGTTGCAGGCATACAAGAAGATCTGCTTTTCAGCAAAGACACCGATGAACTTTGGAATGGTGACATAGCAGAGAATATTGTTGGGCAGGAATTGTTAGGCTCAACGTTTATGTTTGGCGAAAAAAGAATGTTTTGGGTACGTGAAGCCAAGAACTCTCAGGCAGAAATAGACTTTCTGATAAGATACAGGTCGCACCTGATTCCGATAGAAGTAAAGACCGGTAGCAATGCCAAACTCCGTTCCTTGCATCTCTTTATGGATGAATCGAAAGAGAAGGTAGCACTGCGTCTCTGGAATGGTCCGATGACCTCGGATACCGTTACGACTCAGAAAGGTAAGTCTTTCACTTTATATAATATTCCGCTATATTATGCCGGTTATCTGGAAGTATTCCTGGATAGTATAAACAATACCATCATTTGACAATGGTATAACTATACTTTAAGCAATACGTACAGAAAAAGGAAAAAGCTTTGAAAATGAGATCGTTTTCAAAGCTTTTTTCTTTTTTTTTCTTGCATCATTCAGATAAAAGCCGTATATTTGCAGCAGATTAAATACACAAGCTTATGAAAGAGAAAAGATATACATTGCCAGAAGAGCAGAAAGATGCAGCT
>ERZ773186.1554-NODE-1554-length-18913-cov-35.012090_pt1 | contig 18913 bp, 27 predicted proteins | sample MGYA00581000_ERZ773186 | MGnify/ENA primary metagenome ERZ773186 (study PRJEB29015, sample SAMEA2737752) | human gut metagenome | biome: human gut; feature: human-associated habitat; material: faeces | place: China | collected 2012 ...
CTATTCTTACACTGCAGAAAAAATGATATATAACGAAACATGCACTGCAAATTGGGTAATTTTTAATGACCAGGGACGAGCAAATCTTACCATCGACTTTATGTATAACAAAAAAAATAAAACAGGAACTGTTGCGTTGAGTGGAACCTGGCAACAAGGTAACAGAGAAAGTAAATCAATACGGCGAAATATTGAATACACATGGATTGAAAACTATGACACAGCCCATTTAACATCAAAGAAAGTTAATAAGTTTGAGATTATGGATCAAGTTGATGATGATAGACTTGCACAACTTATTCCTGATTTTTATGTCTTTCCAGAAAAAAGTGTAAGCTATAATATACTAAAGCAAGGTAAGCATGCTTTTATTTTGAGCATTGGTAACAGAGCAATAATGCATTGTGCAAGGTAAACTAAAATAGATAACAAAAAGATGGAACCTCGTTAATCATAAAACAATAAAATTAAATATTCTCGCAGTATATGGCAGTCTAAAGCATCAAAGATTTGATCAACATCTTTCATTTTAGACATCTCCTTGCAATGTAAAATATCATGTATCAACAACATCTGGTGCAAATCCATGAGTCGAACTCGACATTCATCTTAGCTCGATTATTATTCCTTCGTACAGTCGATGTAAACAATACAGAAAGAGGATTATTAAGAACCAGTTTACTCAGTGAATCAATAGAGGAAAGGACTAACGTTTCTTTAAAAGAATTGATTTCATCATCTGTTAAACTAAACTCATCATTGACAGATCGTGAGATATAACTGTTTTTAACTTTACTCTTTACGTTGACTTTATTGACAGAATTAACATTCACATATCTTGATTTTAATGTCCATGATGTTGTTTGCGTGAGAACATTCTCAGCATTAAGGAATTTTTTTAACGGAATCCTTGGTTTCTTTTTCGAGTCCGAATTTACAATATCATGCATATAGACCATTTCATGAATCTGCGAAAATTCAATGTCCATTGTATACCTCACATTTTTACCGTGACTCGATGTTACTGTTCAATAATCACCTTCCATCAATACTAAAATTAATACCCCTAATGTGCCGATAACAAATATAGTCATTCTACGTAACGTCTCCATAAGGTGATAACCTTGATCAAATGAATTTCGAATATAATAAAGGAAATCTTTTGAGATGTTTATCACGAATAAAGCTATTTATGTTACCAATATCATTTCGAGTGCGCACACTATCTATCTGTTTTTTCGAGATATAAAAAACAACGTGTAAGTTATGTAAATTGCCGATGCTACTTAGTAACATTATGGTAAAAAAAGTAAAAATGAGCGATTTTTGATAGAATAAAGCATGAGAAAAGGTGATATTTGACATTATCAGAAGCTGCGAATTCGGATTTTGCTCTAATCAAATGAGAGAAATGTAAAATGAAGCCACGAAATATTAATAATAGCCTACCACTGCAACCATTAGTTCCTGATCAGGAGAACAAAAATAAGAAAAATGAAGAGAAATCCGTTAATCCAGTTAAAATCACAATGGGGTCTGGTTTAAATTATATTGAACAAGAATCTCTTGGAGGAAAATATCTAACACATGATTTGTCAATAAAGATAGCGGATATTTCTGAAGAGATAATTCAGCAAGCAATATTATCTGCTATGAGCATATATAAATTTTCGATAACAGATGATTTAATGAGTATGGCTGTAAATGAACTCATAAAACTGACCAAAATAGAGAATAATGTAGACCTGAATAAATTCACTACTATATGCACAGACGTTCTATCCCCCCGCGTCACCAGACATAATAAAGAAAAAAACAAACGACATTCTACCCTTCTCAAAAATCCCCTTTTTAATTTTCATTGAAAAAATGGCAATTGATACTATGAATCCAGGTCATACACATTAAGGCATTTATGTAATGTCGTAATTAAGATAACTAATAAGGTGAATATTAGTAAAACAACTAATGATGTTATTAGTTTGTAGTGAACAGTACTTTTACCAATAATGAAAAATATACCATAAGCAATGCAAGCTTAAAACTCATAATTTAAAAAAGATAAATATAAAAATATCAATGAGTCAATCAATAATAATTTGGCATCACGAGACACATCACAGAGGAATATTATGAGCACAGAAACAATTGAAATATTCAATAATAGTGATGAATGGGCAAATCAACTAAAACACGCATTATCGAAAGGAGAAAATCTGGCATTACTACATGGTTTAACTCCTGATATCCTTGATAGAATATATGCATATGCATTCGACTACCATGAAAAGGGTAATATAACGGACGCAGAAATTTATTATAAATTCTTGTGCATTTATGCGTTCGAAAATCATGAGTATCTAAAAGATTTTGCATCAGTATGTCAGCCCAAAAAGAAATATCAACAAGCATATGACCTTTACAAACTAAGTTACAATTACTTCCCGTATGATGACTATTCAGTTATTTATCGTATGGGTCAATGTCAGATTGGGGCTAAAAATATCGATAACGCAATGCAATGTTTCTATCACATTATTAACAATTGTGAGGATGATAGTGTTAAGAGTAAAGCGCAGGCATATATTGAACTCTTAAACGATAATTCAGAAGATAATGGCTAAGCATTACAATCATTTGGTTAAATTTGCTGGTTATAGTGCAGTTAACCACTATAACCAGCACCTCTTATGTTTTCTTAAATCAGCATCTTAAAACAGTTAAGAGCATACTATAAATCATTATTTTTCAATGCGTTAGAGAACAATCTACTTTATCAAAATTGAATAAGGCTATTTCAGATTACATCACTGAATTCCTAAGATAAATTAGTGAACACAACCATAGATATGTCGAATGTAATTTCCTGTAGCGTTAATGACACATAAATATGAATAGCCATAATTTCTATTGCTTAAGCAGGATGCAAGAAACCAATTTTTTCATAGAGGTTAACTAATGGACTTAGAAAATAAATTCTCATATCATTTTCTTGAGGGATTAACGCTCACGGAAGATGGAATTCTTACTCAAGGAAATGAGCAAGTTTATATTCCACAGAAAGAGTTAGGTGTATTAATAGTATTACTTGAATCCGCTGGTCATGTTGTACTGAAAGATATGATCATCGAATCAGTATGGAAAAATATTATTGTTAGTGACGAGTCCCTGACAAGATGTATCTATTCTTTGCGCTGCATTTTTGAAAAAATTGGCTATGATCGTTGCATAGAAACAATCTACCGGAAAGGTTATCGTTTCAGCGGGCAGGTTTTCAAAACTAAAATTAATGAAGATAATACTTCAGACTATTCCATAGCTATATTCCCTTTCACTACTTCATTGAATACACTGGATCCATTAATACTTAATCAGGAATTAGTGCAAATCATTTCAAATAAAAAAATCGATGGTCTCTATACCTATCCGATGGCTGCGACAAATTTTTGTAATGATCACATATCTCAAAATTCATTCTTGAGCAGATTCAAGCCAGATTATTTCGTTACAGGAAGAATAAACCAGAATAATGCAGTGAACACTTTATACATTGAGTTGATCGACGCTAAAAACCTTTTCCTCATCGCCAGTAATCATCTCCCTGTTGATGAACTACATAATACATCACAATTTATTATAGATAATATCCTTCAAACGGTACATAAACCAGAACGATCTGTAAGATTAGCTAAGCAGGACCAAGGATATAAGAATCATTATTTATCAGATGAAATGTTAGCCGGAAAGAAAGAACTTTACGACTTCACCCCTGAAAGCATTTACAGGGCCATGACTATATTTGATAGATTACAAAATAAAAGTGATATACAGACGCTAAAAACAGAATGTTATTGCCTTCTAGCGGAATGCCATATGTCTTTGGCACTTCATGGAAAAAGTGAACTTGAACTTGCTGCTCAAAAAGCATTAGAGCTTTTAGATTATGTATCAGACATAACCACTGTCGATGGAAAAATTTTAGCTATTATGGGACTGATAACTGGTCTGTCTGGACAAGCAAAAGTATCTCATATCTTATTTGAACAGGCTAAGATACACTCAACTGATATAGCCTCTCTCTACTACTATAGGGCACTAGTCCACTTTCATAATGAAAAAATTGAAGAGGCAAGGATTTGTATAGACAAATCACTACAACTCGAACCCAGAAGACGAAAAGCAGTTGTGATAAAAGAATGTGTAGATATGTATGTGCCTAACCCGCTCAAAAACAACATTAAACTCTACTATAAAGAAACTGAGAGTGAAAGCCATCGAGTTATAATTGACAACATTTTGAAATTAAAGCAGCTGACGAGAATTTGTATGCGATAAATTTTTATTGACGCAATTTTATTATTTAGATGTATGCAACTTGTTATTTAAACAACAGAGATAAAAATATCTAAGATATTCACCTTATTGCAAGATATTTAAAATGCTCTAGAGTTAAAAGTATGATGTAAAGACCATTGGCCTGGACAATTAAAAAAGGGAGCTTTATGACTAATCCAATCGGTATCAATAATTTATCTCAAAGTTCAAATATAGCGAATGCAACGGGTGATGAAGTCGTATCATTAGATAAACACATCAACACCAGTGCTACTGATACAGATCAAATACAAGCATTTATAGTTTCAACATGGATGGCGCCTTTTCAAAATGATATGTATTCAGAAGATAATCCTATCTCACCTTACTATAAAATTGAGTGGTAGACGATTGACCAAATAAATCATAACGAGATACTTTTATAATAGTATCTCGTTCCTTTCATTCAATCCTCACACATGAAAAAATATGCGCTCACCAAAAGTTAAATTCTTAACCATCTTCACGTTTTGTATATTTATTACAAAAATGTCTTTCGCCAGCAACTCTTGCTCTAATGAAGCAGGAACAATGTTCAGAATCGAACCAAATTTAATTAAAGCTATCGCTCTTGTTGAAAGCAATCTAAAAAAGGATAGCATAGGCAAGAACAGAGATAAGAATAACAATATAAAGAGTTTAGATTATTGGTTAATGCAGATAAACCAGATGCATATTCCCCTGTTAAAAAAACGTGGAATAATAAAAGATGAACGAGATTTGTTAGATAACCCTTGTCTGAACATTAAAATAGGAACCGAGATTTTATATAACCATTTTTCACGTTGTGGAGTAACGTGGCAATGCCTGGGGACTTATAATGCGGGTTTTGCAATGGATAACCAAAAAAAGAGACAGCAATATGCCCCAAAATATATATTGTATATACCAGGCTTAATGAACTAGACAATCGTAAGGCTTCAGCAAAATGAGCCTAAAGCCTCTTTTTTTTATATAGTGCAAACACCCATACGTAAAGCTGTTTTGATCAACTCGATACCACTGTGAACATCTAATTTCTTCATGATATTGAGTCTATGAGTTTCGACTGTTTTCCTGCTTAACTGCAAGAAATTAGCGATTTCTTTGTTTGTTTTACCATCAGCTATGAGTTGTAATATTTCTGACTCACGATTTGTAAGTTGATTATCAGAGGAATACCTGGAAGATATTTTTTCACAATCCATATGTACACTATCAAAATAAGTGTAACCATTACTAATCGAATCAATAGCACGATTTAGTTTCGCCGGGTGACTGGTTTTCCATACGCATCCTTTCGCACCTGCTTCAAGCAATTTTATTGAATCAATATACGGCATCTTTGCTACAAATGTAATAATATGAGCATCTATCTTATGCGATTTAACCCATTTTACGAGTTCGGCCCCCATCATTCCACCTGCAAATTCTCCTAAAATAAATATTTAGGCTGTAGATTTGTTACACACCGCTATAGCTTTCTTCAGATCTTTATAGCCCCCAACAACCTCATATAAATCAGGATAATGTCCGAGAAATCCAATTATCCCATCAATCATAAACGGCTGCTGATCTGAAACTACAATTTTAATTTTTCCCATATATTCATCCTGAGTGTAAATGCTTTAACGCATTCATTTATAATCATCCCTTCCATTATTATTATAAGCAAAATCCAAAGAATACATTGATGAAATAATAATGAAATATAATTAAAAATAAAATTTTTGCGTAAAAAATACCACAGGCATTAAAAAATCATGAGATGATTAAAATATTACAATTAGATTATATTCAAATCATTAAACTTGAGCCAGGGAGCTATAAGTCCTCAGGGCTTGCCAAAACAGAATTATTCATATCCAAAGAATGTGTTTCAAACATTTTTTCAACTAAATAATGTCTGGCTTGTTCGCAGATTTCGTTAACCTTGTCAGGGGAGAAACAATGATTATTAATTAAATATTGCTCACAATTATCCACAAATTCCTGCGGACTAAATTCAGCAATAAATTGATCGGTAAAAAACACAAAACGCTTATCATCATGAAATGTAATATGGACATTCCATATTGATTTGTCGACAAAATATGACTCTACTTCAAGAGACTTATCTTTGAAACTGGTAGGTATATGGAGATTTACAGGACCTGATATTGATGGTAATTTTGTTACCCAACTTTCAAAAATTTTGATAAAAACATCAGCTTCTTCTGAAGGTTTTAACAATATACTCTTCAGATCGTTTATCATGTTTATTCTTTTTTTTTCAAGTTCTGAGCATAGCAAGCTTATCAAGGGTATAAAATTATCCATCTCATCAATAATGCCTTTTGTATAGCCATCATAATAACCTTGAATAAATTTTTCTTCTCTCTTTTCCTCAATACTCTGAATTTTTGCGGTGGTTTCAAGAAGGATTTTTTCTTTAAGAGAAACTATTTCTTTCAATCCATCAGAAATTTTTCTTTTAATCACAACACCATTTGCAGGAGATTTTATCAAGCTCATCTCTATTTTTTTTCGCATAAAATGTAATTCTCTCTAAAAGTGTTGATGCAAGTGGTAACGGCGATTGTATGTGGTCAACAAAATCAGGAAATAATAAATTAAATCGTTGCTGCATTGCCAATGGTTGTTGCCTTATATAGGGTAACAACGTTGAAAAACCACATGTGATGATATTGTGATAGTTAGCGATGCCGGGTTTGTATCGTGCCTTTTCATTTATTTCCAGCGGTATAGCTGATAAATAATCCCTTAGTACATCAGGAACCTTATAAAAAAACCCGCGTTCTGCAAACCTTTCTCGATAAAAGTGACAACCACTGAGTAAACAGATCAATGGAAGTAAATTCCAATTGTTTATGTAGTAAATAAGTGAACTATTCAGATTAAAATGTTCAACTGAAAGATTATACTGCAGGAGAATCATTTCATTGGTAATAGATCTCAGCACCGGATTGTTAATAGGTGTATTATTCAAGCTTACTCGTTGAGGATGAATATAACTAATTGGATCATATATAATCTTTCTTAGGGCAAGATTCATAACGTTCTCATATGTCTACTTAATTTTCAACCTGACTAAATTAGTTAGAATGGCCCTATACTTCCATAACAGCCAGCAAGTCGCTACGAATATTAATGCAAGTAAGATAGAAACCGGCATAGCCTTATCATAAGCAAAAACAGGTTCGCTAATTTCATATGTTGGTGCTTGCTCAATAATGTCTCTTCGTTTTGACAATACAACAGAAATATTCTCATATTGTACGCTTGCAAAACTATTAACAATAAATCTCTTTATGTCATTTATTTTTATTTCTGGATTGATATCTTTTTCATATACTGCAAGTACAGAAATATGAATTGGTAAAGCAGTTTTACCACTATCGCCAGTATCAACATCGTAACTAACATGTACTCTCGAAGAAACAATACCATCCATAATTTTGAGAGATTGCTCTAACCGCTGCTCAATAGCAGAATATAGCCTTGCTTTTTCCGCTCGTGGAGATGAAACGAGTGCATCTGCAGGGAACATCTGCGATATTTGAATATCAGGCTTACCCGGGAGATTGTAGATTTTTAGCCAATCCACCGCAGAAGCAAAATCCGTTGGTTCAACATAGATTGAGAATCCAGTTTTGCCTTGATCCTTCTTTTCAGCATTAATATTATGTCTTTGTAAAACAGCAAGGACATCATTAGCTTGCTGTTGATCAAGATGGTTCAGTAATTCCTGCTGCTTGCAGCCGCACAACAGCAGGATAAACAATAATAATGATATATATTTCATGAGCGGGTCAACGTCTCAACTGCAGCGACAATTTTTCTTGCTAATGTTCCCACCAATGAAACCTCGACATTATAATTAAGCACATGATCCTGCAAGACTAATAATTTTTCAGGAGTTAATCCTTTTTTATCAGACGTTAATGCTTGTAACGCATTTTGCTGCCAATTTTCAGTTTGTACAGCATAGTTAGCAAAAGCGGAGATCATTTTATCATCCGGGTTGTCAAGATTGAGAACCCGGTCATTTAAATCAATCACTTTCGCTTGCTGTATTTCATGAGCAGTTGATTGCTCAGCTCTATCAATAGGTGGCATATTGCTTACTGACATAATAAAATCCTTATCCAGTTTAGCGGAAGTTTTGTATGATTGCCGAATCAAGATCTTTATACGCTTTTACAACGTTAGATTGCGCATTTCGATATAATGTATACTCAGCTAATGCACTTTGATATTCGGCAAGGAATTTCGGGTCGGAAGGATTGGTTGCTAAATCCTCCAACGCTTTTTCAACTTGCTGGTTCAGATCATCAACGCCCTGATCAAATTGTTTGCTGATGTCCATAATATAACCATTCCAATCTGCCATAAGTCTTCCTCAATTATTCCTGAAATGTCCACTTGCTACCTTGAGACTTCTCGAATCGGTTATCTCCGTAGCTAAATGAACTATTATTTGTGTCCTGATTTTTCAAATTCACATTAAATCTTACATATTGTTTACCCCATTGTTTATAATATTCGTCAACATAGTTATTAATTTTATTTAATTCACTGTCACTTAACGTACCAATGATATTGAAATACACATTGTTAGCTGTTTTATATTTTTCATAAGAAAGACCTATCGCTGACAACGTTTCAATAGCCTGACTTTCCAATACATTATCATCTAATACCGCAATACTTATATTGCTGGCATATGGCATAGTTTGCAGTAATCCTTTAATAAGATTATCGATTAGTTGCTGTGTGATAGCGTTCCGTTGCTTACTCACTGTCAATCTTAGATTACTGGCATCTAATAGTTGAAGTTTAAAATATTGTAAATCAGGGAAATTATCAGCAAGCCATGAAAAAATTCGTATCGATTCATCATCAGGATTTATCACCCGTACTGGCTTTCCTGGTTGATTTTTTTCCAGTGCTTGTTTGACCCAGACTGCTTCATCCAAAATATTGGTATTAATATAGATAACATGATCTCTACCATATAAAATTTCATAATTCCTGTTTTTGTTTACAAGAATTTTATCGATATGTCTCAGCTGCGGATCATTACTGGCATTAACAATATAAAAAGCAATGAAAATGATAGCAAAAAGAAAAAAAAGCATTACATACTTAAACAGCTTACTGCTAAAGAAATGTTGTTTTGTAGAAATAATGTTATTTTCAATAATGCCTGGCAATGAATACTGCCAAACTTCATTTTTTTCTTTTACAGCAAATTTGAGACCTAAAACTTCTATTTGCTGATTCAATGTTAACGTTCTATCTTCAGGTTCTTGTGCTGTTAATTCTCTGAATGTTACTACCAGATCAGGGTCGGTAGTAATTATTATCTCAAAACTACCTGTAAGCTCGCCATAAGGAACGACTATTGTGTTTTCTGGTAACTCAGAAAAAGCATCACTTCTTCCTAACGAAACATCATTACCAATGATAACAAGTAGACGCCCATTAAGTATTTCATACTCGCATCCATTCAATGGTCCGCTCAACAAACGAATGGCATAAGATTCCAATAAGTCTTGTGATAAGAATTTATCATTATTTTCCATGAATAGCACCCGCTAATTCCATAAGCTCTAGTTTAGAGTAGTGTAACAAGACGGAAATTTCATGACCAAAATATGATGACACAGAATAAAAAATTATAATTTCGAGGACTATTTTAAATGCCTCTATGCATAACTTTATTTACAATTTAAGGTATAAACCCTATTCCCCCAATGTTAAGCAAATATAACAATTACTCTTATTTTAACTTTTACACGTAATATTTACCCTAAATGATTTTAGAGTACAGGTTGGCATATGCAAGTCTTTTCCAGTGATGTCTACTTCACTGTAGTCACTAATGCATTATTAGCATCCCAAAAAGAATATTACAGCGATTTAGTTGCGTTGGTTGATCTTGGGCATTCATTCGTTGTTATTGATGAGCATCAACATCGAAATCTCAAACCAAATACAGAACCTGTAAACATCCTTTTAAGCAACAATTTCATCAGGATCAATAAGAATATTAGATTATCTGATTTAACGCATTTCCTGATTTCGAATCTTCATACACAAAATGTGTATTCCACACAAGAAGCACTTACCCATGATGATATAGATATCCTGCGGTTATGTGTTTCTTACTCGTTAAAACAAGTAGCCATTATTAAAGGAATTGATTATAAAACAGTATCATATCACAAAATAAGAGCCCTAAATAAACTTAACATAAAAGGTACTGTTGAGTTGTTTATAGCACTCTGTGAATGGGATAAACATTATTTTAAACTCCAATCTTGCGTAAGAGAAAGTTGATATGTCATTAGTAGGATATAATAGTAAAATCATAATAACCATCGCGCTGATATCGTTGCTCTCTGCATGCACCAGAGAAAATTCATTAAAGGAGAATCAAAATAAAAGAAGTGGCGAATCCCAAGCGATAGTAGATGCAAGACAGTTCTTTAGCGAACACCCGGAATATATATCTACAGCAGAACTGGAGCAAAAGCTATATCGCGAATTTGCACAGGTTACTACAGTTCCAGCTTATAAAGAGATGAGTATGTATCAATTGCTTGTCATTTCACAAGATCATTTAACTCATTAAATAATGAATCTACACGGTTTTTGCGTGTAGATTCTTATAAATTTCTGACTACGACAGATGTTTAATTTTTTAAATTATCGTCTTTATTCTCGATTTCTTTCTCTTCACCTTCAATGAATTTATCTTCTGAAGAGAGCTGTTCATCTGGAACAGGTTGTCCAGCATTCTCCACATCTTCAAGCCACAGCAGAAGACGTAATATTTCATCTATATTTTCGAAGCTAACATAATCGTAGCGACGATGGGCAGCATAAATTTTTCGTGCTAATTTTTTATCTGTGATAATTGGTATTCCGATTTCCTTTGCATATTTCCTTACGGCTAAGGCTACCTCATTAGTTTCTCTTACAGAAATCAATGGAATAGGTGAAAGATGTGGCTTAAAGTATATCCCTATTGCAATGTGAGTAGGGTTGGCAATCATCAAACGACTATTACTGACATCAGACTTCAATTGCTCAGAAAGAATTTCCTGATGCGCTCTCTGCGTTTAGACTTAATTTCTGGATTTCCTTCTTGCTCCTTGTATTCTCTTTTAACTTCTTGTTTATCCATTTTCATATCTTTCATAAATAAAAAATATTCAGCGATAAAATCAAAAATTAAGACAATTATCATACTGCCGAGACAATACAGTATGAGAAGGAATAGCATCTCTCCCCAATCTGATAATAAAGATATGATATCTCCATCAAGAGTTTTAAAAAGCAGTGATTTATGATTACTCCAAAATACTTTGATCGCCAATGCAAAAAAAAATAATATAAAGAATTGCTTTAACAGATTCTTTTACGGTTTTTAAGCCAAATATACGCTTTAAGCCATTTACTGGATTCAATGAATCAAGCTTAAATTTAACAGCTTCAGTTGCTAATTGCTTTTTACTTTGAAACCAGGAGACAAGTATTGTTGTGAACATGCAAACCAGCAAAAAAGGAATGTTCGTTTTCAACCAACCAACCCCCATAGCTTTAAAATAGTCCCAAATATCTGGTTTAGCGTTATGATCAAGGATGTATTCAAGAATCGACATAATGTGATGCACATCAAAAACATATCCGAGATATAAAGTACCCACAAGCATTATTACAGAGATGGTTAAGTCTCTACTTTTTAGAATTTGCCCTTTTTTAGAAGCATCCTGGAGTTTCTTTTGTGTTGGCTTTTCAGTTTTATTGGCCATGAAACACTCTATTTCTCAATGTATAGTTGCAATTGTTCTGGGAAAAAGGATAACGGCATTACTCGTTCAGCCAGTATTGGGCCAAAATAAATAATTAATATTAAAAATGCCAGCGCACTTTTGACAGTCAGTGAAATGGCAAAAGCATTTAGTTGTGAAGCATAACGTGCCAGCAATCCCAGGACAGCCTCACCGCCCAGCATAACGGCAATCACGGGGCTTGCGTAAACGATAGTATGAGTCATTATGTTATTAATATATGAGAATAAAGGCTCTAATTTAGGAAAATTAAAATTGCCTGAAGGCCATAAATTATAACTTTGCCAAAGAGTTTCCAGAATAAAGTTCATTCCACCTTTAGTAAGATAAACCGCAGCAGAGAAAAGGTTAAATAATCTTGCTAATTCCGAGGTATCGACACCTGTAGCCGGATCCAAAGTACTACTTAATGTTGCACCGCGTTGGTTATCGATAAAGCTACCTATAGCAAGGAAAATCCAAAACGGGGATGCTAATAAGCATGCAATAAACAGCCCTATGATAATTTCTCTGGCAGCGAACAAAGCAATATCGATTTCATTTAAGTTCAATAATTCATAGTGGTAATGCTGAACTAATGCACATGATACCACTATTATTATTGGATGACGGACTACTGTTGGTATATTCCCACTGGCGAAAAATGGTAACAAATAGAAAGTGGGTGCCAATCGGCAAAAACAGAGCGCTGTAGCAGCCAGCAGACTATGCAACTGATAGAGTATCGCCTCACCCATGCTATCCTCTCGCGAATGCTAAATTCAGCATTTCAATACCAAAAGAATATAATTTTTCGCCATACCATCCGCTCATTAAAAAAAAGCAAATACTTACGCATAATAATTTCACGCCAAATGGCAACGTCTGTTCTTGCAACTGTGTTACCGTTTGAAAAAGCCCTACTAATAAACCAACAAATGTCGCAACTGCGATAGGTCCTGCAGACATAACTAAAATCAGATACAGCGCCCTATTCCCTGCAAAAACAATATCGTCCATATTTTTTCCTCAGGGATTAATGGATAGGTCAAAATATTGTAAAATGAGTCCTTTTGATAACATTGTCCAACCGTCCATCGCGACAAACAAAATTAATTTTATCGGTGTAGATATGGTTACCGGACTCATCATCATCATACCTAACGTTAACAGAACGCTGGATATAACCAGATCCACTACAACAAAGGGTAAATAGATATAAAAACCTATAATAAATGCACTTTTTATCTCACTCAACGCATATGCCGGGAGTAACGAGAAAATTGAAATATTATCATCATCGAATATCTCTTCATTGTCTTCAGAGCTATTCACCTTCTGAATCTTTTCAAAAAAGTTAACCAACTCCGGTTCGGAATATTTTATCAAATATGATTTATAACCACTCATGCCTGTCTCAACAAAATTAACAACCGACGCTACATTATTGAATGAAAGATTCTCATTCTGACTGTTATAATATATTTCCTTCCCAACCGGCATCATTACAAACATTGACAATAGCAAAGCAACCCCATTAAGTGTCATATTTGATGGCACTTGCTGAAGCCCCAGCGCGTTTCGGACAATAACAAAAACAATCGAGAATTTAATAAAATATGTCCCGGATGCTATTATAAACGGCAATAGTGTAAATAATGATAGTATAGCTATCAGCGAAATGCTATTTGACATTATTATGCCCTGATAACCAAGAATGAATCTCTACGCCCAATTTATCATCCACTTCAACAAGTTCGCCATAGCCAGTTAGCGCGCCATTTACACGTATTTCTATATTTTTCTCAGATTCAGAAAGCAGAGATATTATTCTTTTTGCACATAGTTCGTCTATTTCATATAGATTCATTATTTTCTTACCAAGAACAAACTCAATTTTTACAGGCAAGTCTTCAAAACTATTAATCATCTGATCGTCATTTTCATCATAAATCTCACTCTCGTTTTTTTTGATATCAAAATCATCTGTTTCAAAATCTTCCTCGTACTCAAAATGATCAGCCATTTTTAACTCCTCTGGATAAATTAAATCACAAATTTTTGTATTATAAATAACCGCATAAGCCAAATTATTTGAGATTAATAAAACATCACCAACTTCAATATCAACAAGACTTCTGTAACATGTTTTACTAAATCCAATTACAAAATGAATGGAGCAATATAACGATTTTTTGTCTAACGCTGGAGCGTTTCCGTATTGGCAGACTGTGACTTTATCTAACCAAAGATTCAATTCCCCTGTCCATATTCTTATTAGTGGTTGAGCAGGGCTCAATACTCCATCAAATACTTTACCTACGCGCAAACGATTATATTTTAGTTCAGGATGCTTTAGATTTAACGGGGAACTGGATAAACTGAGCCATTCCCCTATTAACCTTTCCGTTTCTGGCATTAAAGCCATCCCAGCGAGCTCAGATGAAATTAAGGGAAATATTTCTCCAAGCAATACCCATCCAGACCAGCTGCCACTCTCTTCTGCTATCGGTAGCCATTTAGCACTAAATTCGGGTATTAATAATGCAACATCTTCGCCATTTTCTTTCCAATTTTGAAAAGTGGTTTCAAACGTATGAGTGTTTCGATTTACTTTCCTCAGACCGAACATTAACTTTCATCCTTCTGATCGTTTTCGAATTTGCTTTCATTTTCTTGCTCCTCATAAGGCTGATGTCGTTGTCCTTGTCGTTCATCTTGCTCAGTCAATACCCAACGTTGTGCTGTAACTCATTATGAAAACTATTTAATTCCCTCATCATTGATAAGGTTGGACATCTCTTTCAACATGAGAGTCATTGAAGCTTTCGACCAATTTAGCGGAATGATAGGGCTTGGCGCTTCATGCAAAGTTCCCGACTTGTGGATATAGTTATAGCTTTCGGGAAGTGCCATTTCTGGTACGCTCCTGCCATTTGCACCAATCATATTCTCGCCTGTTATTTGGGCCAATGATCTATTCATAAATTGTACTGAGTCATTCAAATACTCTTCTTTTCTTGATTCTTTATAAACAATTGCTGCTGATTTTGCATACCATGAGTCAAAAAACCATTCTGCTTCTGTTGATGGAATGAAGCTCTTTTCTCTTTTTGCATGCGAATTTTGATCGGTATCGGTTTTAATATCATTGAACCAAAAATTTGCCGACTGATAATTATCCTTCTCGTATCTTTTTATACCATACGGACCTGCTAGTTTTTTAACTATTTTTAGAACTTGCTCTTTTCTTCTGGTGTTTATCTTTGAAAGATTTGTAGGATAAATAACATTAAGTAAAGCCGCATCGGCTTCTCTGTAATGTTTATCTTTTTCCAGATAACCTGGGGATTCTCCCCCTAAATCAAGCTGTAACGTTATTCTTTCATAACCTTTATCTATGAGGTGGTTCAACCTCGTTGTTGAAAGAGTTTCATCCAGTTCATTGACTTTAGCTTCGCGTAGTAAATCAGAGACAAAAACAGAGTCTTTCTTCGAGAGTAGGTTTGACAAACGTTCCAGTCCAGAGGTCACCAGTGCAACGGAAGATGTGTTTAATCGGGCATCTTCTTCCCATGCTCAGGAATCTTCCATAACATAGAAATTGGCTTTATCCAGATAAGCAATCAGCAGCGCAACCGACTTTAATCGGTCACCTTTTTGCCAATCTTCAGCGTTAATAGTACCAGTGTTGATTGCTTGTATAAGGAGATCAAGGTAAAGACCTAAAGCATCATTTTGTTTATGGTTCCACAGCTGCGGCTTGCCTTCTTCCTGCACATCTGCCATCACGGGGGAGTTGCTGTCAAATCGGATATGCACAGCATTCATTTGCACGAGAATTCCATCCAGTCGTTTTGGGTTGCTAATGACGTCCTGCATCCGCTTAATCTGGTCGGGCGTAGACATATAATCCCACAGGGTGAGCAGAACCTTTTTTGCGGCTACACTATTTCCCTGATCTGATACTAATGCCATATAGCCCCATAAACTATCCCTCAACCAGACAGCATCATAGTGGGTTTCTGCCGCTGTTTTGTCATCTTCGAAAGTAGAAGCAAGAATAAACGTTCCCCAGGGTTTCTCCGTCAACGTTAACTTTCGTGTGTTTTCTGTTAATGTTAGCAATCCTTGAATTTCGTCTTTGGTATAGTGGCTCTTTATTTCATTTTGTAATTTGGCTGAGTGAATCAGAAGACGATAATTAGGATACTTATCTGGATTTAACGATAAATAACTTTTATCTGTTGCTGCCCCCGTGGAATTAAGAATGTTAAATACAGATTCACTCGTCACTTCTGCCCCTGTCGCCTGGCATGTGCCGCACGAAAATATACCAGCGAGCAGAAGAGTTAATGCAGATTTCCCTTTCATAAAATATTCCATCAATCGTTTGTTAAAAGCGTAGATAACCACTTATTTAACAACTTGAAAATAAGGTGTTTTACCTGGGTTGTTACAAAAGGATTGCATTGCGTAAACGCTTTTTATTTACAACAAAATGGGGAAGTATTACGGCGAAGATAAATTGGAGCGGGCGAAGGGAATCGAAGTATCGAAGACAATCACTCACTAACCAATTGTTTCTTAAAGGATGATGAATCCTTTTGGTTACAGTTATGGTTACACATCAAGTGATCTCTGGTCAAGGCTGTAGGGCTGTAATATTCCCTAAAGAGGAATAGAACGAACAACTTTGATGATTCAAATACATGACAGGATACCTCCTTCGGCTTCTGGATAACTTCTGGAGGTATACGGGGGAATGTTGCAGGGTTATTACTGTTAGATAGGCACTGAGATTTTTGTGGGAAATTTTCAATCCTGCATTAAATAGTTCAGAAGTCCTATCGCAGGTTTATCCTCACATACCTCATTAAACGCTTTCGCTAGACCAGACATATAAAGCTCATACGTAACATGAAATCCATGGTCTGGTGAGGAGGCTTCGTTACAGGCTATATAAGTTCCCATGGCCTCAAGAGACTTATCATCACCGAAAACTGCAGCAAAAAGAAGCCCAAGCATTTCTGATGTAAATGCCATCCTGTTAGCCTCCGTCTGAGTCACTGCATCCAGGAGACCAGTGCAATATCCAATGACCCATGGCGTTATATACCCTGCTGATAATAAAGGGTCTCCTAAAGCCTCCTCTCGCTCCCCTTTTATTACTTTGAACATATCGGTCTGTTTTTTTATCAGCTTAGATGACATTACAACCAGCTCGTATTGAATGCGTGTTACATCATAACACCTTTCCGCTTTTGCCTTTTTCTTAAAAAGCCCAAACATATTGATACCTTCAGGATGTCAGACAAGTGTCAATATGATATCCGATTGCAACCATCGTGCTGATCGTTTGTTTCGATCGGTAACCTGAAATTGATCGCTGGCATCTATCGTGATCGATAGCCATCATAGATTCACTGTTCGGGCGTACCAGACACTGCTGCGAGAAATCATGGATAACCCTTGAAATTTCGTCAGATTACCGTTAAGTACGGCCTTGTAGATGCGCTCAGGCTTCCTGCCGTCAACACGTTTACCAATCTTTTTAAGGGTCTGCATAGCTTCTCTATAGTCGTCCTTATGACGTTCCAATAGCTCAGCTTCAGCGTGATAGCCAAGTTCGACCATCTTATTAGCAACGACCGTGGCAACTTCAGGCATCTCAAGGATAGCCTCAAAGGCTGCATAGACCATGTCCTCGAAATCTTCAGAGACCCATCCTGCATACTTGAGGGTAGCCTGTTTGTCTGCGTAGGTTATGCTTTCAATACCAATCTTCTCGACGTGCATTTTTTGCATGTCGGTGAGCCTCTTTGTTACCTTGCCGCGCCACTGAGAGGGTAGCTTATTGTTAGGTAATCCGAGGATTTTCCATATTTCTGTAAGATTCCACATGCCAGACTCATTAGACTTAAAGCTGTGGCCTTCAATAGTGATAATATGACCTGCATGTTTATGTTTATTGCTCATTGCTTGGTTACCTTTTAAATATGCACACTAAACCGCCCCCTACTGGCCCACTCAAAGTCCCCAAGCGAAGGGAGACCAGCAGGACAACAGGATGCAAACAGAATGACTTTGAGATTGAATGAATGATTGTGTCGTAGCTGTGCGGAGCTACTGTATGGTGAAGCGCGAGAGGTGGAACTTTGAGAGACACGTGGTGAGTGGTTCGGAGTGTGTCTCCTATTAGTAAGTCGTATTGATTCGTATTGATTCGTATTGATTTACTACTGGGAGGGTCTCTGAGCCACGCTAGGCATCAGGCCATACGAAACTACATGGCATCCTAAAGAATGGCGTACAGGGCCGTACAGGGCCATACAGGGCCATACAGTTAGCTTCTGGGGGTAATGCCTTGAGGAGACCTATAGGTTTGGTGATTGATTATTATGAATATCATCACCTCTTAAGGTATTCCCTTAGAGTTAATCTTTAATTGCGTCTTTAAGTAAACTATAAGTTAATACTATAAGTTAATCTTTAATTGTGTCTTTAATTAAATCTTTTATTTAATACTATAAGTTAATCTTTAATTGTGTCTTTAAGTTAACTTTAAGTTAAGCCCCTGTAGGGTAGAGACCATATTTAATATGATGTCTATTGCTATTCACTTATCGACTGACCCAGAGCACACAGGAAGCATTCACTTTAAGTAGAACGCTTGGTGTCTGTAATTGGTCATCCCGCCCCTGAAAGGATGCGATAAG
>ERZ773186.1562-NODE-1562-length-18876-cov-11.465012_pt1 | contig 18876 bp, 14 predicted proteins | sample MGYA00581000_ERZ773186 | MGnify/ENA primary metagenome ERZ773186 (study PRJEB29015, sample SAMEA2737752) | human gut metagenome | biome: human gut; feature: human-associated habitat; material: faeces | place: China | collected 2012 ...
CGAAGAGTTCTTTGAAGGTTACGCAACGCGCAGAAGAATAATGCAGTAGATAACTTGCTAATTCGTAACCTATTACCATAATGAGCAATCAACCTACGCTCATTTCCAGTGGTTTACACTCTTTTAGTAACTTCTCGGTACGAATCAACAAAAACAATCAAAAATATGAAGAAAGTATTATTGGCGGCAGCAGTGGCATTGACACTTGCCGGCTGCGGAAAGACAGGAAATAAAGACGCGGAAGCAGACAAAAACGTAAGCATGTTTCGCACGGAAGAAGTTGTTGCCAAGAAGCAATTGTCGTTGCCCGACAGTCTGAACTTTTATGGCAAGGACGCAAAAGTGTTTACAGAGACAACGGTTTCTGTATGCTGGCCTGAAACGCTTGGAGGCAAGGAGCCGAAAGAGCTGCAGGACAGCATCCTCTCGATAGCCTTCGGCACAAGCAAGCGCGCCACGCTCAAAGAATCGCTGGAGGCGATGCTTGCTGAGCCTCTTGGCTTTGAGGGAGAAAAGGGCATCACACAAAAAGACGTTGACAAACTGCCGGAGCTGTCGGAGACTGTGCACCGCCACAGCGCCCAACTTACGGTTACGCCTACGAGCATAGGCAAGCGTCTTGTGACCTACAGTGTGTATTCCTACGCATTCCTAGGCGGAGCTCACGGCAACTATGCGACAACCTATGTCAACTACGACGTGGAGAAGGGTCAGGTGCTGACCGTGGGACGCGTGTTTGCCGACGTGCAGGGGTTGAAGACTGCAATCATGCGCGAGCTTCAGCTGAAGCCGGAGTATGCCGGAAGTCTGCTTGTCGACAAGGTGCCTACTGTGGGCAACTTCTACATTGAAGGGGCGTTGATCACGTTCTTCTACAACCCGTATGACGTTGCATGCTATGCTGCCGGCGACATCAGAGTGGCGCTGCCTATCCATGAGGTGCGCGAATTTATGAGCGACTATGGCAAATCGCTCTTCCCCGAGGAAGACTGACGTGATTTTTGAATAAATAAATGCCGGAGGCGTATCACCCAACAAGCGATGCGCCTCCGGTTTGTCATGTGTGGCCTACGCTATTTCTTCAACCTCACTTCGTAGAGGTCGTTGCGGCGGTCTCTGAGATTCTTCACGCTTCCGTAGGTGTGGAGGTGGTTGAGCCGGTCGAGGTCTACGTCGCTGACAAGAATCATCTCGGTGTTTGGCGTAGCCTCTGCACGTGTGCCGTCGGTGGGGAATTCAAAGTCGCAAGGCGTGAACACGCCCGACTGTGCATACTGGATATCCATATTGTGGACTCTCGGAAGGTTGCCCACGCTGCCGGCAATCACTACGTAGCACTCGTTTTCGATGGCTCGCGCATGTGCGCATACCTTTACTCGTGAATATGCGTTCTGAGTGTCGGTGAGAAATGGCACGAAGAGAATCTGCATTCCCTCGTCGGCCATCAGACGCGACAGCTCGGGAAACTCGACGTCGTAGCAAATCAGGATACCGATGCGCGCGCAGTCGGTTTCAAACGTCTGAATCTTGCTGCCTCCGCACAAGCCCCAGCTCTTTATCTCGTCGGGGGTGACATGAATCTTCTCATACGACTCATACGAGCCGTCGCGGCGGCACAGGAAGCCCACGTTGTACAGGCGTCCGTCTTCTTTCACCTGAGGCATCGAGCCGGTGATGATGTTGATGTTGTAGCTGATGGCAAGTTTCACGAAGCGGTCGCGGATTTCGGTGGTGTACTGCGCCAGTCCGCGGATTGCCTCCGCCTCGCTGTCGTCGTTGAACCGCGCCATCAGCGGAGCGTTGAAGTATTCAGGAAACAACACAAAGTCGCTTTGATAGCCCGACACCGCGTCGACGAAAAACTCCACCTGTTCGAAAAGGTCGTCGATAGTGCGGTATGAGCGCATCTGCCATTGCACCAGCCCCACGCGCACGGTGGTCTTCTTGCTCACCACATCCTGCGACGGCGCCTGATAGTAGATATTGTCCCATTGCAACAGGCAGGCATAGTGTTTCGACTCCTCGTCGTTGGGCAGATAGTTGCGCATCACCTTGCGCACGTGGAAATCGTTGCTCAACTGGAACGTCAGCACAGGGTCGAAAATCTCTTTCTGACGCACCTTCGTGATATATTCCTTCGGGCGCAACTTGTCGGCATACTTATGATAGTTCGGTATGCGTCCGCCAAACATGATGGCTTTCAGGTTCAGCGACTCGCACAAGTCCTTGCGGTATTCATACATACGGCGGGCGAGGCGCAGTCCGCGGTATTGCGGATGGATAAACACCTCTATACCATAGAGAATATTGCCGTTGGGATTGTGGGTGCTGAATGTCTCGTTACCCGTCACCTGTGCGTAAGTGTGGTCGTTTTTAACAAGGTTGTAGTCGACAATCAGCGACAGGGCGCAGCCCACAATTTTGTCGTCGACAACCGTTACAATCTGACCCTCCGGAAAAATGTCGATCAATTTCTGTATTTGTCCACGGGTCCAAAACACATCGCTGCCGTCGGCGTATACGCGCGTGAACGACTGCGACAGCTGTTCGTAATCCTCCATTTGAAGATTGCGAATCAACACTTTATTGATTTTAATAGAATCTTCCATAGTGTGGCGAAATTACAGCGAAAATAAGACCTAAACAAGATTTTCGGCAAAAAAAATAGCACCATACATTTGCAATTTCCGCAACTTAGATGTATCTTTGCACTCGCTTCAGGCAATAAAGCCGCAGCAGGTCCTATAGCTCAGTTGGTTAGAGCATCTGACTCATAATCAGGGGGTCCTTGGTTCAAGCCCAAGTGGGACCACAACAAGAATCGCTAAGTATTGAAAATTCAATCACTTAGCGATTTTTGTTGTGCAAAATTGGCGTCTTTTTGGCGTGATATTTCAAAACAACGGGTTTATCGGGTCAGCTGCAAAAGGTGGTTGAAATGTTAAAAAACTACCCGAATGAGAAATTATTTTAGGCGCATAGTTTAGAAAGGCGAAAAAGGAAGAAAGGTATGTCAGTCACACCTCTGAACTGACTCCGGAATGCTTTGACTTTGGCGTTGAAAGACTCTGCTCCGGCATTAGTCGAGCGATTGATAAAGTAATTGAGGATAGTGTCGTAGTGATTACGGAATGTCTCGGTCACCGTACGGAATTGTCCGTCATCCATTTCATCAACTTTGTTGTACCACCGGGCTAAATTCAGACGAGCTGTGTCTTTATCAACTTTGCGGTTGAATATATCGGTCAAATCCATCGCTAGATCGTATGCTTTCTTCAGCTCGGGGTAAAATTCAAAGATTATATCTGCTCTCCACTGTTGTGATTTAGTCCATTTAGAGGCGTGCTTTGTCAGAATGTATTTTGCTCTTGCGAGCAGTTGCTTGCGGGTGTCACCGTTGGCATAGCGAAAAGGTACATAAGCAATCCCGGCCTTACGGCAGCGTGCGATTTCCTCATTCTCGATATCCCTCGCCATCCATCGCAGGGATATGCGCAGGTCGTCAATTGCATCATAATAGAGTTTATGCACATGGAATCGGTCGTTAGTAATAGTTGCTTTGGGGAACGAGCGCCGAGCGATAAGCATCATCGATGATGATAGGTCGAGCGTTATCTCCCTGACAGTTTTACGTTTGACTAACGGTATCTTATCCAGTACGGCAATGACTGTCTCGGCCTTGGTTCCGCATATGGCAGCCACTAACGCTCCCTTGCCGCCATGTGCATCTCGGTTTGTCACAAACGTGTAGAGTTCGCCACAACTGAGCGATGACTCATCTATGGCAAGGTTTGGGCCAACATTCTGCGGATAAATGACATATTGCTCAGCATGAACAAGCTGCTTCCACTGCCGGTAGCCACTGAATATATCCTTATATTGCCGTGACAGATTTGCTCCGTTGACACCATAATGGGAACCTATCGAACGGATGCTTTCCGGGGTAGACTCAATCCGCACCTTTTAAAAAAGCCACGAACTCCGGAGTCAGGCGAGTGCCTTCCTCCGTAATATCGTAGTCATATGTGAATATACTTCCATCCTCGGTATCTCGCCATTTACGCCGTCGGACATGAAGATAGACGGCTTTGCCACGGATGGGAAAGTCCTGTATAACGCGCTCCTCGGTGAAGCCGTATTCCCTTACCGTTCCTTTTTTATAATCTTCACGGGACATATACCCTCGCTCGTCAAGCCAGTAGTCAAGACGCTCCGCTGACTCTTCATAATTTACAAACTCGAAATTTTCCGTGATTACCCCAGGAAATATCGTCCTTAATACTTGCCATTGTTTCATTCCGCAAAGTTAACTATTTTTGCCTGTTATTTAACAACCGCTTTTTTACATTGACCCGGTTTATCATGACTAATTGAAACACAACAGGCAGACAACCCGCCCAAAAATACTAATAACCAAATTCGTCATATTGCCGCTTTGCCTTAAAGGTTATTACTTGACCTGTTTTTGCCAAGAGTTCCCTGTTAACTATGCTATCTTGCGGAAAATTTTCTGTTATTTCGGGCAAAAGCCAACTATTGTTCCATAGTGTAACCGGCTGATTTGCGACTACTTTACAAAGGGGCATATTATACACCTCGGATACCGACCAATCGTCAGTAGTGTAAGTGATGTTTTGCAGCCAAACTTGAAGAAATGCCGAATTTGGAATCCGAATTAGTTTTTCATAAATAAGGTCAATGATTTCTTTTTTCTTGCAAGCATCTTCTTCCCGCATATCTGCTAACATCTGGCTGGCTATCTTTAAGGCATTGTTTGCAGCACGCAAGTTTTTGGCTGCAATCTCAACTGCAATTGCCACCATAGTAGATATATTTTCCCATAGATGTCCTTTTCTCTCGAGAGTCTCTTTTGTGGTTGACACTTCTCTTGTCTCAAGATCAATGCACTCAAGTTCTTTTGTAATGCTTTTAACGGATAATTGCGTTTCAATCCGTTTACTAAATTCTTCAAGTTGCCGCACAAGTTGTCCGGAATTCGGGAATCTGCGAGAGAACTCATAGATGAACAAAAGATGCTTTTGAAACCCATCGAAATCATAGCCGGGGACTTTTCGTTCGTTTCCATCCTCTTCGAGGTATGTCTGCTTGCTTTCTATAGGAGTGTTGAAAATATAAAACGCTTTGTCCGGCTTTATGGAGTCAGTTATTAGTTCAGATGACGTTCGAGTTTTTGACGAATTCATCCTAAAGTTAAAACGCTCAAGTATGTGTTGTAGCATATATGAAATCTTGTCCAATGCTTCACTATCATTACAGAAGATTCGATAATCATCTACATATCTAAGAACATCATATTCCAAATCATACGGCAATGAACCAATCTTTTGACACTCGCATATCTCTTGTGCAAGAAGCATATCTGCATATCCGAGTATAATCTCGGCAATCAACGAGAATAGTGTACTGCCTTGTGGTATTCCAATATTGCGACCTTCTTGCATTGTCCGAAGATAGTGTTGGATGGTTGATGCAAGTCCCTCATTTTCACTTGTCTCATGTTGTGTCCCTTTTCTTGCCAATGCCCAAGAAATTGATTCGGGATTAATTTGACCGAAGCAATTAGTGATATCTGTCATAAACATATATCGATACTTTAACGAGAGTTCAATAGAACGTTGCTCCATGGAACTCCACCAATTCAAAATTGACGTCGCGTTTTTGAATGGTTCCGGTTTGTCATCAACTTTAACCCTCGGGATGGCACATGCTGTAATATGTTTGTTCGAATAAAAGTTGAAACACTCCGTTATCTTTTCCCATGCCGTTTCATTACAAATATCACGGGCGAGCATATAGTACAAGAATGGGTTGGCGAGAGTGAGTGGACGAACGGCATAACGTCCATCCTTATTCGTTATCACATCAAGATTAACACCCACACAAGTCATAGGATTAGCATTTGTAGCTAAGCACTGGTCAAGAGTTTTATCTCCAATTACACGTTTTGAATAATTCAAGACTGGCTCAAATGTGAAATATTCCGGCAGCTCAGTGGTACAATATTGGTCCATTCCCAAAAAGTACACAAGGGCATCTTTGTTGTTCAGTAAGATTACTGGAATTGAATTTCTCTTTTGTTTCTCCATTTTTATATTTATTACTTTATAAATAAACATACTTAATTTCCCTCATTTCCACCTGAGTACGCTTTTATCTGACGTAAAAGCATAGACACCGATTTAGGCGCCTTCTTGCGACAGAGCCTCAATCGTTCCATAAACTCATTATCGCTCATTCCCGAATTAAACTCCGTAATGAGTTCACATGGTGAATCAGATAATTCTGTCAGTTTCAGGCCTCCTCGTTGCATCAACATACGTAATGCCAAAATTCCCTTGTCGTATTTTGGGCGAATCACTACCAATTTTCTCATGAGGTCAAGTCCGGGATCACCAATGTGCATCTCGTTGAGCATGGCAATCATGAAAAGTACCTTTGCGTCAGGCGTTGCCATCTCGAACACATTCGCCAGCTGACAGTTCGTTTCGTCTGCTTCTGCATAACGTTCAAGCTTTGCCAAGGCACGCGACTTGATGTACAGAGCCTCTGCACATTGATGTCCAGCCAGAACCTCACCGATAAGATTCAAGGCATCCTCGTACTTCTGAGCGTAGAGACTCAACAAGGCAGCAATGAACTTCGGAGCCCAATGGCTTGTACGAAGGAGGTTTTCGGGTACGTCCTCTATCGTTCCATACAGATGTTCGTCACACACCAGTATGTCCAGGAAACGCTTTGCCTGCTGCATAGCCTCCTTGAAGTCGCCATCCTCAGCCTTCTTTGCCACGAGCATCAGGTACTGTTTGGCAGCCTCGTTATAGTCGTTCTGCTGAAGAGCGCCATAGACAGCCTTGCCACTCTCAATCTCGTTGCCAATCTGCTGTTCGTTGTTGTACTCGCTTGCGTATGTGAGCACTTCACGACTGGTGTGGGCGTACTGAGGGATGACGTTCTTTGAGAGGTAAAGACCTTCCAGCGTACGCACACGGCTGAGTGCCACATAGAGTTGTCCTGCTGCAAACATGCCTCGGCTCAGGTCGAGCGAAAGTTTGTCGAAGGTCATGCCCTGGCTCTTGTGTACCGTTATCGCCCATGCCAACTTCAGAGGGTACTGAGTGAAGGTGCCTGTCAGTTCCTTCTTCATCTTGCGTTCCTCCTTGTTGTAGTCGTAGCTGTACGACTCCCATGAGCAGCAAGGCACAACGTATGTCTCGCCATTGTTGAGCGTGACGCTTATCTCGTCTTTGGTAAGTTTGGTCACCTTACCGAGTGTGCCATTTGCCCAACGCTTCTGCTGGTCGTTGCGTGTGAACATCACCTGAGCACCAACCTTAAGGCGAAGCTTCAACTCGACAGGGAAACGCTTCTCTTCGAAGGTTCCGTCAACTGTACCCTCGTACACGAACTCCTCAGCGTCAATCTCCTCCAGTCGCTGAAGATTGATCTTGTCTGCCGTCTTGTTGATGGATGCCAAGGTAATGACCGCACCATCTTCCTCACCTGGTGTGTGTACACGACCATTAAGGTGCATGATGTTCTCTGGCGTCACCTTGTTCATGCGCACGTTCTCCAGAATGTGAAGGAAGTGCTCATCATCTTGGCGGTACACCTTCTGGAACTCGATCTTCACGAGTCGCATGCGCTTGATGGCATCCGACTTGTAGAAGAAGAAGTCGTCTGTGCGGTACAAGTCCTTTAGCAGGTCTTTCTCAGGACCTTGCTTCACCACAGGAGGCAACTGGAACATGTCGCCAACGAAGATCATCTGCTTGCCTCCGAATGGCATGTTGTTTCTGAGTGCCTTGCGCATGGTGTAGTCGATGGCGTCCATCACATCACATCTTACCATCGACACCTCATCAATGATGATGGTATCTGCATGGAGAAGGGTGAGTATTCTTGCCTCGTTCATCTTTCCGCAGGTGCTAGGAGTGCAAACCTCCATCGGAAGACCGAAGAAAGAGTGAATGGTGTCACCACCGGCAAGGATGGCTGCCACACCTGTTGGTGCAAGGGTGATGAACTGCTTCCCCACCAACTTCTGCACGTTGTGAAGGAAGGTTGTCTTACCAGTACCAGCACGTCCTGTGAGGAAGAAGCTGGAGTTTGTGTTGGCAACAAGCTCGTATGCAAGCTGCTGCTCGTGGTTCTGTGGGTCTATCTGTGTGTTCTGCATGTCCTACTTCTGTTCGATTTGTGGGAGGATTTGGGTGAGACGTGTGTTGAAGTCGCTATCGAGGAAGCTCTTGTAGCAGCCTTCGACGATACCTTTGGCTTGTGCTTCAAGTTGTTCCTGTGGCATAGATGATCTCTGTGCCTTCAGAACGCCTTCGAAGTAGTTGCGCACCATGGTTTCCGACTCCTGGCGGATGAACTCTTCGTTGCGGAACGTCTTGTCGTAGTCGCGCTTCTGTACGAGTTCCAGCCTTTTGCCGTTGAAGGCATAGACCTCGATGCCGTCTATGTAAGTCCAGGTGTGGTAGAGTCCCACCTTTTCCACTATAACGATTCGGTCGCAGAATCGCACGCCTTTGTAGTAGCGGTGTCCGTTGCCACTTTCGTATTCCTCACAGAGGAACATCTTCTGACCTTCGTCCCACACAGGAACGTGAACTCTTGGGTTGCCAAATGTTGGCAGGATCTTGTCGAACAAGTCTTTGTTGATCGCTTTTGTAAGTGACGCCATTTTCTTGTTTGTTTTTCTTGGTTTGTAACTTTGGTTGTTCTTCTCTCTGTGCCCTAGGCTTATCGGAGCAACTTCTGCTGGGTTTCCTCGATCATGTTTCTGGAGAAGGCGAGCAATTGGCTGTCAACGATGACGCTTCCCATGGCTTTTGCCTGTCCTGCGAGGAAGTCCTTCAGCATGATGATGCTCTCTTCCTTAGCTGTGCGCTCGTTGAAGCATCTCCAGTTGCAGCCGCCCCAGAACTTCTGTGCGATGATGTTCGCCTTCTGGCCGTTCCATGCGAAGAGCGTGATGCCGTTCAGGAAGGTGTGAGCGTAGCCTTCACCTATATGGTAGTACACGGCAAGTCGGTCAGAGAGGCGGATTGCCTTGTAGTAGGTGTTGCCTGCAGCGCTGGTGTAACCAAGGGTGAGGTACACGTTCTTCTCTGGGTTGTAGGTGAGAGAACTGCCCGAGAGGGCTGGGAGTGCCTTTGCGGCAACGATTGCGAGTGATGTGCTCATAGTCGTTCGATTTTGTTTTTCTGTTTAGCGGAATAGGCCGCCACCTCTGTTTTGATAAATAAAATAATGTATAAACAAAACCAACTCTCTCGGAATTGCGATGCAAAGTTACAGACTTTTTATCGTCCTGCCTAAGCTTTTTCCAAGTGTATTGGTTCCTCTCGATTTGGAACCAATACATTGTCTTCTGTAGGTCTATACAGCAAACCTTTTCTTGCGTATGGCTTCCATGCAGTGACTGGTACTGGTAATGGAAACGTGTATTGATGTGAGGTCGTCTGTGCGTCCATGCTTCTTGTGGTTTGCCTGTGCCTGACGCTTCTCTACGATACGTCTCAGTATGCGGTTCTGAACGCTCGATGGCTTCGTCTGACTCTTGATGCTTAGGTTGAGGAGAATTCCATCCAGCACCTCGATCTCGATCTTCTTGGTGATGGTGTCACACACCTCTTTTGCTGATGCCGAGCGGTATCGTGGAGTGTGTTCAACCTTCTCCCAACTCTTGTTGACCTTTCGGCGAGCATTTGCTTCTGCCTTCTTACTTTTCATGACTTGCTTCTGGTTAGCCTTCTTGTTCATGGTGTTCTTGCTGTTGTTTGTTGTCTGTTTCATAGTATGCAGATTTTGTTGACCCCACCAAACGATTTGCAGCGTCAACTCCGAGGTGGTGTCGAAGTTTGACGCTGCAAAGGTAATACGTTTTTCGCGAATAAAATCAAGTAGTCATGAGTATAATGGTTCCTCTCATTTTGGAACCATTCCGTTATTCTTTCTTAGGATACAAAGTGGCCAATTCATGCACTCGTTGTGCCATTTCGTCTCGAACAGTTTCTGGTGAAACAATCTCCAATCCTGCTCCCATCTGAAGTATGCGCCCATAGAACTCATTGTTCGGTTCTACATCAACAGAGAACTCTGCATACTTACCATCGTCATATTGTGCGTATGGCTTAACAACGGTGTAACTCTGATGGAGAGGCTTAGTGTCCATCAATTTAAATATATTATGTTTGTGCGCGCGTATTGTAATATGCTCCTTCTCGGCATCTTTTACGTGACTTACGCCAACGATGTCCTTGAAGAATTCATCATAGTAGTGCTTCGGTGCTGCAACATATTCCACTCTTGACCTCTCACGAGGCTTTGATTGTATTCTATCAAGAGCTATGTTATAGCCAAATTCCGGTTCTTTTCCTTCTGTATGACCGAATAGATGCCATCTGCCATTATATTCCTTCAGGTAGTGTGGATGGAATATCAGCGTGATCATTTCCTCATCGAATGGCTTGTAGTCAATCTCCAGAACTGTTTTGTTTGTGATGGCTTTATACAACGATGGTAGGAACTCTATGTTGGTCAGAATACGATCAAGGCTTGCACTTATCACCTGTTCCCCCTTCTGTCGTTTCTTCCTTATGGCCAATATATCATGACAGTTCTTGAAGAAATACTCTAACCAGGGCATTGGCATCAAACCTGCAGAATCTTGGCAAAACTTCCAATATTGGTTAAGATTATTTATTGTTCTTGCAACCTGCATGTCAGCCAGAGGATTATCAATTTCCCCAACGTACTTAAACCTTTTGCTCCTATTGTTACCATCCTCGACTATGCTATTGTCACCGACTCTTTCTCTGATGGCATCACAAACCTCAGGAAAAGCTTTCTTCAGCTCTCTTATACCCTTCCTCTTTTCATCATCATCTTTTGTATATTCATAGTATTTTGATACCGAATATTCTAAATCAGCTGCAGAATTTAAGCCCAAATATTCAGCCAATACATCTGCATAAGTCACCCATCGGTGGCTCATCAGCCACCGATAGGTAATGTCTGCAAATTGAGCTTTATAGCCACCGTCAAAGAGATTCTTGCGTTGCATTTTATGCTTTCTCAATAGGTTTTACATTCGCAGCCCACATGAACGTCGATTTCTTTTCGTCGATATGGATAGAAAATTCCACGAGTTGTCCATCTTCTACAGGTTGTAGAAGATTTTTTACTTTGTAATATTTCCCGTAAACATTCACAGATCTGCGAGCACCGCTATAGATTCCTTTTAGTCTCATACCTTCTTTGTATGGGGTATATTCTCGATCATACTCTGATGATTTGAGGGCCCAAGAGTAAGCATACATAGAGGCGAATTGATATACTTTACCTCCACGCTTGACTTTTTCGGCAACTATACCATTTGCGTAAAGGAGTAACTTAAGATCTTCCTCATTTCTGACGCTCTTGAATATTCCTATGTTGTCATTAAAAATAAATTTAATCAACATATTAAATGTTTCTTCAGGAAGCGATTTATATCTAAATTCAAAGCCTTTGTCGCTATTAATGAAATCTCTTACACAAATCAAATCCTTACTGAAATCGTCTTGTGTTAAATCATCAAAGTATGTTGTTGCAGTTCTCAACTGTACTTCTCGTGAAGCATATATCTCAGGAGATATAATTTGCTTAATATATTTCTCCGTCTTTTTTAATGCTAATTCAACAGCATTACCATCCAACATATTAATAAAAGGACGAAGACTAATTGATTTGTTGTCTGCATTTGCAAGATTTGTAAAGAAATACGTCCAAGGGTTACCAAGACTGACCGTAGAATGCTTGCCATTTGCGTCTGGCTTAGTAACAAGGACTTTGCTTCCAAAAACAATATCCACCAAAGGACCAATCATTGTACGATCAAGAGTAATAAACTGGTTGTCGTTTTGCGAAAGTTCTTTTATTACATTTGTTCTATGTTGTTCGTGAAGATTGGTCTTCTCTGATATAGCCCAAAAAGCCTGGGTGGCTTGCTTGTCTGAGAAAATCAACTTAAAGAAGTATGCAAAAACCTCTTCGATAGACCATTCGATACTAATAATATTTTCTTCTAAGCGAGCTGTATTTGTACCTTCTATACGCTTATACAAATCAGTTCTAATAAATATTTTTGGCAATATATTAGAATAACTGATCCACTTTTCACGCCAATAAGAAATCAATGGAGAAACCGCTTTTCCCCAATATATTGGATTGATTCTTGTATCTAACTGATCGTACATCAAGAATAACTTCATCTTTTTTGATATGAGATATTCATTCAAGTTTGTAAAGTCCTTCTCAATCTCAATCAACGTATCTATTCCTCTGTTGATTAATTCGTTAAATCTCTTAACAGCCTCTGCGCCCTTAATTGGTTTAATGTAATCTCGTAAAGTACTTTGCTCTTTTATTACAGAGAAATCTGGATCCAAAAGAACCGACATCCACGTATGAATTTGCCAGAAACAATTAAAATAGTATTCTGGCTCATTAATTTGGGCAAAATTAATGTATTTGAAATCAAACATTTTATCACCATCCTCTTCAAACGAGATGATGTTTACGAATTTCAACTTATACTCCAAATCCAATGGAGGTAGATTTTTTCCCTTTCGCTCAAAATTTGCCTTCGTAAGAATCTTTGTGGCTATTGCCGTTTCCTTAGGGTCTGCTAATGCTTTATAAAGATAGGTTTTACCTGTACCTTTATAACCACAAATTAGGAACTTCTTTTCCTCGAAAAGTTCATTCATGCAGTTTCGATAGAAGAACAAGTTTTCGTTTACATCAGTAATTTCAGCAAACGATTTTATTGAGGATAGCGTTTCCTTTAGTCTTTTGAGAATGATATTTCTTAATTGTATTGCTGGAGTGTTGGATGATATGACATTCTCATCTTCATCCTCTTTGTTTTGAGGGAAGATACTTTTATTAATAGACTCGAAGATGTCAAGATAATCTTGAATACTTTGAGATTTTATTGTATTCAAATATTCTACTTGCGAATCAGCAGACAATCCAATTTTTTCTAGGATGTGATGTCTGTGTAATGGCAAAAGAACAGGAGTATCCTTACCAAGTTCGCCCTGAGAGCCATATTTTAGATTGATATATCTGTTAATTATGTTTGTCTCTTTTGTAAGCAATGGGTCAGTATCTCCTTGTGGTAATATGGAAGATACTAGCGTTAATTTGTAGTTATTGTGATAATAAGAATCTATTATATTAAGAAGACCAGGCACGGTTTGTTCATTAAAACCGAAAAATCCAACAATCATATCAGCCAAATACATAGAAGCCGTTCCAATAATATCATTAAATCCGGTTCTAGAATCTATTAATATTATATCTGGTGATATTTCTTCATTTATCTTGTCCAAAAGAATTTGGAATGACCGAATGACCGATGATTCATTGGAGAGATTGAGTCTTGACAGTCCGTCTAAGTACTGTAATCTATTTTCTCCTGTTCCAAAATCAAAGTCTTCGTTAAGATTTCCAGCAGGCATCAGATAGATGTTCTCTAGTACAGACGATCCTTCAATATAATTACCGAAGGCGACGTTAATTAGATAGTTTTCCGAGATTCTAATTTTCTGGGGTTCCTTTGAAAACTGCAAATCTCCTAAGAACTCCACCAATCCATTAGTCTTACCGCTATTAAGACTTTCGTGTTCAGATAAGTTGAAGAAATTTAGGTATCCAGGCGCCTCAAGGTCACAATCTATTATACATACTTTTTTATTCTGATTTATAGCTAAATCAATTGCGTAAGATACCATAGTGGTCGTTCTACCCATACCGCCTTTATAGCTGTAGAAAGTAACAACAGGAGCCTGTTTGTTTATCTTCAGCGATTTTTTGTTACCTAACATAGCATTAAATCGCAAACGAGGTCCATTCTCTACGCAATTTGTTTCTCCTTCAAAAATATCTTGCCACAAAGGATCTTCTGATGCTTTCTGAATCTCTGACAAATATATCTTCAATTTCCAATCGTTAACATTAATACGGCAATTATCGCTTGCTTCAATGTAAGACTGGAAATCTGCTATAAAAGAATCTTGAGAATAGTTGGAATTAATTATTGCGTATATTTCCAAAGAAAAGTTTAGTCTTATATATACTTTGAACTTTTCTACTTTTTCATTATTATTGCAAAAGTCTTTTAGCCTATTTGCTATAAATTTTATTGTTATCATAATCTTATATATTTTGACTTACTTGATTATATATCAATTCACAAGCAGTTATCAATTGGACGATTTCAGCCTTTGTGTGTCTATTTAACACGCCGTATCTATATCGCAGGTCAGGCTTCCATTCATCTATTAAATCAACTATAGAGTCATCTGCTGTAGAAGAAGCATCTATGTATGGGATATTAGTGCCTTGAAAGGGTATATCCAATAATTCAACATACTGATTAAAACCATGACTGGTAATATAATACTGAGCTCCGGTTCGTATGACTCTACCATTATCCAGCCTGTTACCATTTTTGTAATAATCCAAACCGGTTTCGCGAGTAAAATCCTCGTCATATTCTTTTATGTCTCTATCTTCCTCCCACTCGTAATGCTTGTATATTGCATAAACACATATACCCTCAATAATATACCCTGAAAGATAGTGTAATTCTCGAAGAACAGATTCGGGTACGACATTGTCGGAATATGTATTTAGAATGGAAAGGCAAGCGTCTAAATGCTTTTTGGCATTAATCTTATAATCTCTGTATTTCATGTGGTAAGTTATATTTTGTTATTTACCAGCAATTCTCTAATGTTAATATTTAGTAATTCCGAAATCTTTGCCAACGTATGCAAATCAGGTTGTGTGGTGTTGGTGCACCACTTGGAAACCGTTACGGGATCTTTGCCTAATTGACGGGCAAGCCAGACACCGTTTGTACCGGTTTCAGCCAGCACAGCCTTTATTCTATTGATTTTTTGTCGTTCCGCTTTTGCTTCCATAACTAATAAATTAATTCCAAATGCAAATTTACTAATTTATAGCACAACTATCCATGCTCAAAAATATGTTCTTGAACATAAAGCCACTCAAACATATAAAATGCTATCATTTAGTAGCAAAATATTTCGTAACTTTGCAGTTAATATCAATCAGTCTTGCTGAAGACCTCAAACTAAATCGCCTTAATCGGCAAACAAACTAAACCAAAACTCACTCGTAGTATGAGAGGCTTGGTCGCCCAGCAAGCACTACTAAGTGGGTTTTGTCTATTTATTATGAGATACTGTTTCTCAGGACATGAATCTTTTCAATGCAAATCCCTTTGGCTGAAAAAAGGATTTGATTTCCTACATAATGGCTATTTGTTCTCTCAATCAGACTCCGTAGTTAAACTTGGCGTAGGCAAAAATATGGTGGCATCCATTCGCTTTTGGCTAAGAGCATTTGGCTTAACCAAAAATGATGTTCCTACCGAATTTGCCGATTACCTATTTGATGAGCACAATGGTAAAGATAAATTTGCCGAAGATATTTTCACATTATGGCTTCTTCATTTTTTAATAGTATATAGCGAAGTCGCAAGCATTTACAAACTTTTATTTGTTGATTTCCAAAAAGAAAAGAAAGAGTTTACAAAATCTGATATACAAGCATTCATTAAAAGGAAATGTTCTGTACCTGAGCAAAAAAATGTTTATAACGAAAACACTGTAAAAAAAGACATTGGTGTTCTTTTTAAGCAATATGTAAGCCCTGATGATATTAAGGCAATCGAAGATTTTTCATCATTGCTTATTCCATTGAACTTAATTGTGAAAAAGAACTCTGAAACTTTTTGTTTTAGCTCTAAAAGTGCTGATAATATTGAGCCCAAATTGATATTATTTGCACTTTCAATCATAAGAGGAGAAGATAAAACGATTTCTTTCGATAAGTTGCAAGAACTTGCACTAATATTTTGTATTTCTATAACTACGCTTATTGAAATCATTAAAAATATTGAGCAAGAATTTACTACAACAATTGTGTTCACTGATAATAGTGGAATTAAAAATGTTCAATTTATTTCGGACATAAAGCCACTGGATATTTTGAATTCATATTACAACTGATTATGAGCTACATACCATCAATAAATATAGAGCACAACAAATTTTCTGATTTTCGATACATCGTTACCGAAAATGCTAAACTTGTTGTTAGTGGTATTATAAATGGATATAATGCAGGTCATCATTCATTTACTATCATTGGAACTTATGGTACAGGTAAGTCAAGCTTTATCTTAGCATTTGAGCAAGACCTCAAATCAAACTCTAAGCATCTTATTCAAGATAAAACAGTTTTAAGTAAGTCACAAGAATTTGAGTTCCTAAATATCGTTGGAGATTACACTTCTTTAGACAAGCTACTCGCAGACAAATTGAACTGCGAAAAAACAAATTCAATTGATGCACTGAATAAGTTTTATTCTGTCATTAAAAAGAAAAACAAATTTCTGGTTATTGTTGTTGACGAATTCGGGAAAGTCCTTGAACATGCTGCCAACAATAATCCGGAAAAAGAGCTTTTCTTTCTTCAAAAATTAGCTGAATTTGTGAATGTTCCAACAAGGAATATTCTATTAATTACAACATTACACCAAAACTTTGGTAGTTATGCTGTAAAACTATCAGAAAGTCAACGAAATGAATGGCTCAAAGTAAAAGGCAGATTTGAGGAAATAGTATTTGCAGAACCTATCGAACAATTATTGTATTTGACATCAAATCATATTGATGGAAAGGATAAAGTGATTTCACCAAACTACTTTGAAACACTTTATAACTTAGGTCGTAATTGCAAATTCTATACAGACTCTTTTTCCTGTGATATTGCCAAGAAGCTATTCCCTTTAGACCCTATTTCTGCAATTTGTTTGACAATAGCGATTCAACGATATGGTCAAAATGAACGAACACTTTTCTCGATTCTTTCTTCTAAAGGAGATGATTCAATAAGTTCATTCGAGCCAAAAGAAATGGAAACATATAATGTAGCAGTTCTGCACGATTATTTAAAATACCATTTCTTTTCAGCTTTGAATGAAGCCAATAATGATTCCATGGGCTGGAGAGCTTTAGCTGTAGCAATTGAAAGAGTTGAAAACAGTGATTGGAATACGGCAGATATTGAAATGGCAAAGAAAATTGTCAAAACAATAGGTCTAATCAATATTTTCTATAATAGTGTAAACCTTAACAATGACTTTTTGCACTGTTACAGTAAATATGCCTTAGACATAAAATCACCTGATAATATAATCGAAAAGTTGCTTAGCCTAAAAGTTATACGGTTTGCTTCATATAAATCACAATATGTCCTTTTTGAAGGGACTGATATAGATATTGAGAGTGAACTGTATAAAGCGGCTGCAGTTGTTCCATCTCCTACTCTTGATATGCATGAACTGTCGCCTTATATTAAGCATAATGCTCACATAGCATCATCGTATTATTATCGGACTGGAACCCCACGATATTTTGAATACATAGTAGAGAATGTGCCAACAAATGCCGAACCAACAGGCGACATAGATGGATATATTCACTTGGTTTTCCCATTGAATGAATGCCTTGCTAATGTAAAAGAGTTTTCGTCAAAGGTAAATAACGCTTCGATTTATGTATATTTCAATAATGTAGAAAAAATCCGCAAACATCTTTATGATATTAAGAAGATTCAATATGTTATTGACAATGTAGCTTTTGATGACAGAGTAGCGATTGCAGAATTAGAAAACCAAAAAAATTATGAAACCTCTATATTAAACGAGATCATCAATAAATCTATTATTGATGTCAATTCTGATGTTGTTTGGTTTTTTAATGGAGAAGAAAGAAAAGTTCATTCGCTTAAAGAGCTTAATCAGTTGCTTTCACATGTTTGTGATACTATCTACTATAAGACTCCAATTATCCGAAATGAATTATTCAATCGCCAAAAAATAAGTTCAGCAATTTCATTAGCACGAGTTAATTTGCTCGATGCAATGCTTAACAATAATGAAGAAATTGATTTAGGCTTTCCTGAGAACTCCTTCCCTCCAGAAAAGACCATATATTATACTTTGTTAAAAGAGTCCGGCATACATAGACAATCTGCTGACGGTACATGGATTCTTACCGAACCTAACACAGATAATTTGCGCCCTCTTTGGGATGTCTGTCAGCAGTTCTTAAATGGCTGTACAGATAAACCTAAAAAATTGTCAGAGCTTGTAAAGATTCTCAAAGCAAAGCCATATAAGATAAAACAAGGTGTTATTGATTTCTGGATTCCAATTTTTTTGTATATCAATCAACAAAACTTTGCTTTATATAATTGCTCAACCTTTGTTTTGAACATCAACAAAGAGGTGTTTGAACTTTTACAAAAAAGGCTCAATGACTTTTCTGTGAAAGCATATAATATTTCAGGTGTAAAATTAGAGTTCTTCAAGAAGTATAGGCAGTTCCTTAGAAAAGATGACTCTGTGCTTGTGTCTTCGGATTCATTGATTGAAACTATAAAACCATTTTTCCACTTTTATAGAAGTCTCAATAATTATGCCAAAAATACCCGAAAGTTTGATAGCGTTTTTACACTTCAATTTCGTGATGTTTTAGCAAAAGCTGAAGACCCAAGCAAAACTTTCTTTGAAGATTTGCCGGCGGCGTTGGGCTATAAAGACCTAAACGGTTTTGAATTTGTAGAACAATACATAGATTTAATAAAATCAGCTGTTAGAGAATTGAATTCTTGCTATGATGATTTTATTGAGAGAATCGAGAAAAATGGGCACAGTTGCAAATATCCGTGGCTTATTTTTGTAGTATAGGTCTATATTTTCTT